>Ga0310811_10003121_pt1 | contig 20814 bp, 22 predicted proteins | sample YCmetagenome_FD_207642 | JGI IMG/M metagenome (GOLD analysis project Ga0310811, IMG submission 207642) | Soil microbial communities from experimental microcosm in Duke University, North Carolina, United States - YC | ecosystem: Engineered > Artificial ecosystem > Soil microcosm > Unclassified ...
TTTCGGAAAGCCGCTTTGCACTTTGCGCTAGCGCGGCCCTGCGGGTCCGGATCATGCGTGACAGGCGCTATCTAGCGCGGTTCATAACGGGCGGGAAAGCAGTGCAAATGCATGTCATAAACCAATGATCCGCCGGAGCGGCAATGCTCCGGCGGATCATGTTTAGCCTGGGCACATCGGGCCGAGCCGCGGCCCTATCAGGCAGTAGCCTTGTTTAGGCCGCAGCCTTGGCGCCGGTCGGCACCTCGGAGATCGTCTTCAGGATCTGCGAAGCGATCTGGTAGGGGTCGCCTTGCGAGTTCGGACGGCGGTCTTCCAGATAGCCCTTGTAGCTGTTGTTGACGAAGGAGTGCGGAACGCGGATCGAGGCACCGCGATCGGCGATGCCGTAGCTGAACTTGTTCCACGGCGCGGTCTCGTGCTTGCCGGTCAGGCGCTTGTCGTTGTCCGGACCGTACACGGCAATATGGTCCTGGAGGTTCTTGTCGAACTGCTTCATCAGCGCTTCGAAGTACTCCTTGCCGCCGACTTCGCGCATGTACTTGGTCGAGAAGTTGGCGTGCATGCCCGAGCCGTTCCAGTCGGTGTCACCGAGCGGCTTGCAGTGCCATTCGATGTCGATGCCATACTTCTCGCAGAGCCGCATCATCAGATAGCGCGCCATCCACATCTGGTCGGCGGCCGTCTTGGAGCCCTTGCCGAAGATCTGGAACTCCCACTGGCCCTTCGCGACTTCCGCGTTGATGCCTTCGTGGTTGATGCCGGCTGCAAGACAGAGGTCGAGATGCTCTTCCACCAGCTTGCGGGCGATGTCACCGACGTTCTTGTAGCCGACGCCGGTGTAGTACGGGCCCTGCGGGGCCGGATATCCCTCGGACGGGAAGCCGAGCGGACGGCCGTCCTTGTAGAAGAAGTACTCCTGCTCGAAGCCGAACCAGGCGCCTTCGTCGTCCAGAATGGTGGCGCGCTTGTTGGTCGGGTGCGGGGTCTTGCCGTCGGGCATCATGACTTCGCACATCACGAGCACGCCGTTGGTGCGCGCGGCGTCCGGAAAGACGGCGACGGGCTTGAGCACGCAGTCCGAGCTGTGGCCTTCGGCCTGCATGGTCGACGAACCGTCGAAGCCCCACAGCGGCAACTGTTCGAGCGTCGGGAACGACGCGAATTCCTTGATCTGGGTTTTGCCGCGCAAATTCGGCGTCGGTGTGTATCCGTCGAGCCAGATGTACTCGAGCCTGTACTTCGTCATTGATCCTCTCTGCTGATCTTCTTCGTCGAAAGGCGGGAGACCGAAAGGAAATGGCTCCCCGCTCATACCCGGCCATATTCAGCCGTCCGTCATAAAGCATTTAACGTGCCAGCTACCGCAATGCGGAAGGCCCGGCGAACCCGGCTTCGGGCGGCATGATCCACAGCTCCTTGATCACGACGGGGGTGCGGCAAAGCAGCGCGGGCTGCCTCACCGCTCTGCGGCAAAATGGCAGTGATATTGCCGGATTCCCGCTCGATTCCGCGGCACTCGCTCAAGTCAGCGCCCAGGGCGATTAAAGCGGCGCCACCCGCCGCGACCGTCTTGCCACGCGATTGAGCGGAGCCAGCAACCTTCCTTCCCGCCCAAGCGTTGGTCAGGCGGAACCTGCCTTGCGGAAGGCAATAGCGAAAATGCTTACAAAATATGCAGAAACTGACTACGTTTTGATCACATTGCAGCCGCGACGCGGTGAACGATATCCAGTTTGGTAACCACCAGAGAACGAGTCGAGCGCACCATCAGAGCCAGGCGTTGCGGCTCAAGGAGCTACCAATGAGTGCAATTCACGACGAGGGGTCCGCCAAGATCTACCAATTCCCGGCCGGAGGCCGCTCGGCGCTCGGTGGCCGGAGCTACGCCGAGGTCAAATCGACGGTCGAGGATTCGCCGCGTATGAACGAGGTCGTTTGCAGCGAAAGTTGGTACCACGAAGAGGCGATCAGAGAGTCCGTGCCCGGCTTCAAGCCGACCTGGGAGCATTGAGACTCGGGAGCATTGAGACTCGGAAGCATTGAGAGTCGGAAACATTGAGACTCGGAAGCACTGATGAGGCGCCGATCACTGAAGCGATGGCCTCCTTGCCAGGGCTTGGCCGACCAGTTGGCAAAATTCGAGAGCGGAAGAAGGGTCGAAACGAGATCGTTTTCGGCCCTTTTTGCTGCACCAAAGCGTCAATCGGGCTCGCACGCCGTTTCCGGCCTTCCGGGATACTTCACCGTCGTCCGTCCAGTTCGACTGAACTTCAAGGTGACGCCGCCGCCCGAATAGCGGTTGCCCCATATCGAAAGCCGCCGCCTGAGCGTCACCGGCCCGCCGTCGATTTGCAGGTAGATGCGGGAATCATAGGGATAGCTGGCGACGATGAATTGCGTGCCATCGGCGCAACGATAATTCCGGAACGGCGTTGTCTGCGCGGAAAGTGGCGGCACGCTGCCGATCAGTCCGGCAACGACGGCCGTGCCGACAGCAATATTCCGACATCTGCTCATACAAGCCCCCTGCAGATCGCAGTATAGAGCAGAGCGGAACCGCGCTGCCAACCGCCCCCGTGGTCATTTCTCTGCCGCAGACAATGGCTTAAGCTCATGCCGATGACAGACCTCCCTTCCCGTCACCTCAAGCTCGAGGGCGCCAGCAATTTCCGCGATCTCGGCGGCTACCCGACGGCCGATGGCCGCGCGCTGAAATGGCGTCGGATATTCCGCTCCAACCATCTCGGCCATTTGACGGAAGCGGACGTCAGGGTGGTGCGCGAGCTCGGCGTCAAGAGCGCATTCGATTTTCGCGGCGTACAGGAGCGCGTTGCTGCGGCCTGCGTGGTCGAGGAGATCAACGTGCATTCGCTGCCGATCGAGCCGACCGTGGTCGCGGCATTGCGGGCAAAGCTCCAGGCGCGCGCGCTGTCATCGGCGGACGCGCTGGAGATCATGCGCGAATCCTATCGCGGTTATGTCCGCCTCAACACGCATAGTTTCCGCGAGCTGTTCACGCAGATCCTCAATGACACCGCCCCGCTGGTGATCCATTGCACCGCGGGCAAGGACCGCACCGGTTTTGCCTGCGCGCTGATATTGCATGCGCTCGGCGTGCCGGCGAAAGTGATCTCGGAGGATTATCTCCTCACCAACAGCTACTATCGCCGCGATCCCAATTCCGCCCCCGATTTGCCCGTCGATGTCAGGCAGGCGATCGGATCGGTCGAAGCTTCCTTCCTCGCGGCCGGCTTCGACGCCGTCAGCAGCCAGTATGGCGACCTCGAGACCTATTTCAGGGACGGGCTCGGCCTCGGTACCGCCGCGCGCACGGAGCTGAAACACCGCTATCTGCAGGCCTGATCGAATCGAGCGGACGATATCGGCTCGGCGCCGCCCGCAACCACGGCGCGCCAAATGTCAGGCGGCCGCTTCCATTTCGGCGTCGAGATCGGCGATAACGTCCTCGAAGGCCTGGATCGCCTGCTGGATAGCTGCAATCTGCATCAGCTCCCAGCCCGTTACCGGACCGTTCCTGTTCTGCAAGGCGACGATCAAGTCGCGCCGTTGCTCCTTGAGTTGAACGAGCGGCAAACCGTGGTCAGGCAGATTTCGCATGGCAATGCTCCAGCCCCTTGGATGTCGAAGCACCACTCTAGCTGCGTCATTCTGCCATCCGTTTACAAAACTCCGAAAAATTTTAACGAAACGACCTAGCGCCGCCGATTTGAAGTCCCTGCACCGCAAGCCGAGAAATGGACCAGGGACTTCAAATCGAAAAGCGGCACTAGAATCATAAGTTTGCTAGTGCCCATGGCTTTCCGAAGTTCGTACAAGTGGTTGCTGCAATGGTGTACGAACTTCGGAAAGTGGGCACTAGCCTAAAGGCGAAGCCCCGCCGGGTACCGGCCCGACTACCGCGCCGATCGCCTTGTCGAGTGCGACCGTAACGCATCGGGTGGCAAACTCGCTCATATGCAGCCGCGATGAATCGATGGGGTCTACGAGGTCAGCGAGCGTCTTGCCATCGGTCTTGCACCATTGTTTCATCAATGCATAACGCGGAAAGAGATTGACGCCTGCCTCGCATGCCGCCGCCTCGATCAGCGACACCATGTGCTCGGTGGCCCTTTCCTTGTCCGGATCCGGATTGCCCTTTTCGTCCTGGACCATGATTGGCGTGTATTGCAGGTCCATCACGATCACGTCCCTTGACAGGTGTTTCAGCCAGTCGAGTCCTGTGGTGATCGCGGCTGCAACAGCGTCCGGACTGTAGGAGTCAGCGTGAAAGATGGCGTTCGTTCCAACCTGCCAAATGGTCAGGGCAGGGTCTTCGCCGATGACATCGCTCTCGAAACGCGACAATTCCTCCGACGCCTCCTGGCCGCCAACACCCCTGTTCATCACATCGATCATGCGCCCCGGATATCGCTTGCGCAGCGCCAGCTCGAGTCTTGCCGGATACGGCACGATCTTCACCTGCCAATCCGGCGGCGTCGGCTCACCTGCGGTCGATGATGAACCGATCGCGACGACCTTGGTCCGTCTTCCCCGCCTCAGGCTTTCCGCAAAATGTGCCAGCGGAAACTTGAAGCTGACGAGATCGAGATGCGGATTGCAGGAATCACCGCTCATGTGCGCACCCGTGATGCGATCTTAAGTTGTCCGCACAATTCGCCGTCAAAGCCCCGACCATTGCAAGTGATTTTGCGATGACGTTAATGTGCGTCGCCTGCCCTGTCGCGGAGAAATGGTCATGAAGGGAAAAGTCGTTGTCATCACCGGAGCGCTGGGCGCGCTCGGCAGAGTAGTTGCCGAAACCGCCCAAAAAAGCGGTGCGCGTGTCGCCGGCATCGACCATGCGCCGTCGCAAGCGGCCGCCACCGTCGAGCGGATCGAGCTCGGCGACGTCGATCTTTCCGACGCGTCAGCGGCGAAGAAGGCGATCGATACCGCGGCATCGCATTTCGGCAGGCTGGACGCGCTGATCAACATCGCCGGCGGCTTCACCTTCGAGACCATCGCCGACGGCGACATCAAGAGCTGGCACCGCATGTACGCGATGAACGTGCTGACCGCGCTGAACGCCTGCAAGGCCGCGATCCCGCATCTCGTTTCGTCCTCCGCCGGCCGCATCATTAATGTCGGCGCGATGGGCGCGTTGCACGCCGGCGCGGGCATGGGCCCCTATGCGGCATCCAAGGCTGGCGTGCACCGGCTCACCGAAGCACTCGCCGCCGAGCAGAAGGGCAAGATCACCGTGAACGCGGTGCTGCCCTCGACCATCGATACCGCTGCCAACCGCGCGAGCATGCCGAAGTCGGATTTTTCCAAATGGGTCACGCCGCAGGAGCTTGCGGATGTGATCCTGTTCCTGGCGAGCGACGCCGCAAGCGCGGTGACCGGCGCGCTGATACCGGTAACGGGGCGGGTCTAGGGATCACACCTGTAGTTCGCTAGAATCCGGTGAGTCGCGGCCCGAGCGCCGCCGGAACCGGTGCTGCCTTGGAAACCGCGCTTTATCTGCCTGTCAAACGCTTCCTCGAAAAGCTCGGCTTCACGGTCAAGGGCGAAGTCGGCGGCTGCGATCTCGTCGCTTTGAGCGGCGACGATCCGCCGATCGTGGTGATCGGTGAATTGAAACTGTCGTTCAATCTCGAGCTGGTGCTGCAAGCGGTCGACCGCGCAGGTGCCGCCGACGAGGTCTGGCTCGCGGCCAGGATGTCGATCAATGGCAAGGGGCGCGAAAGCGACGCGCGTTATCGCAATCTCTGCCGTCGGCTTGGCTTCGGCATGCTCGGCGTTACCATCAGCGGCGATGTCGAGGTTTTGGTCAAGCCGCCGACATCAGCCCCTCGCCGCAATCCCAAGAAACGCTCGCGGCTGGTGGCGGAGCACCGCCGGCGCATCGGCGATCCCGCCATGGGCGGCTCGACGCGCGCGCCGATCATGACCGCCTATCGCCAGCAGGCGCTGGCCTGTGCCTCCGCGCTGTCGGGCGGACCACGGCGGGTGAAGGATCTGCGCAAGGGCATTCCCGACGCCGGCAAAATTCTGCTGCACAATGTCTATGGCTGGTTCGATCGCGCCGAGCGCGGCGTTTATGAATTGACCGACGCGGGCCGCGCGGCGCTGAAACGCTGGCCGCAACAACCATTGGAGCTGGAAGCCGTAGAAGCCGTTTGAGGGCGTTATCCCCGGAAGATTACTGAAATCCCGACGTGCATAGCTGACCTGCCACATCAAATTCATATTGCAATGCAACAAGGCCAACTCTAGGTATTCGCTGGCCAAACGAGAGACTGCCATGAGCGAAGACTGGAACACGAAGTACGGCCCGCGCCGCGTCCGGCGCGATCCCCCGACACTGGATGAGGCGATTTTCGCCGCTATCGGCATCACCGACGATCATGAGCAGCAGGCCGAAATCGCCGCCTCACTGATGGGAATGCCCTACGACGCCGTTCTCGCCGAAGTGAAGAAGCAGAGCCGCATCAACCCGCGCGCGACCACCCGCGTCATCGCCGGCGAGCAAGGCGCGCAACGTTCGGTCGTCGTCGAGCGGCGCGTAGTGCGCAAGTTCGGCAACGACAAGCGCACCGGCACTTGAAACCGGCTAAAGCGCGATGACTTCATCGCGCTTTAGCTTTTATTGTTTGCGCATGGTCTTTTCGGAAAACCGCTACACACTTTTCCGGATCATGCGCTAACGATCGCGCGGTCAGGCCGCGCGCCCATCCTCATAGAATTTCGAAAACATCTTCCAGCAGGCGCGGTTGAAGCTCATCACCGCGCGCGCAGCGTTCAGCGGCGCATCGATCGCAAGCCTGGCCAATTCGGCCTGCGGCTGCGGCGCAAGATCGATTGTGCCGGTGGTCTCGCCGTGGCGGAATTCCAGGTGCGCACCGAACTTGTTGGCGAGCGCCCGCATCGCCTCGTTGTCCGCGCCTGTGGTGACGCGTAACGTCCGATAACCCTTCCATTGCGCTTCCGAGATCAACCGCTGGAACAGCAGGCTGCCGACGCCCTGGCGCCGCACGCAGCTTTCGACGCTGAAGGCGATTTCCGGCAAGCCATCCTCCGATTGCCCGGGCGGATGCAGTTCGGCCGCGCCGCGGACGATACCGCTTTCCATGTAGGCGACGATGATGGTGCCGTCGTCGGCGCACTTCGCGGCATAGCGCTCGATGAAGCTGTCATCGAGATAGCCGTGAAAGCGGTCGCGGCGGCTCTGTGGATCGAGCCGCAACAGGTGATCGCGCAACAGCGGCAATTCTTCCTGCTGGCTCAGGGTCCGCACATAGCCAAAGCCCGGCCTCGGGCGATGGGCATCTTCGTGTAGCAAGTCAAAACTCCTCTCAGAAACCCTCGAGGAGGCGTCGAATCCCTAGATCCCGGATATTGTGCATTGCAGCACGAAATTCAAGATCGCGCGTTCGCTGATCACCGGCGGTTGGTTAATCGCGGCGGTGTCAGAGCACCATCTGCGTCTGGGTCACGATGGCGACGAGTTTGCCATCCTCCGACTCAACGCGCGTGGTCCAGACTTGGGTCCGGCGGCCGCGATGCACGGGGGTGGCGGTCGCGGTCACCGTCGTTCCTTCCCTGGCGCCGCCAATGAAATTGGTCTTGCTCTCCAGCGTCGTGGTGCCCTTGGCGTCCTCCGGCAGATTGATCACGGTCGCCGCTGCTCCAACCGAGTCGGCAAACGCCATGATGGCGCCGCCGTGAATGGTGTGGTGGAGCGTGCAGAGATCCGGCCGCACCAGCATTTTCGCCACCACGCGGTCCTTGTCGGCCTCGACGAAGCTCACACCCTTCAGCTCCGCAAAAGGCAGCTTCATCGACTGAATCTTTTCAAGTGGCGTCATGGGCTCTCTCGGTGTTCCCTCATGCGATTTGTCCGCGAGAATGGATGGACCGGGTAAATCAGGCAATGACCTCCGACGTAATGGCTGCTGATCCGGGATCCAGTTTGACCGAAGAATGGGTCCCGGTTCTGCGGTGCACCGCCAATTGGCGCTGCGCAGCGCCCGGGACAGGAGACTTAGGCCTTCTCCACCCCGCACCATTCCGCAATGAACAGCGCGATCGCCTTGGTGGATTTTCGCAGCGACTCCAGGTCGACATATTCGTTGAAGCCGTGCATGGCCTCACCGCTTGCGCCAAAGCACAGGCTCGGGATGTTGTAATTGAGCCCGTAGAAGCGGGTGTCGGTCAGCGCGGTGAAGGCGCGATCCTCGACCGCGCCGCCATAGACCGCGCCGTAGGCCTTGGCGAAAGCGGCTTCGGCCTCGGCGGAGTCCTTCAGCTCATAGCCCTCCGAGAGGAAGCCGGACCACTCGACGTCGGGTGGATTGTTGGAGAGGAAGCGGTGGTCGCGTGAAGCGGCCGTGACGCAGGCCAGAATTTCCTTCTGACATTCGGCGACCGACCAGCCGGGCAGGATCGCGATGCGGCAATCGACATCGCACCAGGCCGGCACGCTGGAGGCCCAGTCGCCGCCCTTGATGATGCCGGGGTTGAAATTGATGGGATGCATCACAGCCTTGAAATGGCGATCGGCCTTGGCGCGCTCGTTCCATTCGATCTCGAGCTTTTCGATCGCATGGATCAGATGATAGGCCGCCATGATGGCATTCGAGCCCGCGCCCGCTTCGAACACATGCACGGGAAAACCGCGCACTTTCAGACGAAACCAGATCACGCCGACCTGCGAGCGGATCATGCGGCCGCTGGTCGGCTCCGGAATGAAACAGGCGTCGGCCCGATAGCCGCGCTGCAGGGTCGAGAGCGCGCCGACGCCAGTACTCTCCTCCTCGATCACGGATTGGAAGTGAATGCGCGCGGTCGGCTTGAGGCCGGCCGCCTTGATCGCATCGAGTGCATAGAGCGCGCCGATCGTGCCCGATTTCATGTCGCAGGCACCGCGGCCATACATCCGGCCGTCCTTGATCGTGGGCGAGAACGGCGGCGTCTCCCACATCTCGAGCGGCCCGGTCGGCACCACATCGCAGTGGCCCTGCAGGATCAGCGATTTTCCGGCACTGGTCGCGGGCCGATAGGTTCCAACCACGGTGCGCGCCCTGGAGAAATCATGCTCGATCGGACCGAAGCCGCGCAGATTCCTGAGATCGTCGAGATCGATGAGCCAGTCGTCGACTTCATAGCCGCGCTCACGCAGGAGATCGCCGATCATGTCCTGGCATGGACCCTCGGCGCCGCGGGTCGAGGGGATCGCGACAAAGTCGCGCGTGGTCTTGAGCTGGGCATCGAAGCCGGCATCGACGGCATCGAGAATTCGTTGGCGATCGCTTGCGTTCATGATGGTTCCCTTGTCGCGCGACCAAACCATAGCCTGCGACGAATGGACAGGCGATCCGACTTTCAGAATCGTCACCGCATCCCTACATTGCACATTTGGAAAATCAGGCGGGCCGTTGCCATGAAGATCATCTCACGCACCCTGCTCTGGTGCCTGCTCCTGCTCGGTTCGATGACGGCGGCACTGGCGATGAACAATCAGGTCGCGCGTGAGCAGGACATTGTCGGCTTGCGGCTTGGCCAGCGCGTGATGGTCGACGACGGCACCTGTCCCCAAGGCCAGATCAAGGAAGTGTACGGCGCCAAGATGACTGGTAGCGGGATCGAAATGGCGCGCAAATGCGTGCCGCGCTCGGGCCCGAAGACCAAATAGCGCGCCGCTGCCGGCGACTCGAATCCAAATCAGGCTGAGAAAGAAATTGGAGGCGTTCGGCCGGCCTTATTTCGCCGGGTCGAACATGCATTGCAGCGTCGGCTTGGCGATCTTGGTGAAGGTCGGGCCGATCTCCGCCTGTTTCGATTGAGGCACCCACGCATTCTCGATGGTCGGCACACCGGTCTCGCTGATGCCGCGAAGCAACGCTTGGCGCAGATCGCTGTCCTCGACCACGGCGGCAGCGTGGTCATGCAGGCAACCGCAAACTTCTTCCGGATGCGCCCAGCGGCCGAGCATATGGGGCGCGCATAGACGCACGAATTCCGTGCGCGGATCCGACATATGGATCGCGGCACGGATCTGGAGCGAAGCCTGTGCGTGGGCTGGGTGATTGAGCGAGAGAGTTGCGACAAACGCCGCGGCGCAAATGCGAAGGAACATGATGGGCTTACAGGCTGTCTTATCAATCTTGCTTCAACCGCTCAACGCGTCGCGATAACCATCGCGTGCGGCCCGGCAACCGGCGGGCCATTGTAGGAGAAGGTGCCGACGCCCGGCAGGCCCGCGTCGGCCGAGCCCGCCATCGAAGAACCGGCCATCACGAAGGCAAAGGCGAGGATGAAGCTCATGGTCCGCATTTGACGGTCTCCGGTTCTGTCCCTGTGGCGCTTGCAGCGCCCGTGTTTGTTGCTGGCTTGATAACCATGAGGCGTTTCTGGAGTTCTGCGCCCAAAGCCCAAAATGGTTTCGTGGGAGCGGAGAATTGTTTCGTCGCTCGCGATCCGACGAAACAGTTCACGACTGATTCAAGCAATTTCAAATAGTTAAGGTCGCCGTTCAGCGACCGAATGAAACCTCAGCCAATGACCGATCCGCATCCGGTGATCGCGCCTGACAGGGTTTGAAGCGGCTTTTTTACGTTTGTCTGGTGGATAACGACCTCCGCGGCGGCGCGCATGAACCGAGCGGCTGCCAACGGCGACTCAATGGAATCCCGCAACCTTCGGGACCGTTGCGCGTTGTCTTTGCCCCCCGCAAGGGATGGCAGTCATGGATCGTGGCGACATCGTTGTTGGCAGCAAACCCGCCCGAAAATCTCAAGAAAATCCGCCAGGCGTGATCGTCGACGTCAACTCCAAGCGCGTTGAAGCCTCAGCCGGACGAGGCGAGCCCGCCTCGGGCAATGTCGCGCAGCATTGTGGGGCGATGTCGCAGCAGCGCTGCGATAGCGGCGCCACCTCAACGCCGCAGCAATTCGTGCACCTGGTCGGCTGCCGCGACTCCAAAGCAGGCCAGCAACGCCGTTAGGCTGTCACTGGATGTAATCGCCGCATTTCTGCACGGTCTGATCGGCCGCGCCCCAGGGCATGATGGGCACGGTCGAAGTCGAGTTCTTCGGCGAACCGTCGATCAGCTTGTCGGAATAGACCATATAAACCAGCGTGTTGCGCTTGGCGTCGCAACCGCGCACGATCTGCATCTTCTTGAAGAACAGCGAGCGGCGCTGGCGAAACATGTCATCGCCCTGCCCCATTTTGTCCTTGAAGCGGATCGGTCCGATCTGGCGACAGGCGAGCGAAATGTCGGAGACCTGCTCCGAAAGCCCCAGCCAGCCCGCATATCCGCCCTTTTCCGGTATTGTAAAATGGCAAGCCACGCCTTCGATCTCGGGGTCATCGACGCCATAGGTGGCGAGCTTGTCGTTAGGACTGAGCAATTTGAACACGGTGGAGCGGCGGAAGATCAAATCTGGTTCATCGGCGGCGCGAGCCGACGGCACGGAGAGACATAAGAACAAGCCAAACGTCAGTAGAAGCGCGGCATTCAACCGCCACTCGTGCGGCCTTACAGCTTGGGAAGTCATGGGTTTCTCCGTTGGCGGGCGGAAGCGATGTAGGCGCGCAACGCCCTCTTGGGAAGGCTTTTGGCCGGCCCACGGCTTTAACGGGATGTGAGGCTTTTTTGCTACGATTAGGCCTGAAACCGCTGGAATCAGAGGCGCTACGCTGGTTAACGCGGATCGCGTCTGCGAAACTGAAGAAAACCGAATGACCGAGGATTCCAAGATGTCACGCGTAGGTGTGCTTCGCTCGTCCGTTGCCACTGGAGCGCTCTTGCGCATTGTCGTCCTGGCCGCGGCCGGCACCATCGGTGCCGCCACGCACGCGAACGCCGCTCTCTACTACTTCAGAGATTCCGACTCCGGCTATTACAACCAGGAGCAGGTCTTCCAACCGCCGCATCGGCAGCAGCATTCCAAACGCTCCTCGGCGAAGGCGAAGAAGGGAGTCGCGGTCAAGGACACCACCGTCCATCCGCAGATGCCGCTGATCATCAACGTGTCGATCGCCAAGCAAAGGGTGCGCGTCTACGACGCCAACGGATTGTTCGCGGAAGCGCCGGTGTCGACCGGCATGGCGGGTCACCCCACTCCGATGGGCGTGTTCAGCGTGATCCAGAAGGACCGTTACCATCATTCGAACATCTATAGCGGCGCGCCGATGCCGTTCATGCAGCGCATCACCTGGGAGGGCGTTGCCCTGCATGCCGGTGTGCTGCCGGGTTATCCGGCTTCGCATGGCTGCATCCGCATGCCGGAAGCCTTCGCGATCAAGATGTGGGGCTGGACCAAGATGGGCGCGCGGGTGATCGTCTCATCCGGCGAGTTGTCGCCCGAGAATTTTGCGCACGCTTCGTTGCCCATCCTGAAGGTGGCGCCGCAGCCTCCCGTCGCCGAACAGCCGGATGCGCCGATCGGCGCCAAGGCCGATAAGGGCGCGCCCGAGGTTGTGCCGGTCGCAGCCACCCTCGAATTGCGATCGAGCGTCGGCCACAGCGATGCCGCGCCGCTCCGCGATCAGACCCATACGGCCGATGCCAGTGGCGAGGTGAACGCCAACGCGCCGATGATGTCGGATGCTTCGGCCGCTAACGGCATGCCCGCACATGACGCTGACGCCAAGATCGACGTCGCGAAATCTGATGGCGCGCCGCTGTCCGCATCGACGGATACCGTTGGCAAGGACACGGCCAGCGCCACCAAACCTGTCGAGGTCGCCGACGCTGCGAAGTCCGGCGGCGCCGCAGCAGCAGACAAGCCCTCCGCCGATGCCGCGAAGACGGAAACGCCAGAGGCCAAAGCGGGCGCGCCCAAGACCGACGCGAAGGCTGACGCGAAGATTGACGCCGCCAAGCAGGATGCGGCCAAGCCTGACACGATCAAGCCTGACACCACCAAGCCTGACTCCGTGAAGGCGGACGCAGCCAAGCCCGCATCTAAGCGGGCTGAGCCGGCGAAGGCCGCCAGCGACGCCACGCAACCCGCCGCCGATGCCAGGAAGGATCAGACCCGTATCGTCGGCGACAAGCCGGTGAAGCCCGACATCAAGCGCAAGGACGGTCAGATCGCGGTCTTCATCAGCCGCAAGGACTCCAAGCTCTATGTACGGCAGAACTTTGCGCCGCTGTTCGAGGTGCCGATCACGATCGCGGCGAGCGACCGGCCGCTCGGCACGCATGTGTTCACCGCCGAAGTCGACAAGAACGACCCCAACTCCCTGCACTGGACTGTCGTCACCGTCCCGCTGTCCGCGCGCGCCGCGATGCGCGCGAGCGATGAGCCGCGTCATTCGCGGCGGAAGGGCAAGGTTATTCGAGTCGAGACCAAGCCTGCCCCGGTGCCGGACAGCCCGGCGGAGGCGCTGGACCGCATCACCATCCCGCCCGACGTGATGGCGCGCATTATGGACGCCATGAGCAACGGCGGCTCGATCATCGTCTCCGACCAGGGCATCAACCAGGGTGAAACCGGCGAATACACCGATTTCATCATCCGCACCTATTAAGCCGCGCGATCGCGAGGAGCACGTCTTGCGCGGGCTCCTCAGATAAGCCCTGTGGCGCCGGTAAGGCTGGTCGGCTAAAAGCCGCCGGTATGTCCCAAGCGACCACCCCGGCCGGATCAGCACCGTTTGCGCCGCGTGATGCCTTCGTCGGCATGAACCTTTTCGGTTGGTCCGGAGGGCTCGCCGCGCTTGTTGCGGGGCTTGCGCTGTCGTTCCTCCTGTTCGGCTATTTCGTGGTCTATTACCGAAATGCCGACATGGACTTCATGGTGATCTACAGCGCGCTTGCCATGAACGCGGGTCACCCGCAGCAGTTCATGGACCACACCGCCTACCTCACCATTCTCACGCTGAAGGACTGGTTCAGGCTGCTGCACGATCTCGGCCTGCTCGATGCATGGACGCTGCCGGCCATGCCGAAGGAGGCCGCAGCCTTCGACCTTGCCATGACGCATGCGGTGCGCGCCGGACGCGTGCTCGCCTTCCTGATCGCGATCGGCGGCGTCCTGATCTTTGCGGGCCTGTCGCGCCTGATCTTCCGTGACTGGCGGGTGGCATTGACGGCGACGCTTGCCTTTGCGCTCTCGGGCGGAGTCGCCGTGCATTCGCGCATCCTGCGCAGCGAGTTCGTCTCGGCCTGCCCCGTGATCTTCGCGCTGATGATCCTGATCGTGATCGGACGCCGCGCCCATCTTGCCCGCCCATTCGGCATGGCCGCGGCCGCCGCGCTGTGCGTGATCGGGATGGAGAACAAGGTGCAGGCAATCCTGTTGATCGGGGCCCTGCCGCTCATCATCCTGCCGTTCGGCAGCGCGCAAGGCGCGAGCACCGGTTTCTGGAACACGGGCGCAAGCTGGCTTGCCGTCATCGCCACTGCGCTGGCTGCGCTCGGCGCCGCCTGGATCGCGTGGCCGCTGGTTGCGACGGGTCTCGATCGCGCGCTGCTCGATGCCGCGCAATTTCATCCGCTCCTGCTCGGGCGCTTCGGCGTCTACCAGGTCGCGCTGCTGGCAATGATCGCGATCTGCATGATCGCCTTCGCGGCGATCTGGCGGGTCAGCGCGGCCGAAACTCTCACCTCGATATCGGCGGTCGCCATTGGCGCCGCGGCAGCCTTGCTGCTGCTCAATGTCGACTACAACACCGGCAATGTAATTGCCGTGGTCAATCCGTTGGAGAAGATGCTGACCTTTGCCGACGCCAGCACCTCGAGTGCGGCGAGCGGATCAAGCCCGCTGGCGGTGCTGCTCCTGCTGCTTGACGGGCTCGCATCGGTGCTCGCGCGCTACACCTTCGTACTGCATTCCTCCGCCCGGCCGACGGTGTTCTTGACCTGGCTGATCCTGCCGGGGATCGTCTACGCGTGGCGACGCGGCGAGCGTCTCACCGCGCTCCAGGCAACGATCCTGATGGCGGCAGCAGTTGGGATCGATACGCTCGGCGTGCGGCGCGGCCTCAAGATCGAATATTTCATCTTCACCGATCCGCTGATCATCCTCTCCGGCGCAATCCTGCTGGAGCAGTTCAGCGATCTGCGCTTTCACCGCTGGGCGTTTGCGATCGCCGCCACGCTGTTCGGCCTGCATATCGCGGTGGGTCAGGCCGAACCGATCAAATCTGCCTTCATGCGCAAGGGGCCGCAGTCGATCTGCGAATGGAACCGCTACTATATGCCGTTGATGCCGGTACCGTGGTGTCCGTCGTAGCGGAATGACGTGTAAGGTGCGCAAGCCACAGTTCCCGAAATTAACCGAAGTGGTGACAACTCCGTCCCCTTTCCGCAGCGTCGTTGCCTTGGCGCGGATGCTCCGGCTAGGTTAGGATGTGACGGGGGAAATTGGTGGCTCGGCCGGCGGTGACAAGTCCGTTCGAGCGACAAAATTTGGGAACATCGACATGCGTGTTGCGGCAGGAATTTTCGTTGCGGTTGCGCTCTGTGCGCCCACTCTCGCCTGGTCGCAGACCACGGCCCCAAAGGCGGCTCCGCCGGCCCAGGCCGCCCCCGCTGCTGCCTCTGCCCCCACGGCCGCTACCCAGCCTCCGCAGCCGGCCCGCGCGGCCTGCAACAACCCGAACGCGCTTGGCGTCGGCCGCACCGTCGAGATCGACACGACGGGCGGTCCCGGCTTCGGCTTCGAGCATTTCAAGGAACTGGACTTCCTGAAGGACCACGAGGTGGTGCTCACCTTCGACGATGGTCCGTGGGTCGAGAACACGCCGGCGGTTCTCAAAGCGCTGGCAGATGAATGCACCACCGGCATCTTCTTCGAGATCGGCAAGCACGCGACCTACTATCCCGAGATCTCCAAGCAGGTCTATGCAGCCGGCCACACCGTCGGCACCCACACCTGGTCGCATGCCGACCTCACCAGCAAGAAGCTGAACGACGACCAGCGCAAGGAAGAGATCGAAAAGGGCATCAGCGCGGTGAAATGGGCACTCGGCGGCATTTCGCCGGCGCCGTTCTTCCGCTTCCCCGATCTGCGCCATCCGCCGGAGATGGTGACTTATCTCGGCACCCGCAACATCGCGATCTTCTCCTGCGACCTCGATTCCTTCGACTTCAAGGCCCGCAATGCCAAGCAGGTCGAGGACGTCATCTTCAAGAAGCTTGCGAAGCAGGGCAAGGGCATCATCCTGATGCACGACTTCCACAAGCACACCGCCGAGGCGCTGCCGTCGATCCTGCGCCGGCTCAAGACGGAAGGGTACAAGGTCGTGGCGATGCGCGCAAAGGCCCCGGTGACGTCGCTGCCGCAATATGACGAAGCCATCATGAAGGAAGACAAGCTCCAGACCGTGAGCCAGCGCCCGGTCTCGAGCGTCGTCACCGACGTGACGCAATAAGCCTCGGACCGGCACGACGCGCGCGTGGCACTCCGTATCGAAGGCTATGTCATCGTCTCGGCAGACGGCATGCTGGCGAATGCCGCGCATGTGATGCCGGACGAATTGAAGTTCGAGGGCGACAAGCGGTTCTTCACCGCCGCCCTCGATCAAGCCGCCCTCGTCGTCCACGGTCGCAATTCCGGCGAAGACCAGCCGGGCTCGCCGCAGCGCAAGCGCCTCATCGTCACCCGGCGGATTCCTGCTCTCGCGCCGGACCCGACCAATCCCAGGGCGACGCTGTGGAATCCGGCCGGCGCGCCCTTTGAGACGGCGGCGGACTTCGCCGGCGTGCGCTCCGGCATGGTCGCGATCATCGGCGGTCCGGCCGTGTTCGGCATGTTCATGGACCGCTACGACACGTTCTGGCTGTCGCTCGCCGCGGGCGTGAACATACCCGACGGCGAAGGCTGTTTCCCTGGCGTGCCCGACCGCACGCCCCAGCAGATCCTCGCTGCCCACGGCCTCCAGGCCGGCGAGACCCAGATACTGGACGCGGCCCACGACGTCAGCGTCACGCCCTGGCGGCGCGCCGGCTACACGTCGCCGTAAGCAGCTTCGGCGATCCGCGGTCCCCTGCCGTAGCCGGCGAGCATGAACAGCGCGCCGATCAGGGAAAGGTTCTTCAAAGCATCCACCAGGGTCCTGCCATTGTCGGGCGGGGTCTGGTTCCAGAAATCGTGGAAATAGAATGTCACCAGCCCGATGTAGATGATCATCAGGATCGAGAAGAACCGCACGCCGAAGTTCAGCGCGATCATCAGGCCGGCGAGGATCTCGAAGGCGCCGGAGACAATTGCCAATAGTTGCGGCAACTGCATGCCCGTGGCCGTCTCCAGCTGGGTTGTGTAGGGTGCAATCACCGCGGGAATGACGACCTTGGCGGTGATCGCGGCGGCGGTTGCCTGGATGTCGAACAGTTGCGTCGCCCCGGAATAGATGAAAAGCACGGCGAACAGAACTCGCCCGAAAATTATGAATGCTGGCATCGTCGGCCTCACCGAAAGCGTTAAGGGCGATAGTCACAGTTCCACTTGGGATTATGAATGTTCCGCCCGCGCTTTTCAAACGCTCAAATGCAACGCCCGTACGACGGCGGGGAACGCCGCCGTACCATTCTTGCCACTGTTCAAGTGAACAGACTCGGCTGCTGGCGGCCGGCGCGCTCCTGGGCCTCGACGGCGGCAACCGCGGTCATGTTCAAGACGCCGCGCGCGGTCACCGAGGGGTTAAGGATATGCGCCGGGCGCGAGGGGCCGATCAGGATCGGCCCGACCGGCACCGCATCGGTGAGCACCTTGGCCATCTGGTAGGCGATGTTGGCGGCATCGAGATTCGGCATGATCAGGATGTTGGCGACGCCCTCGAGGGCCGAGCCCGGCAGGATCAGCTTGCGCGCGGCCTCCGACAGCGCGGTATCGCCCTGCATCTCGCCATCGGCTTCGAGCTCGGGATGGTGCGACTTCAAAAGCGCGGTCGCCTGCCGCATCTTGCGCGAGGAATCGTTGTCGAAGCTGCCGAAATCCGAATGTGACAGGAACGCGATCTTCGGCTTCAGATTGAAACGCTGCACATGCTTGGCGGCCAGCGCCGCTATTTCGCACAGCTCGTCCGCGCTCGGATTCGAACGCACCTCGGTGTCGGCGATGAAATAGGCGCCCTTGGTGGTGATCATCAGCGCCAACGCCGCGAAATCGCTGACTTCCGGCAAGCACCCGATGATGTCCCGCACATGGCGCAGATGGCTCATATAGCGGCCTTCGATGCCGCAGATCAGCGCGTCCGCCTCGCCCCGCATCACGGCGAGCGCCGCGATCACGGTGTTGTTGGTGCGCACCACGGTGCGGGCGGCATCCGGGGTGACGCCGCGGCGGCCGGCGACGTCGATATAGGACTGCACATAGGAGCGGTAGCGCGGATCGTCCTCGGGATTGACGAGATCGAAATCCCGGCCCGGCCGGATGCCGAGGCCGAGCCGCTTGATCCGCGTTTCCACCACCGACGGACGCCCGACCAGGATCGGTTTCGCCAGCTTCTCCTCCAGCACCTGCTGGGTGGCGCGGAGCACGCGCTCATCCTCGCCCTCGGCATAGATCACGCGCACGGGCTGGGACTTTGCTTTGGCAAATACCGGCTTCATGACAAGGCCGGAGCGGAACGCGAAGCGCTCGAGGCCCGCGGTATATTCGTCAAAATTCTTGATCGGCCGCGTCGCGACGCCCGACTCCATCGCAGCCTTGGCAACGGCCGCCGCAATGCGCTGGATCAGGCGCGGATCAAACGGACTCGGGATCAGCGAGCCCGGCCCAAAGCCTTGCGTCTCGCCGGTATCGACGCCGCGCATCACCACGTCCGAGGGCGGATCGCGCGCGAGCTGGGCGATGGCGTCGACGGCGGCGTGCTTCATCTCCTCGTTGATGGCGGTGGCGCCGACATCGAGCGCGCCGCGGAAGATGAAGGGAAAACACAGGACGTTGTTGACCTGGTTCGGGAAGTCGGAGCGCCCGGTGCAGATCATGGCGTCCGGCCGCGCCGCGCGGGCCTCGTCCGGCATGATCTCGGGGTCCGGATTGGCGAGCGCCATCACCAGCGGCTTGTCGCCCATCTGCTTGACCATGTCCTGCGTGAGGACACGAGGAGCAGAAAGCCCGAGGAAGATATCGGCGCCGGCGATGACGTCGGCGAGCCTGCGCTTGTCGGACTTCTGCGCGTAGGCCCCCTTCCAGCGGTCCATCAGCTTCTCGCGGCCTTCATAGACGAGGCCCTCGATGTCGCAGACCCAGATGTTCTCGCGCTTGGCGCCGAGCGAGACCAGCAGATTGAGGCAGGCGATCGCCGCCGCGCCCGCGCCGGAGCAGACGATCTTGACGTCGGCGAGCTTCTTGCCGTTGAGCAGCAGCGCGTTGGTGATGGCGGCGCCAACGATGATGGCGGTGCCATGCTGGTCGTCATGGAACACCGGGATCTTCATGCGCTCCTTCAGGCGCGATTCGATCTCAAAGCATTCCGGGCCCTTGATGTCCTCGAGATTGATCCCGCCGAAGGTCGGCTCCAACGCGGCCACCGTCTCGACCACGCGGTCGATGGTGTCGGCGGCGATCTCGATGTCGAATACGTCGATGCCGGCGAATTTCTTGAACAGCACCGCCTTGCCTTCCATGACGGGCTTGGCAGCGAGCGGGCCGATATTGCCGAGCCCGAGCACCGCGGTGCCGTTGGAGACGACCGCGACCAGATTGGCGCGCGCCGTCAGTGAGGCGGCCTCGGGCGGATTTTTCGCAATCTCGGTGCAGGCCGCGGCGACGCCCGGCGAATAGGCCAGCGCGAGGTCGCGCTGGTTGGCGAGCGGCTTGGTCGCCTGGATTTCGAGCTTTCCGGGACGCGGCTGCCGGTGATAGGCCAGCGCCGCTTGATGCAGGTCATCGGAATAGGACATTCACTCCCCCGGAAAACGCTTAGAATCCAAGCAATTAACTCTTGGCCCTCGGCCGAAAGTCTTGCTGCAAATTGGACCGGATGTGAAGCACGCTCAAGTGCTTTCGCGCAACATCTGAAACAGCCCATATTCACAGCCCCGCCCCGTCGCGAGCGTAGAGGTTGTAAGGCATTAGCGCCTAACTCCGTCATTGCGAGGAGCAAAGCGACGAAGCAATCCATGCCACGCCAAGCGGAAAGATGGATTGCTTCGCTGCGCTCGCAATGACGGCACGAATAACGCGCAGAACGGAGCCGCAGACACACCCGCGCGATCCCGCGACACGTTCGCGCCCGGGTGATGCGGATAGCTTGGCCCTCAGGGAATCGAAGAGAGCGCAGGGAATGCCGGATGATGGCCTCACCCATGGCCCGCCTGCAAACAAAAAAAGCAGGCGGCAGTGACCACAGGTTAAGCCGGATCAACCGGCATTCCCTGCGCAATGGTTTTACGGCTTATACGCGCCCTCCCCGGTGTCCGGGCTTGATAGCCACCGTCACTTGCGGAATCGCCCACAAGCTTGATCCCAGCGTCGGGAGATCAGGACCACGCGACTTCGCCGTCCGCGTCCGCCACGATCGTCTCACGTAGCATCCGCGTCCATCGCATCCCCGCCCCACGTGTCGTGACGATCGGCCGAAACGTCCCTCTTCATCGAGGCGGGATGCGCGAGAGGCTGTTTGTGATTTGCCCGACGACGCAAGTGTGGGCGGGTGCGGCAGATTGGCACGACGGGCAAATTGTGCATGGAATGCGGGATGGCCGGTCGATTGAGGGGCCTGGTCGCCTCCGGTAGACCTGAATAATAGCCGCTTAGCTAGTCAGTCTGTTGAGCCTCGCTCCGCAAGCTCGCGCGTATCGTGGACTTCAGTAGCTTTTCGGCGGCGGCAGATTTTGTTTTCTCC
>Ga0310811_10003122_pt1 | contig 20812 bp, 12 predicted proteins | sample YCmetagenome_FD_207642 | JGI IMG/M metagenome (GOLD analysis project Ga0310811, IMG submission 207642) | Soil microbial communities from experimental microcosm in Duke University, North Carolina, United States - YC | ecosystem: Engineered > Artificial ecosystem > Soil microcosm > Unclassified ...
CCGTCCGGCCTCGCTGCGATCTCCACCGCTTTATTCGCCGTGGCCGGTGCCGGCGACCACATCCTGGTCACCGACAGTGTCTACCGCCCGACCCGCACGTTCTGCGACACGATCTTCAAGCGCATGGGCGTCGAGACGACTTATTACGACCCGTTGATCGGCGCCGGTATCGAGAAACTGTTCAAGCCGAACACGCGCGCGGTTTTCACCGAAGCGCCCGGCTCGCAAAGCTTCGAGATGCAGGACATTCCAGCCATCGCCAAGGTCGCGCACGACAAAGGCGCGCTGGTGCTGACCGACAATACCTGGGGTACGCCGCTCTATTTCCGTCCGCTCGAGAAGGGCGTCGATCTGTCGATCCAGGCCGGCACCAAATACATCGGCGGTCATTCCGACATCATGTTCGGCTGCGTCTCCGCCAATGCGAAGACGTTGCCGCGATTGAAGGACACCGTCTACGGCCTGGGTCTATGTGTCGGCCCCGACGACATCTATCTCGCACTGCGCGGCCTGCGGACGCTCGGCGTGCGGCTGGCGCGGCATTATCAGTCGGGCGTGCGCGTTGCGCGCTGGCTGGAGCAGCGGCCGGAAGTCCTGCGCGTGATGCATCCGGCGCTGGAAAGCGATCCGGGCCATGCGATCTGGAAGCGCGATTTCAGCGGCGCCTGCGGCCTGTTCAGCATCGTGCTCAAGCCCTGCGACATGCGCGCGGTCTATGCCTTCATGAACGCGCTGACGCTGTTCGGCATGGGCTATTCGTGGGGCGGCTTCGAGAGCCTGGTGATCGCGTTCGACTGCGCCGAGTATCGCTCGGCAACGCCCTGGGCGCCGGGGGGACCGACTTTGCGCTTCCACATCGGACTCGAAGAGCCGGACGACCTGGTCGCCGATCTCGAACAGGCGTTCGGGGCGATGAAGGCGGCGGTGTAAGTAGAACTCGAATATCGCTGAGTTCGTTCGGCTCGACGCTTCCTTATCCCTCCCCCGCTTGCGGGGGAGGGTGGCGAGCGCCAGCGAGCCGGGTGGGGGCGCTTACGATAAGACGCGAGGTAACCCCACCCGGCTCCGCGTTAACACGCGGAGCCACCCTCCCCTTTCAGGGGAGGGATAAGAGCGCGTGGGGTGAGGAAGGCTGTCATCTCAGAAGCTGTTCGAAACAGCCCGTCACGCCGGCGCGCCCTGGCCACCGTTGCGCAGCACGAATTGTAGATTGCGCAGATAGACGAACACGCCGAAGGCCTGGCCGATGATGAAGACCGGATCCTTGCGATAGATGGCGTAGGCGAGCAGCATCAACCCGCCGCCGATCGAAAACACCCAGAAGGTCGTCGGCACGACGCTGCGGCCTGCACGCTCCGAGGCGATCCACTGCACGACGAAGCGCATGGCGAAGAGACCCTGGGCGACATAGCCGATCAGGATTCCCCAATCGACAGACCCGAGGAACACGTCGTGCAGATAGCCCCCGACGGCATGCGTGATATCGACCAGCATCAGTCTCTTCCTTTAGTCGCCCACTAATCCTCAGCGATATCCGGAACGCGCTTTCTGCGCCGGATCAGCCACCACACGCCGGCCAGATCGAGAATGCCGACCCAGAGCCGGTCCCACAGACCGTAGTTCGACACGCCATGCGCGCGTGGCCTGTCGACCACGTCCACATAGCCGATCCCCCTGCCCTCGCGCTTGACCAGCGCCGGGAGGAAGCGATGCAGACCATCGAAATAAGGCAGTGCCAGGAAAACGTCGCGGCGGAACGCCTTGAGTCCACAGCCGGTGTCGCGCGTGCCATCGCGCAGCACCGCGCCGCGCACGCCATTGGCGATGCGCGACTGGAGTTTCTTGAAGCCGCTCGCCTTGCGCCCGACGCGCTGGCCGGCGATCAGGCCTACCTGGGGCGATGACTCGAGAGCGCGCAGCATGGCGGGGATGAAGGCCGGATCGTTCTGCCCGTCGCCGTCGAGCGTCACCACCAGCGGCGCCCGGGCGGCGCGGACGCCCGAACGCACCGCCGCCGACTGGCCGCAGGACTGCTTGTGGCGCACCCGGCGCAGCCAGGGATGCTGCGCCATCAGGCGCTGCAGCTCGGCCTCGGTGCCGTCGGTCGAGCCGTCATTGACGTAGACGATCTCGAACGGCCATTGGCCCGCGAGCGCGGCGGCGATCTCGGCCACCAGCGGGGCGACATTGCCAGCCTCGTTGCGGACCGGCACCACGACGGACACGGCCGGATCGTTTTCAGTCATAAGTCGTGTGGGTCCCGTGGCCGCGGCCGGAATAGATGCGGCTGCTTCTTATGGGGCCAAAAGGTCGCGGGCAACTGATTTGATCCGCCGCAGCGAGGGCCCCGGATACATGTACGGGACCCCGTCCGGGCCGATCGAGAAGCCCAGCCGGCGCAGCGCGAACCAGCGCCGCACCATCAGCGCCCCGACGATGCCGACCAGCGCGCCCATCAGGACGTCGGTCGTGAAATGGGCGGTGACCACAACACGGCTGATGGCGATGAGGACCGCATAGATGAGGAACACGGTGCGGCTGCGCGGCCACAGTGTGCTGAAGGCCACCAGCACCGCGAAGGCCGTGGTCGCATGGCCGGACGGCAGCGAGGCATAGTCCGAGCGCCAGATGAACGGGCTGAACACGGTGGGATCGAGATGGCCGGTTACCATCGGCCGGGCACGGCCGATCATGCGCTTGATGATGGTGTCGAAAAGGCTCGGCACGCCGATAGCGACGAAGAGGAAGCCGACCCGCACCATCATCGCGGCCACCACCAATTGCGCGACGCGCGGCAGCACGGGCGGCAGCGCCGCGAGCGCCAGGAACAGAAGGCCGATCGGCCAGAGGAACCAGCCGGATTTTCCGTAGTCGGTGATGGTGTCGAAGAAGGATTGCGCCCAGTGAGGCAGGCGCATCGCCGCGGCGGTGACGGGCGCATCGACGAAGAACATGCCGATGAGGAACAGCACGACAATGGCGGCGCAAGCGATCGCAAGTTGGCGCGGCGCCCGCAGCCAGCCCTCGCGCGGATGGATCCGCTCCGGCCGCACGAGGACTTTGATCGCCTCGCCGACATTGACGAGACAGCGGCGCCAGGCCGGAACGGCCGCGCCGCCGGGGCCATGTTCGATGCCGTTCGCCGCCGTCATGGTCCCGCCGAGCGGAAGATGGTGAGGTTGACCGGCTTGCCGATGCTGATGTTGTAGCCGTCGATGTGCTGGCTGAGCGTGTAGCGCAGGCCGATCGCGTTGGCGCGCTGCACGAAGCTGCGTTCATTGCGCTGATCGATCAGCGCGAAATGACAATCGCCGGCTTGCAGGAATTCAGCGGCGCCGGCGCCGTCGGTGAAACGTGTATCGGTGCCGGCGAGGAAGACGAGGCTCGGCTCCTGATAGGCGAAGGTGGCAACCACATGCGGCTCCGCGCAGCCGCTCGCGCGCACTTCGTCAGCAATCAACTGGCTCGGAAACAGCGCCGGCAGCGACGGGAAGGTGATGGCGTAAACGGTGATGCCGATGAACACCGAGGCCGCCATGCCCCGCAGCAGCGCGCGCTCGGGGCCGTCCACGTCGTAGAGCCACCAGGCGAACAGGCCGCAGATCACCGCCGCCGCCGCGAAGGGCCAAGCGACGAGGCCGAGATCGCGGCCGAACACGATGAACAGCACCGGCACCGCCATCGCGATGACGCCGGGAAACACGAACCAGCCGACGGTGCCGCGCACCATCCAGCGGGTCTTCGACAGGCCGCCCGAGCCGAGGATGCCGGCGATCAGGATGGCGATGGCGGGATAGAGCGGCAGGACATAATGCGGCAGCTTGGTCATCACCGCTTCGAACACGATCCAGGACGGCACCAGCCAGGCCAAGAGAAACTGCGCGCCCGGCTCGCGCCGCGACCGCCACACCATCGGCGCGGCGAGCCCGGCCAGCACCGAGCCTGGCCAGAACGTCACCCAGAACAGCAGCAGGTAATAGCCCGGCGGCGCGCCATGCGCTTCCTGGCCGCTGGCGACCTTCTCCAGCATGTCGTGGCCGATCGCCTGCACAAAGAAACTGTCGCCGGACTTGGCGACAATGGCGATGAACCACGGCAGCACCAGGAGAAACATCCAGGCGACGCCTGCGACCGGACGCAATGTCCAGATCCAGCGCCACGACTTGTCGAGGATCGACAGCGTGATGGCGGTGAGCGCCACGAACATCAGGATCAGCGGGCCCTTGACCAGCACGCCGGCGGCGAGCGCAGTCCACAGCACCGCCGGCATTTGCCAGCCGACCGGCTGATCCGGCGTGCGGCGGCTGGCGAGATAGATCCGCGCCATCGCGCCCATGGCGGCGACCGACATGTACAGCAGCGTGGCATCGGTCTTGGCGAGGCGCGCCTCGACACCGAGCAGCACGGACGTCGCCATCATCAAGGCCGCGATCAGCGCGGCGCGGCGCGGGACGAAGGCGAGCGCGGCCCAATAGGTCAGCAGCACCGCGGCGATGGCGCCAAGCAGAGAGGGCAGCCGGTAGAGCCAGATGGTCGTGCGCGCATTGGAGATGCCGACGGCCTCGCCGGCCTTCACCGCCGTGGCCTGAAGCCAATAGATGCCGACCGGCTTCTTGTAGCGGACCTCGTCCTGGAAGCGGATGTCGACGTATTCGCCGGTCTCCAGCATCTGCTTGGTGGCCTGGGCGAAGCGGGCCTCGTCGCGATCGACCGGCGGGATCTGGAAGAAGCCCGGCAGGAAGGCGAGCAGCGCGACAGCCAGCAGCACCGCAGCGGCGCGGCGGTGCGAGACACAGGCATAGTCAAGGGCTGCGGCCAGACCGCGCGCGGAGGCGATCGTCAGCCGCTTGTCGTCAGTCGTCGTGCTCATCGGCCGGGTGACAAGATCCTTCAGCAATTCGCGCGGACAATAGGCTCAAGGTTCGGCCCTGTCATTCGCACCGGCCCACACGCCCGTGCAGAACGCGAGTTTCAGTGAAACTGATGCACCGGCAACACATTAGGCCGGCACAGGCGGCCCGGGCCGCCTACTTTTATTGCAGGCGGACGCTGACGCTGTCGGAGGCCCCGCGGGCATCCATCACCGTCAGGCGGACGAATCCAGGCCCGTCGGGGCGGTAGAACACCGTACGATGGCCGCCTTGGGGCGCCAGCGGTACGCCGTTGACCATCACGGTGAGCGGGGCGCGGCCGCCGGCGATCTTGAGCGCCAGCGGATCGGGGGCGCGGCCGCCGGAGAGTTCCAGGCGGGCGCCGTCAGGCGGGAACATGATACGCGGCGGCTCGGCGGTCACGCCGACCTCGGCCGCTGGGCTGAAGCGCTGCAGCGGCGGCGGCAGCTTGGCCGTGGTGGAGAAGATGACCCCCTTGGGCGCCTTCGCCAGCAGGGCGGGATTAAGGCCGCTGCGGGCGAAGGCGTCGAACAAGATCGGCGCCGCCGAGGCCCGGCCGACCAGGCCCGGCACCGGCGCGCCGTCGGCGCGGCCGACCCAGACGCCGATGGTCATGCGGCCATCGAAACCCACCGACCAGGCGTCGCGATAGCCGTAGGAGGTTCCGGTCTTGAATGCGATGCGCCCGGGCGGGGCATTCTCCGGCGGCGGCGCGCCGATGAGGACATTGCCGACATACCAGGCCGCCACCGGGTCGAGCAGCCGCCGCGGGGCCGCTTCCGCCTCGCCGACCCGCTCGACCAAATGCACCGCGGCGCCCAGGCGCGCGAGGCCGCTATAGAGCATCACCAGATCGGAGAGCTTCACGCCGACGCCGCCGAGGCCCATGGCGAGGCCGGGCGCCTCGCCCTTCGGCAGCACCAGATCCGCGCCGACCTGCGTCAGCCGCGCGCTCAGCCGGCTGACGCCGACTTTACCGAGCACGGCGATGGCGGGGACGTTGAGCGAGAGTTGCAGCGCCTTGCGGACGGTGACCGTGCCCTGGAAGGTGAGATCGAAGTTCTCCGGCGTGTAATTGCCGTAGCGCGCCGGCCGGTCGTCGATCAGCGTCTCGGGATGGATGAAGCCGTCCTCGAAGCCGAGACCGTAGATGAAGGGCTTCAAGGTCGAGCCGGGCGAGCGCAGCGCCTCGGTCATGTCGACCTGGCCGGCGCGGCGCGCATTGAAATAATCGGGCGAGGCGACGCGGGCGCGGACTTCGCCGGTCGCATTGTCGACCGCGAGGATGGCAACGGAGACGTCGGGCCCCAGCGCCTGTGCGCGCTCGCGGGCGAGTTCTTCAAGCGTCTTCTGCAGGGCGGCGTCGATGGTGAGGCGGTGGACGCGTCTGTCGGGCTCGAGCGAGACGACCTTGTCGGCCGCGTGCGGCGCCAGCATCGGCAACTGCCGGCGTGCGCGCGGCACCGGATCGGCCTTGGCACGTTTGATGTCGTCGGCGGAGATGGTGCCGTCCGCGCGGTCGAGCACGCGGTCGCGGGCGGCGCGCGCCGCCTCCGGAAAGCGGTCGGGCCGGCGGAATTCGGGCGACTGCGGCAGCGCCACGAGCAATGCGGCTTCGGCGAGCGAGAGCCGCTTCGGCTCCTTGCCAAAGTAGGCCAGCGAGGCGGCACGGATGCCTTCGAGATTGCCGCCATAGGGCGCAAGCGACAGATAGAGCGACAGAATTTGCGCCTTGCTCAAGTGATGCTCGAGCTCGATAGCGCGCGTGACCTGGCGCAGCTTGGCCAGGAAGGTGCGGTGCTCACGCGGCTCCAAGAGCCGCGCCACCTGCATTGTCAAAGTGGATCCACCGGAGACGATATGTCCTTGTGTGATCAACTGAAATGCCGCCCGTGCCATGGCGAAAGGATCGACCCCTCCGTGCTCGTAGAAGCGCTTGTCCTCGTAGTTAAACAGGAGCTTTAAGAAGCGGGGATCGACATCCTCGACCGTGGCCGGCAGACGCCAACGTCCTTCCTTGGTGGCATAAGCCCGCAACAACGTCCCGTTCCGATCGAGGACGGCGTGCGAGTAGTCGAGGTCCTGGCCGAGCGGCGCCGGGCCCAGCAGCCAGACCCAGGCGACGGCGGCAAGCGCCAGAGAGGCGACGGTGACGCCGCAGGCTGCAAACGCGGTGCGCCACCTGGAACGCTTCACCGCCGCACCCCTGTCGATGGTGCGGCATGCCTCACTACACTGTCATTCCGGGGCGCGGCCGAAAGGCCGCGAACCCGGAATCCAGCCGTATGCTCGGTGCCTGTTTCTGGATTCCGGGTTCGCTCGCTACGCGAGCGCCCCGGAATGACGAGTTTGAAAATTCGTATCATTTGGCCGCCGTGACCTCCACGCTACCGGTGCCGGTGCGGCCGAACCGATCGGGCCGGTACATGTCCTCGACCTTGGCCTGCGGCAGCACGTAGCGGCCGGGCGACACTGCCCGCACCACGTAGGCCACCGCGAAGATGGGCGGCGATTCCTTGCTGCGGTCGAAGGCGGCGCTGAAGCGGTCGTCACGGAATTCCGAATTCACCGGGTCGGCCGCATTGGCGATCCACGCGAGCTTGCCGGTGTCGCCGGACGAGACCAGGTGCGGATTGTCGATCTCGAAGCCGGCAGGGAGATAGTCGGCGACGATGACACGGCCGAACTGCGGCTGCGGTTCGGTCATGGTCAGCACCACGACGAAGCGATCATTCTGCTTGGCCTTCGACGGATCGGCCGGCTCGCCCTCAAGCGTGAAGTATTTGCGCTCGATCTTGAAGCCCTGCTCGGCGGCCGGTTCGGGCGTGAGTGGCGCGCCGCTGACCGAGACCACCGCCTGCACGGCGCCCTCCCCGGCATTGCTGACCGCCACCGGCTGCGACAGATCGTCGGGACCGTACGTCCGATAGTAAGCCCCCTGCCGCGTCTGATCGCCGACCTTGAGCGAAATGGCGCTGAGCTCTTTGCTCAACGCGCGGGCGGCGAGCACTAGCCAGGCGTCCTCCTGGGTCGAGGTCGCGGTGAACAGCTTGCGCGCGGCATCGACGCGCAGCACCGCGTCGTCGATCGTCTTCTGCGGCGCGTGCCCTTCCGAGGCGAGCGTCACCAGCGCCGCCGAGTCACGCAGCACCGAGCCGAAATCGGCGCGGCCGAAGTCCAGCTTGGGCTGCGGCTCGATGGCGTTGAGCGCGGCGAGATAGGCGCGGTCGGCCCGCGTCTTGTCGCCGAGCATGGCCAGCGCCGCCGCAATCTGCGCCTTGGCGATGGGTGTGGCGAAGTCGGCGAGCGTCACATCGGCGTAGTAACGCAGGTCGCCGACCGGCGCCGCGCCGTTGCGCGCCAGCACATAGAGCGCATAAGCGAGATCGCGCCCGCCGTCTCTGTTCGGCTCCTGCGTGCTGGCGACGGTGTTGCGCAGGCGATCGATCGCCAGCGTGAAGGCCGTCTGCGGCACCTCGAAGCCGCGCTCGCGCGCGCGGGTGAGAAAGTCGGTGACGTAGGCATCGAGCCAGGCGTCATCGCCGCCCACCGACCAGAGGCCGAACGAGCCGTTCGAGCCTTGCCGTGCCAGAAGGCGCGGAATGGCGTCGCGGATGCGCTGGTCGATCTCGCCGTCGGGGGCGAGCCGGGCCTGCGCGGCCAGCTCGTTGACGTAGAGCATGGCCATGGCGCGGCTGGCGATCTGCTCCGAGCAGCCGAAGGGATAGCGGTCGAGCGCATTGAGCAAGGTCGCCGCGTCGAGCGAGGTCGAGATGGCGACCGAGAGTGCCGCCCTGCCCGTGCCCGGCACGAAGTCGGCGAACATGTCCTTCGACAGCGTCAGGGTCTCGCCTTTGGCGAGGCTCTGGATGGTGCGGCGGGTGAGGATCTGCGTCGCCGGGCGCACGTCGAGCGCATAGACGCGTTCGAGCGTGAAGCCGTTCGGCCCGGTGACGTTGACCGCCACGCTGCTCGGACCGGAGCCGGACGCGGAGACCGGCACGGTCAGGCGGTTGCGCGCCTTCTGCGCCAGGTTCAGCGACAGCGGCTTGTCGTCGTCACGCTTCACGGCGCCGTCGGTGTTGACGCCGATCGCGTAGTCGCCGGCGGCGCCCTCGACGTTGTCGAGCTCAAGCTGCACCGCGCCGTGATCGCCAGTGCGCAGGAATCGCGGCAGCGTCGCGGTGAGCACCACCGGGTCACGCACGATGACGTCGCCCGAGGCCTTGCCGACTTTGTCCTTGCTCCAGGCGACCGCCATCACCCGCACGGTGCCGGCGAAGGCCGGAATGTCGAAGTTCACCTGCGCGGTGCCGTCGGGCGCGACGGTGACGATGCCGGAATAGAGTGCCAGCGGCGCCTGCGTCGGCGGGGCGGCGGAGAACTCAGCACCGACATCGCCGCCGGAGCGGATCGCCCCGCGCACGCCCTGCATGCCGTCGATGAGCTGGTTGTAGAGATCGCGGATGTCGGCGGTGAGCTGACGCTGGCCGAGGTAATAGGCGTCGGGCGCCGGCGGCTTGTAGTTGGTCAGATTGAGAATGCCGACATCGACCGCGGCGACGACGATACGGGCGTCCTCGTTCGGATTGAGGCCGGAGACGCGGATCGGCACGTTGAGCGCGGAATTCGGCCGCAGCGTCGCCGGCATGGCGAGATTGACGCCGAGCACGTGCGCCGCCTTGTCGACGCCGAACCACTGCACGCCGATGGCGCGGCCGGGCATGCGCTGCGCCGGCGCATCGAGCGGGCGGCGCAAGGTCGCGACCATGTAGGCGCCGGTGCCCCAGTCGCGGCCGACGATCATCTGCAATTTGGCGGTGCCGGCCTGGACGTCCTCCGACTGGCTGGCGACCAGGCGGTCGGTGAACACGTTGAGCGTCAGGCGGCCGGCGGTGCGCGCGGTCACTGCGATGTTCATGATGTCAGCGGGCTTGTAGTCGGTCTTGTCGAGCGCGACTTCGAGCAGGTCGGGCGTATCGGTGCTCGACTCTGCATAGAAGCCGGCATCGAAATTGAGCGACGTGACCGGCCCGTTCGGATCGCCGGTCGAAACCTCGAGGCGGTAGCGGCCCCACTTCACCGGCAGCGACAGCCGCGCCGGCCTGTCGGCCGTGGCATCGACCGTGCCGTTGGCGACGCGCTCGGTGCGCTTCACCGGCTCGAAATTCCACTGGTTATTCTGCTTGTACCATTGGTAGGTCGTCTCGACGCGCAACAGCTCGTAGCGCAGGCCGGGCTTCGCCTGCGGCTTACCGTCGGAGTTGAGCATGACGACGTCGAAATCGGCATTGGCGCCGTCGGCGAGCGAGCGGCCGGAGAAGGCCGGCTTCACGCCGATCATCGCCGCGTCGGGCGTGATGGGGAGCGTGAACTTGCGCTCGACGGCGCGGCCGCCGGACTCCGCCATGCTGATGGTGATCGTCGCTTCAAGGGGACGCGGCGTGTCGGGCAGCTTGTCGAGCGCCACCGGGAACGTCGCCTTGCCGTCGGCCTCGGTCGCCGGCAGATCAGTGAGCTCCTGGCGCACCGCTGTGACGTCGTCATCGGCGAGGCCGAAGGCGTAGCCCGCATAGCCCGGCCGGTCCTTGGCGGCGGCGATGGTCACGGCACCGGACAGCTCCAGCCCGGAGGCCGGGGCGCCGTAGAGGAAATGGCCGTCGACGCTCACCTGGACGGCAGCATTGCGCGGCATGGCCTGCGCAGCGGAGGTGAGATCGAACTCGATGCGGTCGGGCACATAATCTTCCACCATGAAGGTGGTCTCGCCGACCGGCGGGCGCTTGGGATCGGTATAGGCGCGCACGCGCCAGGTGCCGGTCGAGGCCGACGAGACAAGCGGCACGCTCAGCGAGCGGCCGCCGAGGCCCTGGTCCGGCACCAGCACGCGGCGATAATCGACGCCATCGGGCCGTTCGACCACCAGCGTCAGCGGCACATTGAGGGCAGCAGCCCCTTGGGGATCGCGCAAGAGCGCCGTGACCTGCACCGTCTCGCCGGTACGGTAGACGCCGCGCTCGGTGTAGACGAAGGCATCCAGGCCATCCGGCACCGGCCGGCCGGCGACGCCGCGGTCGGAGAGATCGAAGGCCGCCGATTTCAGGCTGAGGAAGGAATAATCGTCCTTCTCGCTGGCGATCACGGCCGCCGGCGACTGGCCGCCCTCCCCGCGGGCCAGCCCGGCGTCGAAATGCACGTGGCCGTCTTTGTCGGTCGGGCGCGTCGCCAGCACCTCGTTGTTGCGGGCGACCAGCCGCACCTCGACCTGTCCGCGCGGCTGGGCCGAGGCGAGCGAGTGAATGAAGACGTCGACGCCGTCATGCGTCGAGTAGGCGGTCAGGCCGAGGTCCGAGACGATGAACCACTGGGTGGCGAGCTGTTCGTAATCGGGGCTGAGGGATTCCTTTGCCTTGGCGGTGACGGCATAGACGCCGGGGGCGAGGTCTTTCACCGCCTCCTGGACCGGAAAGGCCGTGGTGACCTCGGTGTTGAGCTTCTGCTCGACCGAAAGCTCGCCGCTCCAGACCTTGCTGCCGCTTTCGCTGGCCAGACGTTCGGTCTGATAGGGGCTCAAATTGCGCTGGAAGTCGTAACCGGTGAGGGTGTCGATCAGGTTGCGGTCGCCGATCCGATAGATCGAGAGATTGATGGTGCCGGTGTTGACGCTGAGCACCGGAATGCCCTGCTGGCCGGTGCGCGGGAGCACATAGGCCTTGCCGGAGAAGCGCACGAAGGGCTTGCGGTCGCGCACGAAGATCGTGAAGTCGGCCGACTTCGCCAGCGTTTCCTTGACCACCGACGGGAGGCCGGCGCGCAGCGTGATCTGATAGCGCTCGCCGTGCTTGAGGCCCTCGACGCAAAGCTGCTTGTCGCTGGCCGAGATCGCCGGCTTGTCCTGACCGGCGACCGCGACGAAGGGCGAGAAATCGGTGCGCTTGCCGGGCAGGTCCTCGGAGAACTGGAAGCACGCGCGCGGTGACACCGCATCGGAGTCGACCGAGTAATCGAGCATGCGGAAGCCGTGGTCGAGCCGCAGGCGTTCATATTGGCCGCGCAGGTCGGCCGTCTCGCGCAGCTCCAGCGACAGGCGCATGGAATCGAGCGCCGGACGCCACTGCTTCTCGTCGGCAAGCGTCCGGCCAAGCAAGCCAAGGCTGTCGGCCTCGACATTGCGGTCGCCGGTGCGCTGATAGGCGACATAGGCGGAGGTCGCGGCGCGATCGAGCAGCAGCGCCTTTTCGTTGTCGTCGCGCGGCTTGATCTGGCGCAGCGTGCGCGACAGCCGCAGCCAGGTGGTGGCGTCCTCGGGCGTGACGCTGATGAGCTGGCCGAGCACCGTCATGCCGGTGCGCAGGTCGCTTTTCTGGAAGGCCGCGTCGGCGTCGCGGCGCAAGGTCGCGGCCGGCTTGGTCACGGTACCGGCGTCGGTCTTGATCTGCGCTTCCAGCTTGATCGCCGCGTCGTCGAGCTCGCTGTTGTGAAACGCCTTGTCGGCGGCCAGCGCCGGAAACAGCGTGAAACCGAGCAGCACGGCGGCAAGGCCGGCGCGGACGAGCTTAAGCATTGGTTTTGAATCTCCCGAAGCGGCAATCCACATTATTGCAGCCCCCGATGGTGTCGAGGTCGTGACGGCGCGGATGCTCGGACTGGTAAAGACGCGCGTCCCGGCGGCCCATGATGTGGACCATATCATGCCGCGCGATCAGCAGGCTTGGCCGACGCGCGGAGGCAACAGACTATTGTAGCAGCATGCAAGGCGGCGCCAGAGCCATCTCCGCGCGTGGCAGCCTTATGGCCGGATTTGCCCCGTCGCCAACCGGTAAGCGCGTTGGAGATCAACAGCTTGCTCGTTATCCGCGACAGTAGCCGCGCGATTTATCCACACAGCGCAAAGTTGACAGCGGTAAAGACGAACCACAACTGTTAAATAAGTTCCCGGCAGACTTGACCCCAGACTTGGCCGCAGACTTGGCCTCGGTATTCAGTTTGGTAACGCATCCGGCGCAATCCTCCTCGCGCGTGTACCGTACGGGCAATTTCGAGATGATCGAGCAGTCCGAACTCATTGAACAGTTTCGCGCTCATGCAGCCCGCTGCCGCCAACTCGCGCGCCTGTGTCCGGATGAACATCTCTCCGCCGAGATGGATCGCATCGCCGAAGACTGCCTTTCATCGGCGACCAAGTACGAAAGCGAGCCCACCATCTGGAGCGCGTTCGCGTCCAACCGCTGAGCGCCGCCCGACCAACAAATTTTCGTAACTCGTCTTTGGCAGCATTGGCTCGCGCGGATGCATTGCATCAGGCACGAGCATCTTGTCGTCCCCAATTCTGTGGGAGTTTGGCAACAGCGGCGCAAAATACATTAACTACGTGTAGATTCTTATAGCCCATAAACGTGGCTTGCCGCATGATCTCCGTGGGGACTGGGGAAAGTTCATGCAGCGCACGTCAGTGGCGGTGCCGGACGCTCACAAATCCGGACCAAGATCGTATCGTGTCGGCCAATTTCTGATCACGCGTTCAAAGAGCCGCTGGCGCATCTGCGCAAGGCATTCTCAACCGCCGGAAGACTTCGCCACGCTGGGCAGCGCGATCGCGTGGTGCCGCCAACATGCGGCGGAAAGCATCCTGTCGCAAGCGACCAAGCCGCAACTGCGGTAGCGGCCGCCGCCGCGCCGTGCGAGACGAGAGCAAGTAAGACAACGTCATGATCCCCGATTGTGAAGCACAACCCAACGAAATCGAACGCCTTGCGTGTTCAGGATGCGCCGGCTTCCTCCGGCTCGAGACATCAATTCCGCGGCGGATGGGCCACCCGCGCTATGACGTGATGCGCTGCGTGAATTGCAGCGTGATCCAATGGGTGGCGCGGGAGAAGGTACTCGCCATCCGGGTCTATCCGCGGGTTCATTAACCCGCGCCTGCGCAGCCTTAGCGCCGGTAACCGCCGCCGGCCTCCACGCTGCCGCCGACTTTGACGCATGTATTCGTGCCTTCGACCTGGACGAAGCCCGGGCCGTACTCCGCGCAGGGCTTTTGTGTCGCCGGCGCCGGCTTTTTGAGTTTGGGCTGGTCTTTGGCGGCCGCCCAGACCGGCAGCAAGGCGAAGATCAGTGCAACCACGATCGCTTTCATCGCGCGGGCTCCAGCGGAAGGCGGCAGTATGCCAGGAGGCCTTGAATGGGCGCGTGGCGACCCCGGCTGGATTCGAACCAGCGACCCTCAGCTTAGAAGGCTGATGCTCTATCCGGCTGAGCTACGGGGTCGTCTCGCGCAGATATCGGTTTACCTGCACCGCGCCCGCATTGAAAGTGGGCGCAAGGCATAGTGCTGCGCGCTGCCGTTCCACGCCGCCGAGCGGCGAAGGCAGACCTGCCGCAACGTCATCCGGACACTCAGTGCGGACTTCATTCCGCAGCGGCCACGCTCCTGCGGGACTACAGATCATTGTCCATACAGGCCACGCCCGCCCCTCCCCGTCACACATCGCTCGAGCGCCACAACCAGCATTCACGTCATCTGCCACGAGCAAAAGCATGTCATGGTCGAAACTACGTTATGCCGGTCACGTTCATGCTCTCGATCATCACGATCGCGCGACAGACATTCTCCGATAGCGCTCTCCGTCGCGAGTGCTGACACCACAGGAGCGCGTGACGCGTTCGATTACGACATGTCTGTGTCCGCGCAGCGTCATTCTTTGCGCCATATCTTGTTCGCTCGCGCACATTGCGGCGCGCTCATGCGCGATGCGCTGCACCGCATCATGCGCGCAAGACGATCAAACCGCGCTCATATCGCACGGGAAATTAGGGGGTACACTGAGGGATTGACAGGCCTCGGCAAGGTTTCTATGTGTCGATGATACGCGGAACAGCGTGCCCTCGGCGGAGGCCGGGGCATAAACGCAGCGTGCTTTTCGGCGATGGCCGGCAGCAAAACGTTGTGGGAGGGTAAGTGAGCGGCGAGACGGGACACGCACGCGCGGCGGATGGTACGCGCATCGTCTATCGGCTGTATCGCAGCAGCGGCACCGCACCACGCATTGCGTTGATCCATTCATTGGCGATGGATCACACGTTCTGGCAGCCGGTGGTTGAACGTCTCTCCGGCGAAGCTTCCGTTTTGATTTACGACTGCCGCGGGCACGGCGCATCCGACAAGCCGGCCGGCCCCTATACGGCGCCTTTATTCGCGCGCGATCTTGCAGACCTCATGGATCATGTCGGTTGGCCGTCGGCCGTGGTCGCCGGCGCCTCGATGGGCGGCTGCGTGTCACTCGCTTTCGCAGCAGATTTTCCGCAGCGCACCAACGGTTTGGGCCTCATCGATACGACCGCCTGGTACGGTCCGGACGCGCCCGCGCAATGGGAACAGCGGGCACAGCGCGCGCTCAAGGAAGGCCTCAAAGACCTGATCGAATTCCAGGTGACACGCTGGTTCGGCGACGCGTTCCGCGCCGCGCACAAGGACGTCGTGCAGCATTGTGTCGATGTGTTCCTCGCCAACGATATTCCCGCCTATGCGGAAACTTGCCGCATGCTCGGCACCAATGATCTGCGCGGCGCGTTACCGAACATAACCTGTCCGACAGCCGTGATCGTCGGGGATGAAGACTACGCCGCGCCGCCCGCGATGGCGCAGGCGATGCACGAGGGTATCCGCAAGTCACGTTACGTGCTGATCGAGAAGGCACGGCATCTGACGCCGCTCGAAGTGCCGGACCGCATCGCCTCCGAACTCACGATGCTGCTGAAAGGCAAATAGCCCGTATGAAGATTACCGGCGAACTCACCGTCCGCGCGCCGCAAGCCGCGGTGTTTGATGCCGTCCAGGACGCCCGCTTCTTCGCGTCATGTATCGACGGCGTGCAGGAGCTGACCGAGATCGACCCGACGCATTACGACGCGGTGCTCGAGACCAAGGTCGCCTACATGAAATTCCGCTTCAAGCTCGCAATCGAGGTGACCAAGAAGGAACCGCCGAGCACGCTCGAAGCCAAAGTCGAAGGCACGCCGCTGGGCATCGTCGGCCGCATCACCGCCACCTCGCTGACGCGGCTGAGCCAGATCGGCGACGAAACCAAGATCGAATACGAGATCGAGGCCGCCATCACCGGCAAGCTCGGCAGCCTGGGCCAGCCGGTGCTGCGCTCGAAGGCGAAAGAAATGGAAAAGCAGTTCTCCGGCCGGCTTCGCGAGAAGTTCGAGCAGGCTCCCGCAAAGGTCGCATCATGATCCCGTTTGAAATCGCCGAGCCGCGCTCGCTGCGCGAGGCAACGGCTTTGCTAGATCCCGACGACGCCACGATCCGTCCGCTCGGCGGCGGCACCGCGCTGATGCTGATGATGAAGGCCGGCGTGTTCCAGCCGACGAAGCTTGTCAGTCTGCGTTCGGTCGAGCCGCGCTATTCCGAGATCAAGGTCGAAAGTGACGGCAGCATCCGCATCGGCGGGCTCGCGACGCTGTCGAGCCTGGAGCATTCCAAGGACATCCAAGCGCGCCTGCCCGTCATCACCCGCACCATGCCGCTTCTGTCGAACGTGCGTGTGCGCAACGTCGCGACCGTCGGCGGCTGCCTCGCCCATGGCGACCCGCACATGGACCTGCCGCCGATCATGATCTCGCTCGGCGCGCGCGTGACCGTGGTTGGCCCGAAGGGCGAGCGCTCCATCCCCGTTTCGGAATTGCTCACCGGCTATTACGAGACCCAACTCGCCAAGAACGAGCTCATCTCTGAAGTCATCGTCCCGCCGCAGGATGGCAAGCGCTCGATCTATCTCAAGTGCACGACGCGCGCCGCGCATGATTGGCCGGCGCTCGGCGTCGCCGTTTCGCTGAGCGGCAACCGCGATGGCGTCCACGAGGCCAACGTGGTGATCAGCGCGGCGACCGAGCGCGCCATGCGCGCCGAGAGGACGAGCGCCCTGCTCGCCGGCCAGCGGCCGAACGCCAAGCTCCTGCAAGACGCCGGCGAAGCGGCGTCCGGCGAAGCCGAGCTCATCGGCGATGCGCAAGGCTCGGTGCCCTACAAGCGGCAGCTCGTCCGCGTCTACGTGGAACGCGCCCTAAAGCAAGCTCTCGAGATCGGAGGCGCGGTGCAATGAATCAGATAACCCCCATCCGCAGCGGCCAGGTCGGCCGCTCCATTCCGCGCCTCGAAGCGACCTCCAAGGTCACCGGCCGCGTCGAATACGTGCACACCATGCGCCTGCCGCGCATGCTGATGGCCAAGCTCGTGCGCAGCACGGTCGCCAGCGGCCGCATCAAGAGCATCGACACCGAGGCCGCGAGCAAGGTCCCGGGCGTCTATCGCATCGTGACCAGCGAAGACGTGCTCAAGATCATTCCGCATCCTTATTACGGTCCCGCGTTCCACGATCAGCCGATCCTCGCCATCGACAAAGTGCACTATGTCGGTGAGCCGGTCGCGGCCGTGCTGGCCAGCGACCCGCATGTCGCCGAGGAAGCCGCGCGGCTGATCGTCGTGGATTACGAAGAGCTGCCGGCGGTGTTCGACGAAGTCGAGGCGCAGAAGTCGAAGGTTGTCGTACACGAGGAGCTCAAGCCAGCCGGCACCTTCCCCGACCTCAAGCATCTACACGGCGTGCGCGACACCAACGTGGCGCTCGACTTCCAGCTCAAGCGCGGCGATGCCGACAAGGCCTTCGCCGAAGCCGATCATGTCTTCGAGCACACGTTCAAGACGCAGCAGGTGCTGCACGTGCCGCTCGAGCCCTACGTCTCGATTGCCGAGACCAACGGCACCAGCATGACCATCCACACGGCGTCGCAGAGCCCCTCCTTCGTGCGGCTGGAGATCGCCCGCCTGCTCGGCTGGCAGGAGAACCGCATCCGCGTGCGCGTGCCGTTCCTCGGCGGCGGCTTCGGCGGCAAGCTCTACATCAAGCTGGAAGCGCTGGTCGCCGCGCTGTCGCTGATCGTGCTGCGGCCGGTGAAGCTCTCGCTGACGATGGAAGAGCAGTTCTACACGCTCACCAAGCACGCCAGCACCTTCCGCATCAAAAGCGCGGTGAACAAGGATGGCAAGGTGACGGCCCGCGAATGCGAAGTGTGGTGGAACGGCGGCGCCTATGCCGACATCGGCCCGCGCATCACGCAGAAGTCCGGCTTCACCGCGCCAGGCCCCTACGACATCGACAACATCAAGATCGACTCCTACGCGCTCTATACCAACCTGCCGCCGGCCGGCGCGCTGCGCGGCTTCGGCATTCCGCAGCTGGTGTGGGCCTATGAGAGCCACACAGATCTCATCGCTCGCGCGCTCGGCATCGATCCGCTGGACTTCCGTCGCAAGAACATCCTGCGCGACGGCCGCCCGCAGGCGACCGGCACCATCGTCAAGGACATGGGCGCGGAAGCGTGCCTGGAGCGCGCCGCGCAGCTCATCAACTGGGATAGGCCGCTCGAGCGCGGCAAAGGCAGCATCAAGCGCGGCCGCGGCATCGCGGTCGGCTTCAAGGCTTCGATCTCGCCGACCACGTCAGTTGCCGTGGTCAACGTCGCCGCCGACGGAAGCGCCACACTGTTCTGCGGCACGGTCGACATGGGCCAGGGCTCCGACACGGCGATGGCGCAGCTCGTCGCCGAGGTGTTGAACATTCCGGCCGAGAACGTGCACGTCGTGCACTCCGACACGGACGTGACGCCCTACGACATGGCGACGCTTGGCTCGCGCTCGACGTTCCACATGGGCCTAGCCGTGAAGCGTGCCGCCGAGGACGCCAAGGCGAAGCTCGAAGCGATGGCCAAGGAAGTGGGCTTGCCGCCCGGCAGCAACGTGCCGATCCGCGAGCTATTCGAGCGCAAGTACAAGATGCAGGCCGGCACCGTCGTCGGCACCGGCGATTACATCCCGCCTTACGTTCCGCCGGATCACAACAACGGCCAGTCCGAGAACGTCACGCCGTTCTGGATGGTTGGCGCCACCGCGGTGGAGATCGAGATCGACACCGAGACCGGGCATATGCGCATCGAGAAGATGATCAACGTCGCCGACGTCGGCCGCTCGATCAACCCGCAGATCGTCGAGACGCAGTTGTCCGGCGCGGCGATCATGCAGCTCGGCTTCACCACCACCGAGAAGATGGAGTTCGAGGCGGGGCAGGTCACCAACGCCTCGTTCGCCGACTACAAGATCCCCGGCATCCAGGACCTGCCCGACAGCATGACCAGCGTGGTCGTCGACGCCAACCAGCACAACGGTCCGTTCGGCGCCAAGGGCGTCGGCGAGTCCGGCACCTTCGGCGTATCGCCGGCGATCGCCAATGCTGTCGAGGACGCCATCGGCGTGCGCATCACGTCGCTGCCGATCACGCCGGAAAAGATCTACCGCGCCATCCGCGCCGCCCAGAACGAGCCGCTCGAGGATTGACATGAGCCCCGTGAAGAAAACCATCAGCTTCGAGCTCAACGGCCGCCCGGTCACCGCCGAGGTCGCGCCGCACCACACGCTGGTCGAGCTCTTGCAGAACGAGTTCGACCTGTTCGGCGCGCGCGAAAGCTGTGCGCAAGGCCTGTGCGGCTGCTGCACCGTCGTGGTGAACGGCAAGCCCGTGTCGGGCTGTCTTTACCTCGGAACGTTCGTCGACGGCGCCAAGGTGCAGACGGTCGAGGGGCTCGCCGACGGGGGCAAGCTCGATCCGGTGCAGGAAGCCTTCATCGAGGCCGGCGCCTTCCAATGCGGCTTCTGCACGCCCGGCTTCGTGCTGATGACCAAGCAGTTGCTCGACGCGCATCCGGCGCCGGATGACGACCAGATCCGCCACTATCTCGCTGGCAATCTCTGCCGCTGCGCCGCCTATCCGGAGATCGTCAAGGCCGTGAAGCTCGCGGCGTCGAAACGGCAAAAGGTCGCTGCCTAAGTAAGAACGTCGCCGCCGAGAAGCGTCGCAGTCTATAAAGATCACCACAGGGGGTACGGAAATGACAGTTGTGGCCACATCATCAGAGATACCGTGGTATCGCTCGCTCAACCGGGCGCAGTGGAATACCCTCCTCGCCTCCAATCTCGGATGGCTGTTCGACGGCTTCGAGACCTATGCGCTGATCCTCACGGTCGGTCCGGCCCTGCACACGCTTCTCGATGCCGGGCACTATGCGCAGATCCCGGCCTATGCCGGCACGGTCATCGCCATTACGCTGCTCGGCTGGGGCCTCGGCGGATTGCTCGGCGGCGTACTCGCCGATTATATCGGCCGCAAGCGCATGATGATCATCGCCGTCCTTGCCTATTCGCTGATGACCGGCCTGAGCGCCTTTTCGTTCAATTGGATTTCCTTCGCCATCCTGCGCTTCATGGTCGGCATCGCCGTCGGCTCGGAATGGGCGACCGGCTCGTCGATGATGGCCGAGCTGTGGCCCGACAATGCGCGCGGCAAAGGCGCCGGGCTGATGCAGTGCGGCCTCGGCATCGGCTTCTTCGTCGCCTCCTTCGTATGGCTGTTCATCAGCCCGCTCGGGCCGGACTCCTGGCGCTACATGTATCTCATCGGCGTCGTGCCGGCGCTGCTGACGCTGTGGATCCGGCGTTCGATCCCCGAGTCGCATCTCTGGGAAAAGGCCGACGCCAAGCGGCGCGCCGCGCTCGAACAAAAGCGCAGCGGCCAGGCGCTCGATGAGAGCGAACAGAAGCTGGCGCGCTTCACGCTGGTCGATCTGTTCAGCGATCCGGCGATCCGCAAGCAGACGATCATCGTCTTCCTGATGTCGCTCACCACCACCGTCGGCTTCTGGGGCATCTCGACCTGGGTGCCGCCCTTCGTCGCCGGCATCGCGGCGAAAGAAGGCCTGCCGGCGGCGGCATGGGCGAGCTATGCCGGCATGGCCTACACGGTCGGCTCGGTGCTCGGCTATATCAGCCTCGGCTTCCTCGCCGACGCCTATGGCCGCAAGCCGGT
>Ga0310811_10003123_pt1 | contig 20811 bp, 21 predicted proteins | sample YCmetagenome_FD_207642 | JGI IMG/M metagenome (GOLD analysis project Ga0310811, IMG submission 207642) | Soil microbial communities from experimental microcosm in Duke University, North Carolina, United States - YC | ecosystem: Engineered > Artificial ecosystem > Soil microcosm > Unclassified ...
GCGCCATGCCGAAAATTTGTGCAATTGCAATACGTCAATGGCCGCCGATGGTCAGGCCGTTATTCTTCCAGACAGAGGCATTCTGGGGATCGGTGAGAAAGCTGATGAAGGCCTGTGCCTGCACGGCGTCGGCCGTCTGCACGGCGATGGCGGCGGAAAAATCCACGCTGGCGCCATAGATGTCCGGCACCGGGCCGGCCAGTGCCACCTCCTTGTTGGAGGCAAGTTCAGGCAGCATCTGCAGGGCGATGTCTGCCTGGCCGCTCAGCAATGCGCTCACCGCCAGGCCCTGAACCGGAACGCGTTTGATCCGGGCAAATTCCGGCGCACCCAGGAACAGATCGATGACTTTTCCCGCCGATGTGCCCGCCTTGGGATCGGCATAGGCGACGCCCCTGGCCGCCAGCAAGGCGGCGCGGAATTTCTCCGGCGTGGAAATATCGGGGACTTTGGCGCCCGCCTTGACGCCCACACCCACCACAATATGGCCCAGCGGCGTCATGCCGGTGGCCCTGGAGGTTTCAACCAGATCGCTGGTGGGCAGCACCACCACATCGGCGGCGCCGCCACTCCCGAGAATTTCCAGGACCTTCTCGCGGCCGCCGCCACCCACACTCACTGCCGTGCCGGTCTTGGCGCTGAACTGGGCGGCAAGCGCCTTGAGCCCCGGTGTCGCGGAGGCGGGTGCCAGGACCGTGAGGCTGGCCGCGCTTGCGGGCGCCGCCAGCCAACACATCAGCAAAAGAGCAAAACTAGATCTCTTTGGGATCAACTTTCAGCACTTCGATGATGTATTTCTTGTCGGCGGCCAGCAGCGCCTCCATGGTGCTGCCTTTCGGGATCATGGACGCGTCATAATCCAGCGTCACCCAGCCCGAATAGTTCTTCTCGATCAGGTATTTCTGCACGGCGGGGAAATCCACGCCGCCGGAATCCGGGCCGCTCATGCTGCGGAACCAGCCATGGCCGCCGGCGTCCTCGCCGGTGCGCGGCACCGCAACCTTGCGGTTGCCTTTCAGCTTGGTGGGCGCGCCCTTGTAATGAATGGCGGCGAGGCGCGGCCAGTAGGTGGTGAGGACTTCCATCGGCACCAGCCCGCCCAGCACCAGATGCGACAGATCGGCGGTCAGCCAGACATAGGCCGGATCGGTTTCCTTCATCAGCAGGTCCACTTCATGCTGGGTCTGCACCAGCGAGTTGACGTGCGGATGCGGCGCCAGCTTGAGGCCCATCTTGATGGTCTCCTTGCCGATGCGGTTCATCGCGTCGGCGCAGCGCTTGATCTGCTCGTCATTGGTGTCATAGCCCGCCGGGCGCGGGCCCATATTCATCTTGAAATGCTTGCAGTAGCCGAAGGGTGCGATGAAGGTGCGCGCGAAGTTGATATGGTCCTTGACCGACTGATCGACCTTGGCGGGGTCATAGAAGTTGCCGGAGAAATTGCCGCCCCCGCCATTGGAGCAGGTCGCCATCTGGATGTGATGATCGGTCATGAACTTCTTCAGGGCCAGCGGCTTGTCGATATAGTTCATGATGTTGTTGCGGAAGGGTTCGACCCCCGGAAAGCCCAGCCGCTCGCCGACCCGCACTGCTTCCTCGATATTGGTGCCCCAGGAAATGGCGCTATAGGCATAGCGGAAGGGCAGGGGCTTGGATTGCGCCAGGGCGGTGCCGGGTGTGCCCGCGACGGCAGCCAGGGCGGCCCCATAAGCAGTTGATGTCTGGATGAAGCGGCGGCGCGTAAGGTTCGCAGAATTCATTGGGGTTCTCCCGGTTTTTTATGGTTTTACCAAGATTTGCACACCCCGGTCGCGTCTGTCTCTCTCAAACTCTCTCAAAAACAGGCATTCCGCTGAACCGATTGCTGCTTCGCAACGTAAAATGGACCGGCAAAAATCCCGAAAAAGCGCCTTGATCCGTTCGCCCGTCGCCCTTCTCAACCTCCTGGTGCCACGCTCAGCCTTTGTGGCACATCGCGGGCTCGCCTTTGGCGAGGATCCGCGCCAGCGGCTGGATGTCTATGTGCCGCGGGGCCTCACCGCGCCCGCGCCGGTATTGCTGTTTTTCTATGGCGGCGGCTGGCAGGGCGGGCAACGCGGCAGGTATCTGGCGTTCGGTCAGGCCTTTGCCAGCGCCGGCATTGTGACGGCGGTGGCGGATTACCGGCTCTATCCGAAGGTGAAATATCCCGCCTTTGTGGAGGATGCCGCCGCCGCTCTTGCCTGGCTGCGGGCCCATGCGGGGGATTATGGCGGCGATCCCGCGCGCCTTTTCATCAGCGGCCATTCGGCAGGCGCTTACAATGCGGTGATGCTGGCGTCAGAGCCTGCTTTCCTCTCGGCCCATGGCGGAAATCCTGAGTGGATCCGGGGCGTCATCGGCATTGCGGGGCCTTACGACTTCCTGCCCCTGCAGGAGAAGCATTATATCGACATGTTCCATGGCCGTGATAATGCGGATGCCATGCCTGTTCATCATGTGACGGGCGCGCGGCCGCCCATGCTGCTGGTCACGGGCAGCCGCGACCGCACCGTTTCGCCTCGCAACACCAAGAGCATGGCGGCGAGGCTGAGAGAATTCGGCAGCGAGGTCGGAGAAATCCACTATAGGGGCATCGGCCATCTCGGTGTTCTTCTGTCGCTGTTGCCGGGCCTGCGCCGCCTGACGCCCTTGCGGCAGGATATGCTGGACTTTATCCACTCCCATTGAATGGCCCAGAAGCAGAAACACGTCCTGCCCGACCGCTTGAAGCCGGGATTGAAGCTGGTGTTCTGCGGCACGGCGGCGGGACGCCAGTCGGCGCTGAGCCGCGCCTATTATGCCCACACCCAGAACAAATTCTGGCGGACACTGCATGACGTCGGCCTCACGCCGGAACAGATTGCGCCCCAGGATTATGAAAAACTCTGGGATCTGGGCATCGGTCTCACCGACATCGCCAAGCATGTCTATGGCATGGATCATCAACTGCCCAAGGACGCGCTGGGAGCCGAAGCGATTGCCGCCCTGAAATCGCGCATCCTCAAAGCCAAACCGGCCATCCTGGCCTTCACCAGTCTGAATGGCGGGCGCAAGGTGATGGGCGCCCGTGCAGTGGCGGGAGAGCAGACGGAATTGCTGGGCGGGACGCGGGTGTTCATTCTGCCTTCGCCGTCGCCCCTGGCGGCCAATCACTGGGATATCCAGCCCTGGCGTGATTTGGCGAAAGCGGTGCGGCAGTTGCCTTAAGGCATGGCCGCTGCTGCGACATGCGTCACCGAGTCGGGGTCCGCAAAGCGCACGCAATGTTCTGGCATCAGTTCCTTGCCGCACATCGCTTGGGGATTGTCCGCCAAGCTTACACGATAGGGTCCGATGGCGGGGTCGGCCGTTGCGAAATCGGTCTGCACGATCTGGGCGCCGCTGGCAAAGGCGGCGTCGCGCCGCGCTGTGTTGTTCTGCCGCGCTTCACGGGTTTCCTCATCGGCACGGGTGATGACCATGAAGCCGGACTGCACCGCCTGCAGGATGCGAGCGCCATCCTTCACCGGGTCCGGCAGGGAGATGAAAGCCGCCAGGGGCGAGGCTTCGTCAGCGGGTACGAACATCGCGCGGCCTTCCAGCGATTTGCGCGCGCCCTGATAGGCCTTGGCCCTGGTGGCATCATTGAGGACAAAGATCACCTTGCCGCGCGATTGGGCCAATGTCGGCCAGGCATGGGCGAGGGCCGCCTCGCGCAAACTGGCGTGCCGGCCCTGAAGCTGGTCCGGAACGATCATCCGATCGGGCGTGAAGACAGCGCGGATTTCGGCATCCAGCGCATCCAGCGCCGTTTGATCGCAGACAAGCGGCTTGGTGGCGCCCGGCATGGGCGTCTTGATGTCATTGAGTGTCAGGGAGATGACGATGGGCAGGTGGCGCGGATGCGCCGCTGACCACTGCGCCACCTGTTTCAGGCAATCCGCCAAGGCCAGGCAGGACGAACGATAATCCACATCCAGGACATGGATCACCTTGAAACCGGGCTTTGCCATCTCCTGCAGATAGTCATCGGGCAGAAGCTCCATCGCCATGCTGGCGCCCGTCGGATTCTTGTAGGCGCCGCCTTTGGGATCATAAGCAACGTCGAATTGCACCCCGCGCACATCGCCATCCAATTGTGCCGCCAGCGACGGCAGGCCGTAGTCCAGCGCTTCCACGCCGTCCTTGCCGCCCATGCGGATCAGCCTCATCAGCGATTTGTCCGGCCGCTGTTTGTAGCTTTCGGCGGTGGCCACGGCCTGCATCTGGTCCAGGCGCAACTTCGCGTCCATCCAATCGGGGTTGCAATGCGCGTCACAATTGCGCGCGGCGGGGAGTGTTTTCGCTATGCTGGCAATTGGAGCGGAAGACTGATCGGCCGCGGTCGCCACGAAAATTCCGGGGGGGAGCAGGAACAAAGCGACAAAGGCGAGGCGGCGCATGTTCCTGTCTTTCTTCTACACCCGCCTTGCCACCGTCAGGCCTGCGATCAGCAGAACCAGGAAGATGACCAGGAAGATGAAGAACAAGGTCTTGGCGATCACGATGGAAGTGCCGGCGATGCCGGTGAAACCCAGCAAACCCGCGATCAGGCCAATCACCAAGAAAACCACGGCCCATTTGAGCATGGGAAGCTCCGCATTTCGAAATCTTGCAAATATACAACACCCAAGCGGCCCTCAAAGTTCCGGGGCATTTTCAAGGCAATCAAGGCGGTGTCTCACGCGGGCGATTCGTCCCGCGGGTGATGTCGTGCAGCAATTGCTCAGCCGGTTTTCCCGGTGATGCGGTTGCCGCCGGTTGCTGGGTCGCCGGCATGGGCAAAGTGAGCGCCCAGTTGACGATCTCGGTGGCCGCTGCGGCGAATGCCTGCTGCAGGGCCTGAGCTGCCGCGCCGGCACTGTTGGCGGAGGCGTTGACGGTCTTCGCCGTGGAGAAGGTCGAGACGATCGCGCGGCCATGGGCGGTGGTCATCTTGGCGGTGATGCTGACCGTGACCGAGGGAATGCCGTCGGCCTGCGCATAATGGGCGGAGAAATCCTTGACCTCGGTGACCAGATTGTAGTCGGCATGCAGGGCCGCCTGTTCGGGGGCCACCGCGGCGATCCGGCCCGACATTTCAAAGCCGTCCAGCAGCGCCTGTTGCACAAGAGCGCTCAGCCGGTCCGGATAGGTCGCCTTGGCATAGAAATCCATCGTGCCATCGGGCTGATGCAGCACGATGCGGTCGCTGTCCAGTCCGCCTGTCAGGTCGGGCCGCAAGATCGAAAGCGCCCAGCCGACCTTTTCGCCGCTGCCGGCGGGAAAATTGGGACGCACCGGATAGATGATGGGCGTTTCCGCCGGCGGTCCCAGCAGGTTTCCTCCGCAGGCCGACAAAGCAAGCGAACACGCGCCGATCAGAAAAAGCCGCCGCGGGATCATTGCGCGCCTCCTTTGGGCTCATAGCCCTTGCGCCGGTCACCAAACAGAAGCTTGGTGGGGGTGCGATTGATCTCATCCGACAGCTTGGTGAGATTGGCCACCAGGCGCCGCGTTTCCCCGATCAGGTCGGAAAGCTGGGCCAGTCCGTCGCCATTGATGAAGGCATCGGCATCGTCGGCCACCTTGCTGTATTTCCCGACCATCAGATCAGCCTTTTCCATCGTGAGACGCAGGTTGCTGGAGGTCTGGTCCAGGCTGATCATCGTCTTGTTGGCGTTGGTGATGGCGGAATCGATGTCGGCGCTGCGCCGTGCGATCACCTGGCTGGTCTCGTCCAGATTGGCGAGTATGTGAGAGACGGAGCGGCGGTTGTTGTCGCTGAGCAAGTCGTTGAGCCGCGACACGGCGGTATTGAGCTTGGCGACGACTTCGGGCGCGGACTGCTGCAACTGTGCGAAGGTGGATTGCTTGGTGCGGATCACCGGATAGCGCTGGTCGTCATGGGCCTCCAGCAAGGGCGCCTTGGCGGTACCACCGGTGATCTCGACATAGGTTGCCCCGGTGAAACCCTGGCTCTCGATCGAGGCGACACCGTCTTCGCGGATATTCAGATTGGGCTGCACCTGCATGGTGACGATCACGCGCTGGGGATCGTTGGGGTCGAATGCCAAATCGGTGATGCGGCCGACCTCGATGCCGTTATAGCGGGTGGAGGTGCCCTTGCTGAGGCCGGTGACCGGGCCTTTGAAATAGGCCTGATAATAGGCGTATTCCTGGCTGTACTGGATGCCGGCCAGCCACAGGATCGTCACCACCAGTCCGATGACGCAGGCCAGCACGAAGGCGCCTACCGCGACATAATTGGCCTTGGTTTCCATCAGCGCGCCTCCTTTGATGCTTCATCCATCGAAGCAAGGGCAGCCCTGCCCCGCACGCCCGAGAAATAATCCTGGATCCAGGGATCCTTGTTTTCGCGCAATTCCTCGATGGTGCCGATCACCAGCTTCTGGTTCACCAGTACGGCGATGCGGTCGGTGATGGCGCGCAGGGTGTCGATGTCATGGGTGACCAGGAAAACCGTGAGGCCCAATATCTTCTGCAACTGGGCGATCAATTCGTCGAACTGGTTGGCGGAAATCGGGTCCAGTCCTGCCGTGGGCTCGTCCAGGAACAAAAGCTCGGGATCCAGCGCCAAAGCGCGGGCCAGGCCGGCGCGCTTCTTCATGCCGCCGGACAGTTCGGAGGGGAATTTGTCGCGCGTTTCGCAGGGCAGTCCCACCATGGCGAGCTTCACCTCGGCGATCTCGTCCATCAGCTCCTGGCTCATGCTGGTATATTCGCGTAAGGGCACCTGGATGTTCTCGGCCACCGTCTGGGAGGAGAACAGCGCGCCTTCCTGGAACAACACGCCCCAGCGCATCTCCAGCTCGCGCATGGCAGGACTTTCGATCTCCTCGCTGGTGGGCTTGCCGAACACTTCCACCGTGCCCTCCTGGGGAGGATTGAGCCCGATGATGGAGCGCAGCAGCACCGATTTTCCCGAGCCCGATCCTCCCACCACGCCCAGCACCTCGCCGCGATAGACATCCAGGTCGATATGGTCATGCACCAGCTTGCTGCCGAAGCCATTGACCAGGCCGCGGATGCGGATCACCGCCTCCTTGTCATGGCCGTTTTGGGCATGGCGGTTTGTTGATTGGCCGTTTTGTTTGTGGGGGGCGCTCATATTCCGATCACCGAGAACATGACCGAGAAGGCGGCGTCCAGCACGATCACCAGGAAGACGCTTTCCACCACCGAGCGGGTGGTGAGCAGGCCTACGCTGGCGGCATTGCGCTCCACCTGGAAGCCTTCGTAACAGCCCACCAGGGCGATGACGAAAGCGAAGACAGGCGCCTTGATCAGCCCCACCATCAGGGTCTGAACCTTGAGCGCCTGCTGCAGCTCGCGCAGGAAGACGGGAAAGCTGGTGCCCAGGTCGAAATAGCACATGATGGCGCCGCCCAGCAGGCCCATGATGTCGGCATAGAGCGTCAGGAGGGGCAGCGCGATGACCAGTCCGATGATGCGCGGCAAAACCAGCGTATCCACCGTGTTCAATCCCATCGCCTGCATGGCGTCGATTTCCTGGTTGACGCGCATGGTGCCGATCTGGGCGGTGAAGGCCGAGCCCGAACGTCCGGCGATGATGATGGAGGTCATCAACACGCCCATCTCGCGCAAGGTGATGATGCCCAATCCGTCGATGGTGAGATATTCGGCGCCGAATTGCCGAAGCTGGGTTATGCCCTGATAGGCGATCACCACGCCGATCAGGAAAGACAGAAGGCCGACGATCGGCAAGGCGTTGATGCCGGTCTCCTCGATCTGATGGAAGATGGCGGCGACGCGCAGATTGTGCCGGGGCTTGGCAAAGGCTTCGATGGTCTCCACCGTCACCCGGCCCAGATAGCCCAGTATGGACAGGGCCTGAAAGAATGTGTGGACGGCGGTGCGGCCGATTTTGTACAGCCGCCCACGAAAGCCCGGCGGGATGCGCGACTTGTGTGGCTCGCTTTTGCGCGGCTGGTCGAGATTTTCCAGCAGCGGCCGATACAGATCGGGGAGGCCGAGGTCGCCGGCTTTGGTGTCCGCTCCTTCCAGCGCGCGGCTAGTCCGAAGCAGCAGCCAGGCGCCGGCGCTGTCCAGGCGGGAGATCTTGCTGGCATCTATTGTTACCGGACCGTCCAGCTTGAGGGCGGAGAGCTCTCTATCCAGCCGGGCGCTTTCCGCGATGGTCCAGGCGCCGCCGACGGCGAGCTTCCTTGTGTCCCGGTCCACCTTGAACCAGGCTTCCGGCTCGGCCGCATTTTCCAGGGATGTCATGCAGGTTCCGGGACGTTTCGCGCAACGAACAATGCCGCAGAAGCGCGGAAAGTTCCACGAGTTCCCTGAAACGACAAGCTTATTCGGCGGGGGTGTAAACCGCCTTTGGCGCATGGGGATGGCGGCGCACGCCTTTGAGCATCAGCCGAACGGCCTCGAAATGGATGGCGGTGATCACTTTCAGGGTCATCAGGGGGTAGCGCAGCAACATTTGGACCAGCACTTGATCGTTCAAGGCGCGGTATGCGCCGGCGAAGCTGGCGTTCAGGATGGGTTGGCCCGCTTCCTCTTCGCGAATGACAATCGCGACATCCTTGCCGGGCGGACGGATGCGAAAATGATAGCGGCAGTCGCGTGACAGGAAGGGCGAGACATAAAAGTTTTTTGAACAGCCATGCTGGACATTTTCTAGGGTCGCACGGCCGACGGAAATGCTCGGCCCGTTTTGTTCCTTCCGACCTTCATTCGGCCTCGCATTTCCTGGCCGATGCTCCTGAAGGTCCGCGCCGGGCTCCGTGCTTTGTGGGACAGGCAAAACATAGGCATGCCTTTCCTCATAGGTGTTGTGGACTTCATAGATTATCGCCTGGAGCCGGCCCTGCTCGTCGTCGCAGAACCAAACGCTCAAGGGATTGAAGACATAACCCAGGATGCGGGGATAGCAGAGCACACGGCGGCGGCCGTTCGCGGCGATGCCTTTTTGCGCCAGCAGATCGTCCAGCCAGGCACGCAACCCGCGCCCATCGCCGTGGTCCCTGTCGTGAAAACTGAACAGGCCCCAGCGATTGTATTGAAAAAATCTCAGGCCCAGCCCGGGCAGTTCATCCAGATCCAGCAGCATGGCGAACACCCGGTAGCGGAAAGCGTGTTGCCGGGGCGCAAGCCGCCGGTGCGCTACGACCCCCTCGAAGATTCCTGATGATAACCCCCTCTGGCCTTCGCTGGCTCGAGAGCCAGCTACGGCCATCTCCCCCTCCTGTGCGCTGACGCGCACGAGGGGGAGACTGGGCTGCACGTGCTGCACCGTTTCGCTCATGGGCTATTTACGCTTGGGGCAAGGTCATGGATCAAGCGGTTGATCCGATTGGCGGCCGTCTTCGTAAATCCGCTATGTTGGCGCATGCCCGCGATTCCCGTTCCCATTTTCGCCCGGCATCCCGCCGGCCGGGCTGGCGCCTGCCCATGACGCCGGAGGCGCCGGAGCTGAACGCGCTTCTGGTCCGGGTTGCCGCCGCCCGTGATCGAGCCGCCTTTGCCACCCTGTTTTCCCATTTCGCGCCCCGGGTGAAGGCTTATCTTTTGCGGCTGGGGGCGCCGCCCGCGCTGGCCGAAGACCTGGCCCAGGAAGCCCTGCTCAGCCTGTGGCGCAAGGCGCATCTGTTCGACCCCGCCAAAGCTTCGGCTGCGACCTGGCTGTTCACCATCGCCCGCAACCTGCGCATCGATGCCATCCGGCGCGAAAAGCGTCCCGAATTGGAGGCGGAGGATTTCCTCCCCGAAAGCCAGCCGGGCGCCGATGACGCTCTGGCGCTGGCCGGTGAGGAAGTGCGTTTGCGCGCGGCGCTCAAAGGCTTGCCGCCGGACCAGATTCAGGTGATCGAACTGTCTTTCTTTGCCGACAAGCCGCACAGCCAGATCGCCGGCGAGCTGGGCATCCCCTTGGGCACGGTGAAGTCGCGGCTCAGGCTCGCCATGGCGCGGTTGAAACGCGCGCTGGGAGAGGCGGAATGATCCGGCATCATCCAGACGAGGGCTTGCTGCTGGCCTATGCCAGCGGTGTGGCGGACGAGGCGATGAGCCTGATCCTGGCCACCCATATGGCCTATTGCGAGACCTGCCGCGCCGAGGTTGCAAAGCTGGAGAGGATCGGCGGCAGCCTGTTGCAAGAGCTGGCGCCTGCGCCGATGGCAGGCGGCGCCCTGGATGCCGTCCTGTCCAGGCTGGATACCGCCAAACCATTCGTGCGCCGTCCCCGAACGGTTTCGCGCGATGGCACGCCGGATGTCCTGCGGCGCTATATCGGCGGTGATCTCAGCCAGGTGCGCTGGCGGCCGGCGGGCGCGAAGCTGTCCTATCTGCCGCTGTTGCGGCACGGTCGTGTCGCCGTGCGATTGTTGCGTGGTGTGCCGGGCGCGGAAACCGGAGCGCACCATCATCAGGGCCAGGAATACACCCTGGTGCTGAAAGGGGGATTCACGGATGTGACCGGCAATTACGGTCCCGGCGACCTGCAGGTGATGGAAGGCGATATGCGCCATAACCCCGTCGCCGATCCGGGCGAGGACTGCATCAACCTGGCTGTGACCACGGGACGGTTGAAATTTGAGAGCCCGCTGCTGCGGATCGTAGCCCCCCTCTTTGGCTTTTGAGCCGTCATCATTAGATTCCTGCGGCATCTTTCGGAAAGTCACCGCGATGGAACAAGTTCACCTGGGCAAGACCGGCCTCAAAGTCTCGCGCATCTGCTTAGGCACCATGACCTATGGCACGCCCAAATGGCGCGACTGGGTTCTGGAGGAAGAACCGTCGCGTCCCTTCATCAAGCGCGCCCTGGAAGCCGGGATCAATTTCTTCGACACCGCCGACATCTATTCCAACGGCGTATCGGAAGAGGTGGTGGGACGGGCGCTGAGAGATTTCGCCGCCAAGCGGGAAGATTATGTGCTGGCGACCAAGGTGTTCTACCCCGTGGATGGCCGTCATGGCGGGCTGTCGCGCAAGCACATCATGCACGCGATCGACGATTCCCTGAAGCGGCTGGGCATGGACTATGTCGACCTCTACCAGATCCACCGTTTCGACAATCACACGCCCATCGAGGAATCCATCGAGGCGCTTCACGATGTCGTGAAATCAGGCAAGGCGCGCTATATCGGCGCCTCGTCCATGCATGCCTGGCAGTTCGCCAAATATCTTTCCACCGCCGAGAAGATGGGGCTGACCAAATTCGTCTCCATGCAGGATTTCTACAATCTGGTGTATCGCGAGGAAGAGCGGGAAATGCTGCCGATCTGCCGTGACCAGGGCGTCGGCGTGATCCCCTGGAGTCCCTTGGCGCGCGGTTTCCTCGGCCGCAGCCATGCCCAGGCGCTGGAGAAGCAATCCACCCGCGCCAAGAGCGACAACATCCTGGACATGCAGTTTGACACAAATGACGTGGAGACCCTGCGCCGGGTCGAGGAGACGGCGCGTAAACACGGCAAGAGTAACGCTCAGATCGCCATCGCCTGGCTCTTGGCCAAGGGCGTGACCGCACCCATCGTCGGCGCGTCAAAAATGAACCATCTGGAGGACGCCATCGCGGCCGCCGAAATCAAGCTGACGCATGAAGAGATCAGGTATCTGGAAGAACCCTATAAGCCAAAGGCTGTGGCGGGCAGACTCAATTGAAACAAAAAAGGGCGCCTCGCGGCGCCCTTTTCTTTTTGCCGTGATGGCCCGTGCTTAGAGCGGCCACCAATCGAGTTGGTTTTTGTAGTTGGCGTCGTCCGTCTTCTGGTCCCAGCCGCCGCCCAGCGCATTGTACAGCGACAGATGGGCTTCCAGCACCGAGAGCTTGGTCTGCACCAGCAATTGCTGGGCGACGAAGAGCTGCTGCTGGTTTTGCAGCAACGACAGGATGTCGATGGTGCCTTCGCGATACTGCAACTCGGCGATACGGAAGGCTTCCGCATCGGCCCTGGTCTGGACCTGGACCAGGGCAAGCTGGTCGGTATTGGCCTTGATCAGGTCGAGTGCCACTTCCACGTCGTTGAAGGTGGTGAAGACCGTCTTGCGGTAGTTGGCGATCAGCTCGGTCTGAAGCGCTTTGGCCGCATCGTTGCGGGCATGGATCTCGCCGCCGTCAAAGATGGTCTGAACCACGGATGCGCCAATGTTCCAGGCAAAACCCGCCGGCCCGAACAGGTTGGCGAGCTGCGACGAGCCGTAATTGGCGCCGCCGCTAAGATTGAGCGAAGGGAAATAAAAGCTGCGTGCCGCGTCGACATTGGCATGGGCGGAGTAGAGTTGCGCTTCCGCCTGGGCGATGGAGGGATTGCGCAGCAGAATCTCGGAGGGCAGGCCCGGCTGCAGGCCCGGCGCCGCGATGCCATCCAGATTCTGTGCCTTGATGTCGAAACCTTCCGGCGCGCGCCCCAGAAGAATGGCAAGCGAATAGCGCGCCGCCTTCTCATTCTGGATCAGGCCCGGCATGACGGATTCCTGCTGCGCCACAACCGCCTGTTGCTCCGCCAGTTCCAGGTTGGACACCACACCGCTGTTCACCTTGGCCTGGGTAACCGCCAGAATGCGCTTGGACGCGGCGATATTGGCCTGGGCAATGGCGATGCGTTCGCGATAGTGCAGGATGGTGAAATATTCATCCGCCACCTGTGCGGCCGTGGAGATTCCAACCACCGCGGCGGCATAGCGCGATGCCCGCAGATCTTCGCGCGCCGCTTGCAATTGCAGATACTGGGTGCCGAAGAAGCCTTGCTGGTAGCTGGCGGTCAGGCCGGCGCTGAAAGCGCTGCGGGCCCGTCCTCCCGAAAGAGTGGGTGTGTTGCTGCCCGAGCGGGCGGCGCCGAACGAGCCGCCCAGAGTGGGAAACAGCGCCGACAGAGCGACGCCGTCATTGGCTTCGGCTTGCAGCACCCGGGCCGCCGCCTGGGCGATGTCCAGATTTTCCTTCTGCGCGGTCTGCTGCAGGGGGGTGAGTTCGGCCGCGCCAAATTTCGACCACCAGTCGGCCTGGGGCCAGATGGGGGCGCTCTTGTTCACGGGGGCGGTGAAAGCCTCCGGCACATCGCCGGGTCGGTCCAGGGGCTGCGGATTGGCGGTGCAGGCCGCGAGGCTTACGGCAAGCACGCTGGCGCTCACGCCACGAAGAAAGGCGCCACGAAACAAGGACTTCATCGAACTCTCTTTGCCAAAATGGGGCGGCAGGGCCGCGGAAAATCGTTTTAGTTTCCAAGGCCCCCCGTTTATCGGCACGCGGCCCCGTGCCCGCAAATATGGCGCTCAGGGGCCGCTAGGCAAGGGGCGGGACTGTAAAGCTTTGTCGCGCAGTCCCAAAAAGGTGAGGGCTGGCGATAAGGGAGAGAGGAAAATAGACGGCCGGACTGATGGTTTAACGTGGGGGGCACCTAAACCGGTCCGGCCGTCCGTAATGGCTGTATCCCTTAGGTGGAGCGCCGAATGGACACTGAGCCAGCCCGAAGTCTCCACCCGGCGGGGCTTCAGGTGAAGGGTTAGAGGCTTTCTAAATTGTATCGGAATGTCGCCGCAGACCCCGCTGCTCATGTCAGCGAAAGAATTTTTTGTGTCCATTTTCACATGTGCGCGGTTCCGCACCGAACGACGGTAAACACCGCATAAATACGAAGAAAAACGCCCCGCGCTTTTGAGCGCGAGGCGTTACTGACAAATGATCAGTCGCCCAATTTTCGGGCGCATAAACGATCAGTAATAGTGCACCGAACCGCGCCAGGCAGCGCGGGCATTGTCGCTGCGGGCGGCGGCGTTGCGGCGCAGAGTGGCATGACGCTGTGCGATGGCGCCGCCGGAACCGGCCGCCTGTGTATCGGTGAAAGTCACGGCCTTGTTGTCGCTTTTGGGCGCGTCACCGGCGAAAGCGGGTGCGGCAAGCAAAGCCAAGCCGGATGTCAGCCCAGCGGCGAGAATCAGATGCTTCATGGCGGTCTCCTGTCCCTGCGTCGTGCTTATGCGACAAACAGGTAGACCCGCGCCGCGTGTCTTACAAGTCTTTGAAACGATTATATTTTTCTGATTATTCTCTGTGCGTGCTTATTTTTTGAGCCCAAAAGCAATCACATGCCCGTCATGGGTCGCCACAAAAATTTTACCCAGGGCAACGACCGGCTCGCTGAAATGGACCCAGTCGGTCAGGGTCTTGCCGCTGGACCAAAGCTGCTTGCCGCTTTCGGCGTCATAGGCATAGAGCACCATGTTGCTGACCGGGGTTGAGCGCAGCACCGCGCTGACATCGTAAGGCATGCGCGGATCGCCGGGTTTCACACCGTTCTGCATCGCCTGTCCGCCGGTCGATAGCGCATAGACCACGCCGTTCGCCACCACCGGCGGATCGGGCATGACCATGTCGGTGGAGGTCCAGGCCGGAACGGCGCTGATCTTGCCGCCGTCATTCTTCACCTCGAACGCCATGATGCTGCCATTGGTGATCGGGCCGTTGGTGACAGGGAAGGTCGGCGCTTCCTTGGACGGATTGCCCAGCACCGGCAGATAGAGATAACGCCGGCCGTTATTTTCGTAAGTCGCGATGGCGCCCCACACGCCGCGCCCCGGATCGGTACCGGTCTTCTGGTCGTTGCCCAGTCTCGAGGATTGCCACAGCGGGGTCTGGTGGTTCTGTCCCCCCAGATTGCCGGCGTCGAGGATGCGCAGCACCGCTTCCTTCTGTGAGACGGCGAGCAGCGTCTTGCCGGCGAAATTGAACGTCACCGGATTGGCCGAGCCCGACAGGTCGTGCATCAGATTGTCCATCCAGTTGGACGGCGTGAAACTGTCCATCAGCCGCGCGGCCCTCGGTGCCAGCTTGAGCACGCTTTCGCTGAAGTCGCCGGCGGCAGGATCGTAGCGGCCATTGCTGGTTTCGACGGCCACGCCGCCCGGCACGCGCACGGCGCCGCCACGGCCCCAGGGCGCGGCGGGACGCGCACCGCTGGTGAAGAAGTGCGTCACCACCGGCTTGGCCAGGTCATTCACATCGGCGGCATTGACGGCCGAAGCATCCAGCAGCGGGCCCGTGCCGGCACGGCGCAGGCCCGACATGGCGGCGGTATATTCCAGGGAGGTCTTGTCGGTGATCTCGCCGCAGGCGCGACCGCTGGGCGAATAGATCACATTGTCGATCAGGTTCAGGCTCCAGGCGCGGGCGAAGGGTGCCACCATCGCCACAGGTGTCAGGCGGTCGGCGCCGTCGGCCAGGCTGAGGCCGCGCAACATGCCGTCATTGGTGATGAAGAAGACGATGCCGCGCGCCTTGTCGATGGTGGGCGTGGCATTGGGCGTCTTGGGGCACAGCCAGTCGCGCACCGGCGCCGTGGACTTGTGGGGATTGGTGAAGCTTTTGGACCAGACCTGCTGGCCGCTATTGGCATCGACCGCGAAAAGCGCGTCGTTGGCGCCATGGATGAAGAGCAGGTCCTTCGGTCCTTGCGCAGTCTGCACACCGGCCACCAGCACCGGGGCGGTCATGGTGGAGAGCACATATTTGTCCACCGGGATGTTGAGCTGGGTGGACCAGAGCTGCTTGAGGCCTTTCACATTCTTGGGCGACAGCGTGGTCTCGGCCCGGTTCCAGCCGGTGCGTTCCTGGTCATAGCCCCAGGTCAGCCATTCATTGGTGGCGGGCGGGATGTTGAAGGTCACGGGATCGGCGGGCGGAATCGCCATGCGGCGCGCGATGGCCGGGTCCATGCCTTCCGTCAGGCCAGCGGGAGCTTGCTGCTGCTGCGCGCTCGCAGTCGCACCCCAGATGAATAGGAGGGGGAGCGACGCCAAGGAAATGGCGGCAAAAGAGATCGAGATTTTCATGAACGCACCTGTCTTCCAGCCCGTTTTGTCTTGGCCGCTCCCCACAGCGGCTATGTCCCGTCGCGGCTCCATCCGCGATCTTGCTTGGGCCGAAAGCTCCGGCTTTGCAGACAAATTGTCAACGCGGCGTTTTGCTTATGGGGGATTTGGGCCGATAATAGCCGGCGCACTGTGAGAGGGCCTTGTGCGATACCTCCTGATCATCCCGCTCATGCTTGTTCCCGCCGGGGCTTCGGCTCAGACGGCGGCCGATCAGCTGGCAAAAACCGTTCAGGAAACACAATGTGCGCGTCCCGATCGCGCCCTGATCAAGGTGGAGAGTGACGGCCAGACCAGCTGGACCTCTCAAACCGTGGCTTCCGCAAAATACAATCGTCAGGTGAAAGGCTTCAACGACTGCACGCGCGTCTATGTCGTTAACGCCAACCGCGAGATCACCCGCATCCGCGACGATGCCCAAATCCAGCTCGATCAGATGATCGGCAGCGCCACCGGCCGCATCCACAGGATCGAGCGGCAGGTCACGGATGCGATCGAGAGCGTCAAAGCCGTGAATGGCATCGCCAGTGTTGCGCCGTCAGGGCCCGACACGGCGCCGGACGCCTTTCCGGAAGCCGAATGCAAAATGCCGGACCAGAACCTGCTGGTGCCGCTGCGCCGCGCACGCGACAACGCGGCGCGCGAGCGGTTGTATGACGGCCAGCTGAAGGCTTACGAAAATTGCATGCGTGGCTGGATCGCCCAGGCCAAGAGCGAGATTGCCCAGATCAAGCGGGACGCGGAAGCCTCCATGAAACTGGTGACGGCCGATGCCAACCGCCAGATCCTGCAGATATGGGACACGATCCTGGAGGCGGTACAGCAGGCTGACCTCGCCGAGAAGGAACAGGCCAATGCGCTGGCTTCTCTCAAGCAGCAGCTGGCCGCGGCGATGCCCGCGCCGTCTTCATCGCATGAAACCGAAACTGTGAGCGCATCCGAAACCGTGGTGTCGAGCGATGTGCATTTGCCGCGTTCGGCGGACCAGCCCACCGGTGAGGGCGATCCGAATGCCATCAGTTGCCGCGCGCGCCAGCAGCTTCCCGGTTCCCGGCTGCTTGGCCCGGAAATCTGCAAGCGCAACCGCGAATGGGCCAGCCTGAACAAGGAAGGGAAGAATCTCAGCCCCGACGGCCTCAAGATCACGGACGCGGAAAAAAACCGCACCCTCAATCCGCAAACCTGCGTGCGCAAGACTGCCATTCCCACCGGCGACGCCATCGTGATCTGCAGCCAGGGAAATCAGTAGGCAGGCTGCTTGCCTGCTCTTCAGCCAGACGCCCACGGATTGTCATGGAAGTCATCCACCGGCCGCAGTGGCACCGGCATTGCCGGGCGCGAGCCGATGTAGAGCTGCAAGGTCAGATGATTGCTCGCCTTGTCCCACACCATCTGGGGCGCGATGCCGCCGGGTTTGCGGAAGGTCTTGCCGTCGAAATCGAATGTGCGCGGTGTGACCTCGCTCCAGCCATTGGCGAGGCTTGCCGCCAAGCGGGCACGCAGCTCTTCGATCCGCGCACGCGAACCCACCGCGTTGGTGTAATCGGGGGCCATGACCTTGATCTGGCCGCTGGGCAGGATCTCCACCCGCGCCACCACCAGATCGCCGCCGGATTCATAGCCGCCTTCCCATTTGCCAACCGGCGGCTGGGGCTTGCTACAGCCGGCCAGCGCCGCCGCTATGACGATTAACAGCAACCGCTTGATCATCGCACGACTCAGGAATTGCCCCGACTCAAGAATTGAACCGCTCCATGCTAACATCCCGGAAAACACAACGCATATGGGGAAGCGCCATGCCTGCCTGGAAGATCGCCCTCGGAGAGTTGATCTCCGAGGCCCTGGCCGTATTCATCATCATCGTGATCGGCTGCTCGGCCGCCTGCATGTATACGCTTTACGATCCCAGTCCCTACCAGACCGCCTATTGGGGCGTGTGCATCACCTGGGGATTGTCGGTCACCATCGCCATCTATGTCACCGGCGCGGTGTCGGGGACGCATGCCAATCCGGCTGTCACCCTGGCCCTGGCGCTTTATCGTGGTTTTCCCTGGCGCAAGGTGTTGCCCTATAGCGCGGCGCAAGTGGTGGGCGCGTTCCTGGGCGCGGGCATCGTCTATCTGCTCTACAGCCCGGTGATCGATCATTACAACGCGCTGCATCATTTGACGCGCGCCGCGGGCGGCGCGGCGGGCGTGTTCTTCACCCATCCGGGACTCGCCATCACCGTGATGCATGCCTTCGTTGACGAGATCGTGCTGACCGCGATCCTGGTGCTGGGCATCTTTGCGATCACCGAGGACTACAACACCATGGCGCCCCAGGCCAATTCCGGGGCGTTGATCATCGGTCTGCTGGTGGCGGCGATCGGCGCGTCGGCCGGCTATCTGGAAGCCTGGGCGATCAATCCGGCGCGCGATCTGGGGCCACGCCTGTTCGCCTGGGTGGCAGGCTGGGGCGACGCGGCCTTGCCGTCGCCCGGCAACTATTGGTGGGTGCCCATCCTGGGCCCGCTGGTTGGCGGCGTGGTGGGGGGCGGCCTCTATCAGGGGCTGATCCGCCAGTTCCTGCCGGCACGGCGCAAGGCGCGACTCTGACAGGCGGGCCTTGGAATCGCGGGCAAAATCCGCCCGTGCCGCGAGCGCAAGCGTTTGCCCGCCCAATAAGGAATAGCGGGCCTGTTCAAGCTCTTCTTGCCCTGCAACGCCCCGGTTGTTATCCCCCTCCCGCCATTTTTGACGAGAGTCGCCCCCATGCCGTTGCCCAAAGGTTTCCTGGCCGAGTCGCTTGGCCGCATCAAGCCGTCGCCCACCATCGCCATCACCACCCAGGCGCGCGAGCTGAAGGCTGCAGGGCGTGACGTGATCGGGCTGGCCGCCGGCGAGCCGGACTTCGACACCCCCCAGAACATCAAGGATGCGGCGATCAAGGCCATCAATGACGGCCAGACCAAATACACTGCGGTCGAAGGCATTCCGGAACTGCGCGCTGCCGTCGCCGCCAAGTTCAAGCGCGAGAACAATATCGATTACAAGCCGTCGCAGACTTTTGTCTCGCCGGGCGGCAAGACCATCCTGTTCAACGCCCTGATGGCCACCGTCAATCCGGGTGACGAAGTGATCGTGCCTGCGCCTTACTGGGTCAGCTATCCCGACATCGTGATGCTGGGCGGCGGCAAGCCGGTGATTGTGGAATGCACTTTGGAGAACGGCTTCCGCCTGACGCCGGAAGCGCTGGAAAAGGCGATCACGCCCAAGACCAAGTGGCTGATCTTCAACCAGCCGTCCAACCCCACCGGCGCCTGCTATACCCGCGAGCAGCTCAAGGCGCTGACCGATGTGTTGATGAAGCATCCCCATGTCTGGGTGCTGACCGACGACATGTATGAGCATCTGGTCTATGGCGGCTTCAAGTTCACCACCATCCTGGAAATCGAACCCGGGCTCTATGAACGCACCCTCACCATGAATGGGGTGTCCAAGGCCTATGCCATGACCGGCTGGCGCATCGGCTATTGCGCCGGGCCCGAAGACCTGATCAAGGCGATGGCCAAGCTGCAAAGCCAGTCGGCCACCAACGCCACCTCCATCTCGCAATGGGCGGCGGTGGAAGCGCTCAACGGCACCCAGGACTTCATCCCGAAATTCCAGAAGATCTTCGAGGAACGCCGCGACCTGGTGGTCTCCATGCTCAACCAGGCGACCGGCATCGAATGTCCCAAGCCGGAAGGCGCCTTCTATGTCTATCCGTCCATCCGCAAGCTGATCGGCAAGAAGACAAAGTCCGGCAAGGTGATTGCCACCGACGGCGACTTTGCCGGCGCGTTGCTGGAGGAGACCGGCGTGGCGGTGGTGCACGGCGCGGCGTTTGGGCTTTCGCCCTTTTTCCGCATCTCCTACGCCACGTCGAACAAGGCGCTGGAAGAGGCTTGCCGGCGCATCCAGGGTTTCACCAACAGCCTGACATGAGCGCAGGACTGCCGGGCATTAACGGCAGATTTACTGGCTTTCTGACGTAAAGGCAGAATTAAGCATCCCCTGCTTACATTGGGGGCATGCGCTTTGGCCTCGCTCTTTCGGCCATGCTGTTCGCTGGGTGTATCGCGGGCAATGCACGGGCCTTGGACCTGACCGATGATCTTGAGATCAGCGGCTATCTGGATGTGCGCGCCGTCGCGCCCGCCGATCCGCAAAGCTGGCTGCATGGCGGGTTGGGAAAATTCCGTTACGGCGGCAAACAGAAATTCGGCACCGAAGGCGTGCTGCAGGGTGACCTGAATCTCGCCGGGCTGAATATGGACGGTCTGCATCTGGTCAGCGTGTTGCGCGCCGACCCGGACACACCCAGCGTGGTCGATGCGCTGGAAACCTACCTTCGTTACGACCAAATGACCGGTGACATCGGCTGGTCGGTGAAGGCCGGCGCCTTTTTCCCCACCATCAGTCTTGAGAATGACGATCTGGGCTGGACCAGCCCCTATACCTTGACGCCGTCCGCCATCAACAGCTGGATCGGCGACGAACTGCGCACCATCGGCAGCGAAGCCACCCTGCGCTGGAAAAGCGATATCGGTGTGGTGTCGCTGATCGGGGCGCTTCTGTGCTGCAATGACGAAACCGGTGTGCTGATGGCCGATCGCGGCTGGTCATTGAACGACCGGCCCTTCGGCCTGTTCGAGCGCGAGCGTATCCCCGACCAGACCTTGCGCATCTTCCGCGCGCCCGTTCCCGGCCGCACCGGCATGTTCGACGAGATTGATGGCCGGGTCGGCTGGTATGCCGGCGCCACCTGGCAGTTGCCGGGCATCGTCAAGCTTTCCGTCACCCGCTACGACAATGAAGGGGACCCGGCCGCCTTCACCGCACGCGACCAGGCCTGGCGCACCAATTTCTGGAATTTCGGCGCCCGCACCCAATTCGGTCCGCT
>Ga0310811_10003124_pt1 | contig 20806 bp, 18 predicted proteins | sample YCmetagenome_FD_207642 | JGI IMG/M metagenome (GOLD analysis project Ga0310811, IMG submission 207642) | Soil microbial communities from experimental microcosm in Duke University, North Carolina, United States - YC | ecosystem: Engineered > Artificial ecosystem > Soil microcosm > Unclassified ...
CTCAGCAAAGATGAAAGAAGCCGACGCGCGCGCATGGGCCGCAGAAAAAGAAAAAGAGTTGGGCATACCCGTGATCTTGCCGTTGGAAGATGGTGTTGAGAAATTGGTAGCCCTCTTCAAGGATATGATCGACAAATCGATTGCTCAGGTGTAATGTCATCATGTTCCATCTAGTACTTATGTCTTAATACTTATGTCTTGATACTTATGTCTATCCCATGAAAATAAAATCCATCACTTCCTGGTCCGCAGATCTGGGCAACACCAAACCTTATACCATCGCCTTCAAAACCGTTGACGAAGTCAATAACGCCTTTGTGGAAATCACCCTCGACAATGGTGTGACAGGAATTGGTTCGGGCAATCCCAGCGAATATGTCACTGGCGAGAGTTTTGCGCAATGCAAAGACGCTCTTCAAGAAAAGAATATTGCATTTTTGGTGGGGAGAGATATCCGAGAGCTCCATCAGCTCACCTTTGAGGTGTGGCAAAAGTTTCCCAAAAACCCCGCCGCACGTGCCGCCCTCGATATTGCGTTGCACGATGTGTTCACCAAATTTCTTGGCGTGCCGCTGGTAAAATACTTGGGCCAAAAGATCCAATCATTGCCCACGTCCAATACGATAGGAATTAAGAATGTAGAAGAAACCCTAAAAGAAGCTCAAGAATACGGCGAACGTGGATTTAAAGTCTTGAAAGTAAAATTAGGAATCGACCTCGAGGAAGATATCGAACGCATGGCAAAACTTCGCGAGAAGTTTGGGAAGAAATTTGTGATCCGAATAGATGCGAATCAAGGATACACGTCGCAACAGACCATTGAATTTCATAAAAGAACAAAACAGTTCGATATCGAATTGATTGAGCAGCCGCTGCCCGCCAAGGAAATTGACGCGCTGAAAAAACTTCCTGACGAAATTCGCCAGATGATTGCCGCGGACGAATCCTTGCTCACGCCAAAGAGCGCACTTGAGTTGGTAAAACCACCTCGTGCTTCCGGTATTTTCAACATCAAACTGATGAAATGTGGTGGTGTGAGCCAGGCCCTGAAAATTGCGGACATCGGCGCGCAAGAGGGTGTCGATCTTTTTTGGGGATGCAATGATGAAAGTATTGTGAGTATCACAGCCGCACTACATGCCGCTTTTTCGTGTGCGAATACGAAATATATTGATCTTGATGGCAGTCTTGATCTCGCCCGTGATGTGGTGAAGGGAGGATTTATCTTGAAAGACGGAATAATGTATTGCTCGGATAAGCCAGGTTTAGGTGTGGAGAGAATCTAATCATCAAGCTCGCCATGTGCCTTATATTCCTGTCGATCCAACAACATCCCGACTATCCATTGATTGTTGCGGCTAACCGTGATGAATTTTATGCGCGCCGAACTTCTGCGGCTGCGTTTTGGAACAATCACCCCGCAATCTTGGGTGGCTGCGACCTGGAGGCCATTAAACCTGATGGAACTTGCGGCACATGGATGGCCATCAACAAAAATGGACGCATTGCCATGGTCACGAATTATCGCGACTTAAAGAACTTGAAATCGAATGCTCCTTCGCGAGGACATTTAGTTACCGATTTTTTACTCTCGACTGAGTCACCCGAGAGTTATTTAAAAAGTATTGAACCAAGGGCAGACGAATTCAATGGCTTCAATCTGGTGGTCGGCAGCGCGCAGGGCTTGTTCTATTTGTCAAATTATAAAAAAGGCGTCGAAAGAATCGAAAATGGATTTCATGGACTGAGTAACGCTCTGCTGGATACGCCGTGGCCGAAGGTGCGGATCGGAAAAGAAATAATGAAGCCTTTGTTCCATCAAGAAAAAATAGAAGTCAACAAAATTCTTGATGGACTTCGCGATGAACATCAGGCACCCGACGATCAACTTCCAGAAACAGGGGTAGGACTTGAACGTGAACGCATGCTCTCATCAATGTTTATTAAAATGCCAAACTACGGATCGCGCTGCTCTACCGTGGTGACGATCGACAAGAACAACCGCGCGGAATTCACTGAACGTGTGTACAACCTGGAAACGTTCGAGTTCACGCAACAGACGTTTACTTTCGATATACCTTGACTTTTGGCGTCGCATGCATTTTGCTATCTTTTAGAAATGTTTGTTTATGCAAGCTCGCCCGGTTAAAGAATCGCAGACCACTATTACGGAATTGATGATTCCATCTTACGCCAACTTTGGCGGAAAAATCCACGGCGGAATTTTACTTTCGCTGATGGACAAAGTCGCCTATGCTACGGCGAGCAAACACGCGGGCAACTATTGTGTCACCGTGTCGGTCGACAAAGTTGAATTTCTTCAACCTGTTGAGGTGGGTGAGCTCGTGTCGCTCAAGGCATCGGTGAATTATGTGGGCCGCACGTCGCTAATCGTAGGCATTCGTGTGGAGGCCCAAGACGTGAAGACGGGAGTAATTAAACATACCAATTCGTGTTTTTTTACCATGGTGGCAAAAAACGATAACAACAAACCAACGGAAGTGCCACCGCTGATTTTGGAAAACCAGGAAGATGTCAAGCGCTTCATCGAGTCCCTTCGGATGAAGGACATCAAACAGAAAGTGCGTGATGAAATGGATGATGCCAAATCGGCGGTTGAGGTGGTCAACGCGCACGAGATTTTAAAGAACGAGAGGTGTGTGATAAACTTTAAAACCTGAGATGAAAATCATTCGGGCGATTCACACGTTCTGGGGGCTGTTTGTTTTCAATTTCCTTTTCCTCGTCCTTTTTCCTTTCCTTTTAATACCCATTTTCTTCTCAAATCAGTTTCGCGTTACAGGAATTGTGAACCGGTGGTGGGCAAAGCTGATGTTTCGTTTCGTTTTTATTCCGGTCGAAATCGTGGAACGCGCAAAACTGGATCAGGGCAAACAATATATTTTTTGCGCCAACCATTTCTCCTACCTCGACATTCCAACGATGGGTCTCAACCCGGTCAATGCCATCTTTGTGGGTAAGAATGATATGGAGCGCGTTCCCTTGTTTGGATTTATGTACCGAAAACTTCACATCACCGTGGATCGAGAGAATTTTCGCAGTCGCGGAAATACCGTGATTGCAGCCATGAAAGCTATCAAGGAAGGAAAAAGCCTGGTTGTGTTTCCGGAAGGAGGAATGCTTTCTCAACAGGTGCCACAGATGATCCCCTTCAAGGACGGGGCGTTCCGGACCGCCATAGAAAAGCAAGTGCCAATTGTGCCTGTGACAATTCCCTTTAATTGGAAAATATTGCCCGATCGCTTGCCGATGCGGCTCCAACGGGGCAAAGTTCGAATCGTCTTTCACGAACCCATCCAAACCGTCGGCATGTCATTGGATGACATCGGAATGCTGAAAGCCCAAACATTCCAAATCATTGCATCCGAATTGAAGCAACAAAACGCCGCGACCGTCGTTCCTTCTAACGATTAATTTTCCCATCTTCGCGCGAATCTATTTTCCCAAAAATCCATGCTGTCGATTCAATTCTGGAAATATTGGCAAAAGCCGTATCAATTTTTGTTTTGGTTGCTCGCATGTTGTTTTCTGCTGGCGTTGATAATGTTTTGGAGAGGTTATTTTTTGTACCCCGCTCCCGTGATCGGATATGATCACTACCAGCAACTTGAAACTATTGAAACACCATCACACGCATTTTCCGTAGGGGTGTTTAACCTCACTGTTCCCGCCGATTCGTATGTAATTCTTGAGAACATTTATGGAAGCACCCTACAGCCGAATGTTGTCGCCTCTTACTTTTTCCTGGCTACACTAGTCCTTTCGTTCGTTGTTTTTATCAGCATCGTACCCGATCTCGGCCGCTATCGTTTTTTGATGGCCATGGGAATTGTGATCCTATTCCTCACAAGCCTACAGACAGAATCGCTGGAAATTTTTGGGTTACAGAACCAAACGGTTACTATCGCATTGATCCTGTTCTATGGAATTCTTGCTTTTTATTTTCATGCGCAAAAAACTGAGATCGGCTTCATTAAAAGATTTTTTGTCTTTGGAGTTGTCACGGTTATGATTGGTCTTGGGATCACCTTTTTTGCAAAAACGACAATGCCGTGGCTTCACCTTTCGGCTACAGGGCTTTTAGTGGGAATAGTGGTCTGCCTGATTTTTATCTTCACGGTAGCTCATGAGATGGTTGCGGTTTTTGTTTCCGTAATCACGAAGAGCTTAAGGTCAAAGCGGAGCCTTCAGCATTTCCTCATCCTCACGTCGATTTATTTGGTCAACGTATTTTTGATTTTCGCTTCAAAAATGGGCATCATCAAATGGAGCTTTTTTTCGGTGAGTCCATTTTTTTTGATGACAGCATCAGCGGTGCTCGGAATCTGGGGTTTTCGCCAACGTCAACCCCAACACGAAAATATTCTGGACGATGAACCGCAACGGATTTATTTTTTCTTCTCGCTGGCAATTGCCGCCTTGGGAACATCCGCATTCTTTGTCTCGACCGCCAGTGATATGATGATCGACGCATTGGAAGATTATATTATTGCATGTCACTTTGGTGTAGGATTGATTTTCATGCTATATATCATTGCCAACTTCGCGCCGATGCTGAAGAACAACTTGTCGGTGTACAAAGTGTTATATAAACCCGAGACAATGCCTTTGTTCACGTTTAGGATCATGGCGGTGATCGCCACGTTTGCCGTGCTTTCATGGGCCGTGTCTTGGAAAACCTACCTCAATCAAGTAGCAGCCACCTATTATGATGCACACGGCGACCTGTATCTGGCCAAGAATGACGAGCGAATGGCCGAAAACTTTTACTTGAAATCATTGAAGTTTCGGAATCAGAATCTACATGCGCATTATGCGTTGGCCAGTATCTACGAGAGCCGGTCTGAATCAAACAAAGTACGAAGGCATTATGAAGATGCCATCACGTGGACGCCCAGTGTCCCACTATATCTCAATTTGGCTTATGCTTTTTCAAGCCGTGGCGATGAGCTCGAAGCCATGCTCACACTGGACGAAGGGAAAAAGAAATTCCCAAAAAGCGGGGAGATACTCAACGCTCTTGGGCTGTCATTTTTGAAACTTAAGCAAAAGGATTCTGCGGTACACAACTTGCGCGGTGCGAGTTTGACTCGAGAAACGCAGTCGATTGGCGAAGTGAATGCGATGGCGGTTGTTGCCGAATTCAAAGGTAGAGGCACAGGGTATTCGCCTATTCAATGGAGCAACGCAAAAAACAACGCCAAATTCGCAAATGAACTCGCATTGGCTAACCTAGATCCGGTGGAACAAGCCATCGGAACGGAAGGAAGTTTTTCCAGCGATTCGTCGCTTAATATCTATGAAGCGATGACCCTGTGCAATTATTTGCTTAATCAAAAACAGGCAGTTGACACAACATTGATTCGAAAGGCGCTCGACCTTTCGCGTAAGGAGACCAATGAAGCTTTTGCAGAACAATTGCTTGTCTCGTCGGCTCATGCCTTGTACGCAAAGGGTTTAATCAGGGAAGCATTGCAGATGGCACGTGAGATGGCCTATCGGGCAAATGAGGGTAAGTATTTTTCATTGTTGGGACTTTGGTTGCTAGAGCAAAATAATCCGGCGTTGGCGTCCGTGTATCTTAAGTCGGCAGCAGAGAAATCACACCCCGGTGCGCTGTATCTGCAGGCCATTGCAGAAGCTGAGGCGGGTGATTTGGATCAATCCTTCTTACGGTGGGACAGTCTACGAAAATCGGCCGACAAAACGACAGCGGGCATCGCTGAAAAAATGGCGAACGTTTTGAAGACTAAACCAGAACAGATGACTTCACTTACTGAAGACGAGAAATACTTCTTCTGTAAGTATAAAATCCCTTTGACAGACAAGAAGCTTTTCGAAAAAACGATCGGCGCAATGACGGATGGGCCTCTTCGCGCCCAGGCCATCATCGACCGAAGTAAGAAGTTGTTTTACCTGGATGAATCGACCGAAGCAGCCCTTGTATTTAATCAGTTGCACACTGCCTACTCAAGAAATATCAATCAACAAGCGGCAAACCTTCGCATCATGTTGGCCGCGGATAAGGACGACTGGCGGTTCGTTCAGGAAAATCTCTTAAGCACGGAGGTTTCAATAAATCAAAAAATCTATCTAGAAGCGTCTCTTGCTGCACAACAAGGACGCGAGAAAGAAGCGAAGCAAATATTCGAATACCTATCCAAAGCCGATAATTATTTTGATGAAGGAGTGGTTGCTTCTGTTCGCTTCTTTTCCAAAGACCCTGCGTATCAAATGAAAAACCTCTCGCTCTTGGTGGATGGGTTATTGGCCAAACCTTTTTCCGTTAAAATATTGAAGGAACATGCGTTGCTGGCGGCCGATATGGGGTTCATTGAGGCAGCGCAAGATTCGCTGGACAAACTACAGACCATCCTTCCAAAAGAATCCTTTGAGAAATTTGTTGCCGCTCATCGGGATTATTTTGGAAGGAATTAACTTGCGCAATGCGTAACCTGATTTTTGGGCTTAGTTGTGCCGCATTGGTTTTTCACGCCGATTGTTTTTGCCAGTCAAAGAATGAGCAAATAAAACAGCTGCAAAAAATTGCGCAAGACAATGAGCTTCGTGCGAAGAACGCTGAGGAGCAGGCCGAGAAATACAACCGCATTGCGCAGGAAGCACAACGCGAAGTGGAACGTCAACGATACCTTTCTTTAGCGGTAGGCCTTTCGCGGAAATCTCTTGATGCAGACGACAACGCCCTCGCGGGATTGTTAGCCCTGCAGGCGTACAACTACCACCTCCGGTACAAAGGCTATGAATTCGACAAGGACATTTATCAGGGCCTTTTAGCAGCTCTTTTGAGATTCGATAGTGGGCTCAGGAAGCTTGCTGGGCACGTTCAATCTGTGCGTGGATTTATTTCTAAACCCGATATGCCGTCAATTCTTGCCTGGGAAGAATGCGGAAGAGTGCTGCGCTGGAGCGACGATCAAGGCAAATGGGAGGAGAAAGAGTTGGCACCTGCGAAAGAGGGCTTTGAGGCGCTGGGAGCCTGTGTGAGGCAAGACAACCGGCTTTGGGTCATTGGGAAGAAAAAGGACGCTGCGAGTCGCGTTGGTATTTACGACATCACGTATTCCTCCAAGAAAATTGAAGGGGTCCATGAGCAGATAGGTCAAATTTCTTTCTCCCCGGAAGCCAGCAACTTTTATGCTCTTAGCGGCTCTGGTCACAGCATTTTTTTATGTGATCCTCAAAAAGGAAGCGAGGTGGTTCACCTTGGCGAGAAGATTGTCTTGATGGACGTAAGTCGCGATGGAAGCAAGCTGGCCGGTGCAACTGCCGAGGGGAACTTATACCTCTGGGATACCAAAAAAAACTACTCACGCGCGGTTTACAAAATTAGTGAGGAGGGGAATCAAATCACTGCCATTGCTTTTACTCCCCTGGGACGAGACTTGGTTTTCGGAGACGAGAAAGGCAGGATCAATTTTTTGAGTACGGAAAATGGAGGTGTTAGAAAGACGTTGTCGGGACATTTTTCGGAGATCAAGAAAATTGTGTTCGGCAATTTAGGTTCATTGATGGCGGTGGCTGACAAATCAAACACAATACGTGTCTGGAATGCAAGCGACCTTAGCCAACTACCCTTGGCAATCAAAGAGGATGCAGATATTGGGAGCTTTCAGTTTTTGCCTGACGAAACTCAGCTTGTGTGTGTTGCCAATGGAAAGGATGTGATCGTCCATTCATGGCCGTTGAAAACGGAACTCCTCGCCAGGGAAATTTGCAAGTTCATACCGCGCAACATGTCCATTGACGACTGGGACCATTATGTTCCGAATGCCCCATATGAGGCGACTTGCCCTATCAAGTAAGCCATTGCCTCGCCGAAATTATTCCCGCATATTTGCAGTCTTAAAAATAACTCCTCATGGAATTGAAATTCGTCCCCCTCAATCACGTTCACGAAAAACTAGGTGCGAAGATGGTGCCGTTCGCCGGCTACAATATGCCCGTGCGCTATTCTTCAGATATTGAAGAGCATATGACCGTTCGCAAAGGGGTCGGTGTGTTTGACGTGAGCCACATGGGCGAGTTCACCATTAAGGGGCCCAATGCTTTAGATTTGATCCAGCGCGTCACCAGCAACGACGCTTCCAAACTCACCGACGGGCAGGCGCAATACTCCTGTTTGCCCAATGATAAAGGGGGAATCGTTGATGATTTGCTCGTATACAAAATCAAGGACAACGACTATCTAGTGGTAGTCAACGCATCGAACATCGACAAAGATTGGAATTGGATTTCCAAATTCAACGCCAAGGGTGCTGAAATGAAAAACATTTCAGACGACATTTGCCTGTTCGCTGTGCAAGGACCAAAAGCGGTGGCGGTTTTGCAAAAGTTGACGAAAACGGATTTGTCGACCATTAAGTACTATCATTTTACCGTGGGTGAGTTTGCGGGTGTGAATGACGTGATAATGAGCAATACAGGTTACACGGGCGCAGGTGGGTTTGAGATCTACGTGAATAAAAATGCTGCCGAGAAAGTCTGGAACGCCATTTTCGATGCTGGTAAGAATGAAAATATCAAGCCGATCGGTTTGGGTGCCCGCGATACATTGAGACTCGAAATGGGTTTCTGTCTGTACGGTAACGACATCGACGACGCTACTTCGCCGATTGAGGGAGGACTGGCTTGGATAACGAAATTCACCAAGGATTTTACCAACAGTGCTGCAATCAAAAAGCAAAAAGAAGAAGGCGCCAAGAAAAAATTGGTAGGCTTTAAAATGATCGACAAAGGTATTCCGCGGCACGATTATCAAATAAAAGACGCCGCCGGAAGTGCGATTGGTAAAGTTACATCGGGCACCATGTCGCCGGTACTCGGTATTGGTATTGGCCTGGGCTATGTCACCACCGAAAATGCGGCCGTTGGTTCACAGATTTTTGTCGACGTGCGAGGAAAAGCGCTGAAGGCGGAGGTAAGTAAAGTACCGTTTATTTGAGAATTTGAAGATGAGGCAATTTGAAAATGAATTCCCTCAATCAATTTTTTCAAATCGTCTAAGCAGCTAATCACCTAATTTTCAAATTATTCAATGAAAACCATTGACGTTTGCCTCAGCCCGGAGCTCATGCACCTGTATGAAGTTCGCAATCGCACGGTAGTAGTAGTCGATATTTTAAGAGCTACCTCGTGCATGGTCACTGCATTTGCTCACGGCGTAGAAAGTATTACTCCCGTCGCCAATCTTGAAGAGTGCCGCAAAATGAAAACAAAGGGTTTTGTCATCTCGGGGGAAAGGGATGGGAAAAAAGTGGAAGGCTTCGACAAGGGCAACTCACCCTTTGAATACGTAGGGGACCAGGTGAAAGGACTAAAAATTGCATTTACAACCACCAACGGAACGCAAGCCATCGAAAAGTCGAAAGAGGCGAAAGAAGTGATCATCGGCTCTTTTTTGAACTTGACCACCGTAGCGAAATATCTTTTGCTAGGCGAGAACAACGCATTGATTGTGTGCGCAGGATGGAAGGGACGCGTGAATTTGGAGGACACCCTTTTTGCAGGCGCGCTGGTGGAAAAGTTGAAAGAATACCTTGGACCCGACTGCGACGCGCCGTTGGCAGCTCAGCACTTGTACAATATCGCCAAGCAGGATATGGTGAGTTTTCTCAACGCTTCGTCCCATGTGCGAAGATTGAGCAAGCTCAACATCCACGATGACATCAAATTTTGTGTGACGCCAGACCAGTTCAAGGTGTTGCCCAAGCTGAGTAGCGGAACACTCGTTATCTAATCGCTACCTCAGTTTAGGATTGGCATTGTGGCGATCTTTGTCGCGTTCTGTTTTCTTCTTGAGATTTTCCTCAAATGCTTTCGTCAGATCAACACCGGTTTGATTGGCCAAACAAATCAATACCCATAGCACGTCCGCCATCTCATCACCAAGGTTTTTTCCTTTATCAGATTCTTTCTCCGACTGCTCGCCAAAGCGCCTGGCCATAATTCGAGCGAGCTCGCCCACTTCTTCCGTCAGAATGGTCATGTTGGTGAGTTCGTTGAAATAACGGACCCCATGCCTTTTGATCCATTGATCCACTTCGGTTTGTGCTTGCTTGATCGTCAGCTCCATGTTGGCTCAGTTGTTTTCCAGGTTTTCAAAATCAACATTCATTACTTCAAATTTCTCCCAACCAATAAAATCGAAATGCCACCACTCGGTGGTGTAGACTTTAAAGCCATTCTTTTCCATGACTTGAATTAGAATGTCTCTGTTGTTTCGCACCTGCGGGTCTGCAACAGGTGTTGAAGGCCACGATTCCTTCTGCATGGCATCGTACGCGGATGGCATTTGCAATTCCTCGCCCGTTGTTTTCTCGACGATGGTCATGTCAACGGCGCAGCCTCTATTGTGACGCGATCCCTTGTAAGGACTGGCCACATAGGTGGTATCGCCTTTCATTAGTTCATAGAATTTTACGGTCGCCGAATAAGGGCGATAGCTATCATAAATTTTTATGCGGTACCCTAGCTTTTCGAACTCTTGCTGGGCTTTTGCCAGCGCCGCGGCTACGGGCTTTCGTGCGTATGCCTTTGCCATCCGATAAACCGCCTTACCTGTAAAATTGTTGCTCGTGGCATAACGGATGTCCAGTAAAATCCCTGGGATAGATTTGTCAAGGTCAACCAACTCTTTTTCTGGATTGGTTTTGACTGACGACTTGTATTCGCTTAGAGAAATAGCATTGATCCCATATTTGTTCTGTGCCCCTGCCAGAGCAACCAGGTGAAGTAAGAAAAAAACAATCGCGGGCCGCATTCGAAATTTGATTTTATTTAAAATTAAGTATAAGCCATCAAATGTTACCCAAACATTAACCGATCGGCGGCGGCCGACATTTGTGCCCTCGAAATTTGCAAAACGCGGTTAAATTTTCTTAGCTTTATAGTGAAAGAAGGAATGACGCGAAGAAACGTTTTACACTTGCAAGTTTTTTGAACATTGTAAGGGACGTGTCTTCGCGATTTTTTTTAACCTATTTTTTACCGAATGGCGAAAACCCCCAAAGAGAAGGACAAAAAGATCTTCGTCCTCGACACCTCAGTAATCATCTACGAACACAACAGCATCCTCAACTTTGATGAACACGATATCGGTATCCCGATCACCGTGCTCGAGGAACTCGACAACTTCAAAAAAGGAAATGACACCAAAAATTTTGAAGCGCGTGAGTTCATCCGCTTGATCGACAAACTGGCGAAAGATCAAATGCTTCATCAGTGGAACCCGATCAACGGAAAGGGCAAGGGCAAGTTCAAAGTGGTAATGGATACAGGGGGCACTGAACAAGTTGACGCCAACAAAGTCTTTAATGAAGACAAAAAGGATCACCGTATTTTGAACGCAGCGCTGCTCTTACAAAAGGAAGAGAAGGGCAGACGCGTGATCTTGGTGAGCAAAGACATTAATCTTCGTCTCAAGGCAAAAGCCCTTGGATTGACGGCAGAGGATTACACCACGGGAAAGATTCAAAACATCAGCTCCCTCTACACCGGTCGTACGGTGCAGGATAATGCTTCGTCAGAGGCTATTGATTTGATTTACGAGAAAGGGTATTGCCCTCCCGATGAAGTCCTCGGCAAAGAAAAGCCGATGAAGAATCATTATTACATTTTTCGCAACGGCAAAAAGTCCGTCCTGGCATTTTATAATTCGGCCAACGGCATGGTTGAGCAAGTAGAGAAGCGAAATGCATATGGCGTGAAACCCCGTAATGCAGAACAAGCCTTTGCCATCCACGCCGTGCTCAAACCGGAGATCAAGCTAGTGTCGATGCAGGGAGTGGCAGGAACGGGAAAAACGTTGATTGCCCTTGCTGCTGCACTCGAACAAAAAAGAGAGTACAAACAAATTTATTTGGCGCGTCCCATTGTACCTCTGAGCAACAAAGACATTGGCTATTTACCGGGCGACATCAAGTCGAAATTGAACCCGTACATGGAGCCGCTCTGGGACAACCTGAAGTTTATTCAAAACCAATATAGCGAGAGCGACAAAGAATACTCCAAGATCACGGAGATGGTGCAAAACGAAAAGCTGGTGATTACTCCGCTTGCTTATATTCGAGGAAGAAGTTTGTCGAACATTTGCTTTATCGTGGATGAAGCACAGAACCTGACACCGCACGAAGTGAAGACGATCATCACTCGCGCAGGAGAGAATACCAAAATCATTTTTACCGGCGATATCCATCAAATCGACACCCCTTATTTGGATTCGCAGAGCAATGGTTTGTCCTATCTCATCGATCGCTTAAAGGATCATGAATTGTATGCGCATGTGACGCTCGAAAAAGGGGAGCGAAGTGAATTGGCGAACCTCGCCAACGAGCTTTTGTGACCTCAAACTGGAGATAATCTAAGGGCGCAAGATTTTGATTGGATCCGAAAAGGGGAAGGGCAAAAGGACTGAAGCGGGCCTATTTTTTGCAGATTTGGCCGAAATGGCCTGTAAGGTTTGGAGGCTAGACCATCGATTCAGGGTTACTTGTCATAAAGTAGAGACATACATTATATCGCATGAGTATGTGGTTTTTTTCAGATATGAATCACTTCAGTTTATTTTGCCGTATCAATTCGAAAACACGTAAGTCTATGTGGTTTAAGTGGGGATTTAAATACTTTTCGGTAGGTCGTCAAATAGAGTATTTGCGTGAGCATGGTGTCATGCTTGGCTCACGTATGCGCAACGATCGCAAGGTCTTTCTTTATATGGTGAAGAATCTCTTCGTTGAGGTTGTGTATCAAAACGACAGTATTGAGCGCGAAGCCGAGACGCTCGCGATTTTCAATAACATAAACCACTTGAACCAGTACCTGGAAAAGGAGTTTAAGACAAGTTTCTAAGGTTGTTTTTCCTGGATTATTTCCCCAAAGCTTTCAGCATCGTGTCGCCGATCAATGCGGGAGATTCTACAACGTGAATGCCACACTCGCGCATTACCTTCATTTTTGCGGCGGCGGTATCCTCGGCTCCACCAATGATGGCTCCGGCATGGCCCATTCTTCTTCCGGGAGGTGCCGTCTGGCCGGCGATAAATCCGACCACGGGTTTTTTGTTTCCATTTTCTTTGATCCAGCGAGCGGCTACGGGCTCATAACTTCCACCGATTTCGCCGATCATCACGATGCCTTCTGTTTCAGGATCATTCATTAAGAGTTCAACAGCGTCTTTGGTGGCGGTGCCAATGATTGGGTCTCCGCCGATTCCAATTGCTGTGGTGATACCCAAGCCTGCTTTTACGATTTGATCAGCGGCTTCGTAGGTAAGGGTACCTGATTTAGAAACAATTCCGATTTTCCCTTTCTTAAAAACAAAGCCGGGCATAATTCCCACTTTTGCTTCACCTGGCGTAATAACTCCGGGGCAATTGGGCCCGATAAGGGTTACCTTTTTTTCTTTTACAAATTGCTTCGCTGTCATCATGTCTTTTACGGGAATTCCTTCCGTAATAGCCACGATCACTTTAATGCCTGCATCAGCGGCTTCCATGATCGAGTCGGCGGCAAATGCAGGAGGCACGAATATGATCGAGACATCGGCGCCTGTCTTCTCCACCGCCTCCTTGACGGTGTTGAACACCGGTCTCCCTAAATGAACTTGGCCACCTTTTCCTGGCGTAACACCACCCACCACGTTGGTCCCATACTCAATCATTTGTCCTGCGTGGAATGAACCTTCAGAACCGGTGAAACCTTGCACGATAACGCGCGAATTTTTATTGACCAATACGCTCATAGAAAAAAGGTTAGGCAACAAAATTAGAATAATTCTGTGCGGGGACAAGAAATAAATTAACGCTCGCCCAACAAAAAAGCCACCCTTTAGAAGAGTGGCCTTCGCAACAAAATTCGGTACTGTTACTTAATCGCCTTCAGTTTGTTTCTCAACAAAAACTCCTCGTATCCTTCGGTATACGTGGGATTTTCGGGATCCATTTTGATGGCTTGTTCGTAGCAAGCAATGGCATCGATCAGGAGCCTGTTTTCTTCATAGAAGCCGGCGAGCAAGTATTTGTTAAATGCCGTTTCCTCCTTTAGGTCCTCGGCTTTGCCAAGCTCAACTTTAATGGCTTCATAGCGGCTAGGATCCGGTCTTTTGATAGAATGTTGTTGCGCTCTGCTACGCCCATCTGATTTTGACTTCACATCGATTTGCAAAGTGGGGAAGTTCATAAACTTAGGGTCGCTAAGATCCAACTGGACCTTGGTTTCTGGTGTTTCAATCTTCATAAGTTCATCTTCGAAAAGTGTGGTCACGGTCACAATGAAGGGGCCGCTGCTTTTTGAGGATTGCCAAGAAACAATGACCGTGTTGTTAAAAACTTCGTTGCTGTTGTCCTCGGGCAAGAAAACCTTGATGTCTTCCAAACCGCGGTGAACAGCCCCTGTGGCGCTCAATCTGTTTTTCTTGGATTCGGCAGAATTGCTGCTAAGGATAAAATCGGTGTATTTGTTTAACACGCTTTGGTTGTTTCCTACTTTGCTCAGCAAGTCCACCACCTTGTGGACCTTTGCTTCTCTCACTTCCAGAGGTCTTCCCGATTTTGACACCAGTCCGACGGATGCGTTTTCGGAAATTTTTAGCTCGTCACTGGTCTTGAGTTGGGCACCCGTTTTCAGGGGCTGCCAGGTATTCCCGGATTTTACTTCATTTGTACCTTTGTTTGCGAGTACACGGAATGCGTAGTCTTCCTGCGCGCAACACAGGAAAGAAGTTAAAATAAAGCCACCTATTGCTATAACTTTGAATTGTTTCATTGGTTCTTTTGGAGTTTACCTTGCAAAATTAATAAAAATCGTGCCATTAGGACGATTTCATTACTGGGTTAATACTCATTCTGTTCGTTTGGTGAGCCTTGTTTCTATGATTGTTTGCACGGGTTTGAGGATGTCATAACACGGCCCCACCAGGGCGATCACCACCAACGACAAACTTAGGTCCAGTTTGACGGTATATGACGCAAAACAGAAGACTACGAGTCCAGAGATAAGGATGAGTTGGATTACTTGAATAATGACCGAGAGCGCATCATACCAAATCGGAAGTTTTTCATCGACAACAATAAAAAGGGCAACGGTAAGGATCCCAATGAGGGTCGCAATTGCGAACTGAAGTGCGTCTGAAATCGTGCCCACGTAATCTTCATTGAGAATTTGAGCTACGATGTTAGCGTGAACCACGACACCGAACATGTCGGGATTCGCCCGGCCCGCCACCTTCTTGTTGAGAGGTGTAAAATACTTGTCTTCCCAAGAGGTGTCACCAAAATAATCGCCCAAAAAACCCATGATTACTATTTTATCTTTTATCATTTCTGGGGTGAAATTTCCATTGTAGAGTTGATCAATATCTAACGCATAACATAAAACCCTAAAATTGCTTGTGCCCAGATTCTTTTTCTGAAGATTTTTCAGTTTGACGTCAACCATGTCGATATTGCCTCGATAATTTACAATCTCTTCATCGTTGCCTCTGCCAAATAATTTTTTTGTTTTGGTCGAGTCGTAAAGCCGTACCAATTCAACGGCAAAGGAGTTTTCATATTTTCCGTTCACTTTCAATCTTGGTAAGAACGAGCGGCAAAGTTTCACGTCTTCCTGCCAATCTGCGTTCGTTGGAAAATTCGCAAAAGCGTTGTGCGCATATGGCGCAGGATCCGAAATCTCAGTCGAATCATAAACGTCAATCTGTGTGGAATCCTTCGCTGTTGCATTCTTTTGAAGAAGCTTGGTTACAAGTACGACATTGCCTGCCTCTCTAATGGCATCCTCAAGCATGAGGTTTCCCATGGGATCTTTTAGGGCAGGGCAATTGACGGTGTCTCGCAGCCCGCCTTCACAATCAAAAAAACCATCGATACCAATTACTTTTGGTTTGAACTGTCTTATGATATTAATCTGCTCAGCGATTTCTCTTCTGCTAAGGTGCCCTATGTTCACCAGCACAATCCGCTCGTCGGGATTCGGGAGGGGTCTCAAATTTGAAAAAGCGTAATCCGTCAGATCAAATTCGGCGAGAGCCTGCGATACCGGGTCGAATGCGCTGAATAATTTTAGATCTGTGATTTTCGAGACCACCCACATCATTATGTAAACGAACAAGATGACGTAAACGCATCGAAACCAGAATTTCAACATAGGTCATGGGGTTATCCAGTAAATTTAGAAATTTACGTTAATCATTCCCCTCTTGAAGAATAGAAAACCTTCAGTCAAAGAATACGCAGACCTGCTTGCGAAAGGAGATACTGTAACGCTTGGTCGTGCCATCACCGCTATCGAAAGCAAGAAAGCCACCGATGCTAGATTTGCGCAATTCCTATTGGCAAAGGTCAACACCAATGGCCCTAAATCTTTGCGGCTTGGGATCACTGGATCGCCGGGGGTAGGTAAGAGTACTTTCATTGAGGCATTCGGAAAGTACCTCACTTCGCTTGGGAAAAAAATTGCTGTCCTGGCCGTTGATCCCAGCAGTACGAAGACCAAAGGCAGCATCTTGGGTGATCGCACGCGCATGGAGGAGCTATCCAAAGACAAGCTGGCGTTCATCCGCCCAACGTCAAGTGGAAGTGCCTTGGGTGGCGTAGCAGATAGAACAAGAGAGACAATTTTGCTCTGTGAGGCAGCTGGTTATGAAATCATTATTGTGGAAACAGTGGGTGTTGGCCAATCGGAAACTGCCGTGCGGAGTATGGTTGATTTTTTTCTGCTGCTTCAACTTCCGGGTGGTGGAGATGAACTTCAAGGGATCAAAAAAGGGATTATGGAGATGGCAGATGCCATAGTGATTACCAAGTCTGACGGTGAGAATGAGAAAAAGGCAAGGCAAGCGCAAGTGGAATTTCAGCATGCCTTACATCTATTTCAACCCTTGAGTTCTGGATGGACACCGAAAGTGATGACCACCTCGGCGATTCAGAAAAAAGGAATTGTGGATGTATGGAAAATGGTTGAATTGTTTCACAGATCTACTATAGCGAATGGCTCGTTTCAACAAAATCGCGATCAGCAGAAATTAATTTGGTTTCAGGAAAGCATTCAGCTCCTCTTGCGGGAAAGAATTGTTCAATCCAGGAAATTATTGGCAAGTATGAAATCGCTGGAGAGGAAAATCATCAAAGGCGAAATCCTATCGTCGGCCGCCGCCAAAGAGTTAGTCAATAAATTGAAATAGGTTATCTAGCTCAGTTCCTGAAACCAAAATTTGCTGATGCGAGATTCTGACAAACCATTCGGTAAATTGACTCTATAGCTGTATTCCTTGGCTTCAGTTTGATGATGTTCGATGGAGACGGGTTTTTTGAAAAGAGGGCCGTCATAGACGAACGTGTGGAACTCGCCATTTTCTCCGCAGGGGTCAACAGAAGGTTTAAGCGTGTTGATAAAATCAAGATCATAATGTAGTCCCACATCTTCTTCAACGAAATATTTTGCGTCGGCGGCGCAGATAATTGCTTTGAATCCATTTATGATAAATTTCTCAGCGACTGTTCGGCTATCCTTTCTCCACAGAGGAAAAACTCCTTCGAGTCCGTGTTTCGACAACATTTTCTCGCGATAGGTTTTTAGGTCTTCCAAAAAAATGTCTCCAAAGACAATCTTCGCAATGCGGGCTTTTGCAAGACTTTTATAGTAATCGTTCATGGCAGCTTCATACGCAGTATGGTCATCGGCTGTTGGAATGAAAATTTTATCCAAAGGAATCCCGATGGCTTTGGCCTGCTCTTCAATCAGATTTTGTTTGATGCCGTGAAGCCCAACGCGATTGGTGTTCACATTAAAACCGGTGTGCAAGTTAGCTACTTCATACCGGTTGGATCGTAGGGTTTCAAACAAGGCGAGTGTACAATCCTTTCCGCCGCTCCAACTAATTGCTACTTTTTCCCTCACGTGTCTGGTCTCTTTCTTTTTTGAATCCGTAGGGGCAGTGCCTGCATCCGCTTTTGCAACAATAGCCTCTTTTCAGATGATACTTTTCCGTGAAGACCATCAGACCATTCTCGAAATAAAAATCTTCGCCTTCTTTCAACCTTGTTTCTTGGCTCACGAGAATCGACAAGGATTATTAATACTGCTCCAGATAGTTCATGTCGCAATCTCCAATCGGCATTCCGGGTGGAGGAGGGAGAAAATCCTGGACTTTGTATTCATCCGGATTTTCAAGAAGGGCGTTGATCTGTTTGATCATTAAAGAATAATGTGCTTTCCATTCTTCGTCGGTTGTTGTTTTTGCGGATAGCCAATTTTTCAATTGTTCCATTTTCAAAAAAGTGATGGCTTTGGTTTCTGCCGTTGCTTGATTATGGAGGGCAAATTTTGCCAAGTTCATCACTAACGCATTGTTGGTTGCCATTTGTACCGCACCTTCAAGACCAGCACGTGTTGGCGATTTAAAGGTGACGGCAATTATTTTGTCAAGCACACTTTCTAGACTGGGCAGTTTGGGGTTTCGTGCGTGGTGCTCGATCAATCGCTGTGCTCGCGCGGTGTGAAGGATACCATCGAAGGTCATGTCAGCGGCAGTTTCCGCAATGGTGACTGCATCGAATGCCAAGTCCGTTTTTGTTTTTATCAATTCGCGGTGGCGCGAATAGCCGATCGCTCGCGGAGGAATTATTTTCAAAAGACTTTCCGGCAACGTCAATACGGAGGGGTCGATTGTTTTTAGGATCGCATCCAGCGCTTTTGTTTCTTGTTCCGGTGAAAGTAACTCCGTAATGGGTTGACCATCTCCGCGAAGCGCGTACCGATAGTTTAGGCCTCCGATCATTTTCACGGCCGCCTCGATTTGATAGCGATGGAAGAAATATACAGGAACGAGAACTTCTTCAAGCGTAGCCATTGGTGCGCCGGGCTTGATGTTTTTCTCCCCGAAATTTTTTAACGCGAGTGCCCTTATCTCCATCACGCGGTTTAGCTCGTCAGCTGGATCTTTTCCGTTGTCCCACAAGTGTGCATAAGGATGTGCGCCACCCAGTGGTCGTGCATCCTGATCAGACAAGAAAGTCAAACCTGCCTTCAGTGAATTCTGAATGATGTCATTCAGCGCTTTGTTTTCATCTGTACCATTTGCAAAATCCTGGTACCCATAAGCGATGGATACTTTATCAAAGGCACCGATTTTTGTATCGTAGGCTTCGCTCAAATCTATTTTGCCATTGACGATTTTTGCAACGGGGTGTGGATAGTCCATTACCGACGCAAGATTCTCAGTGCTTGAAGAATAAGCGTGAGCAAGCCCCAACGTATGTCCGACCTCGTGCGCGGCGAGTTGCCTCAATCTTGACAACGCCATTTCTTCCATTTCTTTAGATACCGGCTTTCCATCTTCATAGGGAGCGAGCAGCCCCTCAGCAATCAAAAAGTCCTGGCGTACCCGGAGTGAGCCGAGCGTGACGTGGCCTTTGATGATTTCGCCCGTGCGAGGATCGGTTATCCCGCCGCCATAAGACCAGCCGCGAGTTGCGCGGTGTACCCAGTTGATCATGTTATATCGTGCGTCCATGGGATCAGCATCGGCGGGCAGCAGCTCTACACGGAACGCATCCTTGTAACCTGCTGCTTCGAAGGCTTGATTCCACCAGCGTGCTCCATCCATCAACGCCGAACGGATTGGTTCTGGCGCTCCCGGATCCATGTAGTAGATAATTGGTTTCACGGGTTCGCTGATGGCAGCATTTGGATCTTTCTTTTGCAAGCGATGACGGGTAATCAATCTCTTTTGAAGTGGTTCGCTGATGGGAGTAGCATAGTCATAGTAGGAAGTACTGTAATAACCGGCTCGTGGGTCGAATTTGCGTGGCTTGAAATTGCTGTCGGGCAATTGAATAAAAGAGAAGTGCTCGCGTATGGTGACACTCGATGCGGTAGGTGTTACACTTCGAATGTACTCTCCGGTGGGTTGACCTGTAAAAGTCAGTGTCACTTCAATCTCCGTGTTCTGCGGAAAATTTTTCGTGCGTGGCAAATAAAAAGCGGAACGCGATTTGTCGAGGGCGTAACTTCCTTGCTGAGCGCCTTTCAAAGTTCCCGCCACATCATGTGCGTCTTGGATGAAAAAATCTGTGGCATCCACCAAGACTTTGCCGCCATCCTCTGCTTCGACAGTAAAACCCCAAAGCACAGATTGGGCAAACGATTCGGAGACCGCCTTACGCTCTGCCTCGCTATCGCTAATGGCTCGGTAAAAATAATTAGGCTCAACCAAAAGTATTTTCGGGCCTCGGCGTTCAAACTTTACGATCCGCTCACGGTTAAGCTGGTTGCGATCTAGCCCAATGTCGTTTGAGCCGACACCCGCAGTCAACGATGGCACATATAAAAATTCCAGGTCGAATTTGTCAATGAGCAAATGGACTTTGTCTTGCTTTTCGTCATAGAAGAAATCGAAGTACCCAGCGGATTTTTTCATTCCGGCGACTTTTCCTTCGATCGACGAAGTGGGCGTGGCAGGCTTAGGCTCCTCGCTTTTCTTTTGGGCGATGAGGCTCGTTGAAGCCAGGAGCAGCAATACAGTGACAACGTTTTTCATAGGTGAGCATTTTACTTAAATGTATTTCATCACCGTTCGGTTTTTTAGCCGAACGGTGATGAAAGGTAAAAAATTACCAAGTAAAATTTATACGCAGGTAGGCACTTCTGCCGCGCGTATTGTAGCCGAGGATTTCCTGGTACTGAATATTAAAGACATTTTCCACTTTGGCCGTCAGGGAAATGGTTTTGTTTAAGCGATAGAAACCACCTACGTCGAACAACTGATAAG
>Ga0310811_10003126_pt1 | contig 20803 bp, 17 predicted proteins | sample YCmetagenome_FD_207642 | JGI IMG/M metagenome (GOLD analysis project Ga0310811, IMG submission 207642) | Soil microbial communities from experimental microcosm in Duke University, North Carolina, United States - YC | ecosystem: Engineered > Artificial ecosystem > Soil microcosm > Unclassified ...
CCGCGCGGCACCTTCGTCGCGCGGCTGCAGCGCAATCCGGCGACGCTGGGCGACCGCATCACGGCGCTCGCCGCCCCGCTCGGCGTGCCGCTGACGGGCGTTGCGAGCGCGTTCGCCGACACGGGGAACACCGGCACCGGCTCGGATGCTGTCGTGAGCCTCGCGCCGCCACACATCCTCGTCGGCGTGGGCGATGGGATCTCCGAGACCAGCTATGGGTGGCTGTGGCACTTCCTGGTGCGCGACTTCGGCGCCGGGTTCACTCCCGTCGCACTCTCGAACCTCGGCAACCTGGACGATCTGCCCAGCTTCAACGTGATCATCCTCCCCGACGGCTCGGGAAGCCGGATGAAACGGCAGCTGGGTGAGGGGGGCATCGCCAAGCTCAAGGCGTGGGTGCAATCGGGGGGCGTGTTGATCGGAATCGGCGGCGCCGGCGATCTCGCCGGCGACAAGGACGTCGGGTTGTCGTCGATTGCTTCGGTGGGGGCGGATTCGGGGAAATCGGACAGCACGATCCAGGCGAGCGCCCCGCCGCTCCTCTCACCCACCGCCCCTACGAAGGAAAAGCCGGAGTGGCTGCCGGGGTCGATCTTCCGCGCGACCCTCGATCGCACGCACTGGCTCACGCTCGGGTACGAGCAGGACCAGCTGCCCGTCTATCTCGACGGCACGACCTTCTGGAAGCAATCGAAGAACGGCGCCAACCCGGTCGTCTTCACCGAGGACTCGCTCACGCTCTCGGGGTTCAGCTGGCCCGGCAACACCGACCGGCTGTTGAAGGGGACGACGTGGGCGGTGGTAGAAAATCAGGGGGACGGCCGAGTGGTCTTGTTCCTCGGCGACCCCCTGTTTCGCGGATTCTGGCGCGGCACTGCCCGGCTGGTGACGAACGCGATTCTGATCGGACCGAACCGCCGGTAACGCTCAGATCAGGGCGCTGGCGACCCGCTGCCGCTTGACCATGTCCTGCAGCTGGCGGCGCATCCGCTCGAGCTCGTGGCGCGACTCATCCACGCTGCGCCGTGCCTGATCACGGGACTGCTCGAGCGCGCGGCGGGCGTCGTCCTGCAACACCCGCAGCTGCTCGGTCGACTCGTGGGGCAGAATCCACATGCTCTGCTCGCCGCGCTCGCGTGGGGCGGCCCGCACCCGCCAGCGCCGGTTCTCGTCGGGCACGGTCCAGGAGATCGTCGAGCGTTTCTGATGGCGCATGATCTCGATCGAGACGGTCTCGCCGGCATCGTAAGAGCGCAGGATGCGCATCGCGTGCGACGGGGAGGTCGGCTTGCGGCCGCCGATCGAGAGGATCACGTCGCCGCCCTTCAGCGGGAGACCGGAGTCCGCGGGCGCCTTGACCACCAGCACCCCTTCCTTCGTCCCGAAATAATCCCCGAGATCGGCGTTCAAGGTCACGAGATCCAGCTCACACCAGGCGTCGCCCATGCAAAAGCCCATCCCCATTCCCATGCCCATTCCGTCGCCTTCCCCCAGCGCGAACGGCATCTTGGGCATTTCCATCTCACCACGCATCATCGGACCCATGCCGTCGAACGCGAATCCCCTGCCTTCGTCGGCGACGAGGGTGGCCGATTTCGTCTCCGTGCCGCGGCGGTACTCGATCTTCACCGTATCGCCGGGGTCGAGATCGTGGGCCAGCTCGACCAAGCGGTGGCCGGGAGCGGATTCATCGGTGTCGAGATCCCCGGACCCCGTGCCCGCGAGCGTCTTGCCGTTGAACTTTGTGATGATGTCACCCGATTTGAGCCCGGCCTTGTCGGCGGGCCCACCCGGCGTCACGCCATCGATCCGCGCGCCGTAGCGGTCCGAGGCGGAGTCGGCGACCGTGTTGACGAGCACGCCGATGCGGCCATGATTGCCGCTGAAGCTGAACGAGTACGTCCGGTCGGGACGCGGGGTGCGGGCGCGCGGCGCCGGTGCCGGCTGTTGCGCGGCCAGCGGGAGTTGGGCGGCGCCAGCCAGGGCCAGCGCGGTCATGATCCAGGTGCGCTTCATGATTCCTCTTTGCTTGGGGCCGTCACAGGCCCACGTACTTGGCGCGGGTGACGTGTACCTGCACGAGCTGCTGCATCAGGTCCACCCGCTGCTTCCACAAATCCACGAGCTGCGCGTCGGCGGAGCCCGCGTCGCCCAGCCGGGCGAGCTGGCCGTCGAGCGAGGCGATCTGATCCTCGAGCTGCGCCGTGAGGTCGGCCTCCCGGCCGCTCATCACGCGCGAATCGGAGTCGTAGTTCTGCAGCGCCGTTTCGAGCTGCGCCGACTGCTGTTTCGCCTGCGCCAGGTCTTCGGCGTGCGTCGGATTCTCGAGCATGGGACGGACGATCATGAGACCGCCGAGAGCCGCCGCGAGCGCCAGGCCGCCACGCAGCCAGCGCTGCCGCACCCGGCGCCGCTCGGCCCGAACCGTGTCGCGGATCGCCGGCCAGCGGTCGCGCGACGGGCGCCGGGCGGGCAGCGCCTTGAGCTGCGCCACTCGCTGGTACAACCGCTCGCGCTCCGCGCGGCAATCCGCGCACTCCTCCAGGTGCCGGCGCGCCCACACCGATCCCTCGCCGTCTCGCACCGCCACCAGATCTTCGATCGTGCAATGCATCGTCAACACCCTCCGGTTCAGCTGCCGGCCACGGCCGGCGACAGCAGGCGCCGCAGGCGCGCGTGCGCCCGGGCCAGCTGCGACTTCGAAAAACTCACCGTGCGGCCCATTCGTTCCGCGATCTCCTCGTGTGTGAATCCCTCGACATCGTGCAGCCACACCACCGCACGTGACGTTTCCGACAACTGCTCGAACGCGCGCTCGAGATCGATGCCTGCCGCCACGCTCGCCGGCGGGCTGCCGGCCGCTTCATCGATCAGCTCGTCGGTTGCGCGCAGCTTCTCCGACCGCAACCGCATCAGCGCTTTCGATGCGGCGATCTGGCGGACCCACCCCCAGAGATGCCCTTCGCCGCGATACTGGGCGATGCTCTTCACAACCTCGAGGAACGTCTCCTGCAACACGTCCTCCGCGTCCTCCGGCGTCCGGCAAATGCGCCGCGCCAGGTTGTAGACCGGCGTCTCGAAGGCGCGATACAGCGCCTCCAGAGCCTCCAGATCTCCGGACTTCGCGCGCGCGACCAGGATGTCGGGGACGGACAAGGAGAGCGTCATCGGTCGTAAGTTTAGATGCGGTACGGCGCTGAAGCGTCGCAGGATTCTGACGCTGGCCGCGCCCTCGCTAAGTCATTGCCTCACCGTATCTTCAAGCCATGCCGAACCCCCAGCTCAAGACCTGGCTGCACCATTATCAGGACGAGTCCGACGCCGCCTTCCTCTATGGTGTGCTGGCGAGCGTCGAGCCGGATGCCAAGAAACGCACCACCTACGCGAAGCTCGCCGACGTGGAGCGGCGCCACACGGAGCTGTGGGCGAAGCTGCTGAGCGACCACGGCCACGCGACTGTCCCCGCCGGATCACCTCCATCGCTCAATGCACGCGTCATGGCGTGGCTCGGCCGGCGCCTCGGTCCCGGGTATCTGTTGCCGCTGTTGTTGCGCGAAGAGGGGCGTGAGGTCAAAGGCTACATCGACCTGCACCGCGACTCGTCGGGCGATGCCCGCGCGGTGTCGCTCACGCTCGCCAAGGAATCGGCGGAGCACGCGGGGACCCTGGCCGAGCTCGCCGGCAAGGGCGCGGAGCCGTGGCATCAGACCGAGTCGGGCGGCTTCCTGCGCAATGTCGTCTACGGATTCAACGATGGACTCACCGCGAACTTTGGTCTCGTGGCCGGGGTGATCGGAGCCGCGGTGGCGCCGCACTTCGTGCTCATCTCGGGGGTCGCCGGCCTGTTTGCCGATGCGCTCTCGATGGGGGCCTCGGGATTCCTCGCCGCGAAGAGCGAGCAGGAAGTGTACGCGCACGAGATCGCGATGGAGCGGGAAGAAATCCAGGTCATGCCCGAGGTCGAGGCCGAAGAGCTGGCGCTGATCTATGAGGCGAAAGGGATCGAGTCCGACCGCGCGCACGCGATGGCCGCCCAGGTGATGCGCGACCCGGTCCGCGCCCTGGAAGAAAGCGTGCGTGAGGAGCTGAAGATCGGGGAGGCCCGCTCGACGCCGTTCAAGGAAGGGTGGGTGACGGGCCTGGCCACGGCGGTGGGAGCGTTCATCCCCGTCGCTCCGTTCCTCGTGTTGTCGGGCCGGGCCGCCGCCTGGACTGCATTCACCATCGCCATGGCGTCCCATTTTGCCGTCGGCGCGGCGCGCAGTTTCTTCACCGGCCGCGGCATCTTCCGCAGCGGGATCGACATGTTCGTGGTGGGGGTGGGAGTCGCGGCTGTGGGCTACCTCGTGGGAGACGTGATCGCGAAACTTCTTTGAGGCAATGTCCTAGACGACCAGGTTCACGAGCCGGTCCTGTACGTAGACCACCTTCTTGACCTCGTTCCCGTCGATGAATTTCCTGACGCCGTCCATGGCCCGCGCCTGAGCTACGACTTGCTCCTCAGTGGCCCCGCGCCCGAGCGTGAGGCGACCGCGCAGCTTGCCGTTTACCTGAACGGCGATTTCCACCGGCCCACCCGCCGCCTGGGCCTCGTCGAACTCCGGCCAGGGCACGTCGAAGATTGAGCGCTCTGTTCCTCCGAGGAGCACCCACAGCTCTTCCGCGAAATGGGGCGCATACGGAGCCAGGAGCAGGACGAGACGACGCAGCGTCGTCTTGCTCGCCGCTTCCTTCTCCCGCACCAGGTTGACGTATTCCATCATCGCCGCGATCGCGGTGTTGTAATTCAACGACTCGGTGTCGGCCGTGACCTTGCGGATGGTCTGGTGCAGCTTGGTCAAGACCTCCGGCAGCACAGGGCCATCGGGCACCGTGACCGCCTCATGGGCCAGCACCCAGACCTTATCGAGGAACCGCCGAATCCCCGTGATGCCGGTGTCGCGGAAGTCCCCGCCCTCCTGGAACGGCCCCAGGAACATCAGGTACATCCGGAACGTGTCCGCACCCCACTGCTGGATGTAGGCATCGGGGACGACGACGTTGCCGCGCGACTTCGACATCTTCGCGCCGTCCTTCACGATCAGGCCGTGGGCCCGGAACTTCGGAAACGGCTCCTCGAAGGCGACGTGTCCCAGGTCCTTGAGCACCATCGTGATGAAGCGCGAGTAGAGGAGATGTAACACGGCGTGCTCGTTGCCGCCGATGTACGTCGTGACCGGAAGCCACGTCCGGGTGCGCGCCGGATCGAAGGGCCGGTCGGAGAATTCGGTCGACGGGTAGCGCAGGTAATACCACGATGAATCGAGGAAGGTGTCCGAGACGTCCGTCTCGCGGCGCCCCGCCTTCCCGCACGACGGGCACTTCACGTGGTACCACTCGGTGTGCCGCGCGAGGGGCGAGACACCGGAATCGTCGGGGCGAAAGTCCTCGATGAACGGCAGCTCGACCGGGAGATCCTTTTCCGGGACGGCCACCGGGCCACACGCGTCACAATAGATGATCGGAATCGGCGGGCCCCAATAGCGCTGCCGCGAAATGCACCAGTCGTGCAGCCGGTACTGCACCCTGCTCGAACCGCGCTGTCGCTCGGCGAGCCACGCGACGATCCGCCGCGCCGCTTCATCGCAGCCCAGGCCGTCGAACTGGCCCGAGTTGACGAGCACGCCCTCCTCGGAGATGACCGGGAGCTGCTCTCCCTCCACCCGCACGACTTCCCGGATCGGGAGATTGAACTGCGTCGCGAATTCGTGGTCGCGGGTGTCGTGCGCCGGCACGGCCATGATGGCGCCGGTGCCGTACTCCATCAGCACGTAGTCGGCGATCCAGATCGGGATGCTCTCGTCGGTCGCGGGATTCCGCGCGTAGGAGCCGAGGAACACACCCGTCTTCTTCTTCTCGCCGACCCGGCGCGACACGACGTCGCGTCCCTGCACCGCGCGCAGGTACGCGCCCACCGCCGGCCGCTGCTCCGCCGCGGTGAGCGCCTCGACCAGGGGATGCTCCGGAGCGAGGACCAGGTACGTCGCGCCGAATACGGTGTCGGGGCGTGTCGTGAAGACGGTGATCGCCTGCCCCGCGGGCGTCTCGAACACGAGCTCGGCGCCCTCGCTCCTGCCGATCCAGTTGCGCTGCAACGCGACCGTCGACGCGGACCAGTCGAGCCGGTCGAGGTTGTCGAGCAACCGTCCCGCGTAGTCGGTGATGCGGAAGAACCACTGGTCGAGCGAACGCTGCTCGACCGGCGTCCCGCAGCGCTCGCAGTGCCCGTTGATGACCTGCTCGTTGGCGAGCACGGTCTTGTCCTTGGGGCACCAGTTCACCGCCGCGCGCTTGCGATAGGCGAGCCCCTGCTTGAACAGCTGCAGGAAGAGCCACTGCGTCCAGCGGTAGTAGGCCGGATCGGTGGTGGACAGCTCGTGGCGCCAGTCGAACATTCCGCCGACGCGGTGCAGCTGGCGCCGGAACGTGGCGATGTTCTGCGGGATCAGCTTTCCGGGATGCGTGCCGATCGTGAGCGCGTAGTTCTCGGAGTGGATGCCGAATGCATCGTACCCCATCGGCTCGAACACCGTGTTGCCCCGCAGCCGTTGGAAGCGGCCGTGAATGTCGGCGCCCGTGAAGGCGAACATGTTCCCCACGTGCAACCCTTCGGCCGACGGATAGGGGAACATCATGAGGTTGTAAAATGGCCGCGTCGGCGCGTCGAGGTCGGGCTCGTTGGTACGGCGCTCCCCCCAACGGGCTTGCCACGCGGCTTCGATGGCGGCTGGATCGTAGGTCGGGACATCGCGCATATCGCGGGAAACTACATTGACTTGCCCGGCCGTGTCACGCGCCGTAGGTTAGCCGAACCACCCCAATGGCGACGCATCCTCGACAGCTCGGCCGCAGCGGGCTACTCCTCGTCGTCGCGGTCCCGGCCGTGATCGCGGTAGTGGCCGGTCTGGCCGCAGGCCGAGCGGCTCGGTCTTCCCTCGAGCAGGTTGCCAACCGCCGCGGCGCCGAAATCAGTGGTCGCGTGGCCGCTGCGGTCACCGGGTACCTGCGCGATCGGCGGCACGAAGCCGAGGTTCTCGCCACCATGCCCGGTGTCGTGGCCGCTGCGCGCACCGCCTCCCAGCAAGTGACCGCCCGGCGCCTCGACCAGGCACAGCCTCTCGATATCGAGCGCATCTTCGGCGGCACGCGCCAGCTGGGCGCCGATCCCGAGCTCCAGGGCTTCCTGCGGGACTACGTCGGTGGTTCCGAGCTCATCGACGTGCTGTTCACCGAAGACCACGGGTTCGTCGTCCTCGCCTCCTCCCGCCCCCCCGGCATCCTGCAGCGAGACGCCGCCTGGTGGCAGGGAGCGATGCGGGACGGAAGCTACGAGGGGCCGGCACACTACAACGCCGCCGCGGCGAGCGTCTCCATCGAACACGCTGTGGCCATCCGATCTACCGCGCGCGACCGCGTACTGGGCGTGCTCCTGTCCGTCATCGAGGTCGACCGCCTCCGCTACCTGTTTCGCGGAGCGGATCTCGGTGACAGCGCCTATCTGCAGCTCGTGGACGACCAGGGACGAGTCCTCGTTTCCCAAGACACGGCCGTGGTCCCGCTTCAGTCGATACCGGACACGAGCCAGACGCAGAACCACGACAGCACGAGGTCCGCAGTGGTCCCGGCCGCTGGCACGCACGGTACGGAGTTGACTGTCTCCGTCCCTACGAACGACGGTCACTGGCGGGTCGTGTTTCGCCAACCGACCAGCACGGCCTACGCCCTGGCGCTGCGGGTCCAGCACATCGCCTGGTTCGGCGCGTTCGTGTTGCTCGTCCTGTCTCTCGGCACGCTGTTCGGTCTGGGACGTTGGCTCGACCGGCAGGTGACGGAGCCGGTCCGTGCCGCCGCCGCCGTGACCCGGCAAGTGGCGAGCGGCGACCTCGTGCTCAGCGTCACGGCCCGCGGCGGATCGTCGGAAACCCGCGACCTCATGACCTCGGTCCAGACGATGGTCGAAGCGTTGCGCCGCCTCGTGGGAGCGATCCGCACGTCGGCAGATGAGTCCGCGGCGATGGCGGCAGAGATCTCGGCCGCGACCGAGCAGATGAGCGCCTCGACCCAGGAGATGACGTCGACGACGCAGGACCTCACCCGGCGGGCGGCCGAGCAGGCACAGCTGGTGCGCGCGTCGGCCGAGGACGCGACCCGCATCCTCCACATCGCGAGCGCCCTGGCGATGGGGTCGGAGGATTCGGTGCGCCGCAACACGGAGTTGTCGGGACTCGCCCGGCATCACAAGGGGCTGCTCGACCAAAGTATCGCCCAGCTCGCCAAGCTCGGCGTGGAGATCGAGCACGGCGTGCAGGAAGCCGAGGCGCTCGCCGCCTCCTCGGCGCAGATCCAACGCTTCGTGACGCAGGCGAAGGGGGTCGCCACTCAGACCAACATGCTGGCGCTCAACGCGGCGATCGAAGCGGCGCGGGCGGGACCGCAGGGACGCGGCTTCGCCGTCGTGGCCGACGAAGTGCGCAAGCTCGCGTCGCTCGCCGCCGCCGCCGCCACCGAGACCGCCGACACGGTGCGCGGTGTGCTCACCCGCGTGCAGGCGACCCGCGACCGGCTGCAGCGCCTCGCGCAGACCGGGACCGTGGCGCGGGAAGCGGCGCAGACGGCGGCCCAGGGGCTCGCCACCGTCACCGGGGAAGCCGAAGCAAACGATGCGTGGAGCCAGGAGATCGCGACGTCGGCCGTCGAAGTGCGGCGTCTCGTCGACGAGATCGCCGGGCGGCTCACCGCAGTGGCCGAGGGTACGGACGGTCTCCTTGCCTCGGCGCAGGAGATCGCCGCGTCGAGCGAGGAGCAATCGGCGTCCACCGAGGAAATCGCGTCGTCCGCCAACCAGCTCGCCGAGGCCGCCGACCGCCTCCAGGGCGCCGTCAAGACGTTCCGCATCGTCGCCGATCAGCCTGCTGAATCGCCGCTGCCTCCTCCCGCGCCGCCGCCGACCCCCGCCCCGAGCGACGCCGTGGGTCCGCCTGCGCTGACCCCCGAAGTCGCGACCTGAAGTCAGGAGTCCGCATGCGAGTGACCGTCCCCGCGAGCGCGGCCGTGTTGTCTGCGCTGCTGACCGCTCCCGCCGGCGCCCAGCGTCCCGGTACGATCGAGCTCGGCGGATTCGTCCAGCTTACGCGCTACGACCCTTCGCTCATCCTCAGCGACGCGATTGGGGTCGGTGGAACGCTCGCCGTCTGGGTCGCGCGCGGGTTCGCCGTGGAAGGCTCGGCCGCCTACTCCGCACCGGCCGCACCACCGGCCGGGAGCGTCAAGGAGATCCCGCTCCGCCTCCGCCTCAACTACGCCGTCCCCGTGGCGCCGACGACGGCCCTGCTCCTCGGGGCCGGGTACGTCCATAACGCGGTGCGCGACGGGACGAGCGCATGGGAAGACGGCGTGACCGGCCTGTTCGGCGCGCGATTCGATCTCAACCCGCACATCGCCGTGCGCGTGGGCGCGGTCGGAGACTACTTCCCCTCCCCGTTGAACGAGGGACCCGGCGCTCAGGACAACTGGAATTTCGCGCTCCAGGCGGGGTTCGATCTCCTGATCGGACGGCGCGGCGCCGGCACGCCGTCGCGATTTCCCACGGCGCTCCCTGCTCCGACACCCGCGCCGCCTACCGGCGTGCGCGTCGCCGCACCGGTGTCGCCGGAAAAGGACTCGGACTCCGACGGTGTCCCCGACTCGCTCGACCGGTGTCTTGGCACGCCGCTCGGCGACACAGTGGACGCCAACGGCTGCTCCCTGCCGAAGGATGCGGACGGGGACGGCGTCATCGATGCGAGGGACCAGTGCCCCGATACGCGGCCCGGGGCCAGGGTCGATGCCAACGGCTGTCCGATCGACTCCGATGGAGACGGAGTGGCCGACGGTGTCGACAAATGTCGCGACACCCCGCCGGGCGATACCGTAGACACCCGCGGCTGCACCATCCTCAAAGACGCCGACGGGGATGGCGTCCTCGACGCGAGCGATCGCTGCCCCCGGACGCCGCCCGGTACGAACGTGGACGCGCTGGGGTGTCCGGTGCTGTTCTCCGGCCCGTCGCGCACCCTGGTCCTGCCGGGCGTCACCTTCCAGACGGGAAGCGCGACGTTGACCGCTGCTTCGTTCGGGACCTTGAATCAGGTGGCGGCGAGCCTGCGGGCATACCCCGAGGTCCGGGTGGAAATCGCGGGCTACACCGACGATCAGGGTGCGCTGGCGGCCAACCGCCGGCTGTCGCAGGCGCGGGCCGATGCGGTGCGTGCGTATCTCATCCGGCAGGGCGTGCGGGGGACGCAGCTCGTGGCCCGCGGGTTCGGCTCCGCCAATCCGCTCGACTCCAACGCGACGCCGACCGGTCGCGCCCGCAACCGCCGCGTGGAGCTGCACCGCCAGTAAGAGCCGACCTCCGGCCGCACCGCGGGTGATGCCAGTCACGCGCATTCGGGCGGCGGCGTCCATGCTGTTGTGGGTGCGATACATCCGCCTCATTCCGGGGTACTGCAGGGGATCATTTCCCTCGGAAAGGAGGCCGCCATGCACTTCCGCACTGTGGCGGTTGTCGCCTTGATGTCCGGATTCGCCGCCTCGCTGCCGGCGCAGAGCGCCGGGACGATCGAATTCGGCGGGTTCGGTCGCTACACGAAGTTCGATCAGTCGTTGGGGCTCGACAATGCCTACGGTGCCGGCGGGTACCTCGGCGTGTTTATCGCACCGGGGCTCGCAATCGAAGGAACGGGAGGCTACCTGCCGACCACCGGCCCCTTCATCCCCGACGGCACCCTGATTCCACTGCGCGCCCAGCTCGTGTACGGGCGGCCGCTCGTCGGAAGTCTGGGCGTCATGATGGGTGCCGGGTACGTCCACAACATCTACGGAAAGGCCGCCAACTATTCGGATGACGGCGCCAGCGGATTGTTCGGGCTGCGTCTCGGATTGGGAAGTTCCTGGGCGATGCGGGTGGAGGCCGTAGAGGATTTCATCCCATCACCGCAGAACCAGAGCGTGGCAGTACCGAACAATTGGAATTTCTCGCTGCAGGCAGGTCTCACCGCTCTGATCGGCAACAACCGTCCCAAGGACTCGGATCACGACGGTGTCGGCGACAGGTTCGACACCTGTCCCAATACGCCCCCGGGTGTATCGGTTGATGCCCATGGGTGTCCGTTGCCGAAAGACTCGGACGGCGACGGCGTGGTGGATAACCTCGATCGCTGTCCCAACACGCCGCCGGGGGATAAGGTGGATGCGGGCGGTTGCTCGCTCCCCAAGGACGTCGATGGAGACGGGGTGGCGGACAACCTCGACAAGTGCCCCAACACTCCGCCCGGCGTGAAGGTGGACACCACAGGGTGTGAGCTCGACACCGACAAGGACGGGGTCCCCGACTCCGCCGACAAGTGCCCTAACACGCCGGCCGGCGACAAGGTGGACGCCACCGGCTGCCCCACCCCGAAAGACTCGGACGGGGACGGCGTGGTCGATGCGATGGACAAGTGCCCGAGCACGCCCGTCGGCGAGAAGGTCGATGCGATCGGGTGCCCGCAGCTCTTTACAGGTGTGACGCGCACGCTGGTGCTCGAGGGTGTGGTCTTCGAGCCCAACAGCACCGCGCTCACGGCCGGCGCGCGCGGCGCGCTCGACCGCGTGGCGATCGCGTTGACGGCGCACGGCGGTACGCAAGTGGAAATCGCCGGCTACACCGACAACCGCGGTGGCGCCGCCGCCAATCTCCGGCTCTCCAAAGCCCGGGCGGATGCGGTGCGGAGCTACCTCATTGAACGCGGTGTGTCACCGGAGCAGCTCACCGCGCGCGGCTACGGCGCGGACGATCCGGTGGATTCCAACGCCACCGCGGTGGGGCGCTCGAAGAATCGCAGGGTGGAGTTGCACAAGACGAACTGAAGAAGGGATTGGAGGTTGGTGGAGGATGGTGGAGGGTGATCGAGGTTAACCTCCACCATCCTCCACTATCCTCCACCATCTGGTCCTCAATGGCTCCCGTTGCCGCTCACAATAACGATCACCGTTTCTATCGTCGCAACGGTCCGCTCGCCGGCCAGTACGTTGACGGTTCCGAAGCACATGTTGCGGCGACGCCGGACCGATCCTTTCAGGATCACCGTCCGATCGGTAGCGAACACCGGACTCTCGAACTCGGCGCTCGCCTTGGCCATGCGCGGCCGTCCCCGGAGCCCCGCTTCCCATCCCCACAAGGCTACCAGCTGACCCGCGGCCTCAATCAGGAAGCACCCCGGGAAGATCGGGTCCCCGGGAAAGTGCATCGGAAACACCCAGTGCTCCGGAGTGACGTCCATCTCGGCGGTGATGGAGGTGTCGTCGACCGCGGTTACGCGGTCGAGTTGCAGCATCTGGCCGACGGGGAGAAACGTCGCACCGAGGGTGGCGCGCTCGTAGTGGACGACGGTCACTCGCAGCTCCTGTGTGGTGCACAGAATACGCCAGGCGACGGCCGGCGGATGTGCTGATCAGTTGGTGAGGGGAGAAAGTTACCGGCCCCCGGAGGAGTCGGCCATGGGGAATCTATTTAGTCACCGAAATGCGCGAGTCTCACTTCGAGGACATCAGGGAGTTGCTCGATACGGTGTCGCACCCCGTCGACAGGGGGCTGATCGACGGTGATCGCGGCGAGCGCCTGACCCGGTCCGGCGTCGCGCGCCTGGTGCCAGCTGCCGATGTTGATCCCCGATTCACCGAGCAGCGTGCCGACGCGGCCGATCACGCCCGGCACGTCGCGGTTCTTCACGACGAGCAGCCAGCCTTCGGGAACGACGTCCACGTGATAGTCGTCGATCCGGACCACCCGCCCGTTGTTCGATCCCACGAGCGCGCCGGCGACGCGGACCCTCGCTCCGGCCGCTTCTACCCGCACGTCGAGCGACGTTTCGAATCCCGGCTCGGCGGCGCCGGTGCGACGGGTGAGGCGAATGCCCCGCTCCTCGGCCAGCACCGTCGCGTTCACGAGACTCGCCGGACCCGCGCCGATGGCGGTGAGGAGACCCTCGAGGGCCGCGATCAGTACGGGGCGCGTCGCCTCTTCGTCCTTGCCGCCGTAGGCGACTTCGAGGGCGGTCACGTCGGCGGCGATGAGCCCGCCCGCGAGCCTCCCGAGGCGACGCGCCAGGGCGAGCAACGGTGCGGTGCGCCGCAACACGTCGCCGCTGATTCCCGGTACGTTCACGGCCGTCGACAGATCGCCCGCCAGGAGGGCGTCGCGCACCGCCGTGGCGATCTCGTGCGACACCCGGTCCTGGGCCTCGGCAGTGGAGGCGGCGAGGTGCGGCGTGAGCGTCACGCGCTCGAGCCCGCGCAGCGGGGACTCCTTGGGGAGCGGCTCCTGGGAGAAGACGTCCACCGCCGCTCCCGCGATTTGCTTCGCCTGGACCGCCGCGGCCAACGCCGCCTCGTCCACCAGCTCGCCGCGGGCGGTATTGATCAGCACCGCGGTCTTCTTCATGAGCCCGAGTCGCTCGGCGTTGATCAGATGGCGTGTCTGGTCGGTCAGCGCGACGTGCAGCGTAACTACGTCCGCGGTCGCGAGCAGCTGCTCGAGCGGAAGGGTCTTCACCTGCAGCTCGGCGGCGCGGTGGGGTGGAAGGAACGGGTCGTGCGCAACCACCGTCATCCCGAACGCCCGTGCGATCTGGGACACATGGCCACCGATGCGGCCCAGCCCGACGACGCCGAGTGTCTTGCCGCGCAGCTCCGTCCCCTCGTATTTCTTGCGATCCCACTCGCCGCGCCGCATCGATTCGGCGGCTTCGGGAATGTGCCGCACCAGCGAGAGCAGCAGGCCCATCGCGTGCTCGGCGGCGCTGACCGTGTTCGCTCCCGGCGCGTTCATCACGGCGATGCCCCGCCGCGTCGCGGCGGTCACGTCGATCGTGTCCACGCCGATCCCGGCGCGCGCGATCACCCGCAGCTCGGGGGCGCGGTTCAATAGGTCCGCGGTGACGCGCGTCTCGCTGCGCACAATCAGGGCCTGCGCATGCTCGAGTGCGCGCTGCAGCTCCTCGGCGGGCTTGCCGGCGCAATTCACGACTTCGATCCCGGGCGTCCGGGCCAGCAGCTCGAGCCCGCCGGTGGCGAGACGGTCCGCCACGACCACGCGCATCGTCATCGGATCGCCGCCTCCACCAGGGGGAGCAGCTCCTCGACACCAGCCACCGAGTGGTCCCCCATGTGGCCGATCCGGATCGTCGAATCCTTCAGCGACCCGTATCCCGAGCCGATCGTCCAGCCCTGGGACTTGAGCTTGCCGACGACGTCCTTCGCGCTCTTGCCGTCCGGCAGCTTGAGGCACGACACCGTCCAGCTGTGGCGCCCGGGCCGTGGCAGATACTCGATGCCCCGCGCCTCGGCCCAGCGCTCGACGGTCTGCCGCATCGCCTCGTGGCGGCGCCAGCGGGCTTCGATCCCTCCCTCCGCTGCGATGCGATCGAGCTGCCGATCGAGGGCGTAGAACAGCGACAGCGCCGGCGTGTTGGTCGGCTGGTATTTCGCCATCGCCTGCTCGAAGCTCACCAGGTCGAAGTACAGCCCGCGGCCGGAGAGGGTCTTTGCCCGGGCGACCATCCGCTCCGACGCGATCCCCAGGGCCAGCCCCGGCGGGAGGGCGAGCGCCTTCTGCGATCCGGTGAACGTGAAATCGAAACCCCATTGATCGGTTTCCACGGGGCTGCCGGCCATCGAGGTCACGGCATCGACGAGGAACAGGACGTCGTCGAACTCGCGCGTCACGGCGGCGAGCGCCGCGACATCCTGCAGGACGCCGGTCGACGTCTCGGAATGGGCGACGGTGACGGCATCGACCGGCGTGCGGCGCAGTGCATCGCGCAGCATATCGGGCTCCACCGCCTGACCCAGCGGCACGTCGAGCCGGATGCAATCCTTGTCGGCCGCCACCACGAGCTGCGCGAACCGCTCGCTGAAGGCGCCGTTCACGAGCGAGAGGGCACGCTTGCGCACGCCGTTACGCACCGCCATCTCCATGAATCCGGTGGCGGAGTTCGAGCCGATCAGGACGATCCGGGAGGTGCGGGCGAGCGCCTGCAGCTGTGGGGCCATCTTCTGCAGCAGCTGATCCATCGCACTCGAGCGGTGCGGGATCATCGGCTTGAGCTGTGCCGCGAGGACGTCGGGGTGCACGTCGGTCGGACCGGGGAGGAAGAATCGGCCGAAGGCCGGCTGCGGTGGGGCGGTGACCGACGTCATGCCCCCGCCCGGACGAGCTGCTCCACCAGGCCTCCCATCACCACCTCGCTGGTCTTCACCAGTCGCACGCCTTCCTCTCCCCATTCCTTGAGCATTTGCTCCGCCGCGTCGCGGTCGATCGGCTTCATCGCATCGGTCACGGCGAAGAGCCGGATGGTGGGACGGTGCTGCAGGAACCCCTCGATCGCATACCGGTCGCACACGTCCAGCGCGACGCCGTAGAGGACCACGTCCTCCGGCGCCAGCGCGTCGACGACGGGGAGGACGTTGGGGTTGGTGAACACGTCGAATTCATGCTTGTGGAACAGGATGTCGCCGCGATGCGCCCGCACGCGCTCGGCGAGCCGCGCCGGATCCTCACGCTCCGGCTCGATCACGAGCGGATCGCGCAGCGCGGTTTCAGGAATCTTCTTCTGACCGGGAGTGCCGTGCATGCAGTGCGGTGGAAACGTGTCCTTGAAGTTGGGCGACTGGGACAGCTCGCGATGCCCGGGAGCATGGTCGTCGGCGCTGGCGACGACGCGAATTCCGTGCCCGTGCGCATAATCGGTGAGCCGCTTCAGATTGGGAATGATGTGCTCGGCGTCGGGCACGTACAGCTTGCCGTCCGCCTTCATGAAATCGTGCTGTGTGTCGACATCCCAGAAGATGACCCGCGCCATACCCTGCTCCTCCGATGGGCAAACTGCGCGGAATCTAACTCGAAGGTCTGTGGAAGTGACGCGACGCCGGGGGTGGGCCAAGTTTCTCTCAGTCGACCCGCTCCAGCCGGGGATTGGGCCGGAAGGCGCGGCCGACCTTGGCGCACGGCCTGCCCTCGACCTGCACGATATCGGCGGTGAAATCGTAGCGGCCCTGAAACAGGCTCGACCCCACTCCGTACATGTCGACCGGCACGCCCTCGTCTTCGAACTGGCGGATCTTTTCCACTGTAAAGCCGCCGGAGACGACGATCTTCACCCGCTGGTACCCCTCGCGGTCGAGCGCACGGCGCACGTTCCAGACGAGCTGCGGATTGACGCCGGTCGGCTTGAAGTGACCCATCTGGGGCACGATGGAAGTGTCGACCAGCGTTTCCGACGTGTCGAGTCGCACGCCGTGCAGCCGCTCGCCCAGCGCCCGGGCCACGGCGAGCGAGGTGCCGACGCAGTCGTTCTCGAAGTCGACCAGCGTGATCAGGCGAATTTCCGGGTCCATGTACTCCGCGAACTTGACCGAGGCTTTCACGGTGTCGCCGTCGTAGGCGGCGATGAGCGCGTGCGGCACCGTTCCGATCCCCTCGGAGCCCCACCATGATGCCTGGGCGTCGGTCGACACGCCGATGGCGCCGGCGATGTGGGCGGCGTAGCCGTCGCCGGTCTGCACCAGCCAGTGGTCGTGGCGCGCCGGGAAGAACATCACCTGCTTCGGCTGCGCCGCTTCCACCACACGCCGCGTGTTCGTTCCCACCCGGGTGCGGCGCGCCAGCACGCCGAGGTACAGCGTCTCGAGGTTGGCGAACGCGTCGTACGGGCCCTCGATCAGGAGCACGGTCTCCCAGGGCACGATCTCGTCGCCGTCGTACAGGGCGCGTACCTCGAGCTCGCTCCATGATTCGGCGCACAATTTGAGGATGGCGATCGCTTCATCCGAGCCGCCGAGGTAGGCGTGCGATTTGCCGAACACCTGCATCGTCACGCGCGGGCGATGGTGATCCTTGAGCAGGACCTCGCGCGCCCGCACGAAATACTTGTCGGAGTAGTAGCCCTCGCGCATCCGGGCCACGGGAAGGTTGAAGATCGCCGGATCAAGGCGGGGCTTTCTGGGCATCGGGCGGCTCACGGCAGCTCTTCGGTGACGTGGTAACGCAGCGCGCGGCGCTGCATCCAGCGGACCGCAAACGCATCGGCGAGCGAGCGGAAGACGCGATTCCACATGCCGTACTTCGTTTGGCCGGAGCGGCGCGGCCGGTGATGCACCGGCACCTCGGCGACGGTACCTCCCTGCAGCTTGACCAGCGTAGGGAGAAACCGGTGCATGCCGTTGAACAACGGCAGCGCACGGACCGCGGGGGCGCGAAACGCCTTGAGCGAGCAGCCGGTGTCGCGAATGGTCTCGCGATTCAACCGGTTGCGCACCGCGTTGGCGATTCGGCTCTGGACGAGCCTCCAGCGCGTGTCGTGCCGGTCGACGCGGTAGCCGGCGACGGCCGTGGCGCCGCTCGCCGCCAGCGCGTCGACGAGCGCGGGAATATCGGCGGGATCGTTCTGGCCGTCGGCGTCGAGCGTCACGATCACGGTCCCCCTCGCCGCCTGAAACCCCGCCGCGAACGCCGCGGTCTGCCCCGCGTTGGCGGCGAACGAGACGACGTGCAGGGACGGGTGCGCGCGCTTCAGCTCCTTCAGCGCGTCGAGCGACCCGTCGGTGGAGCCGTCGTTCACCGCGACGATCTCGTAGCGGCGGCCCGACAAGGCCCGCTCGATCTCGCCGATCAACGGCGCCAGGTTGTCGCGCTCGTTGTAGACGGGGATCACGAGCGAGAGGTCAACCGGGTCCGGCATGCGACAGCTCGGGGGCGTTCGGGTAGGTCTCGCGGATCCGGGCGAGGAGCGCGTCCGCCTTCGCGTCGTCGTGCTGTAGCGTACGATAGATCTCCGCCAGCCGGATCCCGATCAGGACCGCCTGGTGCGGCTCGAGCGGCCCCCGGAGCATCCGCTCGTAGCGAGCCACCTGGTCCGCGATCGACTCCGGCATCCCCAGTCGATCATTATGGAAGAGCTCGGGGGCGTCGGGGTACCTGGCGCGCAGCCGCTCCAGCAGCGCGGCGGATTTCCCCTCGTCGAGCTGATGCGTGCGGTAGATCTCCGCGAGCCGGATCCCGATGAGTATTTCGCGATGCCGCTCGAGCGGCTGCGCCAGCATCCGCTCCAATCGCGCCGTCTGATCGTCGATCGTGTCCTGCGGAACGGGCAAGGCTACGTTGCCGGTGAACTGATTCCCGATGAAGCGCCCCAGATCCGCCAGGGTGTCGACGATCGTCGTGAGAAAGCTGTACGCCGCCCACATCGCACCCGCGAATCCCACGACGGCCCAGTCGATCGAGCCGCTCGACCACCACGACAGCCCGGCCAACACCCAGGCCACCAGGGCCACGCCGCCAACGATGCGCCGCAGCGCCGCGCGCGGATCTTGCGGCTCCCGAGGATCGACGCCGGTCACGGCGTGAACGTAGGGCGACGCCGTGGCTTTCACAAGTTGACAGCCCTTTGGGCCGGAGCTAAAAACAGGCGTGCATCTCGACGTGTCGCGCCGCGAGTTTCTGGCGTCCGCTGCCGGCGGCCTCGCCGCCGCCCGCACGCTCGGCATCACGCATCCGCTGCAACCGCTCCGCCCGCTCCCACGGCGCGCCTGGGCCGCCACGCCGGTCGTGGTTTCGTCCGCCAACTCCTTGCGTCCCGTGCAACGGGCCTACGAGCTGCTGGTCGGCGGGGCCGACCCGCTCGATGCCATCGTCGAGGGAGTGAAAATCCAGGAGCTCGATCCGACCGACCCGTCGGTCGGCTACGGCGGGTTGCCCAATGCCGACGGCGTCGTGCAGCTCGACGCATCGTGCATGCACGGACCGATGAAACGCGCGGGCGCGGTGGGGGCGCTCGAGGGCATCAAGACGGCCTCGGAGGTCGTCAAGCTCATCCTCAAGTACACGCCCCACATCCTGCTCGTCGGCGAAGGGGCGAAACGGTTCGCGCTGTCGTACGGCTTGAAGGAAGAGGATCTGCTCACCGACGCGTCGCGCCAGGCGTGGCTCGAGTGGCGCGCCAACGTGAGCCCCAGCGACAACTATCTCGACGTACCGGCGCACACGCCCATGGTCGTGCACCCGCCCACCGGCACGATCAATTGCGACGCGGTGACGCCGGGCGGCGACATCGCGTCGGTCACCACCACCGCCGGCCTCGCGTTCAAGATTCCCGGCCGCGTGGGCGACAGCGCTATCGTCGGGGCCGGCCAGTACTGCGACAACGACATCGGCGCCGCCGGCTCCACGGGGCTCGGCGAAGCGAACATCATGATCGCGGGAGCATTCCTGACGGTCGAAGCGATGCGCCGCGGGATGAAGCCGACCGACGCGTGCCTCGAGACATTGAAACGCGCCGTGCACCTGACGCCGCCGCGCCTGCTTTCCCCGGAGGGCCGCCCGCGCTACCAGCTCGATTTCTACGCGATCAACAAGCGGGGCGAGTTCGGTGCGGCGGCGCTGTACCACAGCCGCTTCGCGGTGCACGACGGGACGACCGCCCGCTTCGCCGACACCGCACACCTCTACGACATGGACCAGCCATCCTGAGCGTGCGCCGCACTGCCGCCCTCTTTATGGCCATGCTTGGGGCGGGTCGTCTCGTGGCACAGCAGGCCGAGGTGAAGCCCTACTGGGACTTCACGTACACACCGTACGGCTATTACAGCTCGATCGATGGGTGGTGGATCGCGGGGTACGCGCGCGTCTACAGCCCGATCGGGTTCCGCGAGCGGCCGGAGCCGAACCGCGCAGCTATTACGCTGACGGGCGGGGCGAGCACTCAGGGGAGTTATCTCGTCGAAGTCGACGCGCAGGCCCCCGCGCTGTGGGAAGGGTGGCGCGTGGCCGTGACGCTCGACGCGCTGCGGGCCAACCGCCTCGGCTACTTCGGCATCGGCAACGACACGCACTTCGATACCGACAGCAACACGCCGTTCACACCCTACTTCTACCGGGTGAGCCGCACCTCGGACCTCGCCCGGCTGACGCTGCAGCGCCGCCTCATCGGGCCGTTGCGTCTGCTCGCCGGGGGGACGCTGGAGCACACTACGTTCCGCATACTCCCGGGCGATGGGCTATTCGCGCGCGACCGCGCCGCCGGCATCGCCGACTCGAGTCCGTGGAACGACGCCGCGCTGCGCGCCGGCCTCGTCGTCGACACCCGCGACAACGAAATCGATCCCCACACGGGTATTCTCGCCGAAGCATTGATCGCCACGGCGCAACGCTACAACCGCACCACCGTCGGCGTGCAGGCATACGTGCACCCGACGGAGCGGATCATGCTGGCCGGGCGAGTTGTGGGAGAGCGGATGAGCGGCGCCCCGAGCATCTCGGTGATGCAGGTGATCGAATCTTCAGCGCGTCCGTACGTCGGCGTAGGCGGGTACCGCAGTCTGCGCGGGTACTACGACTCGCGCTTCATCGGGCCGGACAAGCTGCTGGGCGGCCTGGAGGCGCGCTACGCCCTCCTGTATGCGCCGACGATCCTCGAGGTGAAGTTGGTGGGATTCTACGACGTGGGCCGCGTGTTCGGCTCGGGGAACGCCTTCCAGCTCACCACCCGGGGACTGCATTCGAGCGCCGGCGGCGAGCTGATGATCCGCTTCGGCCGCAATGGCGTGCTCGTGGCGGGAGCGGGATTTGGATCAGACGGGCATCAATTCCTGTTTGGAAGTGCTTGGAGCTACTGATAACTGAACCGACGACGGTAGACATCGGACATCAGACATCAAACATCAGACTTCAGACTTCAGACATCAGACT
>Ga0310811_10003127_pt1 | contig 20802 bp, 22 predicted proteins | sample YCmetagenome_FD_207642 | JGI IMG/M metagenome (GOLD analysis project Ga0310811, IMG submission 207642) | Soil microbial communities from experimental microcosm in Duke University, North Carolina, United States - YC | ecosystem: Engineered > Artificial ecosystem > Soil microcosm > Unclassified ...
CAAGCGCATCGATCTGGACGGAGTGAAATCGGTGTGCATGGCGCTTCAGCAATCGGAGCGCTACGGCACTCCGCTTGCCACGATGCTCCGGGTCATGGCTCAGGAAAACCGCGACATGCGCATGTCGGAGGCCGAAAAGAAAGCTGCAGGACTGCCGCCGAAACTCACCGTTCCGATGATTTTGTTCTTCCTGCCGGTGCTGTTCATTGTCATTCTTGGTCCGGCCGCGATCAAGGTGATGGCGCTGAAGTAGGAAGCTCACAACTCCGGCGCGCTCACTTGGCCTCTGCCAGCGGCAGTGCCGTCGTGGATTTGATCCGCTCCATCGCAAATCGCGACGTGACGTTCTTCAGCGGCACCGTGGCTATCAGTTTCTTGTAGAACGCGTCGTAGCCGGCGATGTCGGCGACGACAACGCGCAACATGTAATCGACGTCGCCGGCCATCCGGTAAAATTCCATCACTTCCGGCATGGCGCCCACCGTGTCGGCGAAACTTTTCAGCCATTCCTGCGAATGGTCGCCAGTCTCGATCGAGACAAAGACGGTGATCCCGAGGCCAACTTTCTCCGGGTCGATGATCGCCACGCGGCGGGTGATGACGCCGTCGGCCTCCAAACGCTGCAACCGCTTCCAGCACGGCGTCGACGACAGGCCGACCCGTTGGCCGATTTCGGCGACGGACAGCGATGCGTCTTCCTGTACGACGGCGAGGATCTTCCGGTCGATGGCATCCATTCTTCAGTCCGATCAGAAATCAGAATAAATTACTAAGTATGAGATATAACATAGTAATTTATTCTTTTTTGGCCCCTGTACCTGTCTTTACAGAGAAAGATATTCTATTTCAATAGAAATCCTCCGCCGCCCTGCGGCGACCAACCCAACCTCAAAGCCGTGTCATGAAAACTTCTGTCCAATTCAATCCCTTCACCGCCATGCGTCGGCTCGGTGCCGCGATGCTGTTCAGCGCGGCCATGGCCGTTTCGGTAGCGGGGGCGCATGCCGATCCGCTCGTGACGCCGCAATGGCTCAACGACCACCTCGCCGACAGCAACTTGGTCGTGCTCGACATTCGTTCCGCCATCGATGGCGGCGGTGCGCAGGCTTATGCGGCCGGACACATCCCGAAAAGCGTGCACAGCGACTACGACAAGGCCGGCTGGCGGGTTACGCGGAACAACGTGCCGTTCATGGTCCCGACCGTTCCGGAACTGGAGAAATTGATCGGCGATCTCGGTATCGACGAAGAGTCGCACGTGGTTATCGTCCCCGCGGGCGTGAATGTCCTCGACTTCGGCTCGGCGGCGCGCACGTACTGGACGCTGAAATATGTTGGCGTGAAGGACCTGTCTATCCTTGATGGCGGTGTTGCCGCCTGGCGCAACGCCGGCTTGCCGGTCGAGACCGGGGCGAAGCCGCCGTCACCGAAGATTTTCACGGCGACTGTCGACAAGAGCATTCTGGCGGAAGCATCCGACGTCGAGTCTGTAGAAGGCAGGGGCGGAGCGACCCTGGTGGATGCGCGGCCCGCGTCATTTTTCCTGGGCAAGGAAAAAGCGCCCGCGTCAAAAGCTTACGGTCACATTCCCGGCGCGATGAATATCGACAGCGCGGAATTCTACGATGCAAAGAGCAACCGCCTGAGACCTAAAGCAGAACTCGCTACAATCGCGGGTGCGGTCCAAGGTCCCGTGGTGAACTATTGCAATACGGGCCATTGGGCAGCGACCGACTGGTTCGTGTTCCATGAAATTCTCGGCCGCAAGGATGCCAGGCTGTATGCCGGGTCGATGGTCGAATGGAGCAGCGATGACAGCCGGTCGATTGAATCTTTGCGCACGAAATGGGACGATCTGAAAAAGGCCCTTGGCCTCGGATCCTGATCGACGTTTCGGAGTTCCAATGACAACGGCAAGCTTGGCCGCGTCCGATCCGGGCGCGGCCGTTCGTATCGACCGCCTTTTCCTCGGGCTCGCACTGGCGGCAACGGCGATCCTGGTCGCGCTGGTGCTTCTTGACCACCAGCTCGCCTCGGCGGCTTTGATTGTGGGTGGTTTCGGCCTCGGAGTTGCGTTCCTCAAGGCCGAATTCAGTTACACCGCTTCGTGGCGCCGCTTCCTGACACGCGGCGAAGCAGGGGGGCTTCTCGGCGGATTGATCGTGATCGCCGTCTGCGCGGTCGTGGTGGTACCAGTGGCGTCGCTGCTGCCGAAATATGGCGGCGCAATCGCGCCGCTCGGACCGTCCCTGATTATCGGCGCCTTTGTTTTCGGAATCGGCATGCAGCTGGCGAACGGCTGCGGCTCAGGGACGCTCTATACAGTTGGCGGCGGCTCGGGGCGCATGCTCGTCACGTTGCTGTTCTTCGTCGTCGGCAGCGTGTTCGGCAGCCTGTCATTGCCGGCCTTTCTTGCCCTGGGCGGAATCGACCCGATCCTCGCGTCTGACTATCTCGGCGCTTGGGGCGGCCTGGTCGCGACGCTTGTCACTATTGCGATTGCGGCGGCCTTGATCATTGCGGTTGCGCGCCGACGCGGCGCAAATTTCATACCGTCGCGTAACTACGTCGTTGGCGGCCTCGCAATCGGTATTCTGTGCGTCGGTGTTTTCCTCGCCGGCGGTCATCCCTGGAGCGTGACCTTCGGCTACACGGTCTGGGGTGCAAAGGCCGCCACCGCGCTCGGCTTCGACCTTTCGCACTCGGCATTCTGGCAGTGGCCGGGACCCAAACATGCGCTTGCGGAATCGGTTTTGTCCGACACTTCCAGTCTTACGGATTTTGGAATGATCTTCGGCGCGATGGCGGCGGCCGCAGCGTCGAAACCGTTCGCGCGGTCCAGTTGGCCGCCCGCGAAGTCGTTGCTGGCCGCAGTTATTGGCGGGCTGTTGATGGGGTGGGGCGCTCGCCTCGGTTTTGGCTGCAATATCGGCGCTTTTGTCGGCGGCGTCGCCTCCGGCTCCCTGCACGGCTGGGTCTGGTTTCTCGCCGCCTTACCGGGCTGCCTGATCGGTATTCGTCTGCGGCCGTTTTTCGGCCTGTCGCGGGAGTAGGGCCGTGCGGTTCGTTTACATCATCGTTGTGCTGCTCGGCGTCGGCGCAATTCTGACCGATCATCTCTCCAGTCCGTCGAGCGGGCGCGCGGTGTCTCCCGAGGACTTCGCAGGCGCATGCGCGCCGTGTGGCGCGCCCTGTCCGTCGAAAAAGTAGCCTTCAGGCCGGATTCTTTATCAGAAAATCGTCCACCTCGGCGCGTGTTGCTGCGCCCATCAACCCGCCGAACCGCATGCATTTGATGGCCGCGGCCGCTCCCGCAAAGCGCAGTGCATCACGCACGTTCCCCGTCTCGACAAGCCGGAACGCGAAGGCGCCGTGAAAGACATCGCCGGCGCCGAGCGTGTCGATCGCCTTCACCTTGAAGGCGTTCATGTGCCGTACGTTGCCATCTTCAAGCCAGTAGACGCCGTCCGAGCCGTCGGTGAAGGCCAGAAAGCCTTTGAAAGACTGTCCAAGCTTTTTGAGTGCGGCACCCAGGTCGTTTAGTCCTGCGGTGCCGCGAAGCGCTTCAGCGGACGAGATGACATGACTGCAGGCATGTAGCAGCGGATCGTCGGGAGGTACTGCCTTGTCGAGGTCAAGCACGCGCGGAATACCGCGCGCCTGTGCCGCCTTGCAGATCGGGGTCGCGAAATTCGGGTAACGATTGTCGAGAAGCACCGCGTCAACATTCGCAACTGCACGCTCGGCGTGCTCCGGTTCTATCGAACTCAAACCTTGGTCACGGCGCGTGGCGATCGTTTTCTCTCCGTTCGCGTCAATCAGGATGAGCGAGACGGAAGATGTCGCGCCCGGAACACGAATGGCGCCACTGCAATCGATATTTTCGCGGGTCAGGCTTTGAAGAATACGGCCGGCAAATTCGTCTTCCTTCGCGCCGAGAGGGCCTGCGAAACTGACTTTGCCGCCGAGCCGCGCAACAGCAACCGCGGCATTTCCGGCCTGGCCGCCAGACGTGATCAGGAATTCGGACGCCTGAACCTTGGTTCCCGCATCCGGGAACTTGTCCACGCGCATGACGATGTCCTGCACGGCGCCGCCGGCGCAGAGGATGCGAGGATTTTTTTTGCCATGCGGCTCACTCAAAACGGACCTCGTCCTCTACCCATGCGCGGATGATGTGATGCGCGATCGCCACCGGAGGCGGCGTCGTCAGTCCTTGCGGGTGTTTGCGCATCAGCATGCTTTCGATTTCATCCTTGCTAAACCAGCGGGCGTCCTCAAGTTCCTCGCGGTCTACGACGATTTCGTGCGTCAATGCCTCCGCATGGCAGCCAATCATCAGCGATGCCGGGAACGGCCAGGGCTGCGAGGCGAAATAGACCACGCGACCGCAGGTGATTCCGGCTTCCTCGCGTGTTTCCCGGTGCACCGCATCTTCGAATGACTCGCCGGGCTCCACAAAGCCGGCAAGGCACGACCACATGGTCGGCACGAAGCGCGGGCTGCGGCCAAGCAGGCAGCGGTCGCCATCGACTGCCAGCATGATCACCACAGGATCGGTGCGGGGGAAGTGCTCTGCCTTGCACTGCGGGCAGTCGCGCCTCCAGCCGCCGGAGACGAGTCGTGTTGCACTCCCGCAATTGGGGCAGAAGCGGTGGCGCATATGCCAATGCAGGATGGCCTTCGCTTCGGCGATCGGAGGTAGATCTTCCGCCGCGACCAGCCCCTGCACGGCGATCGAGCGCAGGTCGGTTACCAGGAGATCACTTCGGCTTTTCAGCGCCTCGGCCGATTGAAGTGAAAGGCCGTGGCCAAACCGCGGCGCACCGTCAAGCAGACCAAGGAAAATTGTTTCGGTGGCCGGGCCTAATTCCTGTGCTTCGAGCGGCGTGAACAGCGGCATGTTGAGGGGCGAACCCTTCTTCGCCACGATCCATTCGCCGCCCATCACGTATGTTCCCGCGCCGCGGTGCTTTGCCAGCGCGGCTATGGCGGAGGCATCTGTGCGCAGTTCCGCCGCGCGCTCAATGCGGCTGTTCGTGTATCCCAGACGCGGTTTGGGGCCGAGACGTGATGACATGCGTCGCGCAAACTCGCATGCGGAAACGCGCGGCGCAATGCGGGATCAGGCGAGCGCCTGGTCGATCGCCGCCATCACCTGCGCGGGCGTGAGCTCGTCCAGACAAATGCTGCGGCTGCGGATGTTGCGCTCGCAGCCTTCGAACGTGCAGGGCATGCAGGGCAGGGGATTTTGCACGATCCACACATTGCCCTGGTTCTGGATGGTGCCGCTCGCCGCCCACGGCGCAGCGAGGCCACCGATCGGCCATGGCCCCCAGACGCGCGGATCCATGGGCCCGAACAAGGCAACGGTCGGGCATCCGGCCGCGGCGGCAAGATGCGTCGTTGAGGTGTCGGGACCGATGTAAATACGAGCGCCCGAAAGCAGCTTCATCGTCTGTGGCCACTCCAGTTGCCGGAACTCGCAGACACCATTCCAAACATTTTCAAGATAGCGGCGCTCCGATTCGCCGGGGCCACCGATCGCGACGACCGAGAGACCGCGCTTCGCAAGACCCGCCGCGACCGCGCGCCATCCATCCGGCGTCCATTCTTTGTAGGTGAACATCGGTGACGCGTGGATGACGGCGTATTTGCCGCTGGTCGCGGCGGCGGCGGTTTGCGCCGCTGCGGGGCACACCAGTTCGGGGACGCGCGGAATGCCGAGGGCATCCGCGAGCCGAAGATTTTGCTCGACGCGGTGAAGCTTCTCCGCCGAGGCAACGGCCCGATGCAGTGCAATGCGCTTGAGCGCGCGTGCAAGCCACGGATCGGTATGTGTCGTTACGCCGACGCGCCACCGGCCGGCTGCAAAAGCAAAAGCAGTCGGGCGGTCTCCGCTCTGCGTGGACATCGCGATGTCATAGGAGCGCCACAGGCGCCAGATCAGTCGCAGGCTATCCGCCGCCGTCGGCCGCTGCGCCATTGTGAGAATACGGTCGATGTCTGGGTTTCCGGCAATAATTCCCGCGCTGCCGTCGAACACCAAAACGTCGATCCGCGCTTCGGGCCATGCTCGGCGCACGCTGCGGATCACCGGCGTCGTCAACAGCAAGTCGCCAATGCGGCGCAGGGAAATGATCAGGATGCGGGACGGGCGCGCGGCCATGGGCGGTTTCTCGCAGAACCGGAACTATCGGTCCATGGCGGTGAGGCCCTCGGACTTGAGCGATTGACGCAGCGATTCGAGAAGCGCGTGCTGCTGTCCTTTTTCGTAAGCAAGCGGGGGTTTAACCCCCCAGACCGGCTTGGGCCACGCAGCGTCGCCATGACGGCGTGCGATGACATGGACATGGAGTTGCGGCACCTGGTTTCCGAGCGCGGCGATATTGAGCTTGTCGCATCGGGTCATATTTTTCAGCGCGCGAGCCGTCGCGGCGATTTCGCCGAGCAGCTGCACTTGGGCGTTCTCCTCGAGGTCGATGAGCTCGACGAGGCCAGGCAGGCGAGGCACCAGGATCAGCCACGGGTAGTTGGCGTCGTTTGCCAGCAGTGCGCGAGCAAGCGGCAGGTCGCCGATCGGAACCGTGTCTTGCGCGAGCTGCGGGTGCAGCGACCAACCCTTGGTAAGCCCTGAATCCATTGGACAAATCTGCACGATTCTTTCGGAGGAAAGCTAGCAGACGCGCCGCCCCGCTGCTTGCTTTCCCGGTTTATTGGCCTGATATAGACCCCGGGAGGTTGGCGGTGGACGGGCCACTCGCCAACCGGGTCAGGTCCGGAAGGAAGCAGCCCTAACGAGCGCGGTTCGGGTCGCTCGTCAGCCTCCCACCAATTCCTAGACTTGTTCGCGATCAGTCCGCGCGTCGCGCGGCGGCGAAGCGGATGGCACGATGAGCGAGCCCAGAAAATCCGCAGTTTCCGGCCCCGCCCCGGTTGAGACACCGGCCGATGGATACCGCGTGCTTGCGCGCAAATACCGGCCGGCGAGTTTTGAAGACCTGATCGGGCAGGACGCCATGGTGCGCACGGTCTCGAACGCATTCGAGAGCGGCCGCATCCCGCAAGCCTGGATTCTGACCGGGGTGCGCGGCGTCGGGAAAACGACCACCGCGCGCATTCTTGCGCGCGCGCTGAACTACGAACTGCCCGATGGCTCAGTGAAAGAGCCGACGATCAAGATGCCGGTGATGGGCGTGCACTGCCAGGCCATCATCGAGAGCCGGCATCCGGATGTGCTGGAGATGGATGCCGCCTCGCATAACAGCGTTGATGACGTACGGCAGATCAACGATGCAATCCGCTACGCGCCTATGAGCGCGCGCTACAAGGTCTATATCCTCGACGAAGTGCATATGTTGTCGGGCGCCGCCTTCAATGCGTTGCTCAAGACGCTGGAAGAGCCGCCGCCGCACGCAAAATTCATTTTCGCAACCACCGAAATCCGCAAGGTGCCGGTGACGGTGCTGTCGCGCTGTCAGCGTTTCGACCTGCGCCGCGTCGACGCCGCTCTTCTTGTAGACCATTTGCAGGGCATCGCTGCGAAGGAGAAAGCCGAGATCGAGCCCGCCGCGCTCGCTTTGATCGCACGCGCGGCGGAAGGGTCGGTGCGCGATTCGCTGTCGTTGCTCGACCAGGCGATGGCGCATGCAGCCGGTCCAGTCCGGGCCGAGGACGTCCGCCAGATGCTGGGGCTGGCGGATCGCGTGCGGGTGGTCGATCTGTTCGAAGCCCTGATGAAGGGTGATGTCGCCGGTGCGCTGAAAGAGTTGCGCGAGCAGTATGAGATCGGCGCCGATCCTGCTGTCATCCTTGCCGATCTGGCTGAGTTCACCCACTTTGTAACGCGCGTCAAAGTCATTCCGGCGGTTGCCGACGATGTGTCGCTGTCGGAGGCGGAACGCACGCGCGGGCGCGCTTTTGCGGCGCAGCTTTCTATGCGCGTGCTGTCGCGCGCGTGGCAAATGCTGCTCAAGGGTGTCGCTGAGGTGCCGGCATCCGGGCGTCCGGTTGCTGCCGCCGAGATGGTGCTTGTGCGTATCGCCTATGCAGCCGATCTGCCGACGCCCGACGAAGTCGTTCGCTCGCTCAGCGAAAACGGCGCCGCGCCGGCCCGTCCGCAAGGGAACGGCGGTGTGACCCAGGCATCGTCCCAAAGCTATGCGCCACGCTACGACTCGCCGCGCGGTTCTCCGCGATCGTCCGCCGCCGTTTCACCTCGGCCGGCGGAAGATCCAACGCCCCGCCGGGATGAAGCGGTCGCCGCACCGACCTTGTCCATCAATTCATTCGCGGAGTTGATCGCGCTTGCCGCGGAGAAGCGCGACATCACCACAAAAATGGCGCTGGAACGCGACGTGCGGCTGGTCCGTTGCGAGGACGGCCAGCTCGAAATTGCGCTCGAGGCGCGGGCGCCAAAGACCCTGGTGCACGATCTCCAGCGCAAGCTGACCGGTTGGACCGGCAAGCGATGGATCGTGGTGGTGTCCAAGGAGCAGGGCGCGCCCACCATGCGCGCACAGGCCGATGCGCAGCAGGCCGAGATAGAACGCGACGTGCAGAGCGATCCGCTGGTGCAGGCCGTGCTCAGCCGATTCCCGGGCGCCAAAATCGTGGGCGTGACGCAAAACGGCCCGGATCAGCCGGAGCCGACGTCGGATGCCGGTTCCGACGACGAGCGTGAGGACTAGCCGATGGCGGATTTCCTCGGCCTGATGAAACAGGCCGCACAGTTGCAGTCGAAGATGCAGGCGATGCAGGCGGAGCTTGACCAGATCGCGGTCGAGGGGACCGCTGGTGGCGGCGTCGTCACGGTTACGCTTTCGGCCAAGGGCGACCTCAAGGGCGTGAAGATCGACGATTCGCTTCTGAAGCCATCGGACAAGGAAATTATCGAGGATCTGATCGTGGCGGCGCATGCCGATGCGCGGCGTAAGGCGGAAGGCGTGCTCCAGGAAAAAATGAAAGAAGTCACCGGCGGACTGCCGCTGCCGCCGGGACTGGGTTTGACCTGATATTCTTATTCAATGCCCACCGCTGTTGCCGGACCTGAAATCGAGCGCCTGATCCAGCTGCTGGCGCGGCTGCCCGGTCTGGGCCCTCGTTCGGCGCGGCGCGCGGCGCTGCACCTTATCAAAAAGCGTGAATTGCTGATGGCACCGCTTGCTGCTGCCATGGAAACGGCCATGGAGAAGATCGAGGTCTGCAAGGTCTGCGGCAATATCGATACGCAAAACCCGTGCACGGTATGCACTGACGGCAAGCGCGACCCTTCTATCATCGTTGTAGTCGCCGACGTTGCGGACCTGTGGGCACTCGAACGCGCGCATGCGGTGAACGGCCGTTATCACGTGCTCGGCGGTACGCTGTCGCCGCTCGACGGCGTCGGCCCGCAGGATCTGTCAATCGACGCGTTGATTTCGCGTGCGCACGAAACGCCGGTGAAAGAAGTGATCCTGGCGCTTAACGCCACCGTCGACGGCCAGACCACGGCACACTACATCACCGAGCTTCTGGCCGATGCGAAAGTGAAGGTAACCCGGCTTGCGCACGGGGTGCCGGTCGGCGGCGAGCTCGACTATCTCGACGAAGGTACGCTCGCCGCCGCGATCAAGCAGCGGACGTTATTCTAGGCCGCTTCCGTAAGTTTCAACGGCACCATAGGGCGTTGGCATCAGATAGATCGGCCGCGCCATGCCGTCGGGCCCGATCGCAATGCGCGAACAATCGCCGTGCTTGTTCAAGTGTGTATTGTTGTCATAGGAATTGTGCGAGAAGTAGTAGTTGCAGACGCCGTCGTCGTAACGGACGTTCGTCCAGCTGCCGTTTGATTCACGATAGATATACGGCTTGTGCCAGTCCGCCGCTGCAGGCAGCGACGAAGAAATCACGCCGGCCAGCGCGCAACCCAGTACCGAGAGTTTCAAGTTCAGACGCATAGCAGCCTCCTTCCAGTAACTGGGGCCAAACGTCTGCCGCGGATCATCGTTCCGCGCGCGAAAGTTTCATGATTGTGGCGACGGTGTGTGAGCGGCGTCTTCTTTATGACCGCTTCATCGACAGCGTTGCGAAATGTCCGCCCCGTTGCAGCCAGGCGAGCAAGATGAAACTTGGAATGCTGGCAGCAACGCAGATGACGAAATACCACATCCAGCCCGTCGCGGCCGCGATGTAACCGGAACCGAGTGCGAGTATCGTGCGCGCCAGTGCGAACAGCGCGGTCAACAAGGCGTATTGCGTGGCCGTGTGCAGCGGGTTGCCGCAAAGCGCCGACAGATAAGCGACAAAGATTACGGTTCCGATGCCGCTGGTGAAATTTTCGGCAGTGATGGCGAAAGTCAGCCACGCAACGTCCCGGCCGACAACCGCTTGCCATGCGAAGGCGAAGATTGCCACTGCTTGCAGGACGCCGCCGATCCAGAGACTGGTCGCCATCGGCAAAGCGCGTGCGATGAAGCCTCCGGCGAAGCCGCCCGCAATCGCAGCGGCAAAGCCGACGCCTTTGATGATGGTGGCGAGCTCGACGCGCGTGAAGCCGGTCTCGAGCACGAAGGGCGTGGTCAAGGCACTCGCGAGGGTGTCGGCGAATTTGAAAATCATCACGAAGGCCAGCGCCGCGATGGCCATATCGCGTGACAGGAACTCGGAGAAGCTTGCAATCGCCGTGTGGCTCACACGTTTCCATGAGCTCTCTCGCGCGTGCGCTGAGTGGTCGGCGGCCGCGGCTTCCGATTCCACCGGTTCCCTTGCCAGCAGCGTTGCGATCATGCCGACCAGAACGAGCGCCGACATCGCAACAAAAGTCGCGCGATAGGCGGCCTGTTTGTCGAGCCCGAATCCCATGAGGCCGCTCACCAGGAACAGCGCGCCGGCGCTCGAAACCAGCACCGCGATGCGGTAGGCGGCGACGTAAGACGCCATGCCGGCAGCCTGCTCGTTTTCGGGCAGGCTTTCGACGCGGAATGCATCGATGACGATGTCCTGCGTGGCCGACGCGGTTGTGACCAGCAAGGCTGCGCCGGCGACAAGCCATGGAGAAGATGCCGGGTCGTTGATCGCCAGCAATATGATTGAGATCAACAGCAGAATTTGCGTCAGCATAAGCCACCCGCGCCGCCGTCCGAGGAGGCGCGACAGCACTGGCACATCGAGCGCGTCGACTGCCGGTGCCCAGAGCGGCTTCGCCCAATAAGGCGTTCCCACGGCCGCGAACAGGCCGATCGTCCGGATGTCGACGCCGGTTTCCGTCATCCAGGCCTGCAGCGTCTGTCCGGTAAGTGAAAAGGGAAGCCCCGCCGAAAAGCCGAGCAGCAGCACGATCAGCACGCGCGGCTTGAAATAGACGGCCACGCCGTCGAACCATGATGATCGCGGCTGTGCGTCAGGCGACATGGCCATAATTTATTCGCCGGCTTCCAGCTTGCGTGGACCTGGGCCCGGCAAAATATCCGCGCTCGGCTGTTCGCCTTCGCCAAATTCGACATCGCGGATACGGGTGCCGCGTTTCTCGACCTTTTCGGCGGAAATCAGGATCTGCCGCACGTCTTCATTGGCTTGTCCAAAGTGGGTACCGAGTTTGCTGACGCGATCGCGGAGTCGGCCGAGATCGTCCATCAAAAGACCAACCTCCGCGTGGATCTTGTCAGCGGCCTCGCGCATCCGGGCATCCTTCTGAATCTGCTGGATAACCTGGACCGCCAACATCAGCAGGGATGGCGATACGATAACGACGCGACTTCGAAAAGCCTTTTGGATGATGTCATCGAAACTATCATAGAGATCGGCATAGAGAGATTCCGAAGGGACAAACATTAGCGCCAAATCGTGCGTCTCGCCCGGGATCAGGTATTTCCCCGCAATATCGGAAATGTGTTTGTTGATGTCGTGGCGTACCTGACGGGCCGCGGCCGCACGCTCGTCGTCCGTCTTTGCTTCCCGGTGCTTCGTCACCGCCTCCAGCGGAAATTTCGCGTCGATGGCAAGCCGCCGACTGTCGGGCATCAGAATGCAGCAATCGGGCCGCACCCGGTTGCTGAGCGTGAACTGAAAATCGTAGCAGCCTTTTGGCAAGCCATCCTGAATGATGACCTCCATCCGGCTTTGTCCGAAAGCACCGCGCTGCTGTTTGCTTGCAAGGACTGTCTGCAACGAGGTCATTTGGGACGCGAGGTCGGTTATGTTTTTCTGCGCGGTATCTATCGCTGAGAGTCGCGAATGAAGTTGCTGCAGGTGATCCGAGGTGTTCTTGGTGGAGGTCTGCAGTGATTCACCAAGCCGCGCAGTCACCGCATCAAGGCGTTCATGCATGGTCTGTTGCAGTTGAGACTGGGCCCTGGCGAGCAGATCCCCCATCGTCTGGATACGGGCATTGAGTTCGACCATGCGCTGCTCACCGGCAGCATCGTGAAGCGGCTTGCGCTGCCACAACAGGATCGTGATGACGACGATGACCCCGATCGAGACCATGGTGCCAATGGCCAGCGTAAGAGCTGGCGCATGCGCCAATAGCGCGTTAGCCGTTGAGTGCAAATCGTCCATTCGGCGCTTCTACAGTGATTCGGTGCCGCGAGCGAACGAACGGCGAACGGTAAAGCGGTTGCGCCCGTGGCTCAAGGGGACCGGCGCATTGACCGCATCGGCCCTTGCCCTTACATCGCGGCCATGGCGGTGCGCGACATTCTCGTTATCCCCGACAAGCGGCTGCGGCTCAAATCCGAGCCCGTGAAGGCTGTCGACAAGGCGTTGCGCGCACTGATCGACGATATGTTCGAGACAATGTACGCCGCGCCCGGCATCGGGCTCGCCGCGATCCAGGTCGGCGCGCCGCAGCGCGTCGTCACCATGGATCTCGCGAAAAAAGACGAGCCGAAGCAGCCGCAAGTCTTCATCAATCCGGAAGTGACCTGGGCTTCGGACGAGAAGGCAACTTATGAGGAAGGGTGCCTCTCGATTCCTGAATATTACGAGGAAGTCGAGCGCCCGAAGTCGGTCAGGGTGAAGTACCTCGATCTTGACCTCAAGCCGCAGGAGATCGAGGCAGACGGGCTGCTGGCCACCTGCTTGCAGCACGAAATCGACCACATCAATGGTGTGCTGTTCATCGACCATATTTCCAAGCTCAAGCGCGATATGGTGATGAAGAGATTCAAGAAGGCGGCAAAGAAAACCGAAGGCGCAAAACCGCTCTCCGAGGACCAAGAGCCTTCGCATCACATCGGCTGACAGCGGGCTTGGCGGCGCGCAGGATGGTGCTTCGATGCGCCTGATTTTCATGGGCACGCCTGATTTTGCGGTGCCGACTTTGGTCGAACTCTCTGCGCGCGGGCACGAGATTGCGGCGGTCTACACGCGCGCGCCCAAGCCGGCCGGCCGCGGGATGGACGTGCAGCGCACGCCGGTCGAGCAGGAGGCCCGGCGGCTTGCCCTTGCCGTTCATACGCCGAGGACGTTGAAGGATGAGGAAGTTCAGGCCGCGATCCGCGCCTGCAAGGCCGACGCCGCCGTGGTGGTTGCTTACGGCCTGATACTGCCGAAATCCGTGCTCGAGGCGCCGCGGCTCGGTTGCTTCAATATCCACGCGTCGTTGTTGCCGCGCTGGCGCGGGGCTGCGCCGATCAGCCGCGCCATCATGGCCGGCGATACCGAATCCGGTGTCACCATCATGAAGATGGACGAGGGACTCGATACCGGTGCGGTGGCTATGGCTGAGCGAATGCAGATCGGACCCGACATGACGGCCGGCGATTTACACGATGCCCTGTCGCGGCTTGGCGCCGATCTGATGCTGCGCGCGCTCGCCGCAGCCGAGCGCGGCTCGCTCACGCTCGCGCCGCAGCCGGACAAAGGCGTCACCTATGCCGGGAAGATTTCGAAGAACGAGACGCGCATCGAGTGGTCGAAGCCCTGGAAGCAGGTGCACGATCACATCCGCGGACTATCACCATTTCCCGGCGCCTGGTTCGAGATCGATGGCGCGCGGATCAAGGCGTTGCGTTCGACGAAAGGTGAGGGGTCGGGTGCAGCCGGCACGACCCTCGATGATAAGCTCACCATTGCCTGCGGTACGGGGGCGGTGCGTCTTACGCAAGTTCAGCGCGCCGGTAAGCAGCCGATGTCGGCGGATGAGTTCCTGCGCGGCACGCCGGTGAAATCCAGCGTGCGGGTGGCGTGACATGCCGCGCTACAAGTTGACGGTCGAATATGACGGGCGCCCATTTGCCGGCTGGCAGATTCAGGCCGACCAGCTCACCGTTCAGGGCCTCCTCACGTCTGCAGTTGAAGCACTCTCGGGCGATAAAGCGCTGGTGCAAGGTGCCGGTCGTACCGATGCCGGCGTCCATGCACGCGCGCAGATTGCCCACGTCGACCTTTCCAGAGACTGGGATACCGACACCATACGCGACGCACTCAATGCGCATTTACGGCCGCATCCGATTGCGATTCTCGCGGCCGAACGCGCCGCAGATGATTTCAACGCGCGGACGTCGGCGATCAGACGGCATTATCTCTACCGAATCATCAACCGCCGCGCAGATCTCACGCTCGAAGCCGGGCGCGCCTGGCGCGTGCCGCGCCCGCTCGACGCGGCGGCGATGCACAAGGCGGCGCAGCGTCTGACCGGAAAGCACGATTTCACGACATTCCGTTCGACCGAATGCCAGGCCAAGTCGCCTGTAAAAACGCTCGATATTCTCAAGGTCGAGCGCAGCGGCGAGGACGTCTATGTGACCGCGGTGGCACGGTCGTTCCTGCACAATCAGGTGCGCTCGATGGTCGGCTCGCTTGTCCCGGTTGGTGAGGGCAAATGGAGCGCCGACGACCTCACGAAGGCGCTCGATGCGCGCGATCGCGCGGCTTGCGGTACAGTGGCGCCGCCGGATGGCCTCTATTTGATCAAGGTGGAGTACTAGCTAAAATACCGATCGATGATCTTGTGATAGATCGTCGTCAGGGCACGCAGGTCGGCAACCGGCACTCGCTCATCGACCGCATGCATGGTCTGCCCGACGAGGCCAAACTCGACAACGGGGCAATGATGCGTGATGAAACGCGCATCCGACGTACCTCCCGTCGTCGACAGGGCCGGCTTGCGGCCAGTGATTTCCGCGATGGCGGCCGCGACCAGATCGGTGAACGGCCCCGGCTTGGTTACGAACACGCCGGCGTTCGACGGTTCCCACTGGAAACTGAATTTGATTTTTCCGCCGGCTGCCTTCGCCGCGCGCTGGTCGATCAGCTTCTTCAGGGACTCGAGCGTGTGGTGATCGTTGAAACGGATATTGAAGCGCGCGCGTGCCTCGCCCGGAATGAGATTGACTGTCTTGTTGCCGACATCGACTGAGGTGAACTCGAGATGTGACGGCGCGAATTGCGCGCTGCCCTGGTCAAGCGGCTCGGCCTGTAACGCGGAAATCAGCGTCACCAGGCCGCGGATTGGATTGGTCACGCGCCGCGGATAGGCCACGTGCCCTTGCGTTCCGCTCACGATGAGGTGGCCGTTGAGCGAGCCGCGCCGGCCGATCTTGATGGTGTCGCCGAGCTCTTCCTGGTTGCTCGGCTCGGCCAGGATGCAATGGTCGAACTTTTCGCCGCGTTCGGCCGCCCACTTCAGCAGCTTCGGAGTGCCGTTGACTGCGATACCTTCCTCGTCGCCGGTGATGAGGAACGAAATCGAGCCCTTCGGCTTTCCGCCGTGCTGGCTAAGATGATCGAGCACCGCCGCAACAGCACAGGCAATGCCGCCCTTCATGTCGACAGCACCGCGGCCGTAGAGCTCACCGTTCGCGACCTCACCGGAAAATGGTGGATGCGTCCACGCTTTCTCGTCGCCCGTTGGCACCACGTCGGTGTGTCCTGCGATCACCAGATTCGGGGCGGCAGCTCCGATGCGAGCGTAGAGATTTTCCACGTCGTCAGTGCCGGGCTCGCGAAACGTCATGCGATGCACGGTGAAGCCGTTTTTCTTCAATATGCCTTCGAGAAATGTCAGCGCGCCGCCTTCCGCGGGCGTCACCGAGGGGCAGCGCACCAGATCTCGGGCGATTGAGAGGGGATCGGCGGACACGGTCGGCCTTCAGTCTCTCAGCAATTCATTGATGCTGGTCTTCGAACGCGTACGCTCATCCACGCGCTTGACGATCACCGCGCAATACAGCCCGGGACCACCACTTTTTCCCGGCAGCGTGCCGGGCACCACCACGGAATAGGGGGGCACCTCGCCTTGCGTGATTTGTCCGGTCTCGCGGTCGACGATACGTGTCGAGGCGCCGAGATAGACGCCCATCGAGAGGACCGCGCCGGTCCGAACGATGACACCTTCTGCGACTTCGGAACGCGCGCCCACAAAGCAATTGTCCTCGATGATGACTGGCCCGGCTTGCAGCGGTTCCAGCACGCCGCCGATACCGGCCCCTCCGGAAATGTGACAGTTCTTCCCGATCTGCGCGCAGCTTCCGACCGTTGCCCAGGTGTCGATCATCGTGCCGGAATCGACATAGGCACCCAGGTTGACGAAGGAGGGCATCAGCACGACACCCGGCGCGATAAAGGCCGAGCGGCGAACCACGCAGCCGGGAACGGCGCGGAAGCCCGCCTTGCGGAAGCGCGCTGCACTCCAGCCCTTGAATTTGGAATCGACCTTGTCCCACCACGCGGCCTTGCCGGGTCCGCCCGGAATCACGCTCATGTCGTTGAGGCGGAAGGACAGCAGCACGGCTTTCTTCAGCCACTGGTTGACCTGCCAATGGCCATCGGCCTTTCGCTCGGCCACGCGCGCCTTGCCGGCATCGAGCAGCTCAAGCGCGGCGTTCACCGCCTTGCGCACGGCGCCCTTGGTCTTCGGGCCGATCTTGTCGCGCGCCTCGAAGGCCTCATCGATGGTGCTGGCAAGCTTGTCGTTGGACATGGACGCTCCGGCTTGTTCGGCTGCGGTTTGTCGGGGTCGGGGCAGGGGATGTCAAGACGCGCGCAGCGGGTTATGGTCGCGCCGGGAGAAAAGCAATGAAACGGCAATTGGTACGTCTCGGTTTGGGAGTTGTCGCGTCGGCCTTCGGGTCGGTACCGGCTTTCGCGCATCACGTGATGGGTGGCCGCACGCCGGCGACCTTCGGTGAGGGCATTCTGTCGGGATTGGGTCATCCGGTGATCGGCCTCGACCACCTGGCCGCGGTCATTGCCGTCGGATGCCTCGCCGCAGCGCATCGCTCGGCATGGGCGCTGGCCGCTGCGTTCGTGCTGGCAATGGTCGGGGGCGTCGCTCTTCACCTGCACGGCACGTCGGTACCGGGAGCCGAGATTCTCGTCGCATTGACCGTGCTTGCGCTTGGGCTGCTGATAGTCCTTCACCGGGACATGTCGGTGGGAGCAGCCGTAATGCTGTTCGCAATGGTGGGTGTGATCCACGGCTATGCTTTGGGTGAATCCATCTATGGAGCCGAGCGCACGCCGCTTTATGCCTACCTCATAGGGCTCGCCATTATTCAGGGCGTAATTGCGCTCGCTGCAGCCTACGTAACGCGCTCGCTTGCGCGCGGATCTCCGGATTTGTCGACGGTACGGTTGGTCGGCGCGGGTATCGCCGGCATCGGGCTTGCGATCCTGATGCAGCAGGTCATCCCCGGCGCGTAATCTCTTCGAGAAATCCGCTGAGGTCGTCGGTCAAGTGATCGACAAAGGGCGCATCGCGCCCTTCCAGCTCCCAGGCTTCGCGAAAAACGTCTCGTTGTCCTTCCGGCACGACCAGGACGGTCGTCATGCCGAGCGCGTGCGGGGTTTCCAGGTTACGCGCCAGATCCTCGAACATGGCGGCCTTGGCAGGATTGACGTCGTGGCGCGCAAGGAATCGCTCGTAGACCTGCGGCAGCGGCTTTGGATCGAGATCGGCCGCTGCAATGTCGAAGACGTCTTCGAAATGGCGGTGAATGTCGAGCTTCTGCATCACCGCGTCGGCGTGCTTGCGCGTTCCATTTGTGAGGATGAGCTTGCGCCCCGGCAACTTCTCCAGCGCCGCACCGAGCACAGGATTGGGCTCAAGCGGCGAATGATCGATCTGGTGCACGAACTCAAGATAGTCGTCGGGCTTCATGCCGTGTTCGGACATCATTCCACGCATGGTGGTGCCGTAACGGCGGTAATAGTCCTTTTGCACCCGAAATGCTTCGTCCTTCGAGACCTTCAGAAAGTCGGAGACATAGGCGCGAATGCGTTCATCGACCTGCTGCCAGAGATTGAGGTGGTGTGGGTAAAGCGTGTTGTCGAGATCGAACACCCAGGTCTCGACGTGGCCGAAACCACGCGGCGGAAGGCGGGATGGAGACGGCACGACGTTACTGATCCTTGAAACGCACGATCGTTGCTGGCTGGCTGCCAAGATCGATGACCGCAAAGCCGGTCGAATTCAAGCCTCGCGCGGCGCAGTCCTTGTGATCGGCCAACTCGAAGCGGCCATCGCGCGTGCAAAGCGCCAACGTTCCACCCCAGGAAAGAGCGGTGTCTCCTCGCTTGACTGCGCGGCCGCTTCCGTCGACCGCTTCCGCATAACTGTAAACGCGGCGCGGATCGCCGCGCAGGTCGGGGCGCACGCACTGGCCCGATTCCACACGATACCAGCCGCGCGTAACGATGGAGCCCATCTCGGCAAAACCGAGCGACGCCATCACCGGAAATTTTGTGTCGTTGCACCATGAAAAGCCGACGCCTTCCGGACTGTGCACGGCTTCGATCAGCGCATCGAAAATCGCAGGCGTCGCGACGGCATCGGCCCCAAGCTTCCGCTCGCTCAGGAACTTTGCGAGCGCGGCCTGGGTTTTCGCGCCTTGTACACCGTCGATCGGATAAGCGTCGTAGCCGGCGATCACCAGCAGCCGCTGGATGCCGGCAAGCCGCGCCTGCACGTCGTCGTAGTCGCCTTCTTCCGCGAGGTTGATCAGAGGGCCTTTCGGCGACTCCGACGGCTTGGCCGCGCTGAACTGTGCCTGCTGGCTTGTCGGGCAACTGCGCGCGTTGGCGATGTCGAAATCGCCACTCTTTATGCAGAAATCGGCCTGGCCGCTGAGCGGCAACGGCGCGCTGCCGTAGACCGGTGGGGTGCGCGCGTGAACGTACACCATGTCGGCGTCCAGCGTTCCGTCGAGGGCTTGCCGGCACTGGCCCGGATCAAGCCGGAACCAGCCGCGCGTTTCGACATTGGCGCGCTTTTCAAGGCCAAGCGCCACATCCATGCGGTAGCTGGTGCGGTTGCACAACGTAAGCTCGGCGCGGGCCGATAAGGTCAGCGCGATTGACGCGGAAATCGTAAGGATGAACCCGCGAATCATGCCCGCTATGCTAGCGGAAGACGCGCAGAAACGTCATTCGAGCGATTTCGGTGAGGAATGACGCCGATCAGCGGTGCATCAGGGTACCAACACCGTGATCTGTCAGCAGCTCGAGCAGCACGGCGTGCGGGACCTTGCCGTCCATGATGACGACGCCTTCGACGCCCTGATCGAGCGCATAGATGCAGGTTTCGACCTTCGGGATCATGCCGCCGGAAATCGTGCCGTCGGCGATCAGCTTGCGCGCGTCCGAAACCGACAGGTCCGCAATCAGGCTCTTTGACTTATCGAGAACGCCGGGCACGTCGGTGAGAAGCAGCAGGCGTTTGGCTTTCAATGCGCCGGCGATGGCCCCGGCAAATGTGTCGGCGTTGACGTTGAACGTTCCGCCGTTCGCCGAGGTTGCTACCGGCGCAAGTACTGGGATCATCTCACGCCCGATCACCTGATTGAGCATGGCGATGTCGACTTTTTCGGGTTCACCCACGAATCCGAGGTCGATGACTTTTTCAATATTGGAGTCGGGGTCAACCACTGTGCGGCTCACCTTGCGCGCCTGCACCATGTTGCCGTCCTTGCCACACAGCCCGATGGCCTTGCCTCCGGCGGCGTTGATAAACCCCACAATTTGCTTGTTGATCGAGCCGGCGAGCACCATTTCGACGATTTCGACGGTCTTTGCGTCGGTGATGCGCAATCCGGCCGCGAACTCGGACTTGATGCCGAGCTTCTTGAGCATGGCCTCGATCTGCGGGCCTCCACCGTGCACGACGACCGGATTGATCGCCGTCTGCTCGAGCAGGACGATGTCCTTTGCGAAGTCGCGCGCCGTCTGCTCCTGGCCCATGGCGTGCCCGCCATATTTCACCACGACGATCTCCTCGTCGTAGCGCTGCATGTGCGGCAGCGCTTCGGACAGGATGCGGGCCTGGGTCTGCGGGTCGATCTTGGGGGCTTTGCTCATCGCTCCGGCCTTATGCGGTTGCGGGCGGTTCTAGCCGATGCGGCCGTCCCTCGACAATGCGCTAGCTCTTTCTTTCGGCGAGCAGCCGGGCGATGGCCGCACGCAGTTCGGGAATACCCTTGCCGTCGTGGGAGGATGTCGCAAGGACCACCGGAAATGCGGCCGGCCGCTTGGTGAGCGCCGCTTCGATGTCGGCGATGCGGCCCGCAAGATCGGCGGGTTTCACCTCATCGCACTTGGTTAAGAGGACCTGATGGCTGACCGCCGCCTGCCCCAGGGCTTCGAACGCAGGGTCGTCCGTCGGTTTGAGTCCATGCCGCGCATCCACCAGGACATAGACCCTGGCGAGGTTGCTCCGCCCGCGCAAAAAGGCATCGATCAACGCCGTCCAGGCCGCGACCTTGGATTTTGCCGCGGCGGCATAGCCGTAACCCGGCATGTCCACCACGTTGAGATGGTCACCGCCGTTGAAGAATATGAGCTCCTGCGTGCGGCCGGGCGTGCGGGAGATGCGCGCAAGGTTTT
>Ga0310811_10003128_pt1 | contig 20801 bp, 18 predicted proteins | sample YCmetagenome_FD_207642 | JGI IMG/M metagenome (GOLD analysis project Ga0310811, IMG submission 207642) | Soil microbial communities from experimental microcosm in Duke University, North Carolina, United States - YC | ecosystem: Engineered > Artificial ecosystem > Soil microcosm > Unclassified ...
CGAGGTGGTTGGCGCTGAGATTCAGCCAGACGGCGACATGCGGACGGAAGTGCTTGATCGTCTCGAGTTGGAAGGAACTCGTCTCCAGGACCATGACGTCGAGTTCCTGGCTCTGCCGGACGGCGGTCGCAAAAGGAAGGCCGATATTGCCGCTCGCCATGGTACGGACGCCGCACCCCTGAAGCATCGCGGTCGTGAGCTCGGTGGTCGTGGTCTTGCCGTTCGTGCCGGTGATGGCGACACAGGGACAGGAGCATTCCTGAAAAGCGAGTTCAAGCTCGCCGATGACCGGGATGCGCTTGAAGAGGACGTTCTGGACGAGCGGAACGATCGGGTCGATGCCGGGGCTGAGGATGCAAACGTCGTAGGCGGCCTTATCTGTGTCCGCGGCGGACCCGAGGAGCACACGGATGCCGGCGGCTTCGAGTTTCGCCGCCTTCTCGCGCACGGAAGCGTTGTCGTTGCTGTCGGCCACGGTGACGGTGGCGCCTTCCTCCTTGAGCAGGGCGGCCGCAGCCTCGCCGCTATGGCCGAGACCGAGCACGATTGCTTTTTTTCCGCTGTAGATCATCGGAGTTTCAAGGTGGCCAGGCCGAGCAGGGCGAAGAGGATGGACATGATCCAGAAGCGGACGATGACCGTGCTTTCCTTCCAGCCGCTGAGCTCGAAGTGGTGGTGAATCGGCGACATCTTGAAGATGCGTTTGCCGGTGGATTTGAAGCTGGCGACCTGTAGGATGACCGACATCGCCTCGATGACGAACACGCCGCCGACGATGACCAGGAGGAGCTCCTGCTTGGTGCAAATGGCGACCGCGCCCAGCATGCCGCCGATCGCCAGGGAGCCGGTGTCGCCCATGAATACGCGGGCCGGATAGCAGTTCCACCACAGGAAGCCGAGACAGGCGCCCACGAGCGCCATGCAGAGAACGGTGAGTTCCCCTGCGGCGGGGACTTGCGGGATTTGGAGGTATTGAGCGGTGGGAGCGGTGGCGGCGACATAAGCAAGCATCGCGTAGGTCGCGGCGACGGTAGTGCTGCACCCGGCCGCCAGGCCATCCAGGCCATCGGTGAGGTTCACCGCGTTCGAAGTTCCAACAATGACGAGGAGGTAGAGAAAGAATGCGCCCCAACCGAGGGCGATTGGCTCCTTGAAGAATGGGACGTAGAGTTCCTGCGCCTGGTGCCAGAGCGCGCCGTTCTGGATAAAGAAAAGAGTAAAGCCGGCGGCGAGGAGGCATTGCAGGCCGAACTTGAGACGGCTGCTGATGCCGTCGGAGCTTTTCTTTGCGACCTTGAGATAGTCGTCGTAGAAACCGATGCCGCCGAGAAAGACCGTGGCGATGAGGACAAGCCAGACAAATCCGTTCGTGGGCCGTGCCCAGAGCAGCGACGAGATGATGACCGCGCCGAGAATGAGGACGCCTCCCATGGTCGGGGTGCCTTTTTTTGCCCCGTGCAATTCGAAGAGCTTGTGCACCTCTTCCTTGGTGCGGATGGGCTGGCCGAACTTGAGCGAGATGAGCTTGCGGATGACCCGGTTGCCGAACATCAGACAGAGCAGGAACGATGTGACCGCGGCGCAAATGGAGCGGAACGTGATGTATTGAAAGACGTTCAGCGCCTTCACGAAATCGTTGTCGATGCCGTGGTTCAGCAGCTTCTCGCTGAGGTTGTAGAGGTAATAAAGCATTTAGAATTCTCCGATCACTTGCTCCATGCGGGCGGAGCGGCTCCCTTTCACGAGAACGATATCGCCCTCATGAGTGATGTCGCGCAGGAGTTGTGCCGCATCGTGCGGAGTTGGGGCTTCGTAAAGATCGGTGAGTCCAGCGGAGCGGGCGGCGTCGCGCAGGGGCGCGGTCTCCGGGCCGACCGCGACCAGGGTCTGAGCCGTCCGGGCAGCGGTCGTACCAACCCGTTGGTAGCCTTCGTTGGCGTAGACTCCCAGCTCGCCCATGCGTCCGAGGACCGCAATGCGCCGTCCGCTCGCGGGGAGGGCGGCGAGGGTTTTCAGCGCGGCTTCCATCGAGTCGGGATTGGCGTTGTAAGTGTCGTCGAGGAAGCGGACTCCACGGATCAGTTTCTGCTCGAGTCTGGCGCCGGTGAGGCGGGCGTTCTCGAGGCCGGAAATGCACTCGTCGAGAGAGAGTCCGAACTCCATGCCGGCGGCGATGGCGAGGAGCGCGTTGCGGACCATGTGTTCTCCGGTGACGGCCAGGCGGGCAGGTGCGGACTCGCCGAACACATGGACGATAAAGGACGTGCCATGCGTATCGATGGTGATGGATTCCGCACGGACATCCGCGTCGTCGCCCAGTCCGCAGCGCACCAGGGTCCGCCCGGCGGAGCGTCGGGCGAGGAAGTCCGCGTAGTCGTCTTCGGCCGGGATGATGATCGAGCCGTCATTGTGCACGGCGCGGAGGAGTTCCGCTTTTTCCGCCGCGATGCCGTCACGGTTTTCGAAAAACTCGATGTGGCCCACGCCGATGTTCGTGATGATTGCCGCGTCGGGTTGCGCGAGGGCGGCGAGGGGAGCGATCTCACCCGGATGGTTCATGCCCATTTCCCAGACTGCGGCCTGGTCGGCGAGGCACGCGGTAAGGATGGTCAGCGGAAGGCCAAAGTGGTTGTTGAGGTTGCCTTGGGTCTTGTTGACCTGGAAACGGGCGGCGAGGACCGCGGCGGTGAACTCTTTGGTGCTCGTTTTTCCGCTGCTGCCCGTGATGCCGACGACCCGGAGGCTGAGCTGGTCGCGCCAGGCGGCGGCGAGCTTCTGGAGAGCGCCGAGCCCGTCCGCGACACGGATGAGGGGGATACCCGCAGAGGCGCTGACATCGCCATCAACGATCGCGGCCACGGCGCCTTTGTCCGCAGCGGCGGCGACGAACTCATTGCCGTCGAAATTGCCTCCACGCAGGGCGAGGTAAAGATCACCGGGCTCGATGGATCGGGTATCCTTCGAGATGCGCGAGATCGAGAGCGAGCCATCGCCGGAAAGCTGACCGCCGCAGTACTCGGCAATCGTGGAGAGCGGGAGGGGATCCATTTATTCGATCTCCACGGGTTTGGCCTCGATGGCATTGCGAGCCACGGAGACATCGTCGAACGGGGTGCGCTTGCCGTGGACTTCCTGGTAGGTTTCGTGGCCTTTGCCGGCGATCAGGACGATGTCGCCCGACTCAGCGAGCGCGATCGCGCGATGGATGGCGTCCCTGCGATCGGTGATCGTTTCGAAGGCCTTGTTGTGCAGGCCGGGCAGGATGTCGGAGATGATCGCTTCCGGATCTTCACTGCGGGGATTGTCGGAAGTGACAATCGTGTAGTCTGCGAGCTGCCCGGCAGCGCGCGCCATCAAAGGGCGCTTCGCGCGGTCCCGATCGCCGCCGCATCCGAAGACAACGAGCAGCCGCCGGGGCCGTAGATCGCGAAGCGTGCTCAGGACGTTGGTTAAGGCGTCGTCCGTATGAGCATAATCGACGTAAACAGAGAAATTGCGGCGCGCGGGCACCCGCTCGAGTCGGCCCGGCACCTGAGGGGCGTCCGCCATGGCCTGAACGGCCGCGCGGAGCTCGAGCCCGAGGGCGGAGGCGGCGGCAAGAGCCGCAAGGGAATTATAAACGTTGAAGCGACCGATGAGCGGCAGGCGGACGAGATATTGCCGGCCTTTCGCCTCGAGCTTGTATTGCGTGCCGTTGACGTCAGACCTCGGATCGACGGCGCGGAAGTCGGCGCGTACGCCGAGCCCGTAGGTGATCGGCTTCACGGCCTTCGGGAAGCGCTCGAGCAGGAAGGTGCCATAGCGGTCGTCGAGATTGACGATGGCTTTCCCGCGCTTTGAGGTCTGCTCGAACATGGTGCTGAACAGCTTCGCCTTCGCGTCGAAGTAGGCATCCATCGTCTTGTGATAGTCGAGATGGTCCTGCGTGAGGTTCGTGAAGATGGCGGCATCCCATTCGACGCCGCGCACCCGATGCTGCACCAGCGCATGGCTGGAGACCTCCATGGCAACGGAACGGTTGGCTGCCGCCGCCATCCGGGCCAGCAGGGCCTGTACGTCGACCGACTCCGGCGTCGTGCGGGCCGCGGGCAGCGTCTCGTCGCCGACGATGTAACGAATCGTGCCGAGGAGTCCGCAACGCAGATGCGCGGAGTCGAGCAGATGCTTCGTGAGGAAAGCGGTCGTGGTCTTGCCATTCGTCCCGGTGATGCCGACGCAGCGAAGGGATGCGGCGGGATCGCCGTAAAAGGTCCGCGCGATGTCGGCCATGGCGATGCGGGCTTCCGGCACGAGAGCGACCGGTACCGGGCAGGCGGGGACGGGGGTGGTCGAGACCACGGCGGAGGCTCCGCGCGTGACCGCGTCGGCTGCAAATTTCGCCCCGTCGGCCTGGACACCCGGCACCGCAAAAAACAGCGAGCCCGCCGCGGCGCGGCGGGAGTCGTAGGAGAGCGCATCGATCGTGACCGAGTCCGCGCCTGGCGGTGGATGCACCCCCGAGTCGGTAAGTAATTTTTTAAGGTTCCAGCTCATCGGTGGGCTTCTTCGTCTTCGTCTCCGTTGTCGCGCGAGACCACTTCCGTAATGGGCTCGGCACGCAGGGTTGGCTGGAGATCCAGGTAGCGGGCGGCGCGGGCGGCGATGCGGGCGTAAATCGGCGCGGACACCAGGCCACCGTAGTTCAGGTGCGGTGGGAGATTCGCGTCGTCAATCATGACAATACCGACAAAGGCGGGATCCTCAGCCGGCATGTAGCCGCAGAAGGATGCGAGATATTTGCCTTCATAGTAGCCGCCGCCGGGCTTTGGGATCTGAGCGGTTCCCGTTTTGCCACACATGCGAAAGCCGGGGACGGCGGCCTGCGGGGCGGTGCCCTGGGCACTCACGACATCGGCGAGAGCGTTACTGACGATCGAGGCGGTCTCCGGATTGATAACCTGGCGAATGACCGTGGGCTGGAATTCCTTGATGACCTTGCCGTCGCTGTCCGAGAGCGACTTGATGATGTGCGGCGCCATTAGTTTACCACCGTTGGCGATGACGCCCATGGCCATGACGGTCTGTAGTGGAGTGACGGCGACCGATTGGCCCATCGCCATGCGCGTGATCGTGACCTTGTCCCATTGTGAGGGAGGATGGGCGACGCCGGGAATCTCGCCGGGCAGCTCGATGCCGGTGCGCTCACCGAAGCCGAAGCGTTTCGCATATTCGTAGAAGGTGTTGTCGCCCAAACGCATGGCGAGCTTGGCGGCGCCGATATTCGAGGACTTTTCGAGAATGTCGTGCACGTTCATCAAGCCGTAGTGGTGGGTGTCTCGGAGCACCCGGCCGCCGTAAGCCCACGCGCCGTTTTCGCAATCCACACGAGTCTCGGTGTTGATCACGCCTTCGTTCAGTGCCCCGGAGGAGGCCACGATCTTGAAGGTCGATCCGGGCTCGAACATGTCGATCACCGCATGGTTCTTCATCTGCTCCGGCTGGGCCTCGGCAATCTTATCCGGCTCGAAATTCGGCCAGCTCGCCATGGCGAGCACTTCGCCGGTCTTCGGGTTGACGAGGATCGCGATCGCGTTCTTTGGCTTGAGCTGTTTGACGGCGGCGGAAAGTTCGTCCTCCACGATGGACTGAAGGCCCATGTCGATCGTGAGCGTCACGTTGAGGCCGTCGCGAGGCTCTCGCTCCTGCCCGCGATAGACGACCATCTCACGGCCCGCGCGATCATGTTCGGTGTAACGGAAGCCATCCTGTCCGGCGAGGTAGTCTTCCATCGAGGCTTCGACGCCTTGAATGCCATGGCGCTCGTGATCGAGGAAGCCCATGACGTGGCAGAGCATCTGACCATTCGGATGGACGCGCTTGAAATCGTTGTCGGCGTAAATGCCGCGCAGTTTTGCGGCGTCCAAGGCCTTTGTTAGTTCGAATGCAGTTTCTGCGGGAACTTCTCGCTGGATGACGACATAGCGGCGGTCGGTCGTAAGCTTGGCCGTTAGCTCGTCCTCTTTCAGTCCGAGAAACGGAGCCATGACCTTCGCCACGCGATCGGGATGTTCAATCCGTGATCCGTCGGCAATGATCGTGCGGATGGGAGCATTGTCGGCGAGGATCTCTCCGTTGCGATCGTAGATCAGCCCGCGCCGCGCGTAGATCGGCTGGCGGATCGAGTTCTTTTGCGCGGCGATTTCCGAATATTCGTCATGTCGCGCGACGCTGATATCGATCAAACGGGCGGAGAAGCCCGTAAAGATAAGGCCGAGAAATCCGCTGGCGAGAGCGATTCGAGTCCGTGCATTCCACCTCACGGAAGCAATCTCGGGTTGGCGGCGACAGCACGGGCCATGTTGTCGTTGTTATCGATCGCGGGAGGCGTAAGGCGGGCAATGGCGGTGGCGGGCACCTGGACCATGGTAATGAAGCCGGACTCGAGCTTGTTGCGCAGGGTCATGCGCGAGGAGAGGCTGGCAATGCGGCTCTGGTAGTCCTGGTTGCGGGCGCGGAATTCCTTGATCTCGGCTTCCGTCTTGCGGACGCGCTCACCGAGGTCGTGCTGGGTATTCTTGAGCGAGACGTAGCAAAGGCCCGCAGTGCCGGCGACGAGCGCGAGCGCGAGATAGAACAGCACGCGGGAGATCTGAAGCGGGTTGATGGCGCGGGTGCGGGGGCGATTGAGAGTGGCGTTCATGGCGTTCTAGATGTGCTCGACGATGCGGAGCTTGGCGCTGCGGGCGCGTGGGTTGGCATCGACTTCCTCGGGCGAGGGGTCGATGGGATGCGGAGTGAGAAGACGGAAAATGCGGTCTGGGTTCTTGCGTGGCTCCGGCCATTCGGGACGATCCAGCCATTCCGAGCTGCGATGCTTGAAATAGCGCTTCACGATGCGGTCCTCTAGGGAATGGAAAGTGATGACGCCGAAACGCGCGCCCCGAGCCAGGCGGCTGCTGATAGCGTCCAATCCACGCTGGAGCGAGCCGAGCTCATCATTCACCGCAATACGGAGGGCCTGGAAGACGCGGGTCGCAGGGTGACGCCGACCGGTGCGTGGGATCACGTCGCTGACCGCAGCGGCGAGCTGGCCGGTTGTCTCAAAAGGCCGGGTGCGGCGAACGTCGACGAGATGCGAGACGATGCGGACGGCGGAGTTTTCCTCGCCGTATTCACGAAGGATGCGCACGAGTTCTTCCGGAGACTCCTGGTTGACGAGATCCGCGGCGGTCCGGGATACGTCGGTGCCCATTCGCATATCCAGCGGGCCATCGTGCATGAGCGAGAAGCCGCGGCCGGCAGTGTCGAGCTGATGGGAGGAGACGCCAATGTCGATCAACGCGCCGCCGATGTGGCCGATCCCAAGGGAATCCAGCACGGAGGCGGTGTCGGCGTAATTGGACTGCTGCAAGGTGAGGCGATGGGCATAGGACGCGAGGCGTGTGCCGGCGTGGGCGAGCGCCTCCGCATCGCGATCGAGGGCGATGACGCGGGCTCCTGCCTGCAGGAAACGCTCGGAATGGCCGCCTCCACCGAGGGTGCCATCGAGAAAGAGAATGCCGGGTGCGGGTCGAAGAAAGGCAACGACCTCATCGGCTAGGACGGGAACGTGATAGTCCATGCAGCCAGGTGCGGGCTCAGAATTTTCCAAAAGCAGGTCGAGGGGGTCTTCGAAGTCCAAGCAGTTCATAAGCATTGCGTGGTTTGAGTTTGATGACGGCGGCGCCGGCAGGCTGGCCATTGGCGTCTTTCGTGGCGGTGAACCCGCAGAAAAACTTACGGCCGGCTTTGTTCATGCGCCGCGTCCTCTCATTCGATGAAGTTCTCCATTTTTTCCTCCGCTAGTAGCCAAGTGCCTCCAGCACCTTCCGGCTTTCCTCGCTGAGTTCTGTTTCCGGCTGCGGACCGCTTGACCATTTCGCCGCATCCCAAATTTCGAAGCTTTTCTTGACCCCGGCGAACGTGACGTTCGCGGTCAGGCCGGCTTCCTTGCAAAAATCGTCTGGAATCAAAATGCGTCCCTGCTTGTCCGGTTCGATCCGGCGGGCAGGAGCGAAGATTCGGCGCATGATTTTACGCCACTCGTCCGGTGGGACCTTGGATTTCAGATCCTCCTCCTGCCGGGCAAATTCGTCAGCAGGGATGACATTCAGGTAGCTGCCGCTCTGTGCGGGCAGCATGTAGAGCACTTCACCCTCTGCGCCGAGCCAATCCGAAGGAACCGTGACGCGGTTTTTCGCGTCCATCGTGCGATGGAACGTCCCCGCGTAAATCATTCCGGTTGTTGATTCCCTCGACATTCTGAATTAGGGTTTACATACCACAGAGCACCACTTCGCCCCACTTTTCACCACAACGGAGAAAAATGGTCAAGAAAAACTCGTTGGGAAGCCGCGAACAATTTGTCCCCGTGCATCCTTTTGAAGGAAAGTTGCACGAAGGGTCGCCGGGACGGTGCGGTCCAAATTTTTGGGAACGGCGGCAAGCTCGAAAGGTATCGTCCCATCGATCTCTCTGATTCCCGCCAGTGTGGCTGCTCGCCATCTCTGGGTTTGGGAATTGAATTTTCGCCTCTAAATTTTACGGGCGCCCGATTTGGGTGACTGGATAATCCTAACGAACGTGCTGACGGCAGGATGTGCAAGGAGCCCCCACCCGGCCCCACCGAGGGAGCTCGATCAAACGTCTAGCGGACGATAGACGATGATGCCGATATGATCGCTCGAGCGCTTCACGTATTGGGAAATTCGGTCATCGAGGATGACACGATGACCGTGCGAGCGATTCGAGGTCGCATGCATGAAATGCATGCCATCGCTTTTCTTCACTACCATTCCGACATGTGAGGTATAGCCTGAGCGATCTGCGGAGGCGATGGCGACGATATCACCGTTGCGTAGATACTTCTCCGCCGCCGCGACTTTGGATTTCGGGATATAATAAACCGGCAGGTTTGAAACGCGTTGCTGAATGGCGGCCATACCGGGCAGGAGGTTGCGATTGTTGACGAGATAGCGGTAGCTGCGCCACGCGGAGGTCATTTCCGTAATGTTCCGATGGATCGGCACTCCGCCGATCGCTCGGGTTGGATTCGTGGAAAGGCCCCGGCGGGTATTGTCGGCGAAGACTTCCTCGAGGAAGTGCATCCGCGAAAGATAGCTGCCGGTGCAATGCCCGCCCCGGTAGCGCTCGAGCTCGATGTACCTGAGCAAGTCCTGGGGAGTCGCGCCGACAGGCTTCTCCTTGATCATGCGCGCGAAGGCGAGGGAGATTTCGTAAAACGTCCAGCAGTCCACGCCATTCAGGTTTACCGACGGCGCCTCGATATGGTCGTCGATTTCCAGAGTGTAATTCACGTACGGCGTGCCGAGGAGAGCCATACCCACCGTTGCCGTGCGCTCGCCGATGGGCAGCGCCCTCCAGTTGCCCTCCTGAGCCTCGGTAACTAGGCGGTTGAATTTGGCCACGCCTTTGAACGTGGTACTCAAGGGGAGTTGCGCGGCACCCGCCACCGAGATTGACAGAGCGAGAAATGCGGCGGCAAAAGAACGCGAAATCAGCAGCATGCCACCACTCTAGCACACGGGGGCAAAATTCGCCGCTTTACTCCCCCAGGTGCCTCGTGAAGAGTTCCGCGCATGAAGACTGTCGTCTGGAGATGCCTTGCTCTGATTGCCTGTGCTGCTGCTCTCGCCGGGTGTTGTTGCATGGACTGATGCTTCTTTCTTTACTTCCGGTGAGGGTTGCAAATGATCCCCGGCGCCCAATCATGAATTTCGAGTTTCTCCACGAAGCCAGCAACCTGAATCCTGCCGCCGCGACGGTCCGATGAAATACCTGGTCTTCACCCTCCTGGTGGTCGTTGCCGTCTGGTACTTTTTCATCCGCGCCGATAGTGGTCCCATCGGTTCGACTACGCGGGCCGTTCCTCTTAGCAGCGAAAAACAGCTCCAGGCGTTACTTGCGGCGGGTAACGTGGATGCCGGCCAGTTGGCGGCTATTTGTTCCGCCGCTCCCGAGGTTTGCGCGAAGTATCTCCGTGGAAAGCAGATTCGCATCGAGGGCTCGATCGCAGATATCCGGACGAGTGGCATGGAGGGGCGGAGAGCGGATCTTTTGCTCAACGGTGCGGCGCAAAGGCGGCTCGTGCTGGTTTGCGATCTCGACCAATATACCGGGCAAGGTGTGAATTTCCGGTATTTGGGGAAGTTTCAGGTCGTGGGTACGGAATTGCTCTACCTTTTGCAGCGCAACCGCGTCCTGACCAAGAAAGTGGTCACCACGCAGGGAGCCGCGATTTCCCAGTTCTGCGCGCTGAAGAATCTCGGAGCGTCCATTGTGGAGTTCCAAATGGTCAACGGGCCGATGTGGGCTGGCGCGGAGACCAATCAATAATTTCGAGATCCCGAGGTCGGCACGTGTCCTCGGCGGAATTTCGTGGCGATGCTTTCGCAGCGTAGTCTGTTAGACTGGCCACAACCTGATGACCTCGCATTTTCCTTACCGTACGCGCCGCACCATTAAGCCTGCTCAGATGGACGGCTCGCGCTCGGTCGACGAGGCAACCTTGCGCGATATCCTCGAAGACGCGCACTGGGCTCCCACGCACGGCCTCACTCAGCCCTGGCGATTTCATGTCTTCACGGGCGCCGCGCGTGGACGGCTCGCCGACGGGCTCGAGACCTTGTATGACCGCCTCACGGCTGCGGCAGATCGTCGTGAGGACAAGCGGGCAAAGATGCGCGCGAATGCGGTGGCTGCTCCCGTGGCAATTGCGATTGCCACGCGTGTCGAGCCCGGCGGGAAGATCAGTGAGCTGGATGAGATCGCCGCGACGTCCTGTGCGGTGCAGAATCTCCTGCTCTCCGCTCATCAACGCGGTCTCGGCTCATTCTGGAGCACTCCGCCCATTGCCTGCTCGGCGGAATTTGCCAGTTGGCTGGAGCTCGATGCCACGCACCGATGCATGGGCATCGTTTATCTCGGCTATCCCCTCGCAGGGGTGAGTCCGGTCTCGACCCGTCTTCCCTTGGAGGCGCGAGTCGTCTTTCACCAGGAGTAAGCAGGATCTCGGTCCCTGCTTGCGTCAGCGGTCGAATCCATTCGTCACCATTGGCTTCGTTGGCCGTGTCGCCGTGAGTGGGATGCGTTTTTTCAGCATGCGCCCGCCATCGCGGGTGAGGCGCAGGTAATAGTCGGCCGAGCAGGCCGTGCCATCCTCGTCTAGAGTCAGGAAGTCCGACCCCTCCGGGATGAAGGCTTTCGATTCCGCCGTCTTCGCGATCTGGTTGCCTTCGTTGTATTCATCGAACATCGAGATGTAGATGCCCTGGCAGCCTGCGCGAATGACGTTGTAGAACTGCCGCCACATGAAGTCGCCGTGCCGCCGCTGCCGTTCCTGCAGATCGCCGGGCATCACGCATGGCTGGTAGTCGATCCCGTGAGCCTTGCACCAGCTCTCGTCCGGCACGGTCACATCCCGGTACAAGTTGTCGGAATCCTCCGGCCTGCCGATACGTCCGACCATCCATGGTGAGAGCATGTCGAAGGCACCATAGACCGGCAGAAACCCAGGCCGGGAGTCCCCTTCCTCCTTGCGCCAATGCGTCGGGACGCCACCGATCACGTAGCAGCCCTGCGCCTTGAACCATTTGATGACTTCCAGGCACTCGTCCGGCTGGAACGGTCGCGCATCGTCATTGAAGCCAAAGCCCCAGATGCATACCACCGGCTTGCCGCTCTGCCTCGCATATGCCGGGGATTTGGTGAGGGTGGACATCTTGGTCGTCCAATCGGCTTTCATCTCCGTGCCCATCGCCCTCCAGCCGGAGACATCGTACATGATGTAGAACTTCCGTCCGGTTGCTTCCGCCGCGGCACGGACGCGTAGCGCCATCGCATCCCGGATCGGGCCTTCGTCGGATTTCGGGTTGAATCGTTGCAACGCCGCGGTGTCGATCTCGTTTTCCCGCATCCAATTGAACTGCGTGTTCACGGTCTGCGTCGTGTAGGAAGAGAAAAGCCGTGCCTGCTGGCCGTTGCCGAGCTTTGGCCAATCGGTTGCGAAAGTCACCGCGTAGTCCCGTACGTCCGGCCAGGACTTGATCGAGTTGTTCGTGGGTGAGGGCTTCTGGCCCCAGTCTCTCGTCCAATGCCACCACCAGTTTGGCGTCGGTTGATGGTCGCCTGCGCAGGCGAACCATCCCTGATAACCAACCGTGATTTTTCCCACGACATCGCCGGGCAGCATGCTCGCTGCGGGGGTCGTGTAGGCGGCAAAAAGCCAGCAAAGAGCAATAGGGGCGCGGCAGAAATGGAGCAGCTTCATCAGAGGGGAGTGGCGGGAAAAGCGTGGAGGCCGTCCATGGCCGTGTCAAGCGGACCACTTCACCTAAAGTGGGGAGGGGATATCAGGGCTTGCATCGTAGGCACCATCAGCCCATAACCCCCGCAATCCTCCCCATGATTACTCCCCTCAAATTACTCCCCTCAAATTACTCCCCATTGCGATGTGGGCGGTTATTTCCGCGGTGACCTTGGTGGGAGTCAAAGCCTTCAAGCACCAGACGACACCGAAAAGCTCCGGCAAAGAGACGCTTCAGGTCAGCGCCACCGGTAATCGCTGATCTAGGGCGGAACCTTGGTGGGACGTGGAATGGGGGCTCCTTGCCGATCAAGTCGCGCGATTTCCGTCCCGGATGCCCCTCTCTCGCCTCACAGAAAAGCGTGAATCGCTTACAGGCGGTGCTTGTACTGCCAGAGGTGTTTAGCAAGGTTTGCGAACTCTTGATATGAAAGCCCTGAGCCTTCTTTTCTTTGTTCTAGCCGTAGTGATGATGCCAGTGGCCTCAGCGGCAAGCTTGAACACGGATACCACGCCTCAGGACCACGTCTATGGAGTTACGATGGGGCCGGTGACCGTTTCGATTGGTGACGGATCGCTGTCGGGAACGGTGGTGTTTCTCTTCGGCGCATTTTGCGCGCTCTGGGCCCAAAACACGAACCGAAATCCCTGGCTCTGGTTTTTCCTGGGTGTGTTTCTCAACATGATCGCGGTCCTGGTGGTTCTGGCAAAAAACAACAAGGGAAAACCGGTCGAGATTCAGCCGCATCCCAAGTTGAATCTGTCGTAGCGACTGCGGGGGTCGCCGGTTATCGGGGCCGAGCCGATTTTCCTTACCCTGCGCTCGGGGAGAAAACTGATTTCGTTATCTGGGCACTTCTGCCATTTTCAATCTGTTCCCTCCCCCGAACACGAACGGCGCTAGATCGAAAGATTTCGCGCCGTTCCCTTTTTATAGGGGTAAGGGAGTTCCTCGGGTTTCGATTTGTGGTCGTGCGCTGGCATTTTGCAGAGGGTGGTCTCCAAAGCGTGCATTTTGCCCGGGTTGAGTTCAGGAGAGGCCGTTCGATCGGGAAACGCAAATCGCTGGATAAGAATCTGTTGAGAATATGGAACTCGAGCTGGCACGGTGCCAGCGAGCCAAATGGCAAAACAAAACCCTCCATGAAAGATCCGACACTCGCTTTCTTGATTCTCGCGCTGGCGGCCGCTCTTTTTGGTTTCAGTGGACTTACCGGAGTCCTCGCTCATCGTAACGAAAGCGTGATTGCTGCTTTGGCCCGCTGATTGAAATTGGGGAGCGTTGGTACGTGTCCTTCAGATCGCGCTCGCGAGCGTGATCTGCCTTGTAGAGCGTGCCCTTGAGGACGTTAGATCTTGTTTGGGCACAGCGGCTCCACTGCGGTCGAGCCGGCCGCAGCCCCATCCCGAAGCTGCGAGGCCGGTTTCTGGTATTTCAGTCAGGAGGCCGGAGCTGGCGCCGCGGTGCTTTCGATCGTCGTGGAACGCTTTTTCTGCCGGCCGAGTCTCATCACCGTCACGTAAAAGACGGGGGTCAGGAAGAGGCCGAAGAGCGTGACGCCGATCATGCCGGAAAATACGGCAATGCCCATGGCCTGGCGCATTTCGGAGCCGGCACCGGTCGAGACAACGAGCGGGAACACGCCGGCGATGAATGCGATGGAGGTCATGAGAATCGGGCGCAGGCGCAGATGACATGCCTCGATGACTGCATCCACGTGGGACATGCCTTCGTCTTCCTTCTGTTTCGCGAACTCCACGATGAGGATGGCGTTTTTGCAGGCCAGGCCGACCAGCACGATGAGGCCGATCTGGGTGAAGATATTGTTATCGCCCGGGATGCCCGAGAGATAGCCCTTCAGCCAGACGCCGGTGATGGCCGCGAGCAGGCACATGGGGACGATCAGAATGATCGCGAGCGGCATGCGGAAGCTCTCGTACAACGCGGCCAGCACAAGGAAAACGAGCAGGATACACAGCGGGTAGATATACATCGCCGTGTCGCCGGCAAGGATGCGCTGGTAGGTGAGGTCCGTCCATTCCATGGTCATGCCGGGAGGCAGATTGTCCTCGGCGAGTTTGGTCATCGCCGCTTCGGCCTGGCCGGAGCTGTAGCCAGGAGCGGGACCGCCATTGATCTCAGCGGCGGGGTAACCGTTGTAACGCATGGCCCGGTCGGGGCCGTGGGTCTCCTTCACGTTGATCAGCGCGCCGAGCGGGACCATCTGGCCGGCGGCGTTGCGCGTTTTCAGACGGGCAATATCCTCGGGACGCTCGCGGAATTTGGATTCCGCCTGGGCAATGACCTGGAAGGTTCGGCCAAAGCGGTTGAAATCGTTCACGTAGAGCGAGCCGAGGTAGACCTGCATTGTCTCGAAGAGGTTTTGCAACGGCACGCCCTGAGCCTTGGCTTTCACACGGTCGATATTCGCATCGAGCTGTGGGACGTTGACCGTGAACATCGAGAACATGCCGCCCATGCCTGGCGTGGTCATGCCTTTGCCGGTCAGGGTCTGGATGTTCTTGAACAAGGCGTCGTAACCGAGATCGGCACGATCCTCGATATAGGTCTTGAAGCCGCCGATCGTGCCTAGGCCCATCACGGGAGGGGGCGGAACGCACATGATGAAGGCTTCCTGAATCGCGCTGAGCTTTTGATTCAAAGCTCCGGTGATCGCCGGGCCGCTCAAGTTTGCCGCGCGGCGTTCCTCGAAGGGCTTGAGCGTGAAGAAGACGATGCCGGAGTTCGAGGCGACACTGAATCCGCTTATACTCAGGCCCGGGAAGGCGACGGCGGATTGGACGCCCGGCTGTTTCAAGCCGATCTCGCTCATGCGCTCGATGACCTTCTGGGTGCGGTCGATCGACGAGCCGTCCGGGAGCTGTGCGAAGGCGACGAGGTATTGCTTGTCCTGCGTGGGGACGAAGCCAGTCGGGACTTTCTGGAAGCCGAAGCCGGTCAGGAAAATAAGCCCGACGTAGAGGACGAGGGCAACGATGGTCTTGCGCAGGATGCCGGCGACACCATGGCCGTATTTGGTTCCGGCCCAGGCGAAGCCGCGATTGAACGGACGGAAAAACCAGCCGAAAGCGAAATCCATGCCTCGGGCGAGGGCATCCTTCGGTGCATGGTGATCCTTGAGCAGAAGTGCGCTCAGGGCGGGCGAGAGCGTCAGCGAGTTGAAGGCCGAGATCACGGTCGAGATCGCGATCGTGATCGCGAACTGCTTGTAGAACTGGCCGGTAAGTCCGCTGATGAACGCGGTCGGCACGAAGACCGCGCAAAGCACCAGGGCCGTGGCCACGATCGGGCCGGTGACCTCGCGCATGGCCTGCTCGGTTGCTTTGATCGGACTCAATCCATTGGAGATGTTTCGTTCCACGTTCTCGACCACGACGATGGCGTCGTCGACGACGATGCCGATGGCCAGGACGAGGCCGAAGAGCGAGAGTGCGTTGATACTGAAGCCGAGGAAATGCATCACGGCGAACGTGCCGATGAGCGAGACCGGGACGGCTGCGAGCGGAATGATCGATGCCCTCCAGGTTTGGAGGAAGATGATGACCACGAGCACGACGAGGATGAGCGCCTCGACGAGCGTATGGACGACCGCCTCGATCGAGTGCTGCACGAAGATCGTCGGATCATAGACGACGGAGTAGTCGATGCCGTCGGGGAAGGATTTCTTGAGTTCTTCCATTTTTGCGCGGACATCCTTCGAGAGCTGGATGGCGTTGGCGCCGGGCAACTGGAAGATCGGGATCGCAACCGCGGGGTGGTTGTTGAGCAGGGAGCGCAAGGCGTAGGACTGGGCGCCCAGTTCGATCCGGGCGATGTCCTTGAGCAGCGTCTTTTCGCCGTTCGGGCCGGTCTTGACGATGATGTTGCCGAACTCTTCCTCGTCGATCAAACGCCCCTTGGCGTTGACCTGGAGCTCCATTGCGACGGGCTCGTGGAGTGGTTGCTGGCCGACCGCGCCGGCGGCGACCTGGATGTTTTGCTCACGGATGGCTGCGACCACGTCGCTGGCGGTGAGGCTGCGTGAGGCGACCTTGTTCGGATCGAGCCAGATACGCATCGCATAGTCGCCGGAGCCAAAGAGCTGTACGGAGCCGGCGCCGGGCACGCGGGCCAGCACGTCTTTCACCTGCAGGGTCGCGTAGTTGCGAAGGTAGATTTCGTCGTAACGTCCAGTGGGCGAGGTGAGGTGCACGACGAGGGTGAGATCGGGCGACTGCTTGGTCGTGGTCACGCCGAGGTTGCGGACTTCCTCCGGCAGCTTCGGAAGCGCCTGTGCGACGCGGTTTTGCACCAGCACCTGCGCCTGATCGACATCCGTGCCGAGGGCGAAGGTAATGGTAAGCGACATCACGCCGTCGGGCGTGGCCTGCGAGAACATGTAGAGCGAGTTCTCGACGCCGTTGATCGCCTGCTCGAGTGGAGCGGCCACGGTCTCGGAGATCGTCTTTGGATTCGCGCCGGGATACGTCGCCTGTACGACGACAGTTGGCGGGACGACCTCCGGATATTCGCTGATCGGTAACTGCCACATCGAGATCAGCCCGATGAGGAAGATGAGGATCGACAATACGCCGGCAAAGACCGGGCGGCGGATGAAGAAGAACGAAAAGTTCATGTTAGCGCTTCGCGGTTTTTTCCGCGGCGTCAGCGGTCGAGCTGTCGGCTACAACCTGTTCCTGCGGAGTGACCGGCATGCCGGGGCGGGCGTGCATCTGGCCGTTCACGATGATTTTTTCGCCTGCTTTCAGTCCCGAGCGCACGATGCGTTTGCCGTCGATCACGGGACCGAGCTTCACCTGGCGGTACTCAGCGGTATTTTTATCGCCAAGGGTCAGGACGAACTTCTGGGCCTGGTCGGTGCCGATCGCGCTTTCGTCAACGAGGATGGCGTTCTGCCGTCCGCCGGCGGACATACGGATGCGGGCGAAGAGCCCTGGGACAATGCGGCCGTCCGTGTTCGGGAAAACGGCGCGCAGGAGGATCGTGCCGGTGTTTGCATCGATCCGGTTGTCGAAGGACTCGATCATCCCTTTGTGAGGGAAGCCATCTTCGTCGGCGAGTTCGAGTTCGACCGGTACTTTGCCGTTACCACGAGTCGCAGCGAGGGCATTGAACTTGAGGATCGAGTTCTCATCGACGTCGGCGTAGACGTACACCGGGTCGACGGAAACGATCGTCGTGAGCAGCGAGGCGGCGCCCGCGGTGCCGCTCACGTAGTTGCCCGCCGTCAGGAGCGCGCGGCTCACGCGCCCGGAAATTGGTGCCCGAACCTCGGTGAACTCATAGTCGAGCTGGGCAGAGTCCACGATCGCCTTGGCAGCCAGGACGCCGGCCTTGGCTTCCTGGAACTGCGAATCCGTCGCGTCGGCTTCCTCGCTGGAGATCGTCTTGCTGGTCAGCAGGCGCTTGGAACGTGTGGCGTCGCGCTCGCTGTTCGCGAGGCGGGCCTGGGCCTGCACATATTCCGCCTGGCGCTGGTCGAGGTTCGCCTTGTAGGGGCGACGGTCGATCACGAAGAGGACATCGCCCTGCTTCACAAGCTGGCCGGATTGAAAACAGACTTGGTCGATCTGGCCGGAGACGCGTGGGCGTACCTCGACCGATTCCACCGCGTCCGTGCGGCCGGTGAACTCATCCCACTCGGTGATTTCCTGTTCCTGAACCGGAGCGACCGTGACGACGGGTGGTGGCGGAGCCTGGGCGGCGGGAGCCTTGCTCCCGCAGCCCGTGATGGAAAGAAGGACGCTTGCCGATGCTCCGAAGGCAATCGCGCGCAAAAGATGTTGCTGTGACATGGAAAAATGAAGTTTGAGTTTGGAACGCGCGGCCGAATTAGCGCGCATGGGTGGCCCGGGCGATTTGTGCCTCGGCGAGATCAGGCAAAAACAGGTGCGGGAACGGCGTGCACCACGCCACGGCTTCGGCTTCCTCGAGAATCCGGCCGATCAGCGCGGACTGCCCCGGGAAGTGTCGCTCGTAGCGAGCCTGCAACCGTGCCCGAAGGTCGGTGATCGACTGCGTCAATTTGTCGTAAAAGCTCTGGGAGGCTTCGGAAAAATCGGACGGCTGGGACGTGAAAGCGGGGATCATAATTATACTCCGGTTATATTTGACTGGGCGTCTATGAATTAGGGCAAAAAAAATCAGTTAAGTGACAGTAGTCGGGGCGGACGTGGCATGCAGGTAGTCCAGAGTGGCAGTATAGGCTCCACGCATGACTTCGACGTCGTTCTCGATGCGGGCCTGAGTCAGCGTGCCCTGATAAAAGGCGAAAAGCGCCTTCGCCTTGGCTTTCGCATCGGGTGCCTGGATCAGGCCTTGCGCATGGGCGTCGCGGATGGCGGACTCGAAATAGGAGACCTTTCGATCGAGGATTCTCTGGATGGCATCCCGGAGGACCGTGTCCTGGGTACAAATCTCACTGCCGAGCGAGAAAAGAGGGCAGCCGAGGACGTTTCCACACTGTTGCTGCAACTCTAACAGACGCTCGTAGGTAAAATTGAAATAATGCTCGAGCCGCTCGAGTGGCGGGACGGTCGGAGAGAAAATGCTATCGAGTTTGCCTTGGTGCTTCCGCCAATCGGCCTCGAGAGCTTCGGCGGCGAGATCGGACTTCGATTTGAAGAAATAGTAGAAACTCCCCTTCCGAACATCGGCACGCTCGCAAATGGCATCCACGGACGTTGCGCCGTAGCTATTCTCCCAAAGCATCTCCATCGCCGCATCGGTGAGGCGTTCTTTGGCGGTGCTGGTTCTGGACATGGGATCAATCTGACATTGTTGACGAAATAGTCAACAATGTTTCTTCCGTCGAACTGAGGGGGCTCTATCTGCGGTCTTTGAAGAGCATGAATGCCGTCGTGCTCTCTGAACAACCCTCTTGCGTGAGGCGAGGTCATCGCCGATAGATCGCCGGTGCAAATCGGGGTTGGAGCGAAAAAAGGAACCATGTGGGGCTTGGTGGCGGCGGTTGCCGTGGGACTGACGTGCGTCTGTTCGACGGCTCAGGCGGATCTCAGTTACTATGGGGTGAATCTTACCGGGCCGGAGTTTGGGGAGGGGGTCTACCCGGGCGTTTACGGCACGAACTACACTTATCCGACTTCCTCGGATGTGGATTACTTCATGAGCAAAGGCATGAATACGTTCCGGGTGCCGTTTTCCTGGGAGCGCATGCAGCCGACGGCCTCGGGGCTATTGGATGCCGATCAGTTGAGCCTGATGGATACCTTCGTGAGTTACGCGACTTCACAGGGGGCAAACGTGATTCTCGATCCGCAAAACTTTGCCGCCTACTACGGCGAAGTTATCGATGCTCCCGGCTCAGATGTGACGTCAGCCGACTTTGCGAATCTTTGGTCGCAACTCGCGGACCACTACAAGGACAACGATCACGTCATCTTCGGCCTCATGAACGAGCCTGTTGGTTTGGGGGATAGCGCCCGGCCGGGCGGAACTACCGAGGCATGGTTGAACTCCGCAAACGCGGCCATCAGCGCAATCCGTGCGACCGGAGCGTCCAACCTTATTCTCGTGCCCGGCAATGGTTATACGAGCGCGGGGACTTGGGATGCCGGCAATTACGGTACCCCGAATGCCCAGGTCATGGGGGGTATTTTTGATAAGGACAACAACTTCGCCTTCGAAGTCCACCTCTACCTCGACCAAAACGGCTCCGGCTCGTCGGACGACATTTACAACAATGATCCCCAGATCGGCGTGAAGCGGCTTTTCGATTTCACCGAATGGCTCGAGGAAAACAACTACCGGGGCTTTTTGGGAGAATTTGGCGTTTCCTCCGGCGACCTGCAGGCAGAGGCCCTCGATAACCTGCTCAACTTCGTGGACGACCATAGCGATGCCTGGCTCGGTTGGACGTACTGGGCGGCCGGAGACTGGTATGACAACTCATTCAGCATCCAGCCCAAGAACGGCGTCGATGCCCCCCAGCTCTCCGTACTGGAGGATCATATGCCCGCCGCCGTGCCCGAGCCGGGGACGGCCTGGCTGCTTGTTTCTGCCGGAGCGCTTGTTCTGTTTGTGGGGGGAGCGAGGCGGTTACGCCTGGCGGCCTGAGAGCTTCCGGCGAAACCAGATGAGCGGCAGGGCGGCAAGCGCGAGGAGGGCCAGGACGCCGGGCTCCGGCACGACTGAAGCCTGGATCGTCAGTTGGATCGCGCCGAGGTTCGAAGTGCTGGAGGCATTCGAGCTCGTCGGATTCAGCGTCAGCGTATCCGAGTAAGTCCCCTGGGTGGTCGGCGTGAACGAGATCGAGAAGCCTCCTTTCGACGAGCCGCTTCCGACATTCGAGAATGTGTTAAAGCCGGAGAGGCTGAAATGAACGACCCCGGTGGTGACGAAGGTGCCGTTCAACGCATCCTGATAGATGGCGTCCTGCAACTCATTGAGCAGGTCGATGCTGGCGGAGATCATTCC
>Ga0310811_10003129_pt1 | contig 20799 bp, 20 predicted proteins | sample YCmetagenome_FD_207642 | JGI IMG/M metagenome (GOLD analysis project Ga0310811, IMG submission 207642) | Soil microbial communities from experimental microcosm in Duke University, North Carolina, United States - YC | ecosystem: Engineered > Artificial ecosystem > Soil microcosm > Unclassified ...
ACGGATACGAAAATGAGGTCTGCGTCCTGGATGCCCTTATCGACATCGGTGCTGAAAAAGAGGTTGCGTCCGCGAGCCTTGCGAACAACATCCTCCAGACCAGGCTCGTATATGGGCAGGTTGAAGTCTGAGGAATTCCAGGCATCGATACGGGCTTGATTCAAATCAACGATGGTGACACGGATGTGAGGGCATTTCAGTGCGATCACGGCGCAGGTAGGACCGCCTGAAAAGCACATATAAACTCGAGACGTTCAAAGCGAATAGCGATCCCATGAAGCAGCGACTCACCGACGTATCCAGCGCCGACTAGATATTATAAATGAGGGACCAGACAAATAGGAGATACCAACAGACTTACTGCAGCAAATTTGTTTGACTCTAGGCATTGTGGTTGTGGATCGGGTCGAGAGAAGGACTACGTTGAATAAGAACTTGATAACGCGATTCACTTAAGTAGGATGTTGATCTTGAGGGAGTGGAGTTACGGTGAAGCAAATTTGAGCGTTGCCGTCGCCGACAGAGAACATCATTCCAAGACCAGGTACCACCACCACCTGCCATTGCCTCATGGCACAATTTCACTCTTTTATCAATTAAAAACACCCTTTAGATGATGCATTGAGCTGCTTTTTGTACGTCCACTCGACGAACAGGCCAATCGACGACAAATGATGAAAAAACGTGGCGAAGGAAGCACGCCGAAGTCATGAGAAGGCCGAGTGCCAAGTGCGCACTAGGCCTATTTACACTTGTTCTTCCTCTGCTTCCCCAGCTTCCACCTGATACTATGCACGTAGTCGATAACCAGTACCGAGTAGTCTCCCCTAGTCACTGCAGGCAGATTCAAAAGATTCAAGAAGGAAGACCTTTCCTTCTGTATTAGGGCAGCACCATGATATTAAGGGTGTCTTCGCTTTATGTCACCTTAACCACCAACGTGCTACTACTAGTAGATGCGGCCGCCATTTCAGACGCGAGGCATATCTCCTTTCACGTATATTGATTGTGATTTCCACCCTTGCTTCATGCAGTGATGGAATCTTCCAGATGGTGTGGAGATAAGCTGCAACTGAGCTGCAAACGGAGTAAGTATCAGATCACACGCGTGCCTTTGACTCGTGAATGGAACCTACAAGTCACGATAGACCAGGCTACTGGTATGCTGTAAGAAGAGCTAGACAGAGCCTAGGTCGTACGTTAGGTAGTATACGTACCTCAGCGGACGTGATAGACAACGCTGAGGTAACACTGCGTACAAGAAAGATATTAAATGGGAGATTCGAGAGCCACCAGTGACAACGACACCGGTGGATCAACGTGTGGTGTCAAAGCTGACAAGATGCGACAAGGATGCAGGAAAGGAAATGGAGCTAAAAAGGAGTACCAGAGGCTAATCCTCCGGGACTGGTACCATGCGTATGTTAGACTCGTGACCAGCCCCTCTATGAGGCAATCCCTCGTTCCCTTCAATTTCCAGCCCTCTAGTTCTCCTATTGATCATCCCACCTACGGGCACTTAACACCAGAATAACGGTCACTATGGCACGATTATAATCGGCAGGTCCCAATCAGCCCACTTGGATGACATTTTGAGAATAAGATCATGAACTTGTGAGAGGCAGAGTCTGGCATTGCCAGTGATGGGAGAGGCATGCTGGGAGTGGGATGCAGAGGTGTCGTTAGTGCCTTGAATAATGATAATGCTAAGGCAGAGCCATTTAGTTCCTGAGTGTCAATTCTACCACATCACCCTTTGTTGTTAGCCCCCTGCAATGTAAAGCTTCTCTGAAGCCTTTGTCACTTTTGAATGACATCATTGCAAGTATACTGCACATCCATGGGGAAGTTCAAGATGATAGCCTTGACAAGCCTTGCGCCTCAGGGCTCCAGGTATATAGTACAGTTACGGACAGTCAAAATCTGCAATTTTGAATGACACCAAATTTGAAAAGACCTCAGATGACTGGGAACCTATTTTTAGCCGTTTTAGCGTTAAAAATGGCCTCAAATGCTCCCGAACTTCCATCAGTTAATGGGCGAAATCTAAAAGATTAACACAACTCGCCAGGTCTAAATCAAATAGACACTCTACAGAAAGTAAGCATATCATCCTCTACCCTCTATTCGTTACGCTCTACTTAGTACTATGATACATGATACATCCCACCAACCCTCGCATCCACCCAACCATGGTTCAAATGATGGAGCAAGCAATAGATTTGGCACCAGAGCCTACGTAGAATAGCCCTGGAGTCGACCAAATCTCTGACTTTCACGGTCCGATGAGACGCTGTGGCACGTGGAGGTCAATCAAGCCAAGTATTCATAGCCCTTTACTGGGTAAAAGCGTTACTAGGAGGGAAAAAACGGGTGTTATATTCGGGATACATAAAGTAGGGGTATGCATTCCAGTTCATAAAGAAACAAAAAAAGTCCATTGTCAAACACACAACGGGCAAGAAGCACAGCAGGACGACGAGGCTTGAAACGACAGGAGAAACAGTCTTCCACGACTACATACAAGAAATGATATTAAGGAGGGAGACGGAAGGATAGATGTGCGAAGCCATGCACTAGTTTTTCATCCTGCGGCGCGTTAACGCAGCACAAGGATTTTCGGATTTTCCTGGGCAAGGGTCGAAAGGGCGAGGAGGGAGGAAAACAGGGGCCCATGCCAAAAGACGCCGAGGTCGAAGAAGGGGGGGAGACATAAAACGAGCGACCTGGCGAGAACAAAACAGCAACTACCCTACAAGAAACTCACAACTCAACACCGAAACAGGCAGCGAACGAGGACAAGAAAAAGTGGATAAAAAAAAACGCCCCGGGCCAAATGTGGAGGACAGTATTCGCTGAGGTGGTGTCGCGCTTGATGAACTAGTAGCACCCGGCGTTAAGGACGAATTAGGTTGTTTGAGAAAGGAAATTATGAAGATTTTGTGCAGACAAGAAAGCAGGTGACAGAGATAAAGCAGGGTATATCGAAGAGCAGAACAAGCGCCGATTGCAGATTCGAGAGATCTAAGGGGGATAGGACCTAACCAGGACAGCGCAAGATCCAGTATACCAACCAGCAAAAAAACAGGGAAGGGCCTCGAGGGTACGGCGACAGCACCTAAGCAGTGAGGTCAAGAGTCTTACGTTCATCCCCTACCATCACATGAGCACTGGGAATAGGGTGCCAGAGGCGACTGATCCATCGCTTAAAGCCCGAGCTTCGAGACGGAGAGCCAATTCCTTTCGGTGACAGATGCGTAGGAGATGCGACAAGGGTCGCATTAGGCGATGAAGTGGCGGGAGAAGGCGATGGAGTGACGCGCAAATTCTTTCGCCCCGGGCGAGGCTTTTCTCCTTGGTCGATGCGGCGGATAAAAGACTCGAGACTTCGCACAGGTGCAGGACCGGAATAATTATAGCATGGCTGTGGTTGTGGAACACCTTCGCCCAAAGGTGCATTGCGACGCAGGAAATGGCGAAACGACCAGTTCGATGAAGCGCGCGAGGTCTCGGCAGCCCCAGAAGCCCAATTAGCACGTATATCGTTGCCTTCCACCAACGTAGTCCCAGTCGTCGCACAAGCAGGACGAGTGATTTGCTGCTCCTTCTTTTCCGGTGCCGGTGGGCGGGAGAAGAGCTTGGTAACAATTTTCTGAAGACCTTGAATGCCATTCCTAGCCTTGATTCTCCACAAGGCTTGAGCGCGGTGACGCTCGCGCTTCAATGCCGGAGAAATGAAGTTGAAGTTAGGCAGCGGGTCGTTTGATGGTTCACATTGGCCAAGCGAGATGGGAACTGTGTCTGGCGTCTCTCTCTCTTCAACCACGGGGATGCAAAGCAGAGGAAGGGTCCGTTTCTCGACTTTCTTCCAGTCGCTAGAACCATTTTAGCACGGGGATGGAATGATCAGAGTGAACTCTTACATGGACGCAAAGAATGGGTGACTAAGCATAGCCTCGTACAAAGGCCTACTTTTGACATCTTTCTGAAGCATCTGTGCAAACGTCAATGACCCTGAATGAACAAACACCAAGTGAGACGTACACTACGTAGGAGATCCTGAGCCTCGGGATGGAAATCGCTAACAAAAAAAGGCTCGAACTCAATAATGCCATCGGCTATATGAAGGCCGTCCACCGTGGCCCAGGGGGTCTGAACCAAAGTGAGCAATGATCCATTGAAGAATGCAAAACTGACCCTTCCGGCGAGCATCTCGTACAACATGACACCCACAGCCCAAAAGTCGATTGCGAAACCATATTTAGCACCCAGGATAAGTTCCGGCGCCATATACTCTGCAGTACCGCAGAGTGAACTCGCCAGGTACGGCGCTTGCGATAAGCTGGTGAAAGTCCCCGTCGGGTTGTAGGGAGAGAACGACTTCGGATCATCGAGCGTGAAGACTTTCGCTAAACCTAGATCTGCGATTACGAGATGACCACGGGAGTCAATAAGGATATTCGACGGTTTGATATCCCTGTGGATGACTCCTTGGCAGTGGAGATGATAAATACCCACAAGCTAATTTAGTCAGAATGCAAATCTTAACCATAGGAAGAACACTCACAAGTTCTGCCGTGTAAAACCTTGCTTGTTCGACTGGAAGGATCCTACGCGGATAAGTGCGAATGACGTCATGGAGATCGCCTCCTGGATAGAACGCCTGTCGTAGAGCGTAAGCCAATCCAACCACCGCACGTGCGATCACTCACAAGAGCTAGATATAGGCATTGTGCGTCCTGAAAGCCTGCCTCAACTTGCATACAATGAACATCACCTATGACCCGCTTCAGGGCATCCAGCTCGACTCGAAATTGCTGGAGATCGCATAAAGCCGCGCCTTGCCTCCTGATGACTTTCAATGCCATAGTTTTGTTGGTAATCTTGTCTTCTACACGGTAGACGACGCCGTTCGCGCCAGCACCGAGCCTCGCACGGACAATGAAGTCGCTGAGGCTTGTTTCATTCTTGAAATGGGATCGCGGTACAATTCCGTTGACGGAACCCGTCGAGGGATTGAGAACTGTTGTGCCGGACGTATTCTGATTGCATGGCACCACGCCATTAGGAGCATGGATAGGACTCAAGATATCCATTGCCTATGACACCCCGTAAACAAGCACCACTGAACGTCATGAAATCTTACGTACTTTGCGGTCTCTTGCAAAGAATGCCTCAATGAAGTTAAAGTCAAATACCCTTCTCCTGATGTCGAGTACGTCTGGGTCGTGGTATGCATTGTCAAGACCTTCAAGCGCCCCGGTCTCTCCCACGGCAGAATTCGTAGATGTGAGGACGGGCGGAAGGATATCAGTCGCAGAGATCATGATGCTTGCGCTAGAGGGCCACATGACGATGGCGACAGCGTGACCACCAGACGATGCAGGTGTAGAAACAGACACATCATATTTAGGAACCGGGACGCGGTTGACTTTATTGAAGGCAAAGGAGTTCTTGGTCGACTTGATGCTATTCCATGCCTTGGAAAAGGACTTAGCCTTGAAAGCGTCAGAATGGATGACGAGAACGAATGCGAAATATATTTACTGGCTTTGTTATCAGTCGTTCGCCAGCTCGTCCTTCGTAGAATAGTTGAAGAGCAACCATGTTGAGAGCTTGATATGAATAAAGAGCGTCAAGTGTAGAAAGAACGTTGGGAATACAGCCGATGGTGAAGATAACGGATGAAGAACTTCATTGACAGATGGCGGTCTTTTATTCATCTCTGCCTCAGACTGGATTGCAATGAGTACCTTGGGAAGTAACAGTCAAGAAAGTAATTTGGATTCAGACTGCTTGGCTGGACTTGGAGTTGAATGATGGCATAAAAGAAAGATGGGTTCAGGAAACTTACCACAGCAACCTATGAAGTCGTTGAAGACGCGTGCAGGACCGGTTGGAGACTAATGCACTTGAACATTCTGCTCTAGACACCGAACATTCTATAGGAAACAATAGCATTGAACATCCATGCAGAGGAAAGGGAACAAGTAAGATAGGTGAACGTGGTTGTATGTTCAATCAGAATTGTCCTTACACCTCAAAGACCTTGTTGACCATATTCGTAGACCACTCAAGTATGAGATAACTTGGAAGGCCGGCCAGAGTAATGCTGCATTATCTATATCATATCGCGTCAATACGTGCACGAGACACGACTGCTTGTTTGAGAATCAACCGATCAGTATTTACGAAGGATTTTGGGAAATGACCTGCCTGCTAGGCTACTGCGAGTACATAGATCGTGCATACGCCGAGAATGACGAAGCCGAACGTTCCCCGTGAAGAACATTTGCGTGCAAGACTGTCGCACTTGTCTCTCGACAACCCTTATAGCAGAGATGTTGAATAGCACTTCGAAACCCATCTAGCGTCTGTAGGAGACATCATGATTAAGTACTTAAGTGCTCAACGTGACGAATGATGCTGTCAACAAAAACCTGCTTATATAATAACCATCGAAACTTTTTTGCAGTCCATCAAGGTCCCACTAGTACAGCTGCTCTTGAGTGAAAAAAAGTCCTCAGCAATGGCGACACCAGTTACGCTACCTTCTCTGCCTCCGACCTGGACCCCGCCCTCGGAACCAGCCTCCTCCATCTCTCGTGAGTCTCTTGTAGTGATCTTTTCCACTTGACAGCATATCCTCATTCGCACAGCCTTTGTCCAGCGTAGGCTCATTCCTGCAGGCGCAGCCTACCTAGCTCACATAAAACGCACACTCAACAATCTTACCTTTGACGAGCATGACAAACAACTCGAAGAGGAGCGGAAGCGCCTCGAGTTGCTTAACGCAGATGGTCTGAATGGGGAGGACGACCTTGGCGTCGGAGATGAGGAAGAATCTCCTGAACTCCTTCTGCTTGATGCAAAGGAGTGGAAGGTATGCATATCGGGTCTTATTTACAACGATCTAAACTTTAGATATCATTTGCAGAAACAAGACCATTATCAGGTCCTCGGATTGTCACACCTGCGATTCAAGGCGACGCCCGAGCAAATAAAGATTGCCCGTATGTGGCGTTGCTGGCATCCTCGGACCTTCTGACGTATCGCTACTCCACAGATCGTAAGAAAGTTCTAAAACACCATCCAGACAAGAAAGCCGGTGCATCGCACACCACGAACGATGATGCATTCTTCAAGTGCATACAAAAAGCAAATGAGGTTCTCACGAACCCTGAACGGCGTCGCCAATTCGATTCTGTTGACCCCCTCTGCCTATCCCTCGAAGAGGAAGATCCTTCTGCCTCTGACTTCAAAGGTCGAGAAAAAGACACTGCGTTCTTTTTCAAAACATTTGCACCTATCTTCGAGAGGGAGGCACGGTTCAGCAAGAAACTACCCGTTCCAATGTTGGGCGAGAACGACGACTCAAAAGAGAGCGTCCATGCCTTCTATGATTTCTGGTATAATTTTGACAGCTGGCGGTCATTTGAATATCTAGACAAGGAGGTGAATGAAGGAAGTGATAAGTAAGTAATAAGAACCACGAGGCCGTGCTGTTTCAACTCATGTATTTCTCCCGCAGCCGTGATGATAAAAGGTACACCGAGAAAAAGAACAAATCTGAGCGCGCTCGTCGAAAGAAAGATGATATCACTCGTCTTCGTAATCTCGTGGACCTTACTCTTAATCTCGATCCTCGAATCAAGCGGATCAAACAGGAAGAAAAGGAGGCTCGGGAGGCGAAGAAGAAAACCAAGGGCGGAATGAGCGCTGCTGAACAGAAGGCCAAAGCAGAAGAAGATAAGCGTAAAGCTGAGGAAGAGGCCCAGAGGAAGGATGAGGAAGAGAAAGTAGCACGGGCAGAGGCCAAAAAAGCAAAAGCTGCGGCTGCAAATGCAGCTAAAAAGGCAAGAAGACAACAGCGCGCCGCGGATGCCGATGAGGCCGCTCCTCCGTAAAATTATACCGTTAGTCGTCTCGTGGTGATACCATGCGCCCTTATACTCTCACCACTGCGGAATATGATAAGTATTGAGACCGCATTTGCATTTTGGAAATTTTGCATGTAAAGAACGTTCTTCTTTGCGACATGGCTTCGAAGATGTAGATGGGAGTTCAAGAAGTGGAAAGAAGGTAATATCTGATGGGTGAAATTCCAGGTGTCATAGGCTTCTATCCCAGCTCGCTAGAATGTGCAGCTGCCACCCCTGGCACGCGCCCAAAGCACAACAAAGAGCAACAATGCTGCAAGGCAAATAGAACCATCGCGAGGATGGCAGATTGGAAACTCGCGGACAGTGTGGCAGTGACATTGACGTGAGCCAAGTATCGAACTATCGTCACTTTATGAGGAGTAAGATGTGTTGTGATTGATATGATCGCTTCGCTTCGAAGACATGACCGCCGATCAGAATTGATGAGAGTCGCATAGGAGACCATAGAACAGGCCCACACTTGGTGCATCCTCAAGGTCCAAGGCTTGGTATGTGTTAGGGGGAGATATGATACTAGTAGGTGTGAACGGTTAGCAACATGGAACACGAATAACATTTAGCACGGGAATACCACGGAATTCAAGTTCAAAGTTCCAGTGGTTGCCAAAGAAAAACCAAAATACAGCAACAACCGGTCCTCTGGCAGAAAGAGCTCAATCAACGGATACCATAAGTTGGTGCATGCTAGTTCATGTTTGGTCGTTTATTGTTCTTTGTTTGGATTTCGTGGCAAAGAAGAGATGCAAGGAGCTCGATTAAAGGATGGACACTCCGGGCCTGTCAACCTTCGTCAACAGTCTTTTTCTTCCTATTTTATGGTCCTTAAAGACCCTCTTGCCTTTGTACCGATGTTTCTCATATCCTGGTAACCTACACTTTCACGTCACGGGCGGTGAAGTACCACCATTTTGTCCGGGACGGTACAACCCCTTGTATTTTTTTTCCCTTACCAATATCATCTACAAACATGGTAGGAGACCCAACCAATCGTGTTCATAGTAATGTCTTCTAATCTATCTATCATTCAGGTTCTCGTCAGTGATAAGAAATATGCGTGGTATGTCTTTTCATTACGTCCTATCCCTATGATTTGACCTTAGATGAACACTTTGCAGTGAAACGTGCATAAAGGGGCATCGCTCATCAGCATGTAAACATACCGATCGTCCCCTTTTCGAAATTAAGAAAAAAGGTCGTCCAGTCACTCAGTGTGAGCACTGTAGAGAGCTACGAAAAACAAAACAAGTACACGTCAAATGTTCATGTGGATCTCAAGATCAAGGCACCCCCGGCGCCCACGAGGCGTCCCACAGCAAGAAGGGTACGCCTCGTTTGTCGCTGAAATTAAGCTGTCTTATCTTTAAGACCCTTCCTTTTTTTCTAGGGATGCCGAAGTTACCGGCTACTGCTGCGTTTCCTAATGGCCTTCCCGAGGCCCTTGAAACGCTAGCTACATTGCTGCCGGCATCGGACGACTCAGATCACAGCGGTAGGCCAGAAGCGCCATATTTCTCTCGCCGTCATCTTTAGTATTGACTTTAAATAAGGTGAAACTTCTCCAACTGGCTGTAGATGTAGCTCCAGTGGCCCCTGCAATTGCTGTATTCCTCGCAAGCCTGCCACTCGCCGTCGCTTCTCCGGTGCAGAACCTCCTAAACGAGACAAGCTTCATTCAGATCCCACAAAACACCACGAATCCCTATCTCCTCCTCTTTCATCTCACGTCTTAGCACGCATTGCCGAGCTCCGTCCAGTACTTCCCAGGCCGGCTCACAGGCAACTGCCTCTCGATGGCTCCTTACATAATCCATCTTCGGGTGTCCCTCACGGTCATAGCATCCGCCATCATAGCTACGACTTCAGTCCTTACGGTCGCGCCTACGGGTACACTCACTCGGATCACCCTCACGAGCAAAAGGGGTTGTCACTGAATGGTGATTCCCGCACTTTCGCTGGTCGTTCTGTTCAATCCCAACAGCAAGCCTTGAGAGGTCAGACGGTACCAGACACCTGGTCGCCTGCTGAGGTTTTTCCCTCTGTCTGCGCCTGTGGTGACTCATGCATGTGTCCTGGATGTACCTTGCATAACAATCCACCAATCACCGGTGGGGCTACCTATGCCTCATGCAGTAATCCATCTACCTGCGCCTTTTGTCTCGATTGCACCATATTGTCCATACCAGCAGGCAATCCACCTCCTACCATTGACTCGTCCTCTGATCCGTCCCAATCACAAGAGTTTGATGAATGGCTTAGACAAGTGGCACTTAGCCCGGGCATCTCGAATTCGCAACCGAACTTCAACCCGTATGAACTGACTACGCCTCAAATACAGCCCTATCAAAGCGGAAGACCGCGATTACCTGAAACTCCGTCCCCGCCGGCAGAGTGCTGCGGTGGGCGGTGTAAATGCCCTCGTAATTCTTGTGCTTGCCTTCCAGACTGCTGTGGATGCTGTCTAGGTTGTCAATGTGATAATCACTGTAATGATGCACGGTCGCGAACGACGTTTGCGGTATCTGGTGAACGGGGTTTGTGTTGCAGAAAGGCTGACTCAAATACGAACGCTCTTTCAGCTGGGAGACGCCTTCCTGACTTCATGGCTATGACGAATATCCGTGATCAGTCGTCTGCCCCCGGGGCGGGCAGTCAAGGGTACTATGGTCAACAGGGAGCATTTGTGGATTACTCTGAGGCTCCGAGTCGATCGTCCTCCGGTTCGTCCTTGTCAAGTCGTATGCCCACAAGACCTTCATCCGGACCGGTGAGTATCCGAGGTTGTCCGTTACAAACTGCGACTGATCTGCAGTTTTCACGATCTTCTAGGGTTCTAGGCTGCTGGGGCAGAGTGGCCCGAATTCCAGTAGTAGATCGCCGCCGGCGCATGTGGGACCCTCCGGGAGCACCCGTGGATTTGCTACCTATACGGAGTCTGAAAGGGCTCGTGGGGCTGCAACGTACTCGAGCTATAACCCGTCGCTGGACGCAATGCGCTTCGACTAGGGAAGTCTGCCATGGAGTGAATTGTGTTATGGTTCTGATATTATTGTCCTCCTTTCATTTTTACGTTGTGCTTGTCTACTTCTTGTGGCTCGCTGGTTTACTGATGGACATGCAGTGGCCGCGATTGCCTTTTATCTATAATTTCTTCTCGTTATGCTTTTTTTTTGCCTTCTCTCGACGCCATGTCTTACTCGATGGACGCGTTAGAGACTCGTCTACAACGTCAACAGAGCTTTTTTTTCCATTACTACACGTAACTCTCTATGTACCTTGCTACAGCAACAGATTCTATAATCATCCATCATTAGCCGCTCGGTCTGTAAGACTGTACGACGGCATTCATTCTGGCCCAGCGTCGTCAAGATAAAGGTTTATTTTCATTCAAGTCAGCATAAAACATCCATTGATTCCATTCGGTCATCCTCGGGATAGGTCAGGACGTTTTCCTTGTCCTGATTATTGACATGACTCTCCGCTTCTGAACACTGTAACTGCTCCAATAATACACGATTGTGGTTCTCTACATCGATCTGATGCGAACAGTCAGGTAAGTATTTTGGCATGCGAAGTTGCGAACAATATTGGACATGCCTTGATCGGCGGAGGCCACTGGAGATCCAGTAGCTCGGCGCCTTCCGGAAGCGCCCTCGAATACAAGAGAAGGTAAGGTCCCGCACCGAGATGCAGGCCCACTGAGTCTTCCAGAACATTTCCCTCGGATACCTTTTGTGTGTGAGAACTTCATGACAGGTACATCATCAACGTCCCGCATACCTGGCTAATGGATGTATCCTCTATCCTCCACCATGCACCCTTTTCCTGTACATAAGAATAAAGGTGCTTCCTGCCATACAAACCGTCGTGGACTAGTACTGCACGGAGATCATACTGACAACGGATTAAAAAAACCATTCTGGCCGAGATGCGACGTGAAATAGTCACTTACTCTGGCGCGTTGGAGCTCAGGGCAATCTAGGAGCATTGCAGCTTCATCACGCATCTTCGCAATGTTGATGTCCGAGACTATGAGAGATGTGGATAGTCAGTAGCCCGTGAATCAAAAGTACCTGGGTACCACCTTTGATTTCCTTCTCTACTTGAGCAAGGATACCCTTGAGTTTTTTGGCCATAATTTGGGTGACACGAGCACGCTCGTCGTCGCCTTTCGCATCTGCTACATTCTCGTAATAGTATATTGATGACCGCAGGTCCGCTAGGGTGTCTTTGTCCTGAGAACAAATCTAGGTTAGTGTAAGGGACGATACAGCAAGCGATAAAGGACGAACATTAAAGTGCGTCAATGACTTGTTATGCAATACCAGCTTTTGAATTTCTGCATGAAGGTTCCGCTGCTGCACCCTCTTGCTCTCTGCAAGTTCGATGTTTTCCTTCAGGAACTGGTCGAGATAGATGTGCTTCGGGTATTTGAATGGTTTGCGCTCGCCCGTGACAGTGCCCGAGCGTGAGAGATGAAACGCAATCATCTCCGAGGGCTCGAAAATAACCTGGCGCTTGACATCATCCTTATTACTGGAAAGCTGTGCAGAAAGGCGACCAACGAGGTCATTCGTTTCGCTCCGCCCAAGGGCTTCGACACGGACAATACAAGCATCTTGCAGGAGCTCTCCGGGTTCGTCGTCGAAATTGCTATTCCCATATTGGAACTGCATGATGCGCTGTCTGCGCATTATATATCAGCGAGACAGAGAAGAGCAGTCAATGTCACGTAATACTTTGTCTGTCCAGTACGAATGAATTCATGGGTGAACACTTTGTCGAGGGCGCCTGCTACCTTTTCGAAGAATCCTGATTATCCATTGACTGTCAAGCATACAAGCAACTCAAGGAAACAACGCACTTTGAGATAGCTCGCCCGGCGATTGCGCTGGGTTCGACCAGGGTTCAGGCTTAAATCCCTCCAGTACCTCATGAGCGTCCAGGTCCACAAGCTTTGCGAGATCCATGTTGGTGAAAGTCTCCACGAGCTTCCACATGAGGAGCTCTTAAGCACCGTCAGCAACGAATATCGAACAACACAGAAGACTTTTACCTGGCCCATTCTTTGGGGGTTCAGCTTCCGTTACGCCTTCGGGCAGAGCTGGTCGCCAATTTGCAACGCGTTCACGAATCTGTGGAACATAGAAAAGTGCATGCAGAACCAGAGCTGCGTAGACCATCGTATGTTTCGTTGGACGTAAAGTGACCGGCCTGCAAGGATGCTTTTAGTAGAGGGAGGTTGATGAGTTAGAGACATACCAGCCTTCCTTCCGCCATTGCTGATCAAGTGGTAAAGGCTGGTATTCGTCGCCAGTATCAGCCTGCTCAAAGCTAGCTTGTATAGCGCGATCCAGGTCGTCCGCAGCAATATTATTCTGCTAAATATATCATTAATACAAAGGCAGTAACATGAAGCACGAACTGACCTACATTCGAAGGCACCATCGCCCAATGGGCATCGGGAGGCCGTTCGCTCGGTCCAAATACTGGACCCTCCTGGGAGACCGTCTCAAGCGACGCTTTCAAAGCGCGCGATAACTCGTCGTTCTGGTCGTCGTCACCCGTGAGGTCGATATTGATCGGTGAGTTCGGGCGAACGGCGGGAGGGGGCAATGGTCTGGGCTGGTTTATCTCCATCTGCGAGTGCGACGACCATAACGACGATTGCGTATCTTCTCCCCTGTCGCCCTCGATCATGGCGGAAGCTGCTTTCTCTACATCGCCATCGAATTTCCTTAGGACGCGCCTGGCCACTTCATGGTCCACACCTCCATCCATCAATGCGATCAAAATCTCGATGCTATTAGATTCTTTCGTCTCATCGTGATAGTGCATGCTTCGAAAATTTGCGGATAACGAATGTTAAGTGTGCTGATGGGTGACTGGCAAAGTGAATGAATTGCGTCACGATCCAACCTTCATGGGTCAGTGGCCCACGGACATATCAGGCACCTTAATTAAGTACCCATATACGCAGCCTCAGGCCTCAACGCCCAGTGCACATGCATAAACGTCTACTGCCTATGCTATCATGATAGCCTATGGGACTCGTTATTTCATTTACCGCACAAAATGTCTCATCACTACACGAGTTATGCATCGCTATCCAAATCGTGCATTTTGGTGTTGAAGGCTTTACAATACAGGCTGTCGGCACAACATCTATTGGAACAATGAAGTTCCATCAAAGCGCCTGAGAGAAGCCGGGATATCATGATAACACATAAAAAAAATAAGGAATAAAGTCCTTTCGAAGCGAATTATACAGTCAGGTAAGCAGGAGAATAGAACGGATACAACGAGGGAATAGCACTGCGGCGAAAAAGAAACATTTTCGAGGTGTCTGATAGGATGTAATACATTATGTTGTGAGAGGAAAGAAGAGGTCTACTAGTGCTTTATGTCCGCCCGGGTAGATGTGGTACAATCCATTTGATTAGATTAAGATGTAGGATGATTATCTTCGTAAGGCGTCAGGACACCGCTAGAATCTTCCTCATGACGCAGAACACTCACTGTAAATACTGCCATACTGCCCGTTCATATACATGGGATCTTGTTGTTGTGGCGGCTGTTGTTGTGGATGAGACTGGCTATAAGCCATCCCCATCTGTGGGAACGACGTATAGTCATTCCAAAATTGCGGATACCGCCCTATCCCAGGTTGGTCACTGGTATATGCGCCAGATCCGCTCCCATGCACAGCCAGCCGCGCTTGTCCTTGATGCGAAGTCGAGGGCTGCAAGTTCCCCGCCCGACGGCCATCGACCAAGCCCGTGCTATACATCTGTGGAAGCACAGACGTAGACAATGTGCCCGGGAACGAGATGTATGAAGATCCATCAGAAGTCCATGGGTAATACGATGGTTGCGAAGTTGAAATAGATGTCCCGGCAAAGTCACTATGTCGCCCAGCACCAGACTCCTGAGAGTGACCGACATCATGCGACGTCCCACTAAACTGAGTCGATCGCCAAGTGTTGGCATACCCTTGTCCTGATCCTGGCACGTGAGGCGAGCCACTTGAGGGTAGGGCCTGTGAATGCGATTGCGAACGCTCGTATGCGTCCTCTGAGTCTATTGAACGCTCAGCTGTTCTCTTCTGGCGATCCCGAGTGGTAAATGAAAGGCACGCTTGGGTAGAGTTCGAGGGATTTGCCATGACGTTTGAGCCCCGAAGAAGCTCGTTGGCACGTGCTGCGGAGGGCCAAACAATTTCCATGTCTTGTAGTGCATCCATGCACCTGAACAGACCTATCCGTGATTGAGGGTCATTCGGGAAGATGGACGCTGTATAGGATGAGAACACGATTGGCAAAGAAGATTAAATTGCGACGTACAACTCGTGACATGCATGATACCCGCCGTAAAAATGTAGAAGCAGAGAAAAACAGGTGCGCGTTGTAAACAGTACTTTTCTCGATAAGATGAAACTAAATCCATCTCACATGAGAAATTGCTTGCAATGGGGTGCTAAAAGTGATTTACCGATAGATGAGATGTGGTTTGCAGCACCCACGCACAACTCATAATGTTTCTTGCTCGTTGCACACGCTTCCGCATCATCCGCACTATCCAATTTCCTGAAAAAGCATTAACATCAATAACGGAGAAATTTCGTGGCACTCACCCCTTATTTAGAAGGTACACATTCCTTATGCTATATGCCCAGTTACTTCCAAAGAAATAACAGACAAACGAGAGGGAACTTACAAGGGGCGATGCAACAGCAATGTCGTACACCAATATTGCATGTGCAATGTCAAGATATGAGGCGGAACGGTTGCGCCCTGCTTTAACTGCAAATGCTCGGGCAAGTCGAGGTACCACTTATTTAGCAGCTCCTCAAGTTGTACCGCCTCAATGTGCCGAGAAGTCACGGGATGGACGGCATACATCGACTGTACGAGCTTGGAAAGGATAGTCGCTGAAACATAGGCTCAGCTATGGCGCTGCGTCCTCAAACGAAGGTACTTACAGAGAGTTGCAGAAGCATTAAAGCTAGACAGCACGCGTCCAGTTATTGAACACCTCATCTCTGCACTGGGAGGATACCCATGTCCGCGGGAATCAGGCGGTAGCGACTCATGAGGAATCCACAACTCCATCTCCTCCGCCTGAGTTTTAAAAATACCCATCAACACACTGGATTGTAACAGATATGACATATTTCCGTACCTCATCCTTGCCCGGTAAGAGTGTATCGTAATCCCGCTCGAAGATTGCAAGCGGCCTTCCGATATACGTGCTCACATACCCATCGAGTACGACACATCCCCACCATATCCGCCGCCGTTCCTGAAGCTCCCGGGGGCCGAACAGACGCCCGACGTCCGCACGGGCCCAGCCGTCGGCTGCGCGGTGCATACCGAGATCCTGCGCCATACGTACCGCCATGCCCGTGTACACCCAGGCTTGTGCCATGGCACCAATGCCAATCTCGCGGTACCCAAGTAATAGGAGAGCTTGCACGGTGCTTGGCAATGAAGATGCATAGCTGTTGTCAAGAAGTTTTTTAGCGACGTTAAAATACTGATCGCCTGCCGTCCACATCGGCGTCGGCTCTCGGGGTGACGATACTGATGAGAGGGGAGGAGAGGACGGAGGAAGGGAGGAAGACGGTGAATAACGTTCGGCAATGGAAAACATGCTAAGAAGTAAAAGTGGAGAAATACCGCGACGAGCACGGTGGAAAGGCGAAGGAGACTTTGAACCCTGACCATCGGATGCAGGCGACGGCGTGTCAGCTGCAGATGGATTCTGAAGCCTGAAACAGGTGTTATTGGCAGTCGGAAGAAACTCGTGAGGTGACACTCACGCCTTGTAACCCTCCCAGAAAGCCTCCTTGTGCAAGATTGGGAACGCCGGATGTACATAAGTGAAATATATCTCCAATAAATGCTCCTGAACAGCTAGATCAGGCATGACGCTGCTCAGATCTCTATCCATGGCAGATAAACCCATCAAAGGACTATTGGTTGTGATCGGGCTTGCGGCAGAATTCGTCAGCGTGTCAATGCTGGGAATTACGGGCGACGTCTCATTTGTAGTAGATGGAGGCAGTGGTGGCCAGACACGGGCCTTGGGGAAGCGCCTACAACGTGTGAGACATTCATGCAACATATCAGCGAACAAACCGCTCACCATATTCCGCCTTCATTCCGAGCTTCCTCCTTTGCATTATATCCCAACAGGTAAAGTCCACTTGCCTTTCCGTGATACCGGACTTGTTCGTCCTCGTTTAAGGAGAGCTGGCCCACGGCATCCACGACGTCGTCTTCATCCTCAGAATCCGTACTAGCAGGTGCTTGTACTTGTGAGTGGTCAGAGGGATCCGGAGATGATGAAGAACCAAGTCGCCGGCGTTGACGTCGTCCATTATCATCAAGTGAGAGAGATGGCGAGGTTCTAGATTGCAGAAGTTGGATTGTACGTGGGTTGTTATAAGAGGAAGCACCAGATGTGGGCGGGCGAGATTGCGATGAGAGCGATAGAGATGACGAAAGGAGAGATACAACGCGATCCTGCCATTCATTTGAAGGGCTGTACAAAATTTTCAACGCCGTTGAACAACACGAAGAATAAGACTTACTGTGTGGACTGTAAGTCAATACCACTACCCTCCGTTGTAGTGGTATTATTTGGGCGTGGTTTAGTACTGCCACCTTTTCGTCCTTTGACACCGTAAGAGGAGGAATCGACACGATTGAGGATTTCACGAGCGAGAGCGTCCTGATAGTAAGTTTATCAGCATGTGTATCCAGTCAGAGGTTTTGCAAGCATGAATGCGTTGAGACAAGAAAAATAAAATTGGGGTAGCCGAGGTAATTGTGAGCATCAAAATTGGAAATGCATGCAATAAAAATTAGAGCATGGAGCCATGAAAAACACTAACCTGTCTTAGGGTGTGCAACACATCCTCCAAACCTGCAGCGCTGCCTGGAGGTGGTTTATCTGCTTCGCCGTACCTGTACAAAATTGGTGAGTAGTTTTTTTTTGTAAAATGATGATCCAGATGCACCTTTCGCCATGCTCTGCCTCAACAGCGAGGAGAACACCAAGTAGGGCCTCAGTTTGGTGCAGCCGAGCTTCGATGGCGTCAATGTACCCTTTAGGAGGGCCGCGCTTGCGCGAGGGTCCGAGGAATGTACACGCTGCAGATCGATAGACGTAATCAGATCAGAAAATGTCGAGAGCGAGCAATCGGATCATTGTAAGCGTGAAGCGTAAAGGCGTTGATATGAAAACAAAAAGTAGTGACAGCGGCGTATCGTACGTTAAGGATTGTCGGTGTTCCAGAATGCCAGTTACACGTGGCAGTATGACATTTTCAAAGGTGGTTGCGAAGGCCACAAAAGGGAATTCATGATATATACCAACGGTTGAAGAGCGTAACGAAAGGTGACCGCATCAAGGTGGCGTCAAGTGGAGCCGCGTTGATAATGATATGGATGGGTTCCAAGGACCAGTTGAGGAGCCGGAAATTTCAAAGATGGGGAGAGGGGATGATGAGAAGAAAGGAAGGAGAAAGTATGGTCAGCAGGTTGTCAACCGTGTGGAATTAAGCAGACTTACGCGTCCCCAGCATGATGCAGCTTTTACAAGCCTCACCATCTCCTGCGCGCTCGCACTTGCATTTGCTTTTGCGGCATTGATCGCAAGCTGACATATGATAAGACATGGATTGGATAGATACTTTAGATGAATAGGGACGATACCTTTGCTGCTCCTTCTCCTAACGACCCTATCCGAATAACCGGATGAAGTAGTGGGCACGCCAGAGGAGCCAGGAGGATCAGGTAACTCGTCGCCATCATCGTATTCGTCCGGGAATGATAGGGAATTCAAGTCGAGAGCGGAATTTGCTGAACGTTTGCTAAGCCAGGCATCCTCCGGGTGTGCCATAGATCCAAAACGGTAGTACGGTCTGTCTGGTAGTGTGGTCGATGTTGTTGTAAAGTTATGATTAATTTGCGTAGTACTATTAGGCGCTGAGGCAGATGACGGGAAATGGAAAGAAAAGGTGTGGGGAGGTGAAGGTGAAAGATCAAGATAAGGTGAGGAGGATAGTTCCGATTTTACACTGGCAGAATGTGAACGTGCAGTGTTGGTACTGCCTGAACTACTGTTTGGTGGATCAAGACCGTAATGTGGTGCTGGGTGCGAGTCTAATACGTAGTACGCATTAGTTGGAATGGCCATCACAATAATATGAAAGAGGAAAGGTTTGAAAGTGGAGAGGACTTGAATCAAAGGCTTTGGATTTGGGTCCCGTATTTCAAAGATTTTAGGATCTCTTCAATGCCAAGCCAACTGGGGATCTACTCATGAGCTGTAACGACGCTCCGAGATCTGAACCCTTGATTTCAAGTCCTCGGAAGGAACGACCCTTGGAGAGTCCATCCCCGCTTTCTGAATAAGATCAAGTTATCACTCACCGATTAATCGCTATTCCAATGTACGTTATTCTGCGAAAGGTCGTGGCGTCAGAAGCCTTCAAGTTTCAAGTTGTTTGGATTTTTTTTAATCTTCTGGTACCGTCAAGATTTCTAGGTAGTCAAGGTCGCCTTTGCTCCTCCTCTCAACATGCGAACTTAATACTTATTACAGAGCAATTCAGCCTCACTTACTCCCTCTTCCCACTCACTTGGACCATAATACATTATTATTAGAGCAACTTTATAACTTCGGTATCATCCGCTTGACCCCGAGGAGAATTTTATTTTCTCTTCTATCGCCTTCAAGAGCGTCTCCTGGCAGTGATTCGAATGTTCGGCGTACACTCACCGCCTACCTTTCACCAAGTAATTGGTACTACCGTCCTATCGGAGCAATTGGACCCGTTTCAACTTCCGATACTCAGCAACAGCACATTGTCACCCGACAACACAGCAGATAATTTCTTTTGGAGAAGGCAAACAATTTCCGACTAGCACGGTGCGTTTTCGTACGACTATCTTGTAAAGGAATTCCCCTCTAGTCTGCCTATGCCACCAGATCAAATTTTGGCATACAACGGCTTCCGAGGACCCGTAATCTTCGCACTTTAAGCCTTTGGACATGTGTCATTCCGAGGACACTTATTCGTTCTAGCTCAGAAATATAACGAGATTATCTTCATGCTTTCAGTTTGCAATGTCTTGGCCTAATTCCTGTTTTCAACAGTTTTCGACTCAAATCAGAAATCCACATGCAAAAGCCTCCAGGTGAGAGGTCCTCCCCACGTGAGCCGTCTCCGTATCCCCCTACCATTTTATCAGTCGTGTAGACTGTTGTAGGTCGCAATCATTGTCTCGTAATTTCCTCTCTGTGGCGGCCGGTACCGTTTGTCCAGGCACCACCGATTTGATTTTGTAAGTTCTCCGTCTTCGGTCGGCCACGTGGTTATTTCCGTGATCGACCCGTCTCCTCCCCACCAGTCTCCACCCAGCAACCAATTTCGTCGTCGCAGATACTTTCCTAACACAATTTTGATAGCCCTACTGCATCAGGCTGCAGTCCATGTATGTATTAGACACATACCATCTACGTCTAGCCATGTGAGCCATTTTTCAAGCTACGCTTTGAAACAATGAAATGACAATACAATATTTCGCGGGTTTGTACGTATATTCATTTAAAACTAGCTCCGAGTCGAAGGTCGCAAATCTAAAGTTCAAGACGACCAGGGATGCATAATTCTTCGATTTCCCTGTTCCTGTTTCCAATCTCAGCTCGAGATATCCCGGCGGAAGATGCATCTATTGTTGCATATGCGCAGCAGTGTAAGACTATACTCGAAAGCATATTTACACGGATCATCCATCCTCGATCACCGCCGCGGACGAAATCTTGTATAACATTCGGTGTTTCTTTA
>Ga0310811_10003130_pt1 | contig 20781 bp, 16 predicted proteins | sample YCmetagenome_FD_207642 | JGI IMG/M metagenome (GOLD analysis project Ga0310811, IMG submission 207642) | Soil microbial communities from experimental microcosm in Duke University, North Carolina, United States - YC | ecosystem: Engineered > Artificial ecosystem > Soil microcosm > Unclassified ...
TTCGGGAGCTGGGCCGCGCGTATCGAACGGCGTCGGCGCTGGGGCACATCGATCGCGAGCGGCTCGAGCAGCATCGCAGGAACGTCGCAGCGCTCGATGCGGAGCGCGCGACGCTTCGTCAGCGCGTTACGGAGCTTGCGCAACTGCAGCAGCAGGCGGAAACGGCTCGCGCCTCCGCCGCGCGCGCGGTCGCCGCACAGACGGCCCTCGTCAAATCGATCGACGAGCGCCGGGACCTCAACGCGCAGCTCACCGGCGAACTGCAGCAGGCCCGCGATCGCCTGCAATCCGAAGTCGAACGCATGCAGGCCGGCACGTCACGCGCGGCAGGCCTGCCGATTCGGCCGTTCAGAGGCGTCCTGCCGTGGCCGGCAGACGGGATCCCCATCCAGCGCGCGCACCGCGGCGCCTCGGCGGCCACCAGGAAAGGCATCGAACTCTCGCTGCCGGCGGGCCAGCCCGTCAAATCCGTCCACGAGGGAACGGTGGCGTTTGCCGACCAGTTCACCGGTTACGGGAACCTCGTCATCGTCGACCATGGGGACAACGACTTCTCGCTCTATGGCAATCTTCAGGCGTTGGCAGTGCACAAGGGCGACCGCGTGAAGGCCGGCTCGACGGTTGGCAGCTCCGGCCGCGACCCTGCCGGCAATCCGTCCCTCTATTTCGAGCTGCGGATCGACGGGCAGCCCGTGGATCCCCTACAATGGCTCAAGAGGTCCTGAAGCATTCATGACGACCCGTACCAGGCTTTCCGTGCTGCTGATCTCGACGCCGCTTCTCGCGTTCATCGTCATTGGCGGCGCGCTCGGCAGGGCCTCGTCCGGCGACGACGCGTTCCAGCACCTGCGAGTGTTCGAAGACGTCGTGTCGCTGATCCTCAACAACTATGTCGAGGAAGTGAAAGTCGATCACGTCATGGAAGGCGCGATGCGTGGTCTCGCCGACGGCCTGGACCCGGACAGTGCGTACCTCACGCCGGAAGAAGTGAAGGCGCTCGACGCTTCGGGTCCGTGTGCGTCGCTCTCGCCGAGCGCGGCCTGCGCATCCAGCGGCGTGCCTGCGGGAGACGTCGGCGTCGAACTCACCCGGCAGTACTACCTGCGCGTCATCGCAGCGCGCGATGGATCGCCGGCAGCCAGGGCTGGATTACAGACAGGCGATTACGTGCGTGCGATCGACGGGAAGCCGACGCGGGACATGTCGGTCTGGGAGGGCGCGCGCATGCTCCGTGGCACGCCCGGCTCCAAGGTGACGCTGACCGTCATCCGCGGCAATGCCGCAGACCCGCACGACGTGGCTCTCGTGCGCGAAACCTCGCCCGGATCGATCGTGAGCGGACGGCTTCTCGAGCCCGGCATCGGGGTGATCCGGATTGCGGCGTTTGGCACCGGAACGGCCGGCCGCGTCCGCGAGCAGGTGGAGCAACTGACCAGGGCAGGCGCCACGCATCTCATCATCGACCTGCGGCATACGGCGGAAGGGCCGTACGAGAACGGGATCGAAACCGCACGCCTGTTCGTGAAGGACGGCACCCTCGTTCAAATCGCGGGGCGCGACCCGCAGCAGAAGGCTGAGGAGAAGTCGGCGACGGCCAATCCGCCGGCATCGACGAAGGTGTCTCCAGCCGCCATCCGACAGACCATCTCGGCCCGACCGGGAGACGGCGCAATCGCCACGCCGGTGACGCTGCTCGTAACGACGGGCACGTCCGGGGCCGCGGAGCTGTTCGTTGCTGCGCTCGACGGGAACAAGCGCGCCGACGTGGTCGGCGAGCGCACGCTCGGCAGGGCCGGGGTGCAGAAGCTGGTTCGTCTTCCCGACGGCCGCGGCCTGTGGCTCACCTACGAGCGCTACGTCGCTCCATCGGGCGATACGATCTCGGGCCGCGGGATTGCCCCCGACCAGGAGGTCGATGAGCCTGATGTGGAGTGGGGTGAGCCGGTCCCCTCGACGGATCCCATCCTCGACGCGGCAGTCGCCCGCATCAAGAAATAACGATTGCCGGTTGGACGGCATTTGCGATTCCGCCGCTTGTCCATTAAACTGATCGTTCCGGCAAGGCCTGTGTTTTCAAGACATAGGCGCGTAGCTCAGTGGTTAGAGCGCCTGCTTGACACGCAGGAGGTCAGTGGTTCGACTCCACCCGCGCCTACCAGCCTTCGCTCACGCTTGCACATGCGAAACGTGAGCATCGGCTCGGCAAGCCACGCGAAGGCTGTCGCGCCGAAGCCGCGTAGCGGCGAAGGCGGACTCACCATGCTCCATGTCTGAGATCTCGGTTACGCTTCCTGACGGCTCCGTTCGCCAGGTGCCCGCCGGCAGCACGCCTGCCGACGTCGCGGCCGCGATCTCTCCACGCCTCGCCAAGGCGGCGATTGCCGCACTCGTCGACGGTCAGTTGACGGATCTGACGCGGCCGCTCACGAAGGACGCGTCGGTCGCCCTCGTCACCGACAAGGGACGCGAGGCGCTCCATGTTTACCGGCACAGCACCGCTCACCTGCTCGCCGCGGCCGTAACGCACTTGTTCCCCGGCGCCCAGTGCGGGATCGGGCCCGCCACCGAGGACGGATTCTTCTACGACTTCGTCGTCGAACGCCCGTTCGTCCCTGAGGACCTGGAAGCGATCGAGCGGAAGATGAAAGAGCTGGCGGCCGCCGACCTGGTCTACGAGCGACAGATCTGGCCGCGCGAGGAGGCGCTGCGCTTCTTCAAGGAACGCGGCGAGCCCCTCAAGGTGCAGCTGATCGAAGAGAAGACCGCGGGCCAGTCCGAGGTGTCGTGCTACACGATCAAGGACCGCGACCTGTTCGTGGACTTCTGCGTCGGACCGCACGTCCCTTCGTCTGGTCGCCTCAAGGCGTTCAAGCTCCTGAACACGTCGAACGCCTACTGGAAAGGCGACGCGAAGAACCAGCCGATGCAGCGGATCTACGGCACGGCGTTCTTCACCGACAAGGAACTGCAGGCGTATCTGCAGCGGATCGAGGAAGCGAAGAAGCGCGACCACCGGAAGCTCGGACGCGACCTCGGCCTGTTCATGTTCCACCCATGGGCGCCCGGCGCGACGTTCTGGTTCGGCAAGGGCACGACGCTGTACAACACGCTCGCAAACTACATGCGCGGCGTGCTCTTCCCTGCCGGGTACCAGGAAGTCAAGGCGCCGATCATCTTCAACAAGGCGTTGTGGGAAACGTCCGGGCACTGGGAGCACTATCGCGACAACATGTTCCTCGTGCAGTCGTCGGACGACGAGGAGATGGGGCTCAAGGCGATGAACTGCCCGGGCCACTTCCTCATGTTCGCCAGCGAAGTACGCAGCTACAAGGACCTGCCAATCCGGTTTCACGAACAGACGCCGCTGCACCGCAACGAGGCCTCCGGCGTGCTGTCGGGTTTGACGCGCGTGCGCCAGTTCTCACAGGACGATGCCCACTGCTTCGTGACGCAGGATCAGATCGGCCAAGAGGTCGAGCGCCTGCTGCGGCTCGTGCAGCGCGTGTACGGCGACTTCGGACTTCAGTACGAGGCCAAGCTCGGAACGAGACCCGCCAGCTACCTCGGCAGGCTGGAGACGTGGAATCATGCCGAAGCGCAGCTGCGGGACGCACTCGAGCGCGCGGGCATGGCGTACGTCCTGAACGAAGGGGACGGCGCGTTCTACGGGCCGAAGATCGATTTCGACATCACCGACGCGATCGGGCGCAAATGGCAGTGCGCCACGATTCAGCTCGACTATCAGATGCCGGAGCGGTTCGATCTGAAGTACATCGGCGCGGACAACGCCGAGCATCGGCCCGTCGTCATCCACCGCGCGATCTTCGGAAGCTTCGAGCGGTTCATTGCGATCCTGATCGAGCATTATGCCGGCGCGTTTCCGCTGTGGCTCGCGCCCGTGCAGGCTATCGTGCTGCCGATTGCCGATCGACACGCGGCGTATGCCCGCGACGTGCGCGACCGGCTCGCGGCAGCGGGTCTGCGGGTGGATATCGATGAACGGCAGGAAAAGGTAAACTATAAGATTCGCGAAGCCCAGCTGCAGAAAGTCCCCTACATGCTCGTCATCGGGGACCGCGAAGCGGCCGAGTGTACTGTGGCCGTCCGCAGCCGGAGCGGCGGAGACCAGGGCGGCCGGGCAGTCGACGCGTTCATCTCGGCGGCGCGGACCGAGATTGCCGCCAAGCGAGAACCGGAAAACGGACTGGCCGCGGCAAGCTGAAATTGGCAGTTGTCTGATAGGGGGTAGTTATCGCTTTTGATCGAAACCCGCGGCGGGACGACCGCACCCGGGTCAACGAACGGATCCGGGTCCGCGAGGTCCGGGTCATCGATGAAAACGGCGAACAGCTCGGGATCATGGCGCCGCCGCAGGCGCTGGCGATCGCGCGCCAGAAAGGTCTCGATCTCGTGGAGATCGCGGCGACGGCGGTACCGCCCGTCTGCCGCATCATGGACTTCGGGCGCTACCAGTACCAGGAACAGAAGCGGGCGCGCTCGGCCAAGAAACACCAGAAGATCATCGAGGTCAAGGAAATCAAGTTCCGGCCGAAGGTCGACGAGCACGACTACCAGTTCAAGAAGAAGCACATCGAGCGCTTCCTGGCCGAGGGGGACAAGGTCAAGGCGACGATCTTCTTCAGAGGCCGCGAAATGGCGCACCCCGAGATCGGCCGCCGCATTCTCGAGCGGCTGATCGAAGAGCTCGCCGAAGTCGCGATCGCGGAAACGCAGCCGCGCCAGGAAGGCAACCAGATGCACACCATCCTGTCGCAGAAGGGCGGCGGAAAACGCACGGCGCCGAAGCCGAAGACGGAACAGACGACGGAGAACGCGTAAATGCCCAAGTTGAAGAGTCATCGCGGCGCCGCAAAGCGGTTCAAGAAGACCGGGACGGGGAAAGTCGTCCGGGCCAAGGCTTTCAAGCGTCACATCCTGACGAGCAAGACCCGCAGCCGCAAGCGGAAGCTTCGCGGAACGTTCGTCGCGGCGCCGGCCGATCAGGCCAAGCTGCGCAGGATGCTGCCGTAACGCCGTTGCCAGATTCCAGTTGCCAATTGCCCTGAGAGAGTAAGAGATGCCGAGAGTAAAAAGAGGAAACGTCCGCCGGGCGAAGCGCAAGAAGCTGCTCGCGCGAGCGAAAGGGTTCTACCAGACGAAGAGCAAGCTCTATCGTTCCGCGAAAGAGTCGGTGGATACGGCGCTCAAATATGCCTTCGTCGGCCGCCGGAACAAGAAACGCGACTTCCGCCGCCTGTGGGTGATGCGCATCAACGCCGCCGCGCGGGAACACGGGCTGACCTACGGACAGTTCATCGCCGGCCTGAAGGCGGCGGGCAATACGCTCGATCGAAAGAGCCTCGCGGATCTCGCCGTATCATCTCCCGCGTCGTTCGCCCGACTCGCGAAGGTGGCCGCCGAGGCGAAGCCGAAGCAGGCCGCCCCGCGCGCCTAGCCGTCCGGTTCTAGTAAGCTTCCCAGGAGATCAGGAGGTCAGGAGTCATCCTCTTGATCTCCGATCGCCCAACGAGTGCTCTAGAACCGCGAATGGACATTTCTTCTCTCCGCAGACAATTCGATGCCGATCTCGCTGCCGCAGCGAGTGAGGCGCAGTTGCGCGCGGTGCGGGACCGCTATCTTGCCCGCAGCGGGGGCCTCGTCTCGAACCTGCTCCGGGAGGTCAGTGCTGCGCCGGCGGCGGAGCGTCCCGTCCTTGGAAAACAGGCCAACGAGCTCAAGAAATACATCGACGACGCGATCAAAGCGTGTGTCGTCCGGACGACGTCGCCGGGAGCCGACGCGCTGGACGTCACACTCCCCGGGCGCCGGCCTCTGCTCGGCCATCGGCATCCGCTCACCCTGCTGCGCGAGCAGATCGAGGCCTTCTTCCAGCGCATCGGGTTCCTGATCGTCGAAGGCCCCGAACTCGAGGACGACTACCACAACTTCGAAGCGCTCAACATGCCGGCGGAGCATCCCGCGCGCGACATGCAGGACACGCTGTATCTCGCATCGCCGGTACGGTCCGCTGTCGGAGTGCTCGCGACGCTCCTGCGCACGCACACCTCGGGCATGCAGGTCCGCTACATGGAGCGGTTCCAGCCGCCTGTGCGTCTCATCGCACCCGGGCGCGTCTACCGTCGCGACAATCTCGACCTGACACATACGCCGATGTTCACCCAGGTCGAAGGTCTCGTCGTGGATGAGGGAATCACTCTGGCGGATCTCAAGGGGACCCTCGTCGCGTTCGCGCGGGAAATGTTCGGCGCCGATCGGCAGACACGGTTCCGTCCGAGCTTCTTCCCCTATACGGAGCCGAGCGCGGAACTCGACATCAGCTGCGCAGCCTGCAGTGGTACGGGATGCCCGATGTGCAAGCACACGGGATGGATCGAAGTACTCGGCAGCGGCATGGTGCACCCGGCCGTGTTCGAGGCGGTCGGCTACGATCCGGAGCGGTTCACGGGTTTCGCGTTCGGCGTCGGCATCGAGCGGATGGCGCTCCTCAAGTGGGGCGTCGAAGACATCCGTCTCTTTTACGAGAATGATCTGCGCTTCCTGGAGCAGTTCCCGCTGTGAGGCTGCCGCTCGAGTGGCTCTACGAGTTCGTCGAGGTTCCGCGCGACCCGGATGCCGTCGCGCGCGCGCTCGGCCTGCGCGGGTTCGAAGTGGCTGCCGTCGAACACACGCCGCACGCGGTGATCGATTTCGAGATCACCGCGAACCGCCCCGACTGCCTGTCGATCGTCGGCCTCGCCCGGGAGGCCGCGGCGGCGTTCGGACAGGCGCTGAAGGTGCCGGAGGCGCGGGCCTCCTCTCCAGACGCCGCCGGGACAGCCGCAGCGGTCGACGTGGAGATTCAGGACGCGCTCGCCTGCCCACGCTATTGCGCGCAGGTATTCGAGGTCCGCGCTGGAAGTCCGACTCCCGCGTGGATGCGCGAGCGGCTCGAGGCGGCCGGGGTCCGCGCCATCGATCCGATCGTCGACGTCACGAATTACGTCATGCTCGAAACGGGGCACCCGACGCACGCGTTCGATCTGGAGAGACTTCGCGGCCGCGCCCTGCGCATCCGGCCGGCGAGTGCCGGTGAACGGATCCGCACCCTCGACGGCGTCGACCGCGCGCTCGACGCCGACATGCTCGTGATCGCCGACGCCGAGCGGCCTCAGGCGATCGCTGGCGTCATGGGCGGCGCCGAATCGGAGATCGGGGGCACGACACGGACGATGGTGCTGGAAAGCGCGTATTTTCAGCCGGCGTCGGTCCGGCGAACCAGCAAGCGTCTGGGTTTGAAAACGGAAGCCTCGTCACGGTTCGAGCGCGGCGCAGACATCAACGCAGCGCCGGCCGCGGTCGCGCGCGCGTCGGCGCTCTTCGAGCAGCTGGGGGTCGCGCAGGCTGCCGGGCCGCTGATCGACCGCTACCCCGCCCCGCGCCAGCCAGTCACGCTGACGCTGCGCGGCCGCCGCATCGCGCACGTGCTCGGTATGCCGGTCGCGGACAGCTCGGTCTCGCCAATCCTCACGCCGCTCGGCTTCGCAGTCGCACCGGAACAAGAAGGGCGACCTGACGCCGAACGAGAACACGAACAGGAACCGGGAATCCGCACTGCCGAACCGCCGAACCGCCGCACTGCCGAACCACGCGCGACATCCTGGTCTGTGACCGTTCCGACCTTCCGCGTCGACGTGCAGCGCGAAATCGATCTCATCGAAGAGGTCGCCAGGCACGACGGCTATGCCAGCCTTCCTGCGACGTTCCCGGAACTGGCCGCCGCGCAGGCTCCGCCCGACGCGCGCACGCTGCTCGATCGGCGGCTGCGGCACGTGCTGACCGCGTGCGGCATGTCGGAAGCGATGACGTTCGCGTTCATCGAGCGCGCGGCCGCACTTCCGTTCCTGCGGGACGCAGAACCTGCCGCCCTTGCGAATCCGTTGTCGGAGAAATACGCGGTGCTCCGCCCGTCGCTCGTCCCCGGTCTGATCGATGCGGCGGCCCACAACAGACGACGCGAGCGCAAGGATGTCCGGCTCTTCGAGACCGGGACCCGGTTCACTCCCTCCGGAGAAAACCGCGCCGTCGCGGGCATCTGGATGGGCGCGGCCGTGGCGGCGCACTGGGCCGAGAAGCCTCGACCCGTTGACTTCTACGACGTGAAGGGAATTGTAGAGGCGTTGCTCTCGGCGCTCGGGCTCGAAGCGCGGTTCGAGCCGCTGGCGCGAGGCTGCTTCGAGCAGGGATACAGCGCAGGGGTCGTGACGCCGGCAGGGACTGCGCTCGGCGAGATGGGTCAGCTCGCAGTCAGCGTACTCGATGCGCGCGGACTGTCGGCCTCGGAGCCGGCCTTCGTGTTCGAACTCGACGTCGACGCTGCGGCAGCGGCGCAACGCTCCGGCGATTTGCGCGCCGAATCGCTGCCCCGCTTCCCCGCGATCGTGCGCGACCTCTCGATTCTCGTCGACAATGGCTTGCCTGCAGCCACGGTTCGTGGCACTATCCGAGCGGCGGCCCCGGAAACGCTGGTCGGGATGATCGAATTCGATCGGTATCGAGGCGCGGGCGTACCTGAAGGACGGATCAGCCTCTCGCTGCGTCTGACGTTCCGTTCGACCGATCGGACGCTGACCGACGCCGAGGTCGACGCCGCCATGACCGGGATCGTCGAGGCGCTCGCGTCCGCACACGGCGCGGTTCGTCGCTGACAGCGGCTTCGGATCGGAACGGCGGGCGCGGGGCGCAAACGGCGCTCCCCGATTTCAAAAAGGAATTTGTATCGTGATGGCCAAAGCCGCGGTTGCGACGCGGTCGACGGAACTCGACTCCATCGATCGTCTGGAAGAAAAAGTCAAGGCGCTCGTCGGGGTCCTCGAGCGAATGAAGACGGACACGGTCCGCCTGAACGACGAGAATACCCGGTTGAAGGCGGACATGTCGCGTGCAAACGAGGAGAACACGCGGATGCGTGCCGACCTCGAGACCGCACGGACACGCCTGGGCGACGTCGAAGGCAGCAAAGCCGAACTGACCGCGCTGCGCGACGAGCGGGAGCACATTCGCGCCCGCGTCGCCGACATGCTGAACCAGATCGAAGCGTTGAATCTGTAACAGGTCGGAGGCGAAGCCTCCATCTACGCAAACTACGCAAAGATGGATCAAACGCGCGTGGTAACCGTGGAGATCAACGGCCAGCGGTATCCGATCCGCAGCCACCTCGACGCGTCCTACATCGCGGAGCTGGCGGCTTTCGTGGACCAGAAGATGTCGCTGGCGCATCGCGAGTGCCCGCAGGGCGACTCGCTGAAAGTCGCGGTCCTGGCCGCGCTCAATATCGCCGACGAGTGCTTCCGGGCGCGCGACGAGGATGCCGCGAGGCGGCGCGACATCAGCGCGCGCACCGAGGAGCTCGAGCGCATGCTCGATCTGGCACTCGGCGCCGAGCCTGCCGCCGACGTCGAACCGACGCCGCTGGTTCGATCGGTCGGCTCTCTCTGAAAATCTGCGATAATTACGAACAACAGAGTTCCAGCGACTCGACATTCGGCAGCTGGAACTCGCAGGTTCGTAGTTTCGCCGAGATCCCTGCTTTGCGCGTGATGGATCGGAGGCTCGGTTTGAGCCAATGTTCCATCCAAGCGAATCGCGACGCTGCGCCGTGTGCATGCCTCTGTTCCGAGGAAGCCTGACGCGTGGCTTGACCAGCGGTTCCACCTGCTTAGTGCAGGTTCAAACGACCTCCCCACACGGCAAAGCGGGGGCTTTCCGCGGCGTCGCCGCGAGGTGACGGGTACTTGGTACCTCGAATGGGTGCCGGGTATGAGGCGCCGCACCAACCCGCCCGGCCCCCATTCAAGGCACGAAAGCCCCCGGCATTCGGCGCGAAGCGCGGAGACCACCAAGATCTAGTACGCTTGCGCGTGACGATGGGTCCGGAAGCCGCTTCCGTGGTGTCGGCCGCTGTCGCAGCGGCGATCGGCTTCGGTGCTGCCGCTGTGTGGTTTGCGAGCAGGCGGCGCGCCGCCGAGGCGCTGGTGAGCAGCGCCAGACAGGCCGCCGCCACCGAACGCCAGCAGGGGCAGCGGGAGGCGGAGACGGCAAGAAAAGAAGCGCTCATCGAGGCACGTGAAGAGGCCCACCGCCTGATCTCCGACGCCGAACGGCAGGCGCACGCGCGGCGCGACGAGATGCTCGGACTCGAGCAGTCGCTGGCCGATCGGACGCGGGCGCTCGCCGACCGTCTCGCGGCGACCGAAGCCGTCGAACGCGACGTGACGGCCCGCGAAGCGTTGGCTTCCAGGCTTCGCGCGCAGGCGGAGGCGGCGCTCGCGCGCGCGGACCAGCTGGTCGCCGAACGCCACCGTGAACTGCAGCGCGTGTCCGGCCTTGGCGCAGACGAGGCGCGAGAGCTGCTCATGAGGCAGATCGAAGGCGACGCGCGCCGCGACGCAGCCAACCTGGTGAAACGCCTGGAGGCGGATGCACGTGAGACGGCCGCCCAGCGAGCCCGGCAGATCATCACGGACGCGATCCAGCGGAGCGCCGCCGAACACGCGATTGAGACGACCGTCTCCGTCGTCGACCTGCCGAGCGACGACATGAAGGGCCGGATCATCGGCCGCGAGGGGAGGAACATCCGCGCGCTCGAAACGGCCACCGGCGTCGAGCTCATCATCGACGACACGCCGGGCGCGATCATTCTGTCGTCCTTCGATCCGCTCCGTCGCGAAATCGCACGCCAGGCCATCGAACGGCTCATCGCCGACGGTCGGATCCATCCCGCGCGCATCGAGGAAGTCGTCGAAAAGGTCAAAGCCGAGGTCGAGCAGACCGTCCAGCGTGATGGCGAGGCCGCCGCCTTCGAGCTGGGCCTCTACGATCTGCATCCGGAAGTGCTGGCACTCATGGGACGCCTCAAGTTCCGTACGAGCTACGGACAGAACGTGCTGAACCATTCCCGCGAGGTCGCACTGCTCGCCGGAATCATGGCGAACGAGATCGGGCTCGACGCGCACGTCGCCACCCGGGCCGCGTTCCTTCACGACATCGGCAAAGCCATCGACCGCGATCTGCAGGGCACCCACCTGGAGCTCGGTCTCGAGTTCCTGCGGAAGCACGGCGAATCGGAGCCGGTCCTGCAGGCCGTCGCCGCCCATCACATGGATATAGACTGGCCGTCGCTCGAGGCAATGATCGTGCAGGCCGCTGACGCGATCTCCGCGGCGCGGCCCGGTGCCCGCCGCGAGATCCTCGAGTCATACGTCAAGCGGCTCGAAAAACTGGAAAGCATCGCGGAATCGTTCCAGGGCGTCTCCCGGGCGTTCGCCCTCCAGGCCGGACGCGAAATCCGCATCGTCGTCGAGAGCGAGCGCGTGTCGGACGAGGAAGCCGTCTGGCTGTCGAAGGACATCGCGCGCCGAATCGAGAACGAACTGGAATACCCGGGACAGATCAAGGTGACCGTTATTCGTGAGACACGCGCCGTTGAATACGCGCGCTGATGCCGCCGCCGTCCCTGGCGGAACCGTTGCCGACCTGGGCGAGCGGGATCTCATCGCCAGGATCCAAGAGCGCCTGCCGCCGGCCTCACGCGCTCTACTCGTCGGTATCGGCGACGATGCGGCCGTGCTCGAACCGCCGCGCGGGAGACTGGAAGTCCTGACAACCGACGGGCTCGTCGAGGGCATCCATTTCGATCGCCGTTTCAGCACGCCGTTCGACATCGGTTGGAAGGCGCTCGCAGTGAACCTGTCCGACATTGCCGCGATGGGCGCGGCACCGGCAGCGGCGCTCCTTTCACTGGCACTCCCGGAATCCATGGGGATTGACGCGCTTGACGGGTTGATCGACGGCTTTCTGAGCTTGGCCGGCGAATCCAGGGTCGGGCTCGCGGGCGGTAACGTGACGCGCTCACCGGGACCGCTCGTGGTGGACGTCACGGTAACGGGATCGGTCCGCCGGCGGGACGTGCTCCGGCGGAACGGCGCGAGACCCGGCGACGGGGTTTTCGTCACGGGGTCGATCGGTGCCGCGCGGGCCGGGCTGGAATTCCTGATGGCAGGCGGCAGTGAAATTTCGCTCGACGGAATGGATGCCTGCATCGAGCGCTACTGCCGCCCCGCTCCGCGTTACCGCATCGGCGCGCTCCTCGGCCGCGTGCGCGCCGCCACCGCGTGCATGGATTTGAGCGACGGCCTGGCAGATGCGGCCCGGCAGGTCGCGGAGGCGAGCGGCGTCGGGATTCGACTGACAGCCGACGCCCTGCCCGTGTCCGAAGCGTGCCGCCGCTGGTTCGACGAGCGCGGCGGTGACGCCATCGCGGCGGCTGCGGCCGGAGGAGACGATTACGAACTGCTGTTCACGGTTCCGAGGAAGCGGACCGGCCGGCTGCGACACGTCGTCCAGCAGGCGCGAAACGTACCCATCACGCGCATCGGCGAAATCACGGCGGAGAAAGGGGCCGAGCTGATTCGCAACGGCAGCAGGGAACCGCTGCCCGCCGGGTTCGTCCATTTTTGAGCCGCATGTCGTCGCCAAGAGTCCGCCGCTGGCTCAATCAGCTCCTGCACACGCACGACACGCCGCAGCGAACCGCGGCGGCCTACGCGCTGGGTGTGTTCTTCGGGTTCTCTCCCCTGCTCGGCCTGCATACCCTGCTGGGGATCACCCTCGCGTTTGCGCTGAACCTCAATCGCGTCGCGGTCCTCCTCGGCATCTACTCCAATCTTCCGTGGATTCTGCCGGCGTACTACACGCTGGCGACGATGCTCGGCGCGGCCCTGCTCCGCGCACGAATTCCGCCAGGGCTACTGCAGAATCTGACAGGCGCGTTCCGCGATGCGTCCTGGGCGGACTTCCGGCACCTCGCCCACGTGCTCAAACCGCTGCTCTGGTCATACGTGCTGGGCTCCGCGATAGGGGCTGGAATCCTTGCGTTCGTCGGGTACCGCGTGGCGCTCGCCACGATCGTCGCCCATCGCCGGCACCTCGCACGCCTGCAAGACCCTAAAAATCAATAAGTTACATAATTGCACCCCATCCATTTGGGGCTTTGACTGACCCCTCGCCGGCCGGTATAGTTGGGGGACGGTACCCGCGGGGACCGGTTCCACGGCGATGTTGATTTCACGATCTCTCGGCCGGAAACTGGTCGTCACGGCGACGGCCGCGGCGTCGTTCGTGTTCCTGCACGAGGCGACAGTGATTGACTCGATCATCGCGCCGCCCGCCCTTCAGGCAAGCGTCGGTGCGATCGACTCCCCCGCGCCGGGTTCCAGACTTCCCTTTACGGCCACCGCCTATTGCAAGGGGACCACGACCGCCTCCGGCGTCAACGTCAGAACGGGCATCGCGGCGGCGGATCCGGACCTGCTTCCGGTCGGCTCGGTGGTGCAGGTCGATCGCCTGGGCGACCGGTACAACGGCATCTACACGATCATGGACACCGGCCCTTCCGTTCAAGGGCGGCACATCGACATCTACATGTGGAATTGCAACGAAGCGCTTGCGCTCGGCCGCCGCGACGCATCGCTGACGGTTCTGAGGCTCGGGTGGAACCCGCGAGCCACCACGCCGAACCTGCTGCATCGGCTGTTCAGCCGATAACCGCCGTCAATTGTCGGCGGCGACGGCCGCCGGCCGCTCCTGATCCCGGTATTGGAGCTGATACAGCTTGAAATAGATCCCGCGCTGCGCAAGCAGTTCCTGGTGCGTCCCCGCCTCCCGCAGCTGCCCCTTGTGCAGAACGAGGATGTTATCCATGTCCTGAATCGTCGAGAGGCGGTGGGCGACGGCGATCGTCGTCCGTTCGGCCATCAGCACCTTGAGCGCGTCGCGGATCAGGAGTTCGGTCTCGGTGTCGACGCTCGAGGTCGCCTCGTCGAGGATCAGAATCCGCGGATCGAACGCAAGCGCCCGGGCAAACGACAGCAGCTGCTTCTGGCCGACCGACAGCGTGGCGCCGCGCTCGGCAACGGCCGCGCCGTACCCGCCGGGAAGCCTGCGGATGAATCCGTCCGCGTGAACGGCAGCCGCCGCGTGCGCGACGGCCTCGTCGGGGATCGCACCGTTGCCGAGGCGGATGTTGTCCGCGATCGTCCCGGTGAACAGCTGCACGTCCTGGAGCACGAGGCTGAACAGCCCCCGCAGCTCGGGCAGCGGCATCTCGCGAATGTCCACGCCGTCGATCGTGATGCGGCCGCGGCTCACGTCATAGAACCGCAGGAGCAGGTTGATGATCGTCGACTTCCCCGCCCCGGTGGCGCCGACGATGCCGACGCGCTCGCCGGGACGTACTTCGAACGAGACGTCGCGCAGCACGTAGTCGGGCTCCCCCGCATCCGTGGCGTTGTACGCGAACCACACGTGATCGAAGACGATGTGCCCGACCGCGTCCGTCTTCGGCCTGCGGCGCTCCGGAGCTGCCGTCGCATGAGCTGAGACGGGACTGACGATGCTGACCGGTTCGTCGAGCAGCTTGAAAATACGCTCCGACGACGCCATCGCGGCCTGCAGGATGTTGAACTTATCGGACATGTCGGAGATCGGACGGAAGAACCGCTGGGAATACAGCAGAAACGCGACGAGCGAGCCGAGCGTCAGCGCCCCCTGGAGGACCCAGCGTCCGCCGTACCAGATCGTGAGCGCCGCCGCGAGCGCGCCCACGATGTCGATCGCGGGATAGAACACGGCGTAGTAGAAGATCGACTGGATGTTGGCCTCGCGGTGGTCGCGGTTGATGGCGTCGAACTGCCGGAACGCCCGCGCCTCGCGTCGGAACAGCTGCACGGTCGCCATGCCGGTGATGTGTTCCTGGAGGTACGCGTTGATCCTCGCGATGAGCCGCCGCACCGTCCGGTACGATTCCCTGACGTTCCGCCGGAACCACTGGGTCGCGATGACGATGAGCGGCAGCACGGCGAACGTGACGAGCGCGAGCTTCCAGTTCATCGAGAGCAGGACGATCATGATGCCGAGCAGCGTGAACACGTCGCCGAAAACGGAGACGACACCCGACGTGAACATGTCGTTGATCACGTCGACGTCGGTCGTCACGCGCGTCATCAGGCGGCCGACGGGATTCCTGTCGTAGAAGCGCAGGTCGATGCGCTGCAGGTGGGCGTAGATCTCCGCGCGCATGTCGAACATGATCCGCTGACCGGTCATCTGCAGCAGCCAGGTCTGCGTGTATTCCAGGCAGAACGAACCGATCAGGATGAACAGATACGCGAGCGCGATGCGGTTCACGCCGGCGAGATCGCGCGCCGGGATATAGCGGTCGATCGCCACCTTCATCAGGTAGGGCTGCGCGAGCTGCAGGACGGAGGCGGCGATGATGGCCGCCAGCGCCAGCCCTGCCTGCGGCCGGTAGGGACGCAGGTAGTGCAGCAGCCGCCGCATCAATCGCGCGTCGTACGCCTTCCCGAGAACGTCGTCGTCCTGCATCAGCTGGCCTGCAGCTCCTCCTCGAGCAGCTGTTTGCGGTGGAGCGCCGCGTAGAGTCCGTTGCGGCGCACGAGTTGGTCGTGCGTGCCGTGTTCGGCGATCCGTCCGTCGTCCAGGACGAAGATCTGGTCCGCCTCCCGCACGGTGGAGATCCGGTGCGCGACGATGATCGACGTGCGCTGGCGCATTACGGCGTGGAGGCGCGACAGGATCTCTTCTTCCGTGTAGGTGTCGACCGCGGAAAGGGCATCGTCCAGTATGAGAATGGACGGGTCGCCGAACAGCGCGCGGGCAATTGCCGTGCGCTGCTTCTGTCCGCCCGACAGCGTGATGCCACGTTCACCCACGGCCGTCTGGTACCCGCGCGGAAACGTCTCGACGTCCTTGTCGAGGCGCGCCACGGATGCGGCTTCGCGCACCAGCTCGACCGGCGCCCCGGCTTCCGGCGCCGAAAACGCCACGTTCTCCGCAATCGTGTCCGAGAAGAGAAACGGCTCCTGCGGGACGAAGCCGATCGCGCTCCGCAGCCGCTCGAGCGGAATTTCGCGGACGTCGACGCCGCCGATGAAGACCGTGCCCTTCGGCGGCTGGTGCATGCGCGGCAGCAGGCTGAGAATGGTGGACTTTCCGGAACCTGTCCCGCCGACGAACGCCACCGTCTGTCCCGCTTCGATGCGCAGGTTGATGTCACGCAGTACAGGTCGCTCGGAACCTGGATACGTGAACGTCAGGGACCTCAATTCGACCTCCCCGTCCATCCGCGCACAGCGGCCGTCCTCGGTGACCTCCGCATCGCTGATGGCGGGCTCCTGCCGCATGATTTCGAGCATGCGTTCCCACGACGCAAACCCGCGCTGCAGGATGTTCGTGACCCAGCCGAACGCGATCATGGGCCAGGCGAGCATGACCAGGTATCCGTTGAACGCGACGAACTCGCCGAGCGACATCTCGCCGCGAATGACCGCGCGGCTGCCGAGCCACAGCACCATGAGCGAGCCGAGCCCGAGGAAGAAGGTCATGCTCGGGTAGAACGCGCCCTGCAGCCGGATCAGCACTCGATTCCGTTCCAGGTACTCGAGATTCGATCGCCGGAAGCGCTCCTGCTCGTGCGCTTCCTGCCGGTAGGCACGGACGACGCGGACGCCGGCAAGCGCTTCCTGGACGACGGCGCTCACGTCCGAGAGCTGGGCCTGAATCTTCTCGAAGCGCTTGTGGATTGCGCTTCCGAAATATTTGACCGAGAGGGACACGAACGGCAGCGGAATCAGCGCGATGAGCGTCAAGCGCAGATCGATCGTCACCATCAGCGCGATGGCGACGACGAAAACGAGTACGGTCTGCGCCGAGTACATGACGGCCGGTCCGATCATCATGCGCACGGCGTTCAGATCGTTCGTCGCGCGCGACATGAGGTCGCCGGTGCGGCGCGCCTGGTAATACCCGAGGGGCAGCCGTTCGAGACGGGCGAAGAAGTCGTTCCGCATGTCGTATTCGATGTCCCGCGATGCGCCGATGACGATCCGGCGCATGAGGAACAGGAACACGCCGCGGACGAGCGAGATGCCGAGCAGCAGCCCCGCATAGAGCAGCAGCTTCTCGCGCGTCACGCCGAGATTGAGGTCATCGATCGCGTACTTCAGCACCCACGGCGACGCGAGCTGAAACGTCGTGGTAAGGAGCACGCATATGAAGCCTGTGACGAACGCGCGGCGGTAACGGATGACGTAGGGAAGCAGCGCGCGGACCGCAGCGGACATGGGCCTTCAGAATACCTCAGTGCGGTTCGGCGGCTCGGCGGTCGGCGCGAAACGCAGAAACGATCACAAAAAAAGGCGGCGGGTTTCCCCGCCGCCCTCCCCTCCTGGCGCGAATCCGTCGATTGCTCGATCGCTGCTAGAACTGAAACCGCGCGCCGAGCTGAAGTTTTCTCGGCGTATAGCTCGTGCTGTAGTCCGTGAGCACGAGGAACGTGGACGAGTTCTGGTTGCCCGCCGGATTCAGGAAGTTCGTCCGGTTGGTCAGGTTGAACACGTCCGCGGCGATCTCGAGCGTGCGCCCCGCCGTCAGCGGGAACTTGTAGCCGAAGCGCATGTCGAGTTGGAAGAAGCCCGGCCCACGCGCGCCGTTGCGTTCGCTCGTATAGTTCTTGACCGTGTAGGCGTTGGTGCCGTCACCGGAGTAGCTGCCGACGGGCAGCGGTTCGGCCTGGATGCCGTTCTGGTCCGGGTCGGTCGCGCTGTTGGTCAACGAAAACGGCGTCCCGCTCAACGCGCGCGCCACCCAGCTCAGGTTCAACCCGTGGGTGCGGGGAATGAGCGCGGTGCCGCTGACCGTAAAGTTGTTCGGGATGTCGAAGTCCGTCGGTCCTTGGTTCAGATCCAGGTTCATCTCCTGGCCGACCTGGAAATTGCTGCCCGGCGCGCCATTCCCAGACGTATTGCCGCGCGAACTTCCATACGTGTAGGAGACCTGGGCGCTGTAGTTGTTGCTGAATCGCTTCTTCAGCTGCAGCATGATCGCGTCGTAATCGACGCGCCCGGTGTTCCGGTATTGATTCACGTTGCCGACAAACGGCCGCATCGTCGGATGCGTCTGCTGCAGCTCCGCAAACGCCTGGTCCAGTGCCGGACTGCCGATGCGAACGGGGCTCGACTGGTTCACATTGGGAGTCGGCCGATGCAGCGGATTGAGATTCAGCACCATCAGCATGTCGCGCTGACGGTTGTGCACGTAATCTCCCGATACGCTGAGGCTGTTCGCAATCTGCCGTTCGTAGCCGATTGTGTATTGATCGGTATATGGCGAATGCCGATCCGGATTGTCGAACACGACCGTGCCCGTGTTCTGCAGAATGCCGCCGCCGCCGAGCTGGTCCAGCAGTTCGTGATTGATGACCGGTCCGTTGATGAGGAACGGATCCGTCGGCAATTGGCCGTTCCGCGGCCCGAGGTCGGGGCCATTCGTCGGAGTGGTGAACGTCGTCGATGTGACGAACGGCGTCGCGGTCCAGAGTCCGCCAATCAGCTCGAGATGCTGGCGTTCGTAGAAGCGGCCATATCCCCCGCGCACGACAGCGTCGCCGCCCCCCATGTCATAGGTCACCCCGAGACGCGGAGCGAAGTTGTTGCCGTCGAACGGCGACTTGTCGACGAACGGGTCGTCCGTCTCGGGGATCGGGAACTTCTCGAAGTCGTACCGCAGGCCGAGGCTCAGCGTCAGCCTGGGCGTGAACCGCCATTTGTCCTGGGCGAATCCGGCGAAATAGTGGATCTTTTCGTACGTCGTTGTCGTTCCCCCCAGGCGGATCGACAGTCGATCCGGATAGGTGCGCGGATCGGCCTGGTTGAACGGCAGATTGTTCAGACCGAACGAGAAGGTGCCGTTCGCATTGCCGTCGTTGAGATTGTTGGCCCCCGTGTACTCGTACTGCACGCCGACCTTGATGTCGTGGTCGCCGTGTTTATTGGGCACGAACCAGGCTAGGGTGTCATCGAGCTGGATCGCGTCGTCGATGCGCGCCTGCGCCGTGTTGTCCTGCTGGTCCGAGTACGTCTGATACGCCAGTGTCGGGTCACACTTCGAGAGATCGCGTCCGTTCGTGTTGTAGCAGTGGTTCGCGAACGCGACGTTCTCGCGCGTCCACGTTACGCGCACCGTGTTGACCTTCGTATTCGAGAGCACGCTGTTGACGTTCGTGGAGAGCGTCTGATCGACGTCCGATTCCTCGCGCGCCGCGGCGACGGAGACGCGGCCGACAATCTGGTTCGTCTGCGGTGAACTCTCGCGCAGATAACGCACGCTGTACGTATTGTTGGGCGAGATCTGATGATCGCCGCGCGCGATCACGTTCCACACGCGGTCCTGCGTGGCCGTCGTGGTGCTGAGGTCCGGCCGCGCCGGGATGTTGATCGTGTTCGGTCGGTCGATCGCGAACCGCTCCAGGCTGAAGAAGTAGTGGAGTTTGTTCCTGACGACCGGCCCGCCGGCGGTGCCTCCCCAGCGGTCATACTTCGTATCGGCCTTCGGCAGGTCCTGCTGCTTGGCGAAGAAATCCGTTTCGGTCCACGCGCCGCGCTGGAAGTACCCGAATGCGCTGCCGTGCAGGGCGTTGGTTCCGGATTTCGTGACGGCGTTGACCACCGCGCCGGCGGTGCGGCCGAACTCCGCGTCGAACTGATTGGTGATGACCTGGAATTCCTGGATCGCCTCGATCGGCGTGCGCGCCTGCATGCCCGCCCGCTGACCGATCACGTCGTCGTTGTTGTTGCCGCCGTCGACGGCGTAGTTATTGTTGCGCGGATCCTGACCATTCACGCTGATCGAGTCCGAACCGAACGACTCCGTACTGATCGATGGGACGATGCCCGGCAGCAGCCCGACGAAACCAATGAAGTTCCCGTTGACACTCGGCAACTCGACCATCGTCTCGCTCGTGATGTTGCCGCCAATCTCCTTTGAGGTGACGTCCACGAGCGGGGACGCCGCCGAAACGTTCACCGTTTCCTCGAGCGAACCGACGTCCATCTTCACGTCGATCGTGGCGGTCTTGCCGACTTCGAGCACCAGTCCCTTGCGGTTGAACGTCTTGAAGCCTTGAAGCGCCGCAGTCACCTCGTACGTCCCGGGGGTTAGACCGCTGGCGATGAACGACCCGTCTGATCCGCTCTGGGTGTCGCGGAACATGCCGGTCGCCTGATTGCGAACGGTCACAGTCACGCCAGGAAGCACGGCTCCCTGGGCGTCGATTACTTTGCCACGAAGTTCGGTGGTGCCCTGCTGGGCGAAGGCAGGGATGGCGAGCAGGAGCGCGCACATCGCCCCAATCACACGGCGGAACATAAGCTGTCCTCCCCACGGCTTACGGTCTGACCGATTCAGTTTTGGAGTGCCGGAATCCCCATTCGTGGATCCGGCTGGCCATCAGGCTGGCAAGTGTCTCATCGTCGGACCTCTGCCGGATACCGCAAGTATACACAACGGCTGATAGAAGCCCAACTCCAGACGGGTATTGGTATCACGTCATCGAGATGCCGCTGACGTGGCCCCGCATCAGCGCGTCCTTCATCAGGCGGCTGCCGACATCGAGGTGTTCTTCCATGCGTCCGCGGGCGCCGGCGGGGTCGTGCGCCGCGATCGCTTCGACGATTTGACGGTGGGCCTCGGACGCGTTGTCCTGAAACGGCCCGAAGCTGACGCCGAGCGACATGAACCGATCGACCTGCGCGAGGCATCGCTCGATCAACTCGAGGGCGAGCCCGTTACGGGCCGCGCCGGCGATTGCGAGATGGAACTGGACGTTGGCCACTTCCGATTCGCGGTAGCTCTGCGATGCGCGAATCG
>Ga0310811_10003131_pt1 | contig 20780 bp, 19 predicted proteins | sample YCmetagenome_FD_207642 | JGI IMG/M metagenome (GOLD analysis project Ga0310811, IMG submission 207642) | Soil microbial communities from experimental microcosm in Duke University, North Carolina, United States - YC | ecosystem: Engineered > Artificial ecosystem > Soil microcosm > Unclassified ...
TCCAGCCGATGGTGTTCCGGCGGCGCTTCGCGGAGTTCCGGCGGGGCCGCGGCCGCGCGGCGGGTGCGGAGGCGACGGCGCTCATCAGCCCTCCTGCCCGATCCGCAGCAGCTGCCTGATATAGCCGACCATGAAGACTCCCATCAGCAGAACCATGATGATCGCCATGGCCGCGCCGTAGCTGTAGTTGTCGCTGCCGTAGATCGTGGCGAACGCCTTGACGTACGAGTAGATGCCGAGCGTGTAGTAGCCGGGCTCGGGGTGCGTCTGGCGCAGGATGTAGATCTGGTTGAACACGCCGGTGTCCCAGATCACCGAGAGCGTGGTCACGATGACCAGCAGCGGCTTGAGGAACGGGTAGGTGACGTTGCGGAACGCCTGCCAGGCCGAGGCGCCGTCCACCCGGGCGGCCTCCAGCAGCTCCTTCGGGATCTGCGCGAGGCCGGCGCTCAGGGTCACGGTCAGGAACGGGATCGCGCCCCAGATGATGATGAATGAGGCCACCTGCAGGCCCTGGTTCGGGTCGGCGAACCAGTCGTGCTGGGCGTACGAGCCGAGGCCCACCTTGCCGAGCAGGTAGTCGACGACGCCGTACTGCGCGTCGAACAGCCAGCGGAACAGCTCCGTGGACACCGTCGTCGGCACGGACCAGACGAACATCAGCACCACGGTCAGGATCAGCTTGACCGGCTTGGATACCCGCCCCATCAGCAGCGCGAGTCCGAGGCCGAACAGCAGTGAGAGGATCACGTTCGCGCCCGCGAAGATGATCGTCCGCTCGACGGAGGACCAGAACACCGAGTCGCTGAGCACCTTCTGGTACTCGGCGAAGCCCACGAAGGGCGTTCCGGTGAACTTGCTGCTGGCGCCGTCCTTCTCCAGCGACATGATCACCAGCTGCACCAGCGGGTAGCCGATGACGGCGGCCAGCACCAGGCCGGTGGGGATCAGCAGCAGATAGGGCAGCGCGCCCGCCTCGCGACCCGCGCCGCCGAGCAGCCTGCGCCGCGCCGGCGCCGGCTTCTGGGACGGCGGGTCGCCGATTTCGATGATGTCCACAGCGCTCACAGGTCGCGTCCTTTCGTAACTCGGGTCCGCGCGCCGCTGCCCGCGCCGCGCGAGACCGGCGGGGTCTCACGCGGCACGGGCAAGGGCTCTCGCCCGCCGGAGATCCGCAGGGTCAGGATCCGTTGAGGATGGTCGCGATCTGGGTGTCGGCGGCCTTCGCGGCCGCGTCCACGGACTGCTTGCCGGTCGCGATGCTCTCCAGCATGTTCTGCAGCACGTTCTGGCTCTCCACGTTGGCCCACGACGGGACGTTCGGCACGAACCAGCTGTCCGCCGCGGCCTCGCCGGCGACCTTGTTGCCCGCGCTGCCCGCCTCGAACGTCGACATCAGCGTGGTGTTGTTCGGCATGGCGTACTTCGCGAGCAGCGTCTCCGACGTGGTGTCGGTGTAGTACTTGACGAATTCGGCGCCCAGCGCGGCGTTCGCGGCGTTGGCCGGGACGGCGAGGTCGGAGCCGCCGAGGAAGGTCGGGGTGACCGTGCCCGCGGTGGTGCCGGGGATCGCGAAGGTGCCGATGTCGCTGGCCAGCTTGGGGTTGCCGCCGCCGGTGGGGGCGGTGACGGAGGAGGCCTCCCAGCCCGCGCCGAAGATCAGGCCGGTGTGGCCCTGCGCCATGACGGCGTCCTGGTCGGTCTCGTCCTTGGTCTGGCCGGCCGCCGAGGAGTCGGCCTCCAGCTTGGCCCAGGTGGCCAGGCCCTGCTCGGAGGCGGCGGACTCGAGGGTGCCGGTCCACTTGCCGCCGTTGTCGGTGGCGATGCCGCCGCCGGCGCCGAAGACGAAGGAGAGCGCGACGTACCAGTCCTTGCCCGGGACGTAGTAGGGCACCAGGCTGGAGTCGCCGCCCTTGGCCTTGAGCACCGCGGCGTCCGACTCGAGCTGGTCGAGCGTGGTCGGGACCGAGAGCCCGGCCTTGCTGAACAGGTCGGTGCGGTAGATCGCCACGCGGTCGCCCGCGTAGTACGGGACGGCGTAGAGCTTGCTGCCGTCCGCCGAGGAGCTGGAGGCGGTGAGCGCCTTGAGCCAGGTGCTCGAGTTGTCGAACTGGCTCTTGGCCGACGTGAGGTCGTAGAGCTCCTGGTTGGCGATGAAGGACGCGGTGTCGGTGTCGCCGATCTCGACGACGTCCGGCTCGTTGGCGCCGCCGGCCTGGATCGCGGCCTGGATCTTGGTGGTGTAGCCGGACCAGGTGGTCCAGTTGATCTTGACCTTGGCGCCGGTCGCCTTCTCGAAGCGGCTGACGGCCTGGTTGACGACGTCGGGCCAGCCCTTCTGCGCGTCGGTCATGATCCAGACGTTAATAGTCTTTCCGGCGCCGGCCGTGGACAGCACGGACGTGCTGGAGCCGGCGTTGCTCGAACCGGAGCTGGACGAGGATGAACAGGCCGAGGCGACGAGCGCGACGGACGCGGTGGCGCAGGCCAGCGCGGCGAGCTTCTTGCGCTTCACAACATTCCTCCGTTGGACGGTGAGCGGTCGCACCGTGGCCCCTGACCCGACCACCCTGAGCTGGGCCGGACCCCGGTCCGGTGCGCACACGACGTGATTCGGGCTGGACTTCGGTGGATCGCGTGCGGTTCTGCAAATGGTTTAGACCAGTTCGGAGAGTGGCATAGACCAATCCGCACCGTCAAGAGATTCCACTCCGGCTCGACCATCCCGTTATCAAGGCTTCACCGGACGTAGGGTTCCGTTAAGCTTCGGCCAGCGGGCCCGGATAAGGTCGGTTCCGGTCCGAGAGGCACGATACTCAGCGATGGAATCGAGGAGCCGCGGTGGCGTTCGACGAGGATGAGACGCTCCTCCAGGACGATCGGCAGGCCCGGGACGAGGGCGCGGGCGCCGGGCCGGCGGCCCGCGAGCCGAAGTACTACCGGCTCAAGAGGCACCTGCTGGCGCTGACCCAGTCCAGCCCGCCCGGCACCCCCGTCCCGCCCGAGCGCACCCTCGCCGAGGAGTTCGACACCTCGCGCACCACGGTCCGCCAGGCGCTGGCCGAACTCGTGGTGGAGGGCCGCCTCGAGCGGATCCAGGGCAAGGGCACCTTCGTGGCCAAGCCGAAGGTCGCCCAGTCGCTGCAGCTGACCTCGTACACCGAGGACATGCGCGCGCAGGGCCTGGAGCCCACCTCCCGGCTGCTCGAGGTCGGCTACGTGAGCGCCGACGACGATCTCGCCGACCTGCTGCGGATCCGCGAGGGCGCCCGCGTGCTGCGGATCGAGCGGCTGCGGCTGGCCAACGGCGAGCCGATGGCCATAGAGGCCACGCACCTGAGCGCCAAGCGCTTCCCCGGCCTGCGCCGGCATCTGGCGAAGTACACCTCGCTGTACTCGGCCCTGAGCGCCGAGTACGGCGTGCACCTGGCGCAGGCCGAGGAGACCATCGAGACCGCGCTGGCCACGCCGCGCGAGGCGGCGCTGCTGGGCACGGACACCGGCCTGCCGATGCTGCTGCTGTCCCGGCATTCGCTGGACGGCGAGGGCGAGCCGGTGGAGTGGGTGCGCTCGATCTACCGCGGGGACCGGTACAAGTTCCTGGCCAGGCTGACCCGGCCCGCCGAGTAGGCGCCCGGCCGCGCCCGAGCACCGCACGAGAACGCCTGAGCACCGCGAGAGCACCGAACGAACGGCAGCGCATGAGCATCCTGATCATCTCCGGCACCGGCACCGAGGTCGGCAAGACGATCGTCACCGCCGCGGTCGCCGCGCTGGCGGCCGCGCGCGGCGGCGGCGTGGCCGTGGTCAAGCCGGCGCAGACCGGCGTGGTCCCCGGCGAGGACGGCGACCTGGAGACGGTCTCCCGCCTGGCCGGCGTCCGCGACCTGCACGAGTACGCGCGCTACCCCGACCCGCTCTCCCCCGCCGCGGCGGCGCGGCGCAGCGGCATCCCGGCGCTCTCGCTGAACCAGGTGGCAGCGGACGTCAGGAAGCTGAGCGAGGACCGCGCGCTGGTGCTCGTCGAGGGCGCGGGCGGCCTGCTCGTGCGCTACGACGAGGAGGGCGCGACGATCGCGGACCTGGCCCGCGATCTCGGGGCGCCGGTTCTCGTGGTCGCCGATCCGCGACTCGGCACGCTGAACCACACCGCGCTGACGCTGGAGTCCATGGCCCTGCGCGGCGTCGCGCTCGCGGGCGTGGTGCTCGGCAGCTGGCCGTATGAGGGTCCTGCCGGGGAGCCGGACCTCGCCATGCGCTCCAACCTGCGCGACCTGGAGACCCTCGCCGCGCGACCGCTCGCCGGGGCGCTTCCCGCGGGCGCCGGGCGGCTGGACGCGCCGGAGTTCCTGCTGGCCGCCCGCGCCGGGCTCGGCCCGACGCTCGGCGGCACCTTCGACGCCGCGCGCTTCCGGGAGACCTGGGGCGTGTGACAGAGGCCATAACGCCTCGTGGACGGCATTCGCACCCCATGAGGCAGAATGGCGCGCGTGACTGAGAACGAGACGGTTTCCACCACAGCCGACATCCTCGCCGTGGCGCGCGAACGGGTCCTCGAACACGGCCGAGGCCTGGACGAGCGGCAGCTGCTCGAGGTGCTCGAGCTGCCCGACGACCGGCTCGAGGAGCTGCTGGCGCTCGCCCACGAGGTGCGCGAGCGCTGGTGCGGCCCCGAGGTGGAGGTCGAGGGCATCGTCTCGGTCAAGACCGGCGGCTGCCCGGAGGACTGCCACTTCTGCTCGCAGTCCGGCCAGTTCACCTCGCCGGTGCGCTCCGCGTGGCTGGACATCCCCTCGCTGGTCGAGGCGGCCAAGGAGACCGCGGCGACCGGGGCGAGCGAGTTCTGCATCGTCGCCGCCGTGCGCGGTCCGGACAAGAAGCTGATGGCGCAGATGCGCGAGGGTGTCGCGGCGATCAAGGAGGCCGTGGACATCAACGTGGCCGCGTCGCTCGGCATGCTCACCCAGGAGCAGGTGGACGAGCTCGCCGAGATGGGCGTGCACCGGTACAACCACAACCTGGAGACCGCGCGCTCGTACTTCACCGAGGTGGTCACCACGCACACCTGGGAGGAGCGCTGGGACACGCTGCGGATGGTGCGCGACGCGGGCATGGAGGTCTGCTGCGGCGGCATCGTCGGCATGGGCGAGACCCGGGCCCAGCGCGCGGAGTTCGCCGCGCAGCTCGCCGAGCTGACCCCGGACGAGGTGCCGCTGAACTTCCTGAACCCGCGCCCGGGCACGCCGTTCGGCGACAAGGAGCCGCTGGAGGCGAAGGAGGCGCTGCGCACGATCGCGGCCTTCCGCCTCGCGCTGCCGCGCACGATCCTGCGCTACGCGGGCGGCCGCGAGATCACCCTCGGCGACCTCGGCACCGAGCAGGGCCTGCTCGGCGGCATCAACGCCGTGATCGTGGGCAACTACCTGACCACGCTCGGCCGCCCGGCGACGGCGGACCTGGAGCTGCTGGACAGGCTCTCGATGCCGGTGAAGGCGCTCTCCGCCACCCTCTGACCCCTCGGGCCGATCCCCCTGCCCGCGCCCGGCCTCGCGTCGGCGCCCTCCCCTCCCGGGGGCGCCGCCGACGGCCGGGGGCCGGCGGGGTCCACCGACCCCGCCGGCCCCCGCACGAGCCGGCACCCCGGAAGCGATCGGCCGCCGCGCGACGGGATGAGAATCAACGGCCGATCACCGCATGTGCACGGTCTCGAACGCTTCGCGTGCACCCGGGCGCCTGGCCCCCAGCATGGCGGACCCGCCTACCGTCCGACTACCACGCCGAGCACATAACCCTGTTCCGGTCACGCACCGCGTCGGGCTACCATCTGGCTGTCGCGCCCCGGGGACGGGCCGATGGTCGGAAGGAAGAAGGCCCGGTGCGTTTCGCTCTGCTCGGACCCGTGCAGGTGCACGGCGAGGACGGCCCCGTGGAGATTCGCGGGACCCTGCGACGCACGCTGCTCGCCGCGCTGCTGCTGCACCGCGACTCCGTGGTCTCCGCCGACCGGCTCGGCGACATGATCTGGGGCGATAGGCCGCCGTCGTCCACCACGACCTCGCTCTACAACCAGATCATGCGGCTGCGCCAGGCTCTGGGCCCTGACGCCGAGCGGATCCAGGCCGTCGCCCCCGGCTATCTGATCCACGTCGAGCCCGATGAATTGGACCTCGACGAGTTCTCCGGACTCTGCGCTCAGGCGCGGCAGGCCGCGGTGGACGGCGACTGGGCGCGCTCGGCCACCCGCTACGCGGCGGCGCTGGCCCTGTGGCGCGGCGAGATGCTGGTCGACGTCCCGACGCTGCTGGACCACGCCTCCGTGCACCACTTCGCGGAGGACCGCCTGCTGGCGCTTCAGGGCCGGATCGAGGCGGACCTCAACCTCGGCCGCCACGACGAGCTCATCGGCGAACTGAGGACCCTGACGGTGTCGTACCAGCTGCGCGAGGCGTTCCACGCGCAGCTGATGCTGGCCCTCTACCGCGCCGGACGCCGGGCCGACGCCCTGGCCGTCTACCGGGACCTGCGGCGTGCCACGGTCGACGAGCTCGGCGTTGAGCCGGGCGCGGCGGTGCAGGCGCTGCACGCCGGCATCCTCGACTCGGCCGCGTCACTGAGCCTATCGAAACAGAGCCCTGCCACGCCCGCGGCGGCCGGCACCGCGGCGCCCCGGCACGTGCCGCGCCAGCTGCCGGTGGACGCGCGGCTTTTCACCGGCCGGGCGGCCGAGTTCCACGAGCTGGTCGCGCTGGTGGAGAGCGCGGACGAAGAGGCCGGGATGTTCGTGATCTCGGCGATCAACGGGATGGCCGGGATCGGCAAGACCGCGCTGGCCGTGCGATCCGCGCACCGGCTGGCCGAGCGCTTCCCGGACGGCCAGCTGTTCATCGACCTGCGCGGTTACGACGCCGGACTCGCGCCGCTGAGCGCCGAGGACGCGCTGGACTACCTGCTGCGCTCGCTCGGCGTCGAGCCGCGTGCGATCCCGGCCGACCCGCACGAGCGCGCGGCGCTCTACCGCTCCCGGCTGGCCGGCACCCGGACGATGATCCTGCTGGACAACGCCGCCGGCACGGCGCAGGTCATGCCGCTGCTGCCCGGCACCTCCGGCTGCGTGGTGCTGATCACCAGCCGGAACCGGATGATGGGCCTGGACGACGCGCACTTCTTCGCGCTCGACGCGCTGCTCCCGGACGAGGCGATCGCGCTGCTGCGCATGGTCGCCGGGGAGAGCCGTATCGCGGCGGGCGACCCGGCCGCTCGCGAACTCGTGGAGCTGTGCGGTTTGGTCCCGCTCGCGGTGCGGATCGTCGCATCCCGGTTGCGGCACCACCGCGGGACCACCGCCGCCGGGATCGTCGCGGAGCTGCGCGCGGAGCCGGACCGGATGATGGAGGGCCTGCGGGACGACGAGCGGAACCTGGCCGGCGTCTTCGAGTCCTCCTACCGCGGGCTGCCGGAGCCCGAGGCGCGGCTGTTCCGGCTGCTGGGCCTGCTGCCCGGCCTGCGCCTCGACGCGTACGCGGCGGCCAACCTGCTCGACGCCCCGCTGGAGGAGGCCGGCCGGCTGCTCGACTCGCTGCTGGAGCAGAACTTGCTGGCCGAGCACGCGGCCGGCCGCTACCGGATGCACGACCTGCTGCGCGCGTTCGCCCGCGGGCTCGGCACCCCGCCCGGGCAGGAGGGCGCGGCGTTCGACCGGTTGCTCGACTACTACGAGTTCACCGCCCAGGTAGCAGCCGACCGGCTCGCCCGCCGGGTGCGGCCGCCGTCCGCGCGCCGGGCGGCGAACCCCTCCGTCGTCAGGGCGCTGCGGGACGACGCGGACGCGGTCGCCTGGATCTCCGCCGAGCGCGGCAACCTGCTGGCCCTGCTGGCCCTGCTGGAGCAGGTCGGCGAATCGCGGCGGCGGGCGAGCCTGACGGCGGCGCTCGCGGCGTTCCTCGCCGACGAGGTGCCGAAGAACCGGCAGATCGCACTGCACGAGGCGGCCGTGGCGGCGGCCCGCGAGGACGGAAGGATGGCGGAGCAGGCCGAGGCGCTGCTGGACCTGGCCCACGTCTACCGCACCGATGGGAGTTTCGACCACGCCGCGGATCTTCTGCGCAGCGCGGTGGAGGCGTACCGCGCGATCGCGGACACGCTCGGCGAGGCGAACGCGCTGGTCGAGCTGGGCCGGGTGACCAACCTGACCGGCAAGCACGCGGACGCCAGCGAGATCCACGAGCACGCGCTGAACCGCTACCGCGTACTCGGCGACCGCCTCGGCGAGGCCGACGCGCTCTACGAACTGGCCCGCGTCGACGCGCTCGTCGGCGAATCCGTGCGCGCCGAGAGCCGGGCCCGCGAGGCGCTGTCGGCGTTCCAGGAGCTCGGCAAGGCCCTCGGCGTGGCCCAGGTCCGCGTCGTGCTGGCCAATCTGCGGCGCCGCGCGGGCGACTTCGCCGCGGCGGCCGGACTGCTGGAACTGTCCGCGTCCGCGTTCCGCGAGGCCGGGCAGAAGCAGAACGAGTCCAACGTGCTCTGGACGCTCGGGCGGATCCGGCTCGCCCAGGGCGACCTGGACCCGGCCGCCGACCTGCTGGAGCGCGCGCTTGAACTCGCCCGCGAGGTCGGTACCCGGCACGGGGTCGCGGGCAGCCTCGGCGTGCTCGGCACCGTGCGGCTGGCCCAGGGCGACGTGCCCGGCGCGGTCGGCCTGCTGCGCGAGGCGCTGGCGATGTTCGAGGCGATCGGCCACCGGACCGGGGCCGCGTCCGCGCAGATGTATCTGGCCAAGGCGAAGCGCCTGTCCGGCGAGCCCGAAGCGGCCCTGGATCTGCTGGGCGCCGCCGTCGCCGCCTTCGAGCTCGCGGGCGACGAGGTCGGGCGCGCGGAGGCCTGGATCCTGATGGGCGCACTCGCCGCCGACACCGGCGACACCGAAGCGGCACTCGCCTGGTATCGCAAGGCCCTGACCAGCGCACGCGACATGGCCGCCGCAGCGCTCCGGGCGGAAGCCCTCGCCGGCATCGCCGCGTGCCTCGCGGACACCGACCGGCCGCGGGCGGTGGAAGCCCAGCGGGAGGCTGTCGAGGTCTACCGGCAGCTGGCCGTGCCCGAAGCGGCCCGGGCGCAGGCGTACCTCGCCGAGCTGATCGGACCTGCCGACGGCAGAGTCTGACATGCGCTACTCCCCGCGAGCCGCGACGCGCTGGCACCGCACCTGGGAGATCGGCTTCAAGCTCGGCGCGGCGAAATCCGCTTCGAGCGCGGCCGCATCGCCGCGTACCGTGGCGCCCGGGACGGCGCCGGGGCGGGGTTGGGCGCTGCACGGGAGGCGGTGGAGCCGGCGGCGGCCCGGCTAGCGGCGCGTGCGGCCGCGGCGGGTCAGGAGGTAGACGAGCAGGCCGATCAGGACGAGGATGCCGACGGCTAGCAGGCCCACGACCGGCAGGTTGAAGCCGTGGTCGGTGGGATCGACGACGAGGATCCTCACGCTCTCGGCCGTGGAAAGCACATCAGCGAGGCTAGCCGATACGGCGACTGTGCGGCGTGATCGAATTACCCGGCGGAATGATCGATGCTCGCCTGAAGAGTCTGAAGCACGTGGTCGAGGACCAGTTCGGCGCCGCCGAGGAGGGCCGCGCAGTCGAGGGCGGCCGGGGCCACGGGGACGGGGACGGCGCGCTCGAGGAAGGAGCGTTCGGTCATCTCGGCGGCGATGCGGGTGGCGCCCAGGGGGTAGAGCTTGGCGAGGAGGCCGCCCAGGACGATGCGGTCGGGGTCCAGGAGGTTGATCAGGCCGGCGATGCCGCTGCCGAGGAGGGCGGCGATGTGGTCCACGGCGGCGAGGGCGGCCGGGTCGGCGCGCTCGGCGGCTTCCAGCAGGACGCGGGCGCGGTATTCGATGCCGGTCACGGGGGCGTCCGGCAGGAATGCGGCGCGCATCAGGGCCCTTGTGTCGGCGACCAGTTCCAGGCAGCCTCGTGAGCCGCAGGAGCAGCGTGGGCCGTCGGGGTCGGCGGTGGTGTGGCCGACCTCCATCGCGTAGCCGCGCGCCCCACCGAAGACGGTTCCACCGCTGATCAGCGCGCCTCCGATGCCGATGTGCTCGGTCGTCAGGTAGAGCAGCTGGTGCGCGCCGCGGCCGGCGCCGTGGCGGTGTTCGGCGAGGGCGGCGAGGTTCGCGTCGTTGCCGACGTGGACGGGCCACGGCTCGTCGAGGCCTTGGCGCACGAGGTCGCGCGTGGGGACTCCGGCCCACTCCAGATGCCGAGGTTCGAGCGCGTAGCCGTCCTCGGTGCGGACCGGGGACGGCATCGACACCCCGACGCCGGCGACGGGCCGGCCGGCCTCGCGGCCGATCTTGCGCAGCAGCCTGCCGATGCGCAGGAAGATCGAGGCGACCTCCGGGCGCTCCTCGACCGGCTCGCGCTCGACCCGCAGCACGCGGCCGCCGAGCTCGACCACTGCGACGTCGAGGGTGTCCACGCGCAGGTGCACGGCGAGTGCGACCGGCGACGTCGGCGCGACGAGCACGTGGTGCGACGGACGGCCGGGGCCGCCGGCGCCGTCGCCGCGGCGGACGGCCGGGTGCTCGTCGATCCTGACCAGTCCGCGGTTGACCAGGTCGCTCAGCGCATACCCGGCGGCGGAGCGTCCGCAGCCGAGGCGGGCGGTCAGTTCGGCCCGCGTCGCCTCGCCGCCGGCCTGGTGAAGGAGCGTCAGCAGACGCGAGGCGTTGTTGGCCGAATCGTTGCCGTTCGGACCGGTGATCGAACTGGACAGAGGCGGGGTCACCCTCTGATTATGTATTTGTACAGCGTCTGCACAAAATTCGAGGCGCGGAGTGCCCGCCCGGGACCGCGCAGGAGGGGGTCGGTCGTGAACACCGCCATGCTCATCGGCCTGCTGGCCGGTTCGATGACCACCGCGGCCTGGCTACCGCAGGTGGCCAAGGCCTTCCGCACCAGGTCCACCCAGGACTTCTCCTGGGGCTGGTTCGCCATGTTCGGGTTCGGCGTCGCGTTCTGGCTGGTCTACGGCTTCGCGGTCTCCGCGGTCGCGGTGATCCTGCCGAACGCCCTGACGCTGCTGCTCGTGCTGAGCCTGTTCGCGTTGAAGGTGCGGCACGTGCGCATGCTGTGACCCAATTGAAATGCTCTACTTCCGTGGCAAGAGGGCGGATCGCAACTAACCTCCAGAAGAGACACCCACTGTGACATAGCTCTCACTCCTGGAGGTGCCCATGGCCGGGGGAACCACCCCGCCCGGGATGATCACTCCGCTGCGGCTGTTCGCAGCCCTCTGCATCCTGGCGCCGACGGTCGCCGTGATCGCCGTGCCGACGTACAACACCGCGACGCCCACGCTGGGCGGATTCTTGTTCTTCTACTGGTACCAGCTGCTCCTGGTGGTCGTCACCGGGATCCTGATGGTCGCCGCGTACTGGGCGATGAAGATCGATGAGCGGCGGCGCAAGCAGTTCCGCGCCGCCGCCGAGCCCGCCGCGCCGGCCGGGCGCGACGGCGGGGAGGCGGGGGCATGAGGTACCTCGCGGCGTCCACCGGCGTGCACGGCGTCGAACTCGGCGTGGTGACCGCACTGTTCGTACTCGTCGCCGCGCTCGGCTTCCTCGCCGCGCGCTGGCGGCGCACCGGCTCTCCGCGGCATCTGCACGAATGGGGACTGGGCGGCCGCTCGTTCGGTGGCTTCATCACCTGGTTCCTGATCGGCGGGGATTTGTACACCGCCTATACATTCGTCGCGGTCCCGGCCGCGCTGTTCGCCGGCGGCGCGCTCGGCTTCTTCGCGGTCGGATACACGATCCTGGTGTGGCCGCTCGTGTTCATCTTCCTGCCGCGGCTGTGGTCCGTCTCCCGCAAGCACGGGTACGTCACCCCGGCCGACTTCGTGAAGGGCCGGCACGGTTCCCGCTCGCTGTCGCTGGCGATCGCGGTCACCGGGATCGTGGCGACGATGCCGTACATCGCGCTGCAGCTCGTCGGCATCCAGTCCGTGCTGTACGTGATGGGCGTCGGCTCGAACAGCTCCTCCCTCGCGCAGGACCTGCCGCTGTTCGTCGCCTTCATCATCCTCGCCGCGTTCACCTACACCTCCGGCCTGCGCGCCCCGGCCATGATCGCGTTCGTCAAGGACCTGCTGATCTACGTGACGATCCTCGTCGCGGTGATCTACATCCCGACCCGCCTCGGCGGGTGGACGCACATCTTCGGCGCGGCGAGCACCCGGCTCGCGACCAAGAACCCGGTGACGCACCTGCCCGCCGGTTCGACCCTGCTGGCCCACGGCAACACCCTGCCGTTCGCCACGCTCGCGATCGGTTCGGCGATGGCGCTGTTCATGTATCCGCACGCGCAGATCGGCGTGCTGGCCACGAAGCAGCGCAGCACCGTGCGCCGCAACGTCTCCGCGCTGACCGTCTACTCGCTGATGCTCGGCTTCGTCGCCCTGCTCGGCTACATGGCGATCGCCGCCGGGTTCACCACCAAGAGCCTCGGCGGCAACGCTCAGCACGCGGTTCCGGCGCTGTTCGACGCGATGTTCCCGTCCTGGTTCGCCGGGATCGCGCTCGCGGCGATCGTCATCGGCGCGCTGGTCCCCGCGGCGATCATGTCGATCGCGGCGGCGAACCTGTTCACCCGCAACATCTACGTCGATTTCGTCAACCCGGCCGCGACCGACTCACAGCAGACGGCCGTCTCGAAGTGGGTCTCGCTGCTGGTCAAGTTCGGGGCGCTCGCTTTCGTGCTCGGCCTGGACGCCACCAGCGCGATCAACTTCCAGCTGCTCGGCGGTGTGCTGATCCTGCAGACCTTCCCGGCGATCGTCGGCGGCCTGTATACGCGCTACTTCCACCGCTGGGCGCTGCTGCTGGGCTGGGCGGCGGGCATCGTGTACGGCACCGTCGTCGCGTGGCAGCAGTCCTCGGCCGCGCAGCACCATTTCGCCTCGCAGGTGGCGCTGATCCCGTGGACGCATCAGAAGGCATACATCGCCGTCACCGCGCTCGTGGTCAACCTGGTCGTGCTCGTGGTGTCGAACCTCGTGCTTCGCGCGGTCAAGGCGCCGGCCGGGGTCGACGCCACGTCGCCGGCCGACTACGACCACGACAGCGATCTCGAGCAGACGGCGAGCGTGGCGACGGAGACGGAGACCGTCTGAGCGGCGCATCCCTTGCCCCGTAAGATCGCCGGTATGGATCTGGTGGTGCGCGAGGCGCGGGAAGCGGAGTTGGATCGGATCGGCGCGCTGACCGCCGAGGTGTACGAGGCCGACGGCCTGGCCGGCCCGGAGTACGTGCAGGTGCTGCGCGACGCCCGGGCCCGCTGGGAATCGCAGGCCACGACCCTGCTCGTCGCGTTCGACGACGGTGCCGAGGAGCCCGAAGACCTCCTCGGCACCGTCGTCTACGCCGCGCCCGGCTCGCCCTGGCAGGACCTGGGGACCGGTGCCGAGGCGGAGTTCCGGATGCTGGCGACGGCGGCACCGGCGCGCGGCCGCGGCGTCGGCGAGTCCCTGGTGCGCGCGTGCATAGACCGCGCGAAGCTCGCGGGGGCGCCGCGCCTGGTGCTCTCCACGGGCCCGCAGCACATCGCGGCGCACCGGCTCTACGACCGGCTCGGCTTCACCCGAGTCCCGGAGCGGGACTGGGCGCCGACCACGGACCTCGTGCTGCGCGCGTACGTGCTGGAGCTGTAGCCGGCGCGCCGCTGGGCGGATCGGTGCACGGAGATGCACCTCGTGCCTGGAGCTGTAGCCGGCGCGCCGCCGGGCGGGTCGGCGCCGCCGGGCAGGTCGGTGCACGGAGATGCACCTCGTGCCTGGAGCCGCAGCCAGATCAGCTGAGATCGCCGTGCGCGGAGCAGCGGGCGCGGTAGCCGGTGGGCAGCACCTGGACGATCAGCCGCCTGCGACAATGCCTGCAGTAGCGCGGCGGCTCGAGCGCCAGGCGCGCTTCGCAGGCCGGGTGCGGGCTCGGGGCGGGCTCACCGCAGTGGCCGCAGTACGGGGTGGAGTGGGCGGCGGGGTCGGTGGGGGCGGAGCCGGTCATGGCCATCGGGTCGCGCGTCAGCCGAGAACGGCGATGACGCCGCCATCCCGGATCACGTCGCCGGGCACGACCTGGACCTCGGTCACCGCGCCGCCGAGCTCGCAGAGCACCGGGATCTCCATCTTCATGGACTCCACCAGCACCAGCGCGGCCCCGGCACCGACCTCGTCACCGACCTCGACGTGCACCTCGGCGACGTTCGCCACCATCTCCGCGCGGACCACTTCGCTCATGGCTGAACAGTACCAATCCCAAGGGAACGGCACGCGTACCCGGCTCCGACGTCATTCGGCCGGGACCAGCCTGGTGAGCGACTCGACGGCGTGCGGGTCGTACGGGTCGCCGATCCCGCGCCTCATCCGTGCCAGGGCCCTGACGTGCGCGGAGGGTCCGGGCTCGGCGGTGCGCAGGTCCTCGAAGTCGTTGGCGACCCGCAGGATCGCGGCGGCCCGGCGCTCGCTCTCGTCGCCGACCGCCTCGTCGTCGCCGACGGCGGCCTCGGAGACCGCGAGCTGGGCCCGGTAGGACAGCGGCTGCGCCTCCAGCACCCGCGCGACGCGGTCGAGCACGCCGGTCTGCCGGACGACCTCCGCGCCGCGCGCCGCCACCTCGGCCGCGACCCACGGCGTGGCCAGCACGGTGGCGCCGCCCGGCAGCGGGTCGGCGAGGGAGAGCTGACCGATGTCGTGCAGCAGCGCGGCGTATTCGAGGTCGAGCAGTTCCGGCTCGGTCAGGTCCAGGTCGCGGCCGATGGCGAGGGCCAGCCGGCATACGCGGCGGGCGTGGCCGGGGTCGGTGTACCCGGCGAGGTCGGTCATCCGGGACAGCGCGCGGATCGTCTGCTGGTAGGTGGCGCGGATCGCCGAGTAGCGGCGCAGCGCCCGCTGCATCACGAGGACCGGCACAGCGGCGACCGGCAGCACCCACAGGCCGAGCGGGTCGGCGGCGAGGGCGGTCGCGACGGACAGCGCCGCGACGGCCGGGCAGACGCGTGCCGTGGCCGCGCATTCCTCGAACCAGCGGCCGAGCATGCGCTTCATGCTGCGCGGTACGGCGGCGTGCTGCGGCGCCCTGGCGTGGCCGAAGGACGAGTCGCCGTACTCGGAGTGGCCGATCAGCGAGCCGTTCGCGTAGTACCCGGAAGAGGTGGCGAACACGGCCGCGAACGCGGGGTCGATCAACAGCGCGAGGATCGCCATCGCGCTCAGCAGCAGGAAGCGCTCGGTGTGCGTGGCCGACGCGACGGTCGAGGCCAGCACCGAACGGAGCAGCCACGCGATCATCGCGGTCACCCCGATACGCCGGACGAGGTACCCGATCGGGGCCGGGCGTCCGGCGACCGCCTGCGGGATCGAGCCGATCACGGTGGCGACGGCGACCACGACGACGACCTGCACCGGGCCCCAGAGCGCGGGCTTGCCGCCGATCGTGGTGGTCAGGGCGTAGCCGAGCGACGCGGTGGCGGCCAGCGGCGCGTTGTCCCGGCCGCCCGGCAGCGTGATCCGCAGCGCCTCGCCGACCGCGATCACGGCGCCGAACGCGATCGCGTCGGCCACCTGGACCGGGCCGTGCGCGAACAGGTTCAGCACCGCCGCGAGCACACCCGCCGCGAGCAGGCAGCCGAGCAGCACCGGCGCGGCTACGACGTGGTGCCGCGCCTGCGGGCGCGGGCGGACCGGGTCGGGGAAGGGACCGGGCCGGCGGAAGTGGCGGTCGGCGCCGGTCATCGACCCTCCGTCTCAGGGCCCGTGTTCGTCGGGGCGTCGAGGTCGGCCTTCGCCTCCCGCTTGGCCTGCGCGGGCAGGTTCAGCTCGGGGCGAAAAGGGCCGAGGCGCAGCTCCTCGCGTGGCGCCGCGTGCCCGGCGCACCCGGCGACGGCGGACGCCGGTTCGGCGGCTCCGGCAGCCGCGGACTCGCGCTCGACGGACTCCGGTTCGGCGAATTCGGGTTCGGCGAATTCCGGCTCGGCGTACTCAGGCTCCTCTATCGAGGGCTCGGGATCGGGATCGGGGCCGGGCGCGTAGACGTCGGACTGCGGCTTCTCGGCGAGCTCGAGGTCGACGGCGAGCAGCTGGTACGCCGGGTCGTCGTGGTCGAACTGGGCGACGACGGCTCCCGGCGGCAGCTCGGCGAGCTCCGGCCGGCCGTCGCGGCCGTCCGGGCAGGCGGTGCCGTCGCCGCGCCACGGGCGGCCGGAGAGCTCGGCGCGGGAGAGCGCGGCCGCGATCGCGTCCACGATCGCCGGGTCGAACTGGCTGCCCACGTTGGCGCGCAGCTCGGTCAGCGCCTCGTCCGAGCCGCGGGCGCCGCGGTAGGAGCGGGTCGAGGTCATCGAGTCGAAGGCGTCGGCCACCGCGATGATCCGCGCGAACGGCGGAATCCTCATACCGCGCAGGCCGCTCGGATAGCCGAGCCCGTCCATCCGCTCGTGGTGGTGCAGGATCGCGCTGTACGCCTCGTCCAGGAAGGCGATGTCGCGCACCACCTCGACGCCGCGCGAGGGGTGCAGCCTGATCTCCTCGAACTCCTCGTCGTCCAGCCGCCCGGTCTTGCGCAGCAGCCGGGTCGGCACGCCGAGCTTGCCCACGTCGTGCAGGGTCGCCGCGTACCGCAGCACCTCGACGCGCTCCGGCGCCAGCCGCAGCTCGGCGGAGATCATCTCGCTGATCTTGGCGACCCGCTCGCTGTGCCCGCGGGTGTAGAGGTCCTTGATCTCGACGGCCTGGACCAGGGTCCTGATGATCGCGTCGTGCGCGATCCGCTGCTCCTCGTACTGCACCGTGGCCCACCGGGTGACGACCACCGGGCCGAGCAGCACGATCGCGGCCAGCGCGTCGTAGGACACGCTCCACAGGACCGCCGTGAGCAGGCCGACCAGGGCGTAGGCGATGTTGCGCGGGACCATCCGGAGCTCGAAGTCGCGCCAGGCGGCCCGCGGCGTCTGCCGTCCGGCCTGCACCAGGAAGGTCTCGATCAGCGCGGCCGGGACCATGCTCAGCACCAGCACGGCGAGGCCTATCGGCAGCAGCGCGCGCGGGAAGTCCGAGCCGGTCAGCGCGACGCAGCCGCCGGCCGCGTGGTAGACCCCGCCCGCGGCCGCGGCGGCCAGGAAGGCGACGGCGCAGGCGAAGGCGACGCGCAGCGGATCGCCGCGCCGCAGCACCATGCACGAGGAGCCGACCGCGCCGGTCAGCGCGGCGGCGCCGGGCGGCAGCAGCACGATCGCGGCCAGCAGCACCGAGACCATGGCCGGGCCGGCCGGGCTCTCCTGGGTGTCCGGCAGCCTGATGGTGAGGTTCAGCACGACCTGCAGCAGCATCAGGACCAGGAAGGGGGCGCGGGGCAGGTGCGCCCAGTCGGTCTCCGGCAGCACGCAGACCCCGACGATCCCCGCCGCTGCGATCACGGCGGTGAAGAAGTACCGTGCGCGCTGCGGCATCCGGTCCGTCCTCGCCAGCCTCGTCGATCGGTCCCTCCGATCGGACTACCGGCTAAGCCTACTGAGGATATGCGCCGCGAGGGGGCGTAGTCGTGAGGAATTCATTTCATCGAGCTAACGTCGAGTGCGCTGGTCGGCGCGTCGTGAACGTTCGGTCACCCCGGCGTCACGGTACGCCTCCGAACGGCGCCGCACGCACCCGCGACTCAGGCTCTTGCCATGATCGGCGGCCACTCGGCGCGGCGGCCGGGCCGCGGCGGACGCGCCGCCGCGGGGGCTACGACAGGGCCGGGCTCTGCTTCGCGGCGTCCGGCTCCTCGGCCGGGACGCAGTCGGCGTCGGCCGCCGCGCCGGCCTGGACCTGGCGGATCTTGGAGAGCACCTTGGCCCGCAGGTCCCCCGGTGCCACTTCCGAGCAGCAGCGGTGCACCAGCGACTTCACGGCCTGCTCGAGACCGTATTCGGCGAGGCAGGGGGTGCAGTCGTCCAGGTGCTGCTTCACGGTGGCGAGATCGTCGTCCGCCATCTCGTGATCGATGTACTCATAGACGTGTTCGAGCACCGACGCGCAGTCGTCGTGCGGGTGGCCGCAGCTCATGACACCGTCTCCTTCTTCTCGCCGCCGAAGCCCCTTTGCTCCGCGTAGTCGGCCAGCAGTTCCCGCAGTTGGCGTCGTCCCCGGTGCAGCCGGGACATCACCGTGCCGATGGGTGTACCCATGATGTCCGCGATCTCCTTGTACGGGAAGCCCTCGACGTCCGCGAGGTACACCGCCATCCGGAAATCCTCGCCGATGGACTGCAGCGCCTCCTTGACGTCCGAGTCGGGCAGGTGGTCGAGCGCCTCGACCTCGGCCGAGCGCAGCCCCGTGGAGGTGTGCGACTCGGCGCGGTGCAGCTGCCAGTCCTCGATCTCGTCGCTCCCGGCGGACAGCGGCTCGCGCTGCTTCTTCCGGTAGCCGTTGATGAAGGTGTTCGTCAGGATGCGGTACATCCAGGCCTTGAGGTTGGTGCCGGGCCGGAACTGGTGGAAGGACGCGTACGCCTTGGCGTAGGTCTCCTGCACCAGGTCTTCGGCGTCGGCCGGGTTGCGGGTCATCCGCAGTGCGGCCGAGTAGAGCGCGTCGAGGTACGGCATCGCGTCCCGCTCGAACCGCGCGTCGCGCTCCGCCGGGGTCTCCCCGTCGAGCGCGGCGGGCTCGGGTCCGGCACCGACGTCGAGCGCGTCCTCGACGTCCGCCGACGCCGCGGGACGGCCGTGATCCGCGATCATGCCCACGCCTGCTGCAACCTCCGTGTCCAGGACAAGGTCACGGCGCTCCCGAACGGCGCCGACCACCTTGACCCCACCCGACTCTAGCCGCTGAGGCGTCGGGTCAACGAGTCGAGGCCGCACGAACGCGTCGTCGGCCGACTGCAGGGGGTTACTCGTCATCAATCCAGGCACGTGGACTAGAACAGCGTCTCCGGGCCGGTTAATTCCCGAATCAGCTCGGGACCGTTGTTGCGCACGTTGCCCACCTCAGCACCGACCGGATGGGCCGTCCAGGCGGGGGCGGCCGTCAGGTCGAGTAAGGAACGCACCTGGTCAACGTCCCTGACGTCCTCGTCCAGCCACGGGCCGATCGCGTCGCGCGCCAGGGCCAGCGGCATCCGGTCGTGGATCTCGGCGAGCGGACCGAGCGCGGGTCCGGTGAGGACCGAGACGGACCACAGCGGCCGGTTCTCGGGGTCGATCCACCGCTCGTAGAGCCCCGCGAACGCCAGTTGCCCGCCGTCCGCCGCGTGGATGAACATCGGCTGCTTGCGGGCGCCGTCCTTCTTCCACTCGTAGTAGCCGTCGGCGGGCAGCACGCACCGCCGCCGGGCGAAGGCGCTGCGGAACATCGGCTTCTCCGCGGCCGTCTCGACCCGCGCGTTGAACGCCCGCACGCCGACGCCCGGGTCCTTCGCCCAGTACGGGATCAGGCCCCAGCGCGCGACCGACAGCCGCCGTCCGCCCCCGTCCTCGCGCCGCTGCCACACCACCGGGACCGGGTCCGTCGGGGCGGTGTTGTAGTTCGGGGCGAAGGACGCCGCGAATTCGTTCCCTGCCACGGCCCGGAAATCGAGCTCCATCTGCCGGTACGGCGTGGCCACCACATATCTCCCGCACATGTCACCCATCTTCCCCGATACCCTTGGGCCATGAGCAGAGACGAGCTGTGGGACGCACCGGCCGCCACTGAACCGATCCGCGCCCGGGTGACCGTGCCCGGTTCGAAGTCCGCGACCAACCGCGCGCTGGTGCTGGCCGCGCTGGCCGACGGCCCGTCCACGCTCTACCGCCCGCTGCGCAGCCGGGACACGCTGCTGATGGCCGGGGCGCTGCGCGCGCTCGGCGCCGAGATCGAGGACGTCCCCGCCGCCGACGGCGCGTTCGCGTCCTGGCTGGTCAAGCCCGCCGAGCAGCTCACCGGCGGCACCGAGGTGGACATGGGCGCCGCGGGCACGGTGATGCGCTTCGTGCCGCCGATCGCCGCACTGGCCGACGGCCCGGTGCGCTTCGACGGCGACCCGCGCTCGCACGAGCGTCCGGTCGGCCCGCTGGTGGACGCGCTGCGCGCGCTCGGCGCCGAGATCGACGACGCGGCGCATCCGGGCCACTTCCCGCTCACCGTGCTCGGGCAGGGCGGCCTGCGCGGGGGTGCCGTGGAGATCGACGCGTCGGCCTCCTCGCAGTTCGTCTCCGCGCTGCTGCTGAGCGGCGCGCGCTTCGCCGAGGGTGTGGACGTGCGCCACGTCGGCGGTCGGCTGCCCTCGCTGCCGTACATCGCGATGGCGGTGCAGATGGTGCGCGAGGCGGGCGTCGAGGTGGACGACTCGCGGCCGGAGCGCTGGCAGGTGCGGCCCGGCGCGATCAAGCCGGTCACCCAGACCATCGAGCCCGACCTGTCGAACGCCGCCCCGTTCCTGGCCGCGGCACTGGTCACCGGCGGCGCGGTGACGGTCGCGGACTGGCCGCGGCAGACCACGCAGCCCGGCGACCGGCTCCGCGAGATCCTCACGCTGATGGGCGCGACCTGCAGTTTCACCGAGGCCGGCCTGGAGTGCCGCGGCTCCGGCACGATCCACGGCGTGGACCTGGACCTGGCCGACGAGGCCGAGCTCACCCCGACCATCGCGGCCCTGGCCGCCCTCGCCGACGGCCCCTCGCGGCTACGCGGCATCGGCCATATCCGGCTGCACGAGACCGACCGGCTCGCCGCGATCGCCGCGGAGATCAACGGCCTCGGCGGGCGGGTGAAGG
>Ga0310811_10003132_pt1 | contig 20774 bp, 16 predicted proteins | sample YCmetagenome_FD_207642 | JGI IMG/M metagenome (GOLD analysis project Ga0310811, IMG submission 207642) | Soil microbial communities from experimental microcosm in Duke University, North Carolina, United States - YC | ecosystem: Engineered > Artificial ecosystem > Soil microcosm > Unclassified ...
GCCATCACTGGCACAAAAAGTTGCGCCCAGCAGATCGTCGACAGACAGACCTGGACAGACAGCCTGAATTTCTTGAGGAGAAAGAAGTTGCGCAGGCACGCCCAGACTGCGCTGCAAATCCACGCCCACCTGATAACTGGCCAGTTCCTCGGCGGTTCTGAGGAGGAAGAGATAGCCAGCCTGCTGAAAGCTCTGCTGCGGAAGAGCGAGATGTTCTTGCAATTGTTCAAAAAATTGTACTGAATAGCGAGAGAGCGCGATATTCATCTCATCAGAAAACTGCTGGCGAATGCCGCCTGCGCCCTTCGCGGTTGAGCCACTGGCGAGAGTATCGCGTTCTACCAGCGTCACGCGAGAGCAGCCACGCAGAGCCAGATGATACGCGATGCTACAGCCCAGCACGCCACCGCCAATGATCAGTACATCGGGATGGTGGGCGTCATACGTTGGGATCTCAGTCATTTCTCAGCGCATTGAGCATCTTTTACGACAAAAAATGCTCAACTCCTTTCTCCAGATAGATTTGTAGTATTTATTTCATAACTTTTTTTTGCTCGATATGCAAGGGATATTTTCAGATATCCATCATTCTCCCCTGGCGCAGACAAGCCGCGCCTCTACGTAAGGGGGTGGTCAAGGGACAAGCGAGGAGATTTTGTCAGAGAGACCTGTACCAAGAAGAGCTTTATGAGGTATGATAAAGAAGATAGCTCTTTTTGTCAGGAAGATAGGATAAATGCTGTCATGACCCCCCGCCTGAAGGCGCGGGGCTTGCCGTAAGGCCCACGGTTTTGCGGGAGGTCACGAGCTTTCAGGCCCTACATGACCAGGTTCAGCCCTTTGGGGCTACGTTATTGGGGAGTGCTTCAGTTCCGACCGGCGCGTGCGCGGCCAGCGTGACGCTCTCGAACTTCGAAGTTAAACATCCCTATGGGGCTAAGGAAGTGCTTTGAGGATAGGCCGCCCAATAACTTTACCGAGGCCAACATCACCCGCGCAAGCGGAGGCTCTTTCGGGAGCACAAGGAGTTGTTCATTGAGTTTCGTTTTTGTCGTTGATACCAACAAGAAACCGCTCAACCCGGTTCATCCCGGTCGGGCTCGTCTCTTGCTCAAAGCGGGCAAGGCGGCGGTGCTCAAGCGTTACCCGTTCACCTTAATACTCAAGATAAGCGTGGAACAGCCGCAGGTGCAGCCGCTTCGTCTCAAGCTCGATCCCGGCAGCCGTACCACCGGGATTGCTCTCGTGGACGATCAGAGCGGGCAGGTGCTTTTCGCTGCTGAGTTGTCTCATCGTGGGCAGGCGATCAAGGATGCCCTTGACTCCCGCCGGGCCATTCGTCACAGCCGAAGAGCACGCCATACGAGATATCGTCAACCACGCTTTGCTAATCGTCGTAGGCCCAAGGGGTGGCTTGCCCCTTCCCTGATGAGCCGAGTGTGCACTATCGAGACCTGGATGAAGCGCCTGCGCACACGTTGCCCAATCACGGCGATCAGTATGGAACTGGTAACGTTCGATTTGCAAGCAATGGAGAACCCTGATATCCAGGGGTGCGAGTACCAGCAGGGAACGTTGGCTGGCTACGAATTACGTGCCTATCTCCTGGAGAAGTGGGGGAGAGCGTGTTCGTATTGTGGGAAAAAGGATCTCCCCTTGCAGATTGAGCACATTCAAGCGAAAGCCAACGGGGGAACCAACAGGGTGAGTAATCTCTGCCTTGCGTGCGAGGCGTGCAATCGGGCGAAGGGCACCCAGGATGTTGCGGTGTTTCTGGCGAAGAAGCCCGATCGGCTCAAGCGTCTTCTCGCTCAGGCGAAGGCCCCGTTGAAGGATGCCGCAGCCGTCAATAGTACGAGGTGGACCTTGTTCGAGCGGCTCAAAGAAACGGGCCTTCCCGTAGAATGCGGTTCAGGAGGGCTCACCAAGTTCAACCGGGTGAGTCGTGGCCTGGAAAAGACCCACTGGCTCGATGCGGCCAACGTAGGACAGAGTACGCCGCCTGTCATCCAGGTGGGCAAGGCCATCAAGCCCTTGCTCATTCAGGCCACTGGATACGGCAATCGACAACGCTGCGGGGTGGACAGGTACGGCTTCCCCAAGCGGCATCGCCAGTGGAAAAAGAGACACTATGGGTATCAAACTGGCGATCTCGTGCGGGCAGTCGTTCCCCAACCCCTCAAAACAGCAGGCAGGCATGTAGGACGGGTGCTGACGCAGGCCACTGGCTCGTTCGATATCAGCGTCAAAGGCAGGCGGGTCGCCGGGGTGAGCGCTCGCTACTGTCAGCCGATCCAGCGTCATGATGGATATGCCTATAGCGTAGGAACAGACCACGCCACCCTATCCACCGTAAAAGGAGGACCGCATTCCTCCCCGGCCTGAAGGCGCGGGGCATCCTGCGGTCCCGTTCGGTGAAGCAGAAAACGAGAAGAAGGAAAACGTATCGTGAGTAGCAAGCCAGATCTGCAAACTCTTTTTAGCGTACAGGGAAAGACCGTCGTGATTACGGGCGGGAGTGGGGTACTCGGCTACACACTGTCTCAGGCTCTTGCGCAACGCGGTGCCCGCGTCGTCATCATCAGTTTTCGCGAAGAGACCGCGAGCAGGGCTGCGGCACAGTTGCAGGCAGAAGGGGGTCAGGCCCTCGGTATTGCCTGCGATGTGACCGATAAAGCCGCGCTGGAACAGGCATTAGCACAGGTGACCCGGACCTACGGGCCGGTAGATATACTTATCAATGGAGCCGGGGGAAATCAGCCAAAGGCCACGACTGCGCCCGAACGATCTTTTTTCGACCTGGACGCTCAGGCCATCGAGAACGTCTTTCGCCTGAACTTCACCGGCACCATCCTCACCTGCCAGGTCTTTGCACGCGGCATGGCCGAGCGCGGAGAGGGCTGCATCATCAATATCGCCTCTATGAGCGCGCTCAAACCGCTGACACGCGTGGCAGTCTATAGCGCAGCGAAGGCGGCCATCGCGAATTTCACCCAGTGGCTGGCGGTCCACATGGCACAGGAATATAGTCCGAACATACGCGTCAATGCACTGGCCCCCGGCTTCTTCTTAACGGAACAAAACCGCTATATATTATTGAACGAAGAAGGGAAATGGTCACCTCGCGCCGAGTCGATCCTGGCCCATACACCAGCTCGACGCATGGGCCAGCCGGAAGACCTGATTGGCGCATTGCTCTGGTTAGCCAGTCCCGCAGCCTCCTTTGTCACGGGCATCGTCGTACCGGTCGATGGTGGCTTTGCGGCTTTTGGGGGCGTGTAGTTTTGTCTACAATGTCACGTAGAGAAGAGGAATTTCCCGTCAATTTCGTAGAGGCGCTGCTGGTCTGCGTAAGGGCCGAGAGGGCCGGTGGGGCTCGCGGGCAGGGATAAACCGCAATACCGTTCAAATAAGAAGAATCTGAGCTCAGAGAGATTGCACGAGAAGGTTCTCTATAGCGTGCAATTGGTCTTGCCTTGGGGCCTGCAAGGCTCATTCGTGTGAGCCAAACGCAGACCTCCATTGCACTTATTTGAACGGTATTGGGATAAACCGCTGCCCCTACCTGTTCTGTTGTGCGGAACCGGATCTCGTGTGGCACGGGGGGGCATGTGATTCCCTCTCCTCGAAGAAAGGCTGAGGTAGGGATCGCGCTTTATGCCGATCCACGGCCCCCACCGGCCATTTCGCCCCTTAGGTTGATGCGTATTCATTGGAGTCAAACGTCAATGCATGCGTTTTTTGTGGCAGTGGCCGCAACATACGTGCGCAATGACGCTTGACTGCGTATTACGGGAACATGGATGTAGTAGTAAAAGCGAAGGATATGAAAGGATTCATATGTATTATCTTGCACAGGTAAACATCGCACGGATGCTGGCCCCGCTACATGATCCGCTGATGGCCGAATTTGTAGCACAGCTCGATCCGGTCAATGCGCTTGCGGATAATAGTCCCGGTTTTATCTGGCGTTTCCAAACTTCTGAAGGGAATGCGACCGATATTCGGCCATATGATGATGAAATGATTCTTTTCAATATGTCCGTCTGGGCTTCATTGAACGAATATTCCAGTTATGTCTTTGCAAGTGGCACGTTGCATCGTGAGGTCATGAAACAACGCAGGCGCTGGTTCCAACGCATGGAGGGTCCATATACAACGATCTGGTGGGTGCCACAGGGACATATTCCCACGGTGGAGGAAGCCAAAGAACGTCTGGAACATCTGCGCATACACGGCGAAACAGCGTACGCATTTACGCTCAAGACGCCTTTTCCTGCTCCAGATGCCAGCAATGAGCCGCTAGACCAGCAGCCTGAACCCTGCCTGGCATAAAACATGGGGAAGAGCCTGTCTCTTCCCCATTGACATTATGTGTGTAACGAACGCACTGATCCGCGCTTGATAAGCTCTACGGAGAGAATACTGGTTGTTGCAATTGCCTCCGGATCGGCAATTCGCGCCATCAAGCTTTTCACCGCCATTGCGCCCATCGCCTCTTTGTGGACCTGAACCGTCGTCAGAGGGGGAGTCAGGTGTGGCGCGATATCATTATTATCAAAGCCGACCACCGAGATATCTTCAGGAACGCGAACACCAAGCTTTCGTAAGGCATTGAGCGCTTTATCCGCCAATGGATCGCTGGCACAGCAAAGGGCGGTGAAGGGATAGCCAGAATCCAGGAGACGCTTGCAACTGGCCAGGACGGCATCAGGTTTGATCACATCACAATTCTCGATGATCAGCTCTTCCTGGATCGGTAACCCGGCCTCGTGTAGGGCCGCGCGATATCCATCTCTGCGCCTCTCAAAAGTATAGATCATCGTATGGGGAGGCTGTACACTACTCGTCGTGGGGCCGCCAAGAAAAGCAATCTGCCGATGACCTTCGCTGAGCAAATACTGGATCGCTTCCTTCGTCCCCTCGTAGTTATCAGAGAGCACCGCATCAACTGGCTGTCCGGGAATATGGACATAATTGTCCACCAGCACCAGCGGGAACTTCGCAGCTTGCAGCGATTGCACCGTTTCAAGGCCAGTAGCCCCGACTAAAAGCAGGCCACCCACGCGCATTTCATGCAGCTTACTGAGCAGAAGATAGGATGGCTGACTGAGGCTCATCCCATAATACGTGACATAAATATTTGATTTGCGCGCCTCAATTTCCGCGCCATGCAGAATATGAGACCAGAACGTATCCAGCGGAGGCTCGTCCAGATCGCTATACGCCAGAATAAAACCAATCACCTTGAGCGCTCGCTTCTCGTTACGAGCAGAATGTCCCTGGTCAGTTGTTTTGAAATAGCCCAGATCCGCAGCCACCTGTAGAACATGCTGGCGCAATTCTTCTTTGATACTGCTATGGTTATTTAAAGCGCGTGAAACGGTGGCAATAGAAACTTCCGCCTCTCGTGCAATATCTTTCACCGTGATTGAGTTCCCCATAAGAGTTTGCCTCATTATCTCGCCCTAAGCGTGAATTCACCTTTTTTAGTAAAAAGTTGTATCATTTTTCACCTCTCATGTCAATCTATAAACTTTCAGTCCTGAGGAAATCGCAGCTTCGATCGATCAAGAAACAAACGTACGTGAAAACAATGACTATTACTGATCTATTTTATGAAAAATAGCTAAAATAAGTCAAGTTATTTTCAGAAAATAAGCATTGACAATTGCAAATTTATTGGTTACTATTTTCACTAGGTTACCTATTGGTCGCAGGTAACCCAACAAAGACGTTTGGAACGACCATTTAGAGATGGCTGTTTAGAGATGATTAGCCAGGAAGGAATGCAAGATGAAGTCCAGGATGGACATGAACAAAGATGCTCTTCTTAGTGGTAAAAACACAACATTCCATCGTATGACGAGGCGCGACGCCTTACGGGTTATCACGGCAACAGCAGGCACACTGGTCGCAGGATCGGTGCTGGATGCCTGTGGCAGTACAGCAGCTTCCTCCTCATCGGGAGGGCCAGTAACGCTACAATTCTGGGATACGTTCACGACGGCAGAAATCAATCTGCTACACACCATGGGGGCTGAATACACCAAGCTCAATCCCAATGTCAAAATCAACTTTTACGAGATCCCCTACGCACAACGACCCACAAAAATCCCTTCCGCAGTCCAGACGAACTCACTACCAGACATCATCAGAGCTGACTATCCGTATCAATGGTATCTCAGCACACAGAACAAGCTCGCATTTCTGGAGAACGACCTGAAAGGCTGGGACATGCGTACGGCCATTTATGATACTGTCTGGGAACAGACATCCTATCAGGGCCATATCATCGGCGTGCCGCAGGACAAATTCACGGATGTATTTTGTTACAATCAGGACAAATTTGACAGAGACGGCATCAAGCAGTTTCCGACCACGTGGGCGGAACTGATCGAGGCCTGCCAGAAAATGACGCATGGCGATGAATATGGTCTGGCATTCTATCCCGATACCGGTCAATTATTTACGGACTTCCTCCTGGAAGGGGGCGGCAAACTCGTTGACACAAATATGAATCCGACCTTTAACCAGGACCCGGGCGTGGCGTCCCTTCAGATGCTCGTTGATCTGGTCAAGAAGTACAAGGTCACCCCTCCGGGCGTCACAGGCTGGCAGTACGCCAACTCGGATGACGCATTGAGAAGTGGCAAAATTGGCATGGCAGAGTTTGGTTCCTGGATCATCGGAAACTATCAGGAAGCCAAAGTACCCTGGAAACTGGGTATTGGCGCTATGCCTAAAGGTCCAGCTGGCAACGGACTGATCTCAGCGACGACAATGTATATGGTGATGAACACCTCACCGCATCAGCCAGAGGCCATTGCCTTCCTCAAATGGCTGGTCAGTCGGCAGAATGCGTTGCGCTGGGCAAAGACCCTGAATCACGAGCCGATCGATAAATACACGGCCGCCGATCCCTACTTCGCGACACCGCTCTTTAAGCCGTTCCAGACCTCTCTGCCATATGCTTCAGCCATGCCAGCGACCCCTGCATACAATGCAGTCAACCAGGCTATCACCCAGGCGATTCAGCAGGCCATTCTGGGACAAAAGACCCCGAAAGCGGCCCTGAATGATGCGGCAACAACCGCCAAGAGCGCTCTGCAAGGATAAGACTAGACTCAGAGAAGAGTAAAGACTATGCTCAGAACCAAGGCATTCAATGCCAGTCCTGGTAAGATGGGATTCAAGCAGCAGCGTCGGAACAGGAACATTACCCCGTATATGTTCCTGCTTCCGGCAACCATTGCCATGCTTCTCATCTTCTTCTATCCGATGCTCGACGGATTGTATACCAGCTTTACGCATTACAATCAGTATACCAATATCACGAGCTTCGTTGGTTTCAAAAACTACGCCAGCATCTTGAGCAGTGGTGATTTCTGGAACAGCATGGTGCGTTCCGTCATCTGGGTTGTCTTCAGCGTGCTGGGACAATTTGTGCTCGGCTTCGGCTTTGCTTTGTTGCTCAACGAGCGCTGGCCGGGAAATCGTTTGATGCGCGCACTGGTGATGATTCCGTGGGTAATGCCAGGAATCTCAGTGGCTCTGACCTGGAGTTTGATCTTCAACGGACAGCTCGGGCTCTTAAACGATCTCTTGCTACGCTGGAACCTGCCTCCGCAACAATGGTTAGCAGATCCGAATATGGCAATGGTCACAGTCATTGTTGCCAATATCTGGAAAGCCTTCCCGTTTGTCGCGGTCACGATCCTTGCCGGACTCGCCTCTATTCCAGATGAACTCTATGATGCGGCTAAAGTTGATGGCGCATCCGTAGTGGGACGTTTCCGTCACGTAACATTGCCACAATTGCGCAACGTGATCCTGATCATCGTCCTCTTGATGATAGTATGGACATTCAACTACTTCGACCTGGTGTATGTCATGACACAGGGGGGACCTGCTCAAGGCACCGAAATTGCGCCGGTACTGGTAGCACGTTACGCTTTCCAGCAGTTCGACTATGGGCTTTCTGCCTCGGTCGCAGTTGTGATGACCCTCTTTAACATTCTTTTTGCCGCACTCTACCTGATGGTACTGCGCCGTCCGAATTCATAAGAGAAGAGAAAGAGGAGCCTGCATATGGAAACGACGAATCCCGTCAAAAGAAGTGTGCTGGGATGGATCGGGTTATACATTCTGGTGGTGATCGGCGCGCTTATTATCCTGGTGCCCATTTTCTGGATGCTCACCATCGCGCTACGCCCATCCAACGAGCTGTATATCACACCCTTTCCACTGCTTCCGCCGACGCCGACTTTTGGCAATTTTATTGATGTGATCTTGAACCGCACGGCGATCCCTGCACATCTGGAGCAAGGTGTCGTACGCAGTCTGATCGTCGCCGTCAGCACGACGGTCCTTTCGGTCGTGATTGCGTCTCTGGCCGCTTATGCGCTGGCGCGCTTTGACTTCCGAGGAAAAGAGCCCTACGGGCTATTCATGCTCGTGACGCAGATGATGCCCTCGATCCTTTTCCTGGTGCCTCTCTTTGAGATCTTGCGTGGCATTGGTCTGGTCAATACGCTTCCGGGCTTGATCCTGAGCTATCTGACCTTCTCGCTCCCATTTTGCATCTGGCTCCTGCGCGGCTACTTCGAAGCGCTCTCGCCGGACCTGGAGTGGGCGGCGATGACGGATGGCTGTAGCAGGCTGCAAGCGATGATTCGCATCACGCTGCCGCTGGCAACGCCTGCGCTGGTAGCCACGGGAGCTTTTGCCTTTATTAATGCATGGAATGAATTTCTGTTCGCCTTTATTCTGGATGGTCAGCAACCCTTGCTCCCGGTCCAGTTGTATGGGTTTATCGGCCAGTATGGCCCTCAATATGGTGACTTGATGTCAGCAGCCATCCTGGTTGCACTCCCTCCCGTCATTCTGTTTGTGGTGATGCAACGTCATCTTGTACGAGGACTGACTGCCGGTGCGGTCAAGGGCTAATTCATCCCCATCCGCACGTTCATCGTCGAGGTGGTATGGATACCACCCTATCGCATCGTAGCGGCGGCGTTTATCTCCGCCTGGTAAGGAACACACTGTGAAACAGGCTGCAATTGTTGGGAAAAGACAGGTCGTACTTGTTGAAAAAGAGAAACCAGCTCTCCCGGACGGCTGGGCGCTCGTAAAAATCATGGTCGCCCCCATGTGCGCTGAATATAAGGGATTTGCGAACGGCACAATCAACGACTCCCTCGGACACGAAGCGGCTGGTGAGGTCGTAGAAGTCGCACCCGGAAGTCGGGTAAACGTGGGAGACCGGGTGGTAGCCATGCCGCTCACTTCCTGTGGTCAGTGCGATCTCTGTCGCGCGGGCGACTACATTCATTGTGAAGTCAGCCAGCAAGTTTCATTGCCAACGATGGCGCAATATGTCGCCAAACCATCCTGGCTTCTGCTCAAAATCCCTGATGGGCTGAGCTATGAAAAGGCAGCCCTGGCCTGCTGCGGGCTTGGTCCTTCTTTCGGAGCGCTCGAAAGGATGGGCGTGGACGCCTTCAGCACGATCCTGATTACGGGCCTGGGTCCGGTAGGACTCGGAGCTGTGGTCAATGCACGCTTCAGGGGAGCGCGCGTCATCGCCGTAGAAATGAATGAGTACAGGCAAAAGATCGCGCGCGAAATGGGCGTGGAAGAGATCATCGATCCCCGCGATCCCGAGGCTCTGCAAAAAATCAAAGCGTTGACTGGCGGGAAAGGACCCGACTACGGTCTTGACTGCTCCGGCGTTGTCGCGGCCCATCGGCTCCAGATCGACGCGGTCAGACGGCTGGGGAAAGTGACGTTTATCGGAGAGTGCAACGAAGACACGCCGCTTCGTATCAGCCCGGATATGATCCGCAAAGGAATTTCCCTGATGGGGGCCTGGCACTACAATCTCAACGTGTTCCCGAAGGTGCTCAAGGTGATCAGCGAGTCGCCACTTATTGATAAACTGGTGACGCATACCTTCCCCTTTAGCGAAATTCAGCAGGCATTTGAACTTTCAGCGGGCCAGTTTTGCGCGAAAGTTCTCCTGAAGCCCTGGGAATAAGAGGCAAGCACACGAGAACGAAGGCGGTTATTATACGCATCGAAGCACAAGCTATACGTCGAGCATTCTTTTACCGCTTGCTTGCGATGAGGCATGAAAAAGACGTATAGTGAAGCCAGAATGAAAAGGAGATATTGTTCGTGTTTACAAGCTTGAATCCTCACGCTATCGGCTTTACGGTGCCTTTTGCAGAAGCACTAGAGCTGGCCAGTACCTACGGGTTTGAGGGATTGGATCTGCCCATCGTTGAACTGGGCGAACTGTCCGGGCAGACCTCGTTACAGGAGATCAAAGCGCGTTTTGCGGAGAAGCACCTGCGTCCGGGCGGATGGGGTCTTCCGGTCGATTTTCGTCACGACGAAGAGACCTATCAGGCGGGACTCGCCAATATGGTCTCGTACGCAAAAATAGCGCAGGCGCTGGGTAGCCCTTACTGCTTCACCTGGATTCTCCCCGCCTCCGACGAGCTGGACTATAACGCCAACATGGAGCTGCACGTCAAACGGTTGCGTCCGGTGGCGCAGATCCTGGCAGATCACGGTTGTCGTCTGGGCCTGGAGTTTGTCGGACCGCTCACGATGCGCAAGGGCCATAAATATGAGTTCATATCGACCATCGCTGGAGCCTTGGAGTTAGGAGACCGCCTGGGGACCGGCAATACCGGCCTCCTGCTGGACTGCTGGCACTGGTATACCTCCCATAGCACCGTCGATGAGCTCAAACGCTTGACGGCCGAGCAGATCACGTATGTGCACGTCAATGATGCTCCCGCCGGACTCGCCATTGACGAGCAGATCGACAACCAGCGCCTGCTCCCCGGAGCCAGTGGCGTTATCGACATCGCCAGTTTCTTGCAGGTGCTCAATCAAGTTGGCTATGCTGGTCCCGTCGTCGTCGAGCCGTTCAATGCGGAACTCAAGGAGCTGCCATACGGCGAACGCGTCAAAACGACCCGCGCCAGCCTCGCCAGGATCTGGCAAGTCGCGGGATTAGCGAAATAACTGATCTGCGCATAAGCGCAAGAGTCAGGTTTGTTGGAGGGGGATATATCTGTCCTGTTGCAGCATTATCTCCCTCCAACAAGCCGCTCCTCTCCTGGTCTGGCAAACGTCACCGCCTCCTTTTTGACCACCATCGTGCCCATCTCAGTAGGTACGCCATGGCGAATGGCGTCCGCCCCCACTGGCTCTCTCGCCCTCACACGCACTCGAGAAGTACGTGTAGGGGCGAGAGAGCCGGTGGGGGACGGGGACGCAGTTCCGCAAGCTCCACCGCGTCCCTACTGATCTGAGGTGAGCGCGGTGAAAGAGACGCAATGACGTTTGCCAGACGACGACGGATGTGATGGGCGATTCCCCTTATCTACGTGACATTGCAGACAAGCAGCGACTCTACACAGAACGCCTATCAGGAGAGCGTTTATGGTTTGAAAGACGCTCTGGCAAGCAAGAATGAGTACAGGGAGGGCTGCACATCGCTGAGTCGGTGCGCGTCAACTTTCCTCACAAAGATGGGAACTGCCAACCCTTTAGAGTGATGACAGCGTGACTGCCGAGCGGTACACTATTTTCTATGCGGGAAGCAAAGAAATGGAACAGCTATACTTTATAGCGCAGATTTCGCTGTGAAACGAACTGCTGATGCTCATCGTGCCTATCACTGTAGATTGAGAAAAGGAACGATTTCACATAGCATATCTCATCTGGAGGGATATATATGACCACTCAGCAAGCAAACAGAACCAAACCTTATCCTGTCGCAAAGCAGCTCGCAACTCCGATGGATCTCAGCCTGCAAGAGGTGCAGGCCATCACGGAAGTAATCAATCCGCTGGTAGCTGATGCCTTCGCCCTCTACGTGAAGACCAAGAATTTCCACTGGCATCTGTCCGGCTCGCACTTCCGCGACTATCATTTGCTGTTTGATGAGCAGGCCGAGCAGATTTTTGGCAGCATCGATCTCCTGGCAGAACGCGTGCGCCGTATCGGTGGCCTGACCATTCACAGCATCGGCCAGATCAGTCAGTTACAGACCATTAAGGATGACGACGAGGCTTTTGTTCCGGCCGGTGAGATGGTACGCCGCCTGATGGAGGATAACGCGCACATCGCCCATCTGCAAAGAGAGGCCCACGAAGTCTGCGACAAAAATCGGGATGTCGCCACCGCCAGTATCTTAGAGAACATCATTGATGAGACCGAGCGCCGCAAGTGGTTCCTCTTCGAGGTCTATCAGGGCATCAGTAACACCGACTGACCCGGTCACCAAAAAGAAGAATGGATTATCTCTATAAGGGACAGCTCCATTTCAAGCATGGCAACCATTGCGATCAGCACGGCTCGCTCGCCTGACGCAAGCAATCAGGTTCCCAGACGTTTGAGACGATCAGCCAGCGCAGTATAACGCTGGCGGTCCATCACACGATGGATGGCAAGGCCAAGGGCTTTTGTTGGTCCGATAAAAATGGCGAGTTGTTTCGCGCGTGTGAGCCCTGTATAGAGAAGATTGCGGCTCAAGAGCATATAATGCTGCATAAAGATGGGGAGCAGGACCACTGGATATTCGCTCCCCTGACTCTTATGCACCGTCACGGCCCAGGCCAGGGCAAGCTCTCCCAGATCAGCATAGTCGTACGTAATAGGCCGCTCGCCAAAACGGACCGTAATCTCCTGCTCCTCCTGATCAATAGTGCCGATTGTGCCTACATCACCGTTGAAGACCTCGCGCTGATAATCATTCACCTGCTGAATCACACGATCCCCAACGCGGAAACGATGGCTCCCACGCAAAATCTCGCCCTTTTCGGGAGCGGGCGGATTGAGTACTTGCTGGAGCATCTCGTTGAGGTGGCGCGTGCCAATCTCTCCTCGTGTCGCGGGACAGAGCACCTGCACCTGCGTCACAGGATTAATATTATGTTTTGGCAGATAATCACTGACCAGATGGCGAATGCCCTCCGCTCCCAGCTCTGGCTCCGGGGCCTCCAGCCAGAGGCTGTCTGACTCGGCAAAGCGCGTGGTCGGCGTCAACTGCGGAAACTGGCCGCTATTGATGCGATGCGCGTTCATGACGATCTGGCTTTTTGCCGCCTGACGGAATACCTCTGTGAGGCGCACAACTGGCACCTGCGCGGAATTGATCAAATCGCGTAAGACCATGCCCGGTCCCACGCTGGGCAACTGATCAATATCCCCGACGAGCAAGACCTGCGCATCGCGCGGGATCGCTTTCACGAGCGAGTGCGCCAGAAAAAGATCGAGCATCGAAGTCTCATCGACGACAAGTGCCTGGGTCTCCAGGGGATTCTCCTCGTTGTAGCGAAACTTCATCGTCTTGGGATCAAATGCCAGGAGCCGATGGATCGTTTTCGCCTCATGGCCAGCCATCTCGGAGAGACGCTGAGCCGCGCGCCCGGTTGGAGCCGCCAGCAGCAGCGATTTGCCCATAGCGCGCCACAGGGCCACAATCGTACGCGTCGTGAAGGTCTTACCACAGCCGGGACCGCCCGTGAGCACCAGTAAACGTGAGGATGCCGCCAGTTCGACCGCCTGACGTTGCTGCTCGGAAAGCGTAATGCCTTTCTTCAGCGTGTACCCGCTAATCCAGCGTTGCACACGCGGCAGATCTACTGCGACTGGCGTGCGGGAAAACGCGAAGAAGCGCGCAGCCAGGGACTGCTCCGTATAATAAAATGCAGGCGCATAACACATCTGCTGATCCTGGAGATCGCCCGTGCCCGGTTCCAGCAACAATTCTTTCGCTTCAGCCATCTGCTGGATAAGCGTATTGATATGCGCAGGATCGACGGGGAACTCGGGAAGCGCCAGGAGCTTGCTGACCAGTTCGACCAGTTCGCGCTCAGGCAAAAAGCAGTGACCATCTTCAGCCGCCTGACTGAGGGCGTGGAGCAGACCGGCGCGATAGCGGCTATCGGCATCGGGCGCAATCCCCAGGTGGCGCGCGATGGTATCCGCCGTAATAAAGCCGATGCCGTAGATATCGGCGGCAAGCTGATAGGGATTGCGCGAAACGACCTCAATCGCCTGATCGCCGTATTGTTTGTAGATTTTGACGGCATAGGTCGTAGAGACGCCGTTGCCCTGCAAAAAGACCATCACATCTTTAATCGCCTTCTGCGCAGTCCAGGCATTTTTGATCATCTCGACGCGCTTCCCGGCAATGCCTGGAACTTCGCTGAGGCGATCACAATGCGCTTCGATAATGTCGAGCGTCTCCACGCCAAAATGTGCGACAATGCGTTTGGCAGTGGCCGGGCCGATGCCTTTGATCAGGCCACTGCCCAGATATTTCTCGATCCCGGTGATCGTTGCAGGTTTCAACTCCTGCGCGCGTACCACGGAGAACTGTTGTCCATATTTGGGATGCTCACGATAGTAGCCACTGAGCCGCAGCGTCTGACCGGCATGGATGTCGGGAAAGCTCCCGACAATGGTCAGCAGATCCCGTTCTTGCGGCACCTTGAACCGGGCAACCGTATAGCCAGAATCGTCGGCATGGTAGGTTACCCGTTCGACGATCCCTTGTAGATATTCTAGCGGTGGCTGAAGTCCTCGCTTCTCTGATGCGTCTGATAAAGACACCGTTTTCTTGCTTTCTTTCTGTGCATCTATAGGTCTTTGCGAAAAAGTATAGCAGTCATGCTCCCTTTTTACCATCATCGGTTTTTATTGATAATATTTCTCGTAGAGGCGGGGTTTATCCCCAATGTCATGTAGATAAAGAGCATCTCCCATCAATCTCGTAGCGTCGCTGCTTGTCTGCGACCGGGGTCGATGACGAAAATCTCCGCTCGGAGAGCGACCCGGTCGCAGACAAGCAGCGACGCTACGAGAAGGCCCGCTATTACCCATAAGAATAGTATACTGCTCGTCGTACATCCCCCGTAGAGGCGAAAGGAGAGAGTGACCATAGAAACCATGCCACACACGGCCCGGGAGGCCCATTATGTCTATATCGTGCGCTGCGCGAATGACACGCTGTATACTGGCTATGCCAGAAACGTGCAACAACGTGTTGCAACGCACAATGCCGGGAAGGGTGGGCATTATACGCGTGCGCACCTGCCCGTGACGTTGCTGGCGATGTGGACATTCGCCACGAAAAGAGAAGCATTACAGGAGGAGTATAGAATCAAGCAGCTCACGCGAAAACAGAAACTGCAACTTATCGCATGCGCATTACCGTTTGAAGGATAAAGAAAGAGAATAAGAACAGAAGAGCTTAGTACAAGATGTGCGCCGACCAGGAGTACGCGAAATCTCCTATTCTGTATGGTAAAAAGGTAAAGCATGATATACTGGAAGAAGGCTATACCATACGTTATTTTTGTTATGGACGATGGTCTGCCTGACATCTCCTATGTTCTCTTGAGCGTATTGACCCATGTTTCTGAAGGCGAAATGGTCTGAATGAATACTCGGAAACGGACCAATGAGCCGGTAGTGTATGAAAATAGTCCAATAGTTCTATAGTACTAAAAAGGACATTTGAATGGTACAAGTAGTACAACCTCTACCCGGAGGATCGCAATCTACATCTCAGAAAAAAAATTTCCGCTGGTCCTGGTCGAAGATAAAAGAAGACCTTGAGCAGTCCAGTACCGCGGCACAACTGGCAAAAGTACAGCCAACAAATTTCTATGAGAAGGCGATAGAGTGGACGCACCGCGCAGATAAGATCATTAACCTGGTGCTGGGCTATTTGCTCGCCATAGCTTCTGTCCTTGGCTTTATGGATGTCCTGAGCAACGGACAAGTGCTGGGACAGGTACCCTATCTATTTTATGTCTGGCTCGGCATCATGGGGTTAGGCATTGATTTCCAGATCTTACTCGTGATCGGGCGCATTCCCGACCTGCTGCGCATGCCCGTAGCGGGCTGGCAAAAATTCCTGATCTTCCTGTTCAACGTCGTCTTCCTGGTATTTCTCTGCGTCATGTCCGTCATGACCAGCGCGATCTTTACACAGCATCGCGATATGCCGCTCGTGACCGTACTCAATCCGCTCACGCAGCATCTCGTGACCAGAGATAGCACCATTGACGACGCCATGAACGTGCTCGGCATCAATAGCATTCTGTTTGTGTATGGACGTGCGGCGCTGGCAACGCTGCTCCTGGTACTCATGGCCGTGGACCGCACGATGGAACGCTGGCGTATGCAGATTATCGCCACGCGAGAATACACCGCCCAGATTGCGACCAGTGTGCAAGCGCACCAGGAAACGGCACAACCGGCGGCGCTCCAGCCAAGCGAACTGGATAAGGTTTTACAGACCGTCGTCACCATGAACCAGCAAAACCTACAGCTCATGCGAGAAATGAACCGTCAGACCGTCGAACAGGTCTCACAGATCTCCATGCAGGTCGCCGAAGAAACCGTCAACCGCATTGCCGCGACCCTCGCCTTCCCGGTACAGGCAGCAAACGTCAAACAGCTTGTACAGGACCTTCAGCACGAAGAAAATACCGCACAAACTGGCGAATTAGAGGCAATGGATCTATCTGGAATCTCTTTCCTTGGTCAACAAAGTTCGCTTGCCTTTGAGAAGGGGTATTCAGGGAAAATTGAGGCGCTGCTTCTGCAAGAACCAGATCTGAGTGATCGGGATATTGCTGCACGCGTCGGATGCAGTGTACGTACTGCTAACCGTTGGAAGAACCGCGTACAGCAACCAGAACATTAAGCGTTAGACAAAGTACGGCAATTGCTTGAGCCAGGCAATATGTTGAGGGAGAGCGATTTCGGGCTCGGCAATCTCTGGATGCCAGCGCTTCTCCCATTCGATCGAGACATAGCCGGTATAGCCAAGCTCAGCCAGTGCCGCAAGTTGTGCTTTGACTGGCACCTCGCCCTCACCGAGCAGGACGAGTTGCCAATCGGAGCTTTCAGCCCCTTTCCTGAGCGCGTCCTTTACATGGACATGGGCAATACGCGAGCCCAGAGCGGCAACAACCTCCTGAGCACTCTCGCCGACGCGGTAAGGATGGTGGCTATCCCAGAGAGCGGCGATCGCGGGCGAGTTGATCGCAGCTAAGACGCGGCCCACGCGGCGCGCGGAAGAGAAAGCATCGTGTGTCTCCAGCACGACAGTCACATTTGCCCGCTCGGCAAGTGGTGCCACGCGCTTCAGAGAGGCGACCAGCCAGGCATTCTCTTCTTCCTCTGAACTTTGCGTTGCAGGCGGGACCGCGCCCCCAAAAATGCGCAAAAGGGGAACCTGGACCTTTTCGGCCAGTTGTATCCAATGCTCCAGATCGACTTCCTGCCGCGCCCGCTCCTGCGCATCGGGGGTATTGAAGCGACAAGAAGTATCTAATGCGCAAACGTCCAATCCTTTGGCACGACACTGCTGAATGGCACTGATCACCCGTGCCTCATCGCGCTGCGGATCGATCAGTTCGCCATCCAGCAAGCGCAATTCGATGCCGTCGTAGCCCATCTGGACCGCCTGCGTTATCACCTGCTCAGTTGACCAGGCAGGGCAACCAAGCGTACTAAACGCCAGTTTCATACTGTAATTGCCTCTTTCTACAATGTTTCCCCTGTCCTCTCCCGTGAAAACAGGTATAGGAGATGCAAAAAACGTCTTTCATGTAGCTTTCTCAGTATAGTCGCTAAAATTTATTATGCCACATTTTCGCTGCGAGCAACCGGTTTTGTGATACAAAGAAGCAAGAGAAAACGTATCATACGCATAGTTTTCTGCCGTCTTCTAGTACCGGAACACCGAACTATAATAAAATCCGAATATGTGCTAAGGTATAATGAAGAGGTGCTTCTTTCAGGGATTTTCCTCGGATCATCCATTCTTAGTTTATTCCCAACGAGGACCCCAAATAATTTCAGCACCAATAATGGAGGAACTTATGCGTATTCTCATCCTGGGGGGTGATGGCTACCTCGGGTGGCCACAATCTCTCTACCTCTCCAGCAAAGGGCATGATGTTACTATCTTCGACAATTTAGCACGCAGGCACTTTGACCTGGAGCGTGGCTTTAACAGTCTCATCCCTATCCAAACCCTTCACGAACGGGTTGCAGCCTGGAAAGAGGTTTCTGGACGACAGATCCAGGTACGCATTGGTGATACAACTGACTATGATGTACTCGCTTCCGTCTTTCAAGAGACACAGCCGGAAGCCGTGGTCGATTTTGCAGAGCAGCGTTCGGCCCCGTATTCTATGATTGATCGCAAGCATGCCGTCTTTACGCAAACAAATAATGTCGTTGGTACATTAAATGTTCTCTATGCGATCAAAGAATTTGCTCCCACCTGCCATCTCGTCAAGCTTGGCACGATGGGCGAATATGGCACGCCAAACATTGACATCGAAGAGGGCTTTATCGAGATTCACCACAAAGGGCGTTCGGACGTCTTGCCCTTTCCGAAACAGCCTGGATCGTTCTATCATCTGAGCAAAGTGCACGATAGCCATAACATTATGTTCTGTTGTAAAATCTGGGGCATCTCTGCCACGGATCTGAACCAGGGGATCGTTTATGGCGTGGAGACCGACGAAACCGTGCAGGATGCGCGTCTGGCCACGCGTTTCGACTATGACCAGATCTACGGTACCGCGCTGAATCGTTTTTGCGTCCAGGCCGCCATGGAATATCCACTCAGCGTCTATGGAAGCGGCCAGCAAACGCGCGGCTATATCAACTTGAGAGATACGATCAGATGTATCGAACTTGCGATTATATCGCCACCGCACGCAGGCGAATATCGTGTATTTAATCAGATCACCGAACAATTTTCGCTTGTGGATCTGGCAGAAATGGTTGCCTGGAAAAGCAAGCAACTCGGCATAGAGACCCATGTTGAGCATCTACCAAATCCACGCATCGAGGCAGAGCAGCACTACTTCCATGCAACCCATACTGGCCTCCTCGAACTTGGCCTCCAGCCGCATCTGCTGAACGAAGCCGTGATTGGCTCACTGATCGGGCTGGCCATGCAACACCGGCAGTATATCGAGAGAAACCTCATCCTGCCTACCGTCAACTGGCGTCATACCACAAACGAGGTTTCTTAACTTGCCCCTGATTACTGTCCCTTTTCTCCAGAAAGTAATTGATCAATAACAGCACAAATATTCTGATTCATCTGCCTGTTCCAGGTCTTATAGGCCCGAATAGCCTCAACCTTTTCCGCAAGTAGCGTGGGATTATACGCAATTTTACGTAACAATTCCTGCTGAGCGAGAGGTTCAAGGCAAACCCAGCCGAGAGTATGTTGCTCAATGAAGCGTAAATTGGCAGCTTCCTGACCTGGAATAAAGGCCGTGACAAGAAAGGGTTTCTCAACCATAAACGCCTCTGTGATGAAGCTGGCTCCCGCCTTGCCAACGATGATATCGGCGGCAGCCATATAGGGTGCAATGACTTCTGTAAAAGGGAGCACATGCACCTGCTTCGCGTTTGCGTACATGGTGACCATGCGTGTATTGTTGCCTGCCGCCAGAATGATCTGCACAGGCTTACCGATACTCAGCAGGCCAGTGATCAGACGAGCAACGCCCGCAGAACCTTCTGCACCGCCCTGGAGAAAAATGGTCAGGAGAGCAGGATCAAAGCCGAGGGAAGCAAGCGTTTTGCTCTTCTCAGTAGGAGAAAGCTCAATGTCCAGAAATTGCGGTCGTACGGGTCGGCCAGTAATGTGAACCCGCTTGCGATCGATGCCCTGCGCGATCGTCTGAGCGAAAATTTCGCGCGTGGGGGCGAGATACGCGTCGGCATGCTTCACCGAAAACCAGGTCATATGGAGTTCCCCCAGATCGGTAAGCTGAAAAACGAGGGGCACAGGTTGGGGTTGATGCGCATTGGTATGGGCAATCGCGTAGGACAGCAGAGAATGGGTCGTGATGATCAGTTGCGGCTGAACACGCGCGATGAGCTTGCGCAGGCGGCGATAACTCAACACAGTAAGGATCCATTGGTAGCAGAATGCGACAAATGAATTATTTGTAGAAGTATACTGCCAGATTAAGAAACGTACCCAATACCGGCTAAAAACCGCATAGCTCCAGCCAATTATCCGCGATTGTGGGTCCACAATCTCAATCGTATAGCGATCTTCCAGCATATTCTTGAGGGATTGAGAGAGATTGAGATGTCCACCTCCGGTATGCGTGGTCAAAATCAGAATAGTGGGCTTCTTCGTCTTCATAAAGGATCTCCTAATCGGAAATAAATGAGGAATCTGAATGCAGCTTCCTGGTGGTCTCGGTCAGGGGAAGCAGGACATTCTCCTCTATGGTCTCGGTCAGGGGAAGCAGCACGTTCGCCTCTATGGACTGAGACAACTGCTGCAAGGCATTCTCTCGGGTGCTTTCAGGCAGGTGGCGGGGCATGTTCTCTTCGGCCACAGCAGGTAGTTGCTGGGGAGCATTCTCTTCGCTTGTAGCGGACAGCTGGTGGGTTATTTTCTCTTCGGCCAGAACAACCAGTTGATGGGGGGTATTCGCCTCGCTCGGAGCTGGCAGGAGAAGCTGGCTATTCTCCGCCACCTTATCGATGGCAGCTTGCCGGGCATATTTGCGCTGGCGGAGCTTTCGTACGAGCATCACGGAAAGAAGGATGACGACCAGGAGGGCGAGGATGAGACTGGAGGCCGCGCCAAAGACGCCCGCGACTTCTTCCCAGCTTTGCGCAAAAATATAGCCCAATCCCAATGAAATGATCACGCTCAGAATTTGTCCGCTGATGTCCCA
>Ga0310811_10003133_pt1 | contig 20773 bp, 16 predicted proteins | sample YCmetagenome_FD_207642 | JGI IMG/M metagenome (GOLD analysis project Ga0310811, IMG submission 207642) | Soil microbial communities from experimental microcosm in Duke University, North Carolina, United States - YC | ecosystem: Engineered > Artificial ecosystem > Soil microcosm > Unclassified ...
CGGTCCGCGCGTTCGAGGCGAAGGACCCCGCGCACACGCAGCTCGGCATGCGCTACGAGATCCTGCCGATGCTGCGCGCGGTCTTCCGCGAGTAGCGCGCGCCGCGCGACTAGACAATTCGTCTAGACAACCGCGCGCGCGCCGACGAGTTCCGCGCACTTCGCGCCGGCATGTCCGCTGCAACTCGGGGCGCCATGCCCCACGATCGTCTCGGCGCCCCGGATCCCGCGAACGACCTCGCCGAGATCCCCGACGAGCGGCCCGCGCCCGGCCGCTCGACGTTGATCGAGCAGCTCGGCTACGGCCTCGTGCAGCGCCGCGCGATCACCGGCGCGCCGACCGACGCGATCTTCGCGCCGCTGCAGTTGCACGAGGACGGCGGCGGCGCGACGAGCGACGACGACACGCACGCGGCGGCGGCGCAGGGCATCGCCGGCGCCGGCGGCTCGCTGCCGCATGCCGGGGCGATCCAACGCTCGTTCGGTCGTCATGCCTCGACGATCGCGGGCGTGCGCGCGCACACGGGTGGCGAGGCCGCGACCGCCGCGTCGGCGATCGGCGCGGAGGCGTACACGACCGGCGAAGACATCGCGTTTCGATCGGCGCCCGATCTCCACCTCGCCGCACACGAAGCCGCGCACGTCGTGCAACAGCGCGCCGGCGTGCACTTGAAGGGCGGCGTCGGCGCCGCCGGCGATCCGTACGAGCGCCACGCCGACCGCGTCGCCGACGCGGTCGTGAGCGGCCAGTCCGCCGAGGCGATCCTCGACGAGCACGCGGGCGGCAGCGCGACCCGCGCGGTGCAGCGCTTCGAAGAGGGCGAGCACGCCGAGATCGGCATCGAGGCCTCCGACGATCGTGTCGTCGAGCTCGCGACCGGCTACGTCTTGCCGTTCGGGTTCATCACGATGCTCGCCGGCGATCACTTCGGGTCGCTGGAGGAGATGAAGAAGGTCGCGAAGAAGAAACCGAACGGCGCCGACACGCGTGAGGAGATCGGCTATTGGATCTCGGACAGCAAGCTCCTCCCCGAGCTGAAGCGCATCTGGGAGGAGTACAAGGCGAAGGATCCGCACGGCGCGATCACCAAGGGGCTGCGTCGCGCGTACTACGAGGCTTCGGATCGCAGCCCCGATTCGTTCAGCAAAGAGGCCGTCGCATCGGCGACGTTCAAGTACAAGCAGCTCGCGCTCCGCAACTACTCCCACTTCGATCAACCGTTTGCCGACGACGACGGCAAGGCGAGCCCGATCACGATGGAAGAGCAGCCCGTCGCCGGCAACGGCGAGAGCCGCACCGGCGAGGCCAACCCGTCGGGTGTGATCGCGAAGTGGGTCGACCAGGCGCCGCAGACCGCGCCGCGCGCGTATCGCTATCACCACCTGCTCGCGATCAGCGAGGCGGTCGAGGCCGGCATCGGCGGCAAGAAGGCCAACGACGCGATCCTCCGCGAGGGCTTCGCGAGCCACTTCCTCTCCGACTCGTTCGCGGCCGGACACGCGCGCACGCAACGCTTCTCGATCCAACAATATTGGAACGCCAAGGTCCCGATGTTCGGGCTCAACATGCGCGGGTACCTCGCCGAGGTCTTGAGCGAGGAGCTGTCGGGGTCGGTGATCTCGGAGGCGCGCACCTACGAAGGGATTCACCTCGGCCGCATCGGCATCGACGTCATCGACGACAACACGAACAAGGAGGGTGCCTACGATCAGATCAGCGACGCGCTCTCCGACATCACCGGCTTCGGCTTCGGCGATCTCGTGTCCGCGGTGGTGCACGACTACGACAACGTCAACGGCATCTTCGCGGAGGTGAACGGCGAGACGGTCTCGTTGTTCGGCGACGGCAATCTCGAGAAGGGCGACACCAAGCGCGTCGCGGTCGAGGCGGTGCGCCTCGGCATCGCCGACATCGACGACGCGTTCCGCCTCGCGCAGGGCGGCACCGGCTTCGATGAGGTCGTCGGCGCGCTGATCCAGGACGACGGCTTCTTCCGCGCCGAGCACATGATCCCGACCGCGCAGCCCGACTACGCCGACGACGGGCGCGACAACAAGAACGCGCCGCGCTGGGACTTCTCGAGTCTCCAGAGCCTGCTCGCGGATCCCACGTTCCAGGAGGGCCTGGCGATCACGATGAAGGAGAAGCAGGGCCAGTTCAAAGCGGCGGTCGCGGACAAGGGCTCCGACATCAAGGCGGCGTTCAAGAAGCGCGTGCTCGACAAGCTGAACGATCCGTCGTCGTCGCTGGGGTTCCTACAGAACGTCATCGATTGGACGCCGGTGCTGCGCGTGGCGGCGGCCGCCGGCGGCGGATACTCGGTCGACGAGGCCTACGACTACGTCGACGCCGCGCGCGACACCGACGGCGGGCTCGCCAGCCTGACGCTCCAGCAACGGAAGCAGTTGCTCATGGTGCTCCAACAGGATTCGTCGTCGACGCGGGCGCAACAGGCGATGGCCGACGTTCGCGACAGCGCACCGGCGGGCGACAAGGCGACGCTCGAGTACCAGTACGGAACGGGCGACTCGGGATACACGGAGTCGCGGTCGTCGCGTCCGCCGATGGCGCACGCGGAGTGAGCCGGGCGATCAGCTCTGCGGCTGCTCGCGCGTCGTCAGGAAGCGCAGCGTCGGCCAGTCCTGCTTGGCGCGGCCGAGCTGCCAGTCGTTGCGCGCGAGGAAGACGGTCGCGCCGGTGTGATCCTCGGCGATGAAGTCGCGGTTGCCGTCGGCGAAGCGCTTCACCTCGCGGATGTCGTCGGCCTCGACCCAGCGCGCCTTCTCGTACGCGGTCGCTTCGAAGTGACACGGCAGCTCGTATTCGGTTCGGATGCGATCGGCGAGCACGTCGAACTGCAGCGCGCCGACCACGCCGACGACGTAGTCGGAGCCGAGGTACATCTTGAAGACCTGCGCGGCGCCTTCTTCGGCGAGCTGCTCGAGCGCGCGGCCGAGGTGCTTGGCGCGCATCGGATCGTCGGGGCGCACGCGGCGCAGGAACTCGGGCGCGAAGCTCGGGATGCCGGTGAAGTGCAGCGGCTCGCCCTCGGTGAGCGCGTCGCCGATGCGGAGGCCGCCGTGGTTGGGGATGCCGATGATGTCGCCGGCCCACGCCTCCTCGGCGAGCTCGCGCTCGTTGGCCTGGAACAGCATCGCGTTGTGCACGCCGATCGTCTTCTGCGTGCGCGGGTTGGTCAGCTTCATGCCGCGCGTGAAGTGGCCCGACGCGAGCCGCATGAACGCGATGCGATCGCGATGCTTCGGATCCATGTTCGCCTGGATCTTGAAGACGAAGCCCGAGACGTTCTCCTCGTCGGGCGCGACCTTGCGCTCGACGGTCGGCTGCGCGCGCGGCGGCGGCGCGAGCTCGGCGAGGCCCGCGAGGAGCTCGCGCACGCCGAAGTTGTTGACCGCCGAGCCGAAGAAGACCGGCGTCAGGTGGCCTTCGCGGTACGACTGCAGCGCGAACGGCGGGCACAGGCCGCGCACCATCTCGACGTCCTCGCGCAGCTTGGTCACCGCCTCGGCGGGCAAGAGCGAATCGAGCTGCGGATCGGCGAGGCCCTGCATCGTCACGCCCTCTTGCGCATACTCGCCGCGGCTGCGCTCCATCAGGATCAGCTGATCGCGGCGCAGATCGAAGCAGCCGCGGAACTCCTTGCCCATGCCGATCGGCCAGCTCGCGGGAGACACGTCCAAGGCGAGCGTGTGCGCGATCTCGTCGAGCAGCTCGAACGGATCGCGGCCGTCGCGATCCATCTTGTTGATGAAGGTCGCGATCGGCACGTCGCGCAGGCGGCACACCTCGAACAGCTTCTTGGTCTGCGCCTCGATGCCCTTCGCCGCGTCGATCACCATCACCGCGGAGTCGACCGCGGTCAGCGTGCGGTAGGTGTCCTCGCTGAAGTCTTCGTGGCCCGGCGTGTCGAGCAGGTTGAACGTGCAGTCGGCGTAGTCGAACGTCATCACCGACGTCGTCACCGAGATGCCGCGCTCGCGCTCGACCTTCATCCAGTCGGAGCGCGCGCGACGTCGATCACCGCGCGCCTTGACCGCGCCGGCGAGCTGGATCGCGCCGCCGAAGAGCAGCAGCTTCTCGGTCAGCGTGGTCTTGCCCGCGTCGGGGTGCGCGATGATCGCGAACGTCCGGCGACGAGCGACGGCGGGAGGCAACACGTGCATCGGCGGCGCACTCTACTCCAAGTGCAGGCCGCAGTCGCTGCACGCTCCGTCGACGAGCGGCGCCGCGGTCCCGCACGCGGGGCAGGCGGGATGTTCGTCGTGCTCTTGCATCGTCACCGCCGGCAGCGCTTCGCGATCGAGATCGTCGCGCCAGCCGCCGCGCACGAGCTGCGCGATCTTCGGGATGTCGTCCTCCTCGACCAGGAGGTGCGTCTTCGTGCCTCAACCCTTGCCGGAGCCGGGCGGACATCCGACCAGGACCGGGATGCCGGCGGCGAGGCAGCGATCACGGAGCGCCTTCATGTCCTGGATCGTGCCGGCCATCACCGGCACGAGCGGCAGTCCGTCGAGCGCTTCTTCCGCGTCGGCGATCGTGATCGCCGCGACCTCGTCATCGGACATGTCGAAAACCTACCACGGGGTCCTGCCACTTTTTCTAGGCCGAAAATGACTACTCGGGGGCGCTTGTGCGTTCAAATGCCTCCTAAGGGAAGGGCACAGCCTCGCGCTGAGCCCGGCCGTCCAATTGACGAAGGGAACTGGGATGACTCGACTCAAGAACAAGATCCTCATCACTACGGCTTCGCTGCTCCTGATGTCGGGGGTCGCGCTCGCGCAAGACGAGGGCGGCACCGGCGACGGCAGCGGCGAGGGAGACGGCTCCGGCTCGGGCTCTGCGAGCGGCGACGCGACCGCGACCACGCCGGCCGGCGACGCGACGGTGTCGGCGAGCGGCGATATGGGTGACGCCGGTTGGCCGATGGCGATCATCGATCGCCCGCTGACGCTGAAGGCCTCGATGATCGGGGCGCAGGCGCAGCTCGGCATCGCGCACGTCGACCTCGGCATGTTGGGCAGCAGCACCAGCGAGGGTCTCAACGTCGGCGCCGACTACGGCGTCAGCGACGTCCTCCAGATCGGCGCGAGCTACGGCCTCACCTTGAACGAGTTCGAGGCGAAGGGCCCGGTCAACGCGCACCTCCTCTACCGCCTCGCGCACGGCAAGCTCAAGGTCGCCGCCGACGCCGCGTTCGACTACGACCTCAACAGCAAGAACGGCGGCATCAGCCTCGGCGCCGAAGTGCACTACAACCTCGCGCCCAACGTCGCCGTGTTCACGCCGGGCTACCAGCTGAACCTCGGTGTCATCCGCGACATGGGCGACGGTCCCATCACGCTGGCGGTGCCGGTCGGCGTCGCGCTCCAGGCGAACCCGAACATCTACGCGTGGGTGTCGACGCAGGTCGCGTCGTTCAGCATCAGCAACTCGGCGAACGTGTACATCAGCGACATCACCCCGGCGACGATCGGCGCGTTCTACTCCGCGTCGAACAAGCTCGACATCGGCGTCGCGGCGAACTTCTTCGACCTGCAGAACGCCAGCGACCTGTGGGCGATCACGGTCGGCGCGCGCATCTTCAAGATGTGACGTAGAAGGCTCACGAGCCGCTCACGCATTCATCACTCCTCCATCTCGCATAGCGACGGATCGGATTCCGTCACTCGCGAGTACGTTGGTCGAAACGACCACGGGGAGGAATCGAATGCGTGCTTCGTCTCGTCTGTCTTCGTTGCTCATCTCTTCGCTGCTCGCGTTTGCGCCGATCGCGGCGCACGCGGGCGGCGGTTCGGCGTCGGCGTCGGCGTCGGTCTCGGTCTCGATCAAGGCCGATGTCGACGCGAAGGGCGCGGCGGAAGCCGCGGCCGGTGATGCGGCCTATGCGAAGGGCGACTTCCAGGCCGCGCTCACCGCGTACGGGCAGGGCTTCGCGAAGACGCGCGACGCGACCTTCCTCTACGCGGAGGCGCGTTGTCAGGAGGCGCTCGGTCACAAGGACGACGCGAAGGCGATGTTCAACATGTACCTGTCGGCGTCGGGCAAGGTGACGCTGAAGTACAAGGGCGAAGCGGAAGCGGCGATCGGCGCGAAGGCGAAGGAAGCGGCCGGCGGCGCGTTCGGCGCGGTCGGCGCGGTCGCGGGCAAGGTCAAGGACGCGGCGGTCAAGGTCGCCGACGTCGGCGCCGGCGTGTACTCGGCGACCAAGGTCTCGATCGCGGCGTCGATCGACGCGAGCGCGAAGGCGGAGGCGAAGGCCGCCGACACCGCGTACGCCGCGGGCAAGTACGAGGACGCGGCCGCGAGCTACGCGGCGGCGTACGCGAAGTCGCAGCAGTCGGTCGCGCTGTACGCGGAGGCGCAGGCGAAGGCGCAGGCGCAGGACGCGATCTCGGCGCGCGCGCTGCTCGCCGGCTATCTGTCCGCGCAGCCGAAGGGCACCTACGCGAAGGACGCCAAGACGCTGATGATGGCGCTCGGCGGCAGCGCCGACTGGGCCGCGAAGGTCTCGGTGTCGGCGAAGGTCTCGGCCGACGTGAAGGCGCAGGCGCAGATCGGCGACAAGGCGATGGTCGCCGGCAAGTTCATCGACGCGGCGAAGGCGTACGGCGACGCGTACGCGAAGAAGGCCGACGCGGCCCTCTTGTACGCGAAGGGCATGGCGCAGTTCTACGCGGGCATGACCGCCGACGCGGCGACGTCGCTCAAGGCGTATCTCGCCGCGGGCGGCAACCTCGAGTTCAAGGCGCAGGCGTCGGCGACGCTGCGCGCGTCGGGGAGCGCGGCGTAGGCGCTAAGTTAGCGGCCGCGGCGCAGGCTCGTGCTCTCGGCGGTGAGCGAGAGCTGGCGCTGGCGCGCGCGCGTGTGCAGATCGAAGGGCTCGCCGGGAGGATCGCCGGCGAGCGGCAGCTCCTCGATCGGCGCGGCGAGCACGCGGTTGTCGAAGTCGGCCCAGATCCGCCGGTCGTCCTTGCACGAGTACGATCGACACACCGCCGGCCGGTGCGCGTGGACGGTGCAGCGTCCCTGATCGTTGTGCGTGCAGTAGCCGTCGCTCGCGCGCTGCTTGATCAGGTACGGGCGGCCGTAGTCCCAGCGCACGACGCCCTCGTCGAGATCCTGGGTCGACAACGCGAACGTCAGCTTGCAGCAGCGCGCCTGACAGATCGGGTAGAGCTCCTCGCACGGCATCTCGGCGTTCGCCACCGCGTACTTGTCGCCGACGCGCGCGAGCTGCACGCGATCGAGCGTCTCCTCGTCGGCGGCGAGCACGCGCTCGATCTCCGCCGGCGTCGCGCGCTCGGCCGCCTCGGCGGCGCCGCTCGCCTCCTCGAGCGCCATCACCTGCGCGGCGAGCCGCAAGAGATCGTCGCGGCCGTTCGCGATCGCCGCATTGACGAATCGCAACGCTCGCTCGAGCTCTCGCCGCGTCAGCGGCACATCGTCGTCGCTCACGCGATCATCTTCGCGCGCGCGCGCCGAAAATGAAACGGCCCGCGCCGGAGCGCGGGCCTCCCGTCCGTCAACCGCTGATCACGGGGTCAGCGTGCGCGACGTGTTCGGCGCGATCGACGAGGCCGTGTTGTACACGACCTCGTTGCCGAGGGCGCCGGTCACGCTCTCCGCGCCGACCGTGCCCGAGCCGCCGTCCGCGGCCTGGTTCGGGCCGTAGACGAAGTCGACCACGCCGTTCGAGTGGATGATCGCCTGCATCTGCACCTTGGTGGTCCCGTCGAAGTACAGGTTGCCGGTCCACTGCACCGTCACCGTGTTCACCCCGATCTTCTTGCAGACGACGACGTTCTCGAAGTCGTCCCAGTACGGCGCGAAGAAGCCGTCGGGCTCACCCGCGGTCGGGATCGACACGTTCGCGTACGCCGAGTCGGTGACCGGCGCGAACGCGAGCCAGCCGTTCGACGAGATCACGAACGACGACACCGACGAGCCGTACATCGAGAAGCCGAACGGCAGCGTCTGCGCCGCGCTCAGGCCCTCGTCGTTGCCGGGCGCGCTGGACGGATCGACCGCGGTCAGCGTGATCGTCTGGCCGCCGGTGCACGCGTCGGAGAACGCGATCGCGCCGGTGGTCACCGTGTACGGCTTCGGCGTCACCGCGGTCACGTGGACGTCGTAGCCCGTGCTGGTGCCCGTGCCGCCCACCGAGAACGCGACCCAACCGGCGGGGCCGATCGTGGTCGAGAACGTGCGGTCGGTGCCGCTCACCGCGCCGGTCTGGATCGAGGCCTGCGACGTGTCGAGCTGGTCGAGCGTCGGCAGGAAGCCGGTCGCCGGGTGCACGGTGACGTTGACGATGTCGCCGGGCGTCGCCTTGACGAAGTAGAGCTTCGTCGTGCCCGCGCCGCCGAGCGACTCACCGGTCTTGTCGACGCCGGTCGTCGAGGTGACGGTGCCGAGATCGGTGAACGTCTGCGTCGAGACGTCGAGGGTCACGTTGGCGGTCGCCTGCGGCACCGCGACGCTCGCGAGGCGCACGATGTACGTGTTGGTGTCGCCGAACGTGATGCGGCCGGCCGCGGTCGAGCCGTTCGGGTTGAACGTGTACGGATCGAACGACGACAGGATCTCGGTGTCGAAGCGGCCGACGCCGTCGGGCGGATAGAACGTCATCTCGACGTTGCCGCCGGCGCCCATCGCGGACACGGCGAGCTTGAGCCAGGTGGCGCTCGCGGGATCGAGCGTGAACCACGCCGAGTTCGCGGTGCCGTTGAGCGTCTTCATCGAGAGCGGCGTGCCGATCACGACCGGGTCGGGCGTCGCGGCGATCAGCTTCGAGGTCGTCGAGGTCTGGTCACCCGCGTTCAGGCTCGGGTGGTACTCCATGACGTAGTAGCGGCCCGCCTTCGCGAAGCGCACCCAGTCCTTGAAGCTCGCGATCGGCGTGTCGTTGACCGACGCGACGGTCGCGACCGGGGTCAGGCCCGAGTCGGCGATGATCAGCGCCGAGTCGTCGGCGAACGTGAGATCGAAGTGGAGGATGTCGCCGTCGTGCGCGACGTCGAAGTAGAGGAACGTGTAGAACTGCGCGTCCTCGGTGGTCTGGACGGTGCCGTCGACGGGCAGCGCCTTCGCGTGGACCTGCGTGAGCGTCAGCGCGAAGTCGGCCGGCGCGATCGCGTAGTTGTAGGTGGTGTCGACCGCGATCAGGAGCTGATCGCTCGCCTTCATGCCGCCGACGAAGACCTCGGCCGGGACCGGCGCGCCGGTGAACGGATCCGACGACTCCTCGTTCGACTTCTGGTACGCGTTGTTGTTGACGAAGACGACCGACGCGTTCGCCGCGCCCGACGGCATGTCGTCGGCGACGTCGACGAGGTCACCCTCGCCCGGCGTGAGCGTGTAGAACTTCACCTCGCCGCCGATCTTGTCGGCGACGTCGCCGGTGAGCGCGGTCGGCGACGGGATCGCGAGCTGCGTGATCGTCGTGAAGTAGCAGGTCTGATCCGTGCCCGCGACCGCCTCCTGGAGGAAGAGCTGGCGGCTGTCGGCCATCGTCAGCGTGTACGTGCCGGCCTCGGGCAGGAACAGCTGGCGCGCCGAGGTCGTGCCGGTGAGGTTCACGCCGAAGCGGACCCAACCGTTGCCGTCGAGATCGGCGAGCGCCGCGTCGGGCGACACCTGGAAGCCGGCGGCGAGACCGCCGACGCCGGCGGCGGTGACGTCGAGCAGCGTCGGGCCCGTCACCGTGATCGTCCACGGATCGAGATCCGCGGTCGCGTTGTCGTCGCGCGGCGTGATGCAGCCGTGGATCACGAAGCCCGGGGCGCCCGCCGCGGGAACGTTGATCGTGCCGGCCGACGCCGTGTCGTTCGGCTCGGTGCCTTCTTCGGCATCGACGTGCACGTCGCCCGTGCAGGTGCCGTTGACCAACACCTCGCCCTGCGGGCACTGGCCTCCGGCGACGCACTTGCCCATGTTCGGGTCGTACGTCGTGCCGTTGCCGCAGATCACGGTGCCGTCGGGAACGCACGTGTTCGCGCCGTTCGGATCGGGAACCGTGCCCGCGGCGCAGTCGCGGCCCTTGTCCCCACCACATGCAGCCAGCCCGATCGCGAGCGCGGCCGCACCAAGAGTAAGCAGTCTGGTCCTCGTCATTGCCGCGCACCTTGCCGTAACAGGTGAGCACTGGTCAATCGTAATTGCGCACGTCGGCCCACATCTCCGTTGGTGTGAGAGGAAGGTCACGAACGCCTCGGAAACCCTCTCGGGAACCCGCGCTACGATTGTGCTATTCGATGGACGTGAGCGTTCGCCAGATCACCTTGGCCGTCTCGGGGACGGTGGTCCTCGCGATGTCGCTCTACCTCTATGTGAAGGTCCGCGCGGCGCCCGCCCAGCCGTCGAACGTGGTGGTCGAGGGGGCCAAGCTCTCCGCGGCGTCGCAGCAGCTCGCGCAGCCGCCGGCGGCCGATCACTGGGACACCAGCTCGCCGCAGGCGCGCGAGGAGTCGATCCGCAATCAGCTCGTCGCGCCCGCGCACGATCGCGTCGAGCCGCCGCCCGCGGGCTCGAGCACGGTCGCGCCGCAGCTGCAGGTCGACGACGGCAACGTCGACGACGAGCTCAAGGCGTCCGACGGCCTGACGATGGCGAACAAGATGTTCGATCGCGGCGACTGGGAAGACGCGTCGAAGCAGGCGCTGAAGATGCTCGAGACCGATCCCAAGAACGCGAAGATGCTCCGCATCGTCGTCTCGGTCGCGTGCTTCACCGGCGATCCCGACAAGGCGCAGAAGTACTGGAGCCAGCTCTCGGACGATCGCGACAAGGCGCAGATGTCCGTTCGCTGCGGCCGCTACGGGATCCAATTCAAGCAATAGCTCTCTCGCGGCGCGCAGGGTAAGGTCCGCCCTATATGCCTTCCCTCGTCGAACGTCTTGGCGTCGCGCCGACCCGCGACGGATTGATCGCGGACTGCGTCGTGCTGATCGACGCCCAGGTGAAGAACAAGGGCCTCATGATGCGGACCGCCTACGGGACCATCAAGACGATCAAGCGCGGCTTCGTCAAAGAGGTCGTCGACGGTCTGCTCGACGATTGGCTCGCGAAGCTGCAGCCGCACTACGACAAGTGGAGCGCGGCGAAGGCCGGCTCGTTCGCCGAGTTCCTGATCGCGCGCTCCGACGACGTCGCCGAGGATCTCCTGTCGGTCACCGACCGCAAGGCGGAGACGACCAAGCACACGACCGCGAAGAAGCTGTACTTGAAGTTCCGCGACGGCGCGAAGCGCAACGTGATCGAAGCGATCCCCGAGCTCGGCAAGACGATCGAGAAGCACCTGTCGGCGGAAGCGCCGACGCCGACCAAGTCGGCGCCCGCGTCAGCCTAGGAAGCTCGTCACCTCGCGCAGGAACAGCTCGCGCGCGGTGTCCATCGCCGCGTGCTGCTGATCCGGAAGGATCGCGAGCCGCGCGTCGGGCAGCGCCGCGACGACCGCGTCGGCCGCGTTGCGGAAGTACGGCGGGCTGGCGCCGCCGGCGAGCACGAGCGTCGGCACGCGCAGCTCGGCGAACCGCGCGGGATCGAAGACGTACGCGTTCGAGGCGCGCAGCTCGCGCGGCAGCGTGTGCGCCGCGCGGACGCGCCCCTCCCACGCCGGCAGCCCGCGCAGGACGTCGAGCTCCGCCGGCGGCATGCGCACGACCTCGCGCAGGAAGGTCGCGACGACGCCGTCGCGATCGCCCGCTTCGAGCAGCGCGTCGAGCGCCGCGACCAGCATGTCGGGCGCCGCCGCGTCGCCGGTGCGGATCGGCGGCTCGTACAAGACGAGCTTCGCGGGCGGCGCGAGCAGCGACGCCTCGAGCGCGCAGATCGCGCCGTACGAGTGGCCGAGGACGAGCGCGTCGTGGCCCAGCGTCGCGATCACCGCGGCGACGTCGTGGAACTCGCGCGTGATCGAGTAGTCCGTCGAGTCGCCGCTGCCGCCGCGGCCGCGGCGATCCATCGCGTGCACGGTGAAGCTCGACTCGAGCTCGGCGCGCACGCCGTTCCAGCGCGTGTGATCGGCGCTGGTGCCGTGGATCAGCAGGAGCGGCGGGCCCTGGCCCGACACCGCGGCGTGGATCGGCGTTCCGTCGGCGGAGAGGAAGAGGCTCACGGACATCAGGATATCGCGGCGCTGCCGGCGCGGGCGCTACCCCGCGGCGCCACCCCGCAAGCGGGGACCCCGGCGAGCGCTGCCCCGCGCCTCGCGCCGCGAGAATCAGTCGGCTTGTTGATCGAGCAGGTACACCATCAGGTACCCCTCGGCCGTGCGCTTCGGGCCCGGCGCGCCGCTCATCAGGCGGAAGTCCGCCGCGAGCTGGCGTCGCTGGTAGCTGCGATAGAGCGCCATCGGATCGATCTCGCGCTGGCGCTCGAGCTCGTCGATCTGGCGGCCGAGCACCTCGGCGGCCCACGCCGGCGTCACCGCCGCGACGTTGCGCTCGCGCATCGCGCGCCGCACGAGCTGGAGCTCCTCGTGCGTCATGTTGAACAGGAACTCCTCGAACGCGTCGGCCTCGGACTGATCCATCGCGTCGCGACAGAAGAACTCGAGCACCGCCGGGTCGCAGTCCTCGCGCACGAGGCGGAAGGTCTCCGACGCGCCGAGCAGCGTGCCGAAGTCCGACGTGATGCGGTTGCGCGCGTGCCACGCGCTCTCGAGCAGCGGCGCGAAGTCGTCGATCTCGAGCGCGGCGTCGTCCCAGACCGTGATCAGTTGATCGGCGGCGCGGCGCTTGGTGCGCATCGCGACGTCGGGCTTGCGGAGGAGCGCCAGGAAGAGCTCTTCGGCGAGCAGCGTGTAGATCGACTGCGCGAGCTCTTCGCGCAGGTCGTGCGAGAGCCGCACGAAGTCGGTCGAGACCGACTCGAGGGCGGTGGTCGCCTTCACGAACCCGCGCAGGAACATGATCTTCGTCAGCAGGTACGTGCGCGACAGGGTCGCCTTGAGCGGGAGCGAGAGATCGCCCGAGAGGCCGTCGAGGCGGCACAGGTGCCCGATCAGGGTCTGCTCGTCGCGGGGCTCGCCGCCGAGGGCGGTGGGCCGGCGCAGCGGGCGGGTCCGATCGAGGAGCGCGCTGGTGTCCCGCAGCTGATCGATGAGGCCGCGAAGGACCTCGGCGTCCGCGGGGTTCCGCGACGCGACCGCGTTCAGGGCTCGTTCGATCAGCTCCGACTCGCGGCGGTCGAGCACGCTGACCGCGACGGCTTCAGCCCTGAACGACATCGCGAGAGAACCTACCATGGTTGGGGTTGGAGTAACGGTGACCACGGCTGCGGCCAACGTATCGGCGGGGTACGACAGCTGATTACTGCGCATCGGTTGGTACTGCCCGTTCGCGTCTCCGTCGGAGGACGAAGCGGACCACGATGACCACGACCGTGAGGACGATCAACCCACCGATCAGCAGGTCGACACGCTTCAAGGAAGAGGCGAACGAGTCCCATCGCGATCCGAGGAAGTAGCCCAGAAGGATGAGTGCGCCGCCCCAGATCGTCGCGCCCAGGGCGGTGAGGAGCAAGAAAGCGTCGAACCGCATCCGCGCGACGCCCGCGGGCACCGAGATGACGTGCCGCACGACAGGGATGAACCGCGCCGTGAAGATCGTGACGCGCCCGTGCTTGTCGAAGAAGCGCTGCGTCTTCTCGATGTCTTCCTTCCGGAGCAGGAAGTACTTGCCGTAGCGATCGAGGAACGGACGCCCGGCGTAGAGGCCGATCACGTACGAGATCGAAGAGCCGATCATCGCGCCCGACGTGTTGACCAGCAGCACCAGCGGCAGCGAGAACTCGCCGCGCGACGCCAGGAAGCCCGCGAAGGGCATCACCAGCTCCGAGGGCACGGGAACCAACGTGCTCTCGAGGATGATCAGGACGAGCAGGCCGGGATAGCCGACGTCGTGGATGAACTGCTGGATCGAGCTGGCGATCGACTCGAGCACGGTACCGCCTGACGGAGGCGGCGGATGTTGGGGCAGTCAGCCCGATCACGCAACTGGAATCGACCACTCCCGCGACGCCGTTCACGTCTATTGCTACGCACGAGGCGGCAATGGTGTGCCCCCTGCGCGGCGCGCGTCACGCGACCTGGCACCGAGGCTTCTAACGGCGTGTGAGAGTAGGTTATCGTTGGAGAAATTCTCGCAGGGGGACGCATGTACCGCGCGCTGGTTCTATTGGTCGCGCTCACCGGTTGCGGCTTGTTCGGCTCCAACCACGACTCGAAGCCCGATGGCGGCGCCGGCGACACGTGCAAGGTCAGCTCGACCTGCGGCGCGGGGCTCGTCTGCGCGGGCGGCTTCTGCGCGGTCGAGGGCTCGGTGCAGGCGAACGGCGCGTGCTCCGCGTCGCGCGACTGCACGACCGGCCTCTACTGCAGCGAAGCCGGCGTGTGCATGCCGTCGGGCGGCGGCATGGTCGGCGATCCGTGCTCGTCGGGCGGCGACTGCCTGAAGGGCCTCTACTGCCAGCTGTCCGGCTTCAGCGGCACCTGCAACGCGGGCGGCACCGGCGATCTCGGCGCGAACTGCACCGCGACCAGCGACTGCATCGCGGGGCTCGTCTGCGGCAACGACGGCCTCTGCGATCGTCTGACCGACGCGTACCCGCCGTTCGCCGGCGTGACGTGCGCGCCCGACGAGACGCCGTTCCGCGTCTACTGGGAGGTGCCGAAGCCGAGCAAGAAGCCGGCGGACTTCTTCCGCCTGCCGTTCCCCAACGACGCGCGCGTGAACGACGACGGCACGCTCGATCTGTCCGACTTCCCGCGCCCGGGCAAGTCGTTCCTCGGCGTCGACATCGTCGCGCTCTACGCCGACTCGCTGTCGCAAGACTTCGACGGCTTCTCGACGATGGCGCCGGTGACGTTCCGCTTCTCGAGCGAGCTCGAGTTCAACACGCTCGGCGCGAACGGCGCCAACGTGCACTACGTCGACATCACCGATCCGCAGGCGCCCGGCTTCGGCAACGATCGCGGCCGCAACTACGGCTACGACACCGGCGCGCACAAGTACGAGTGCCAGCACACGCTGGTCGTCGGCAACAACGCCAACGATCCGCTCGAGCCCGGCCACATGTACGCGGTGTACCTGACGTCGTCGATCATGTCGCACGCGGGCACCGCGCCCTCGATCGATCCGGATCTGACCGCGGTCCTCGGCGCGACCCAGCCGACCGATCCGACGCTCGCGAAGGTCTGGACCAAGTACGCCAACTTCCGCGCGTACCTCACCAAGAACGGGATGCAGGCGGCGGACGTCGCGGGCGTCGCGGTCTTCACGACGCAGGATCCGACCAAGAAGGCGCGCGCGCTGGCGGCGGCGACGCTCGCCACGGCGTTGCCGACCTTGTCGGATCTCGTCTTGTGCGACGGCGCGACCACGACGTCCGTGTGCGCGACCGATCCGACGCGCGCCTGCGGCGACGCCAACGCCGACTACTACGAGATCCAGGGTCGCTTCAGCGAGCCGCGCTGGCAGCAGGGCACCGAGCCGTACGCCGTGCCCGCCGACGGCGGCGCGATCACGTGGAACGGCGCGACGCCGACGCAGAACGGCACCGAAGAGGTCTGCTTCGATCTGACGATCCCGAAGGGCACGATGCCCGGCGGCGGCTGGCCGTTGGTCGTGCACGCGCACGGCACCGGCGGTAGCTTCAAGGACGCGATCGGCTCCGGCGTCGCGACCGCGCTCGCGACGTCGACGCCGCAGATGGCGACCTTGACCTTCGACGGCGTCGGCCACGGCGCGCGGCGCGGCACCTCCACGCGTTCGCCCGACTCGCTGGTCTTCAACGTGATCAACCCGCGCGCGGCGCGCGACAACCACCTGCAGGGCGCGATGGACGTGATCAGCGCGCTGCGCATCGCGCAGGTCGCGCAGTTCACGGTCACCGGCGTCGGCGCGATCAAGCTCGATCCGACCAAGACGTACTACTTCGGCCACAGCCAGGGCTCGAACGTCGGCATCCCCGGCGTCGCGCTGTCGCCCGACGCGAAGGCCGCGATCTTCTCGGGCGCCGGATCGTTCCTGACCTTCGGCATCCTCAACAAGAAGTCGCCGGTCGACGCGAAGGCGGGCCTCACGTTCCTGCTCGGCGACGACAGCCTCGGCGGCGGCCACCCGGTGATGATCCTGTGGCAGACGTTCTTCGACGCGATCGATCCGGTGAACTTCGACAAGCTGGTCGTCGCGAAGCCGCCGACCGGCATCCCGTCGAAGCACGTCTTCATGACGTGGAACAAGGACGACACCTACTCGCCGAAGGCCACGCTCAACGTCACCGCGCAGGTGATGGGCCTCCTGCAGGCGTGCGGCACGTGCGACGCGAGCGATCCGTCGTACATCGAGTCGATCGGCACGAAGGATCCGCGCCCGGTGACCAACGACAAGGCGGGCGGCGACGGCCAGCAGCGCACCGCCGCGGTCTTCGAGTACGTGACGACCGGTTCGTACGACGGTCACTTCGTCGCGTTCCAGAACCCGACCGCAGAGGCGGACTGGAAGGCGTTCCTCACGTCGCTCGCGACCAGCGGGACGCCGAACGTTCCGTAGTCGATGCTAGATTGCGCGCGTGAGTGAACGCGCTCGCGCGCGCGTGCTGTGGGTGCTCTGGCTGACCTACGGCTCGTTCTACTTCTGTCGCAGCAACCTCGCGGCCGCGGTGCCCGGGATCCGCAGCGAGCTCGTCCTGACGCGGACGGAGATCGGCTGGATCCTCGGCGCGCTCAAGCTCGCGTACGGGATCGGTCAACTGATCAACGGGCAGCTCGCCGAGCGCGTCGCGCCGCGGCGCTTGCTCGCGATCGGCATGCTCGCGTCGGCGGCGCTCAACGTCGTGTTCGGGTTCGGCACCGGCCTCTACTTCTTGATCTTCGTCTGGGCGTGCAACGGCTACGCGCAGGCGCTCGGCTGGGCGCCGACGATGCGCGTCGCGACCGCGACGTTCTCGCCCGAGCGCCGCGGCCGCGCGATCGCGGTGATCGGGACGGGTTATCAGCTCGCGGGCGCGCTGACGTTCGTCGTCGCGGGCGCGTCGGTCGATGCGTTCGGCTGGCGCGGCGCGGTGTGGGTGCCCGCGATCCTGCTCGCGCTGTCGGCGATCCACATGCTCGTGCTCATGCCGCGCGAGGCGCCGCCGCGGGTCGCGCACGCGCGCTCCGACGCGCCGTGGACGCGCACGCTCGCGGCGACGCTGGGCAACGGTCGCTTGTGGTTGCTCGCGGGCGCGCTCGGCCTGCTGTCGGTGTGCCGCTACGGCTTCATCGACTGGGGCATCGCGCACCTGATCGAAGCGCAGCCCGCGAGCGTCACGGTCTCCGCGCTGAAGTACGCGGTGCTGCCGCTGGGCGGGATCGCGGGCACGCTCGCCGCCGGCTGGGCGACCGATCGCTACTTCGGCGGGCGGCGCGCGCCGGTCGTGTGCGTGATGCTCGTCGGGCTCGCCGGGCTCGTGCTCGGCTACGACGCGCTGGTGCAGACGAGCTTGATCGGATCGATCATCGCGTTGGCGTTGATCGGCGCGTTGATCTTCGGGCCGCAGGTCTTGCTCGTCGGCGCGGCGCCGGTCGATCTCGCCCACGGCGGCACCGTCGCGGCGGCGGTCGGCTTCGTCGACTTCATCGGCTACGTCGGCGCTCGCTACGACTGGCACGTCGCGCTCGAGCTGTGGGCGGGCGCGGCGCTCGCGGGCGCGCTCGTCGTCGCGCCGCTGTGGCGGACGCGAGCCGCGGCGCCCTGATCACGCTCACCGCGCGAACGTCACCGGCGAGCGGCCCTTCATCTCGGGCGTGCGCGGCAGGCCGAGCGCCGCCAGCGCGGTCACGGCGGTGTCGGTCGTCGCGACGGCGCCCTCGATCTCGCCGCCGGGCGCGACGCCGGGCCCGCGCACGATCCACGGGATGTCGCGATCGACCTCGGCGACGCCGCCCGAGTGGTGCTTGCCGTGGCCGCCGTGATCGGCGGTGACGATCACGAGCGTGTCCGCGCGCGTCGCGGGCTCGTCGATCGCATCGAGCACGGTCGCGAGGCAGCGATCGCTCGCGGCGACCGCGCGCAGGTATTCGGGCGACATCCAGCCGTGGCTGTGGCCGTACTCGTCGGGATCCGAGAAGTGCACGAACATCAGATCCGGCGGCGTCGCGCGGAAGAACGCCGCCGCGCGCCGCGCCACCGAGCCGCACAGGTATCCGGGACGCTCGAAGTGATCGACCGTCCCGGGGATCGCGATGTGCTTCAGCTTCGGCTTGCCGACGAACATCGCGGTCGTCAGGCCGTGCGCGTGCGCGATCGAGAAGATCGTCGGCACGTGGATGTACCCGCGCGACGGCTGGTAGCTGTTCCACCACAGGCCGTGCGCGGCGGCGCCGACCCCCGACAGCATCGACGCGTGCGAGGGCAGCGTGTCGCTCTCGGGGATCGTGTGCGCGCGGTGCGCGATCTCGCCCTCGCGCATGAGCGCGACGTGGCGCGGCGTGCGATCGCCGTCGAGGACGTCGGGGCGCATGCCGTCCTCGCTGATGATCACGACGCGGCGCGGAGGCGGCGCGACCGGCTCCGGCGCGGGCGGCGGCGTGATCGGCGGCTTCGCGGCGGGCGCCGCGATCGCGTGCGCGGGCGGCGTCGTGGGCGTCGTGTGCGATCCGCGCATCGCGGTCCACGCGAGCACGACCGAAACGATCCCGACGAGCGCGAACAGTCCGGAGCGTCGCACGCACTCAGTGTACCCTGCGCGCGGTGGCGGACGCGCGATCTCACCGTCTCACGCGATGGCTCGCGCGCAGCTCACCCGCGGTCTTCGCGATCTACGCGGTCGCGACCGCGTTCACGACGTACTTCTGCATGTACGGCTATCGCAAGCCGTTCGCCGCCGCGCACTACGCGGGCGAGACCGCGTTCGGGCTCGATCTCAAGAGCGCGCTGATCATCGGCCAGCTGATCGGCTACGCGCTGTCGAAGCTGCTCGGCGTGAAGATCAACTCCGAGATGCCGCCGGCGCGACGCGCGTGGGCGCTCGTCTTCTTGATCGCGTGGGCCGAGCTCGCGCTGATCCTCTTCGCGATCCTGCCGCCGCACGGCAAGGTGGTCGCGCTGTTCCTCGACGGTCTCCCGCTCGGCACCGTGTGGGGGGTCGTCTTCAGCTTCCTCGAGGGACGGCGCACGTCGGAGATCCTCGGCGCTGGGTTGTCGTGCGCGTACGTCGTCGCGAGCGGCGCGGTGAAGTCGATCGGCGCCGAGATCCTCGGGCACGGCGTGAGCGAGTCGTGGATGCCCGCGGTGACCGGCCTCTTGTTCCTGCCGCTCTTCCTCGTCGCGGTCTGGGGCCTGAGCCGCATCCCGCCGCCGAGCGACGCCGACGTCGCCGCGCGCACCGAGCGCGAGCCGATGGGCAAGGCGCAGCGCCGCGCGTTCGTGCGCCGCTACGGCGCGGGGCTCGTGCTGCTCGTGATCGTGTACCTGCTGCTCACCGGCTATCGCGACTTCCGCGACAACTACGCCGCCGAGATCTGGGCGGAGCTCGGCGAAGGCGATCGCGCGAGCGTCTTCACGCTGACCGAGATCCCGATCGCGCTGTCGGTGATGGTCGTCCTCGGCTTCCTCTACGTCGTGAAGGACAACGTGCTCGGGCTCGCATGGACCTACGTGATCATGATCGTGGGGAGCATGCTGATCGGCGCGGCGACGCTCCTCTTCGATGCGGGCGCGATCGGACCGACGACGTGGATGACCGGCGTCGGGCTCGGTCTGTACCTGGGCTACGTGCCCTACGGCTGCGTCCTGTTCGATCGCACGATCGCCGCGCTCGGCGTGGTCGCGACCGCGGTGTTCCTGATCTACGTCAGCGACGCCGTCGCCTACGGCGGCTCGGTCGGCATCGTGCTCTACAAGGTGCTCGGCCAAGGCGCGACGTCGAAGCTCGACTTCTTCCGGCGGTTCTCGTACGTGACCAGCGTCGTGTGCACCGTGTGCTTCACGATCGCGGGCCTGTACTTCACGCGCCGCGCGCGGCGCGCCTGATCACGACGAGGTCGGCGAGCGCTTGTGCTCGCGGATCAGGCGGAGGAACGACTCCTCCATGATCTGGACGAGGGTGCGGAGCTCGGCGTGCGCGGTGTCGGACGAGACGCCGGGCAGGAGGCCGTGCACGAACACGAGGCACACGACGCGATCGCGCAGCGACACCGGCATCGCGATCACCTCGGCGCCGGGCGCGGCGCCGCCCCGTGTCATCAGATCGGTGGGGTACCCGGCTCCCGGGTAGCCCACCGCGCGGAGGAAACGATCCTGGACGAGGGAGGTCTCCATCGGCGGGCCGATGTACGGCGCCTTGCGATCGTGGGCGGTGCGGAGGACCGAGGGCTGGTTGAGCGGGACGACGATCGATTCGACCGACGCGGGCGTGAGCGCGCCGCCGAAGCCGCGGTGGCCGAGGGCGAGGCCGTCGCGCACGACCATCACGACGGCGGCGGACCAGCGGCCGGCGAGATAGGCGACGGCGGCGTCGGCGATCGCGTCGCGGTGCGTGGTGCGCGCGATCGCGGCGCGGGTCGAATCGAGCGAGGGAGGATCGGGCGCGGCGGCGGCGACCTGCGCGCTGATGCGGCCGGACGGTCGCGCGGTGGTCGCGGATTGGATCTGCGACTCGTCGCGCGCGACGCCGCTGTCGTCGAGGCCGACCAGCTGGAACTGGCCGGAGGTGAGCGGGTCGAGCGGCTCGCTGACGACCGGGCCGGTGTCCTCGAGGTTGACGTCGA
>Ga0310811_10003134_pt1 | contig 20772 bp, 20 predicted proteins | sample YCmetagenome_FD_207642 | JGI IMG/M metagenome (GOLD analysis project Ga0310811, IMG submission 207642) | Soil microbial communities from experimental microcosm in Duke University, North Carolina, United States - YC | ecosystem: Engineered > Artificial ecosystem > Soil microcosm > Unclassified ...
CATACACGCCAAGCGGGCGAGTTGTTTCTCGCCATTCTTCCCGATACCGAGACTTCTGCGCGCATTCATAAAATGGCGGAGATACTGAAAACGGCCCATGGATTTCGCGGCCGATTGACCGCGCCTGAGCGGCTGCATGTGACGCTGTTTTCGCTCGGCCACCTGCCGGAAGACAGGGTCGAAGCGGCGTGCGCGGCCATCGATGAGTTGAAAGCGGAGCCGTTTGATGTCTCCTTTGACCGCACCATGAGCTTTCGCGGCCGCCCGGGAAGCCGGCCCTTCGTTCTGGCCGGCGTCGACGGGCTCGTCCCGTTGAAGCTGTTTCGCCGCTGTCTTGCCGCCGCTCTCGCGCAAAGAGATGGTCTGAAGCATCTGGGGCGGCGCGATTTCACACCGCACGTCACGCTACTCTTTGACGACCATGTCGTTGACGAGCAGCCGATCGGTCCGATCGGCTGGACTGTCCGCGATTTGGTGCTCATCCACAGCATGAAAGGTCATCAGCATCTTGCGCATTGGCCGTTGCGTGTATGATGGACGCTGCACGCGATCGAGAACGGCGACATGACGATCACCATCTACGGCATCAAGAACTGCGACACCATGAAGAAGGCGCGCGCCTGGCTCGACGGCCATGGCGTGAAATATGATTTCCACGACTACAAGGCCGCAGGTATCGGCAAGGACAAGCTCAAGGCCTGGAGCGACGAGCTCGGCTGGGAGACACTGCTCAACCGTGCCGGCACGACCTTCCGCAAATTGCCCGACGCCGACAAGGAAGGGCTGAACGAGAAGAAGGCGCTGGCCTTGTTGCTGGAACAGCCGTCGATGATCAAACGTCCGGTGCTCGACCTCGGCAAGAAGCGCCTGGTCGGCTTCAAGCCGGATATCTACGCCAAGGAAGTGAGGCGCTAGTCGACTTCGACGACGTCGTCGGAGGCGCGCACGCCAGCCGGCCGGGGTGGTACGTCGCGTTCAATCACGGCGTTGACGAGACGCGTCGGCGTCGCCATGGGGCGTTCGCCCATGAGATTGTCGACCCTGAAGCTGCCATCGATGCTGATCGTCTTGTGGGAGCCGACGATGTGCTCGACCGAACCGCCGCTGCCGAACGGCAGCAACAGCCGCTCGTAGGAAACGTTCTTGCCGTCGGCGTCCTTCAGCGTGGTGATCGAGTAAGTGGGACGCTTGTTCGCAAGGCAGGCGCGATAGCAATCGACGACACGGGCGTATTGGTCCGGCCTGATCGCCTCGTCGAGGAAACGATTGGTGCGATGCTCGGGCGTGATGTGCTCGTTGCCGTAGGTCGCGGAAAGCCGCGTGCCTTCCTGGGTGATCAGGAAGCGTGCAGCTTCGCCGTCACCCTGGACATCGAAGCCCATCATGTCGGCGATCTCGTCGGGGCCGGTGTCCGGATCGAAATCCATCGGCACCGGCAAGGATGCGGGCTTGCGCAACGCGCGTAGCCAGGCGTTCAGAAGGACGCGCTGGCGGATCGACCGGACCACCGATGGATCGGAGCTCGCATATTCCATGGACTTAATTGAACTCGATGACATCGCCGGACTCGATGCGACCGGGCAGACGGTGGAACAGATCGCGGTCGATGACGCAACGCAGTTTCGGCGTCGGGAGCTTGTCGAGGCCGCGCATCAAATTCCTGATTTCGAAGCCGCCGTCCTCGCTGATGGTTTTCAGCGAGGCGATGATATGCGTGACGTCGCTACGATCCGAAAATGGCAGTAGCAGCCGCTCATAGGCAACGATGCGGCCGTAGATGTCGTCAATGTGGGAGATGGTGTAGACCGGCAGCTTGCGCGCGACGCACGCGTAATAGACCGGCATCACGATCGGTGCGAGGCGCGCACCCAGATATTGGTCGAGCGGCTTGCCTTTGCCGATCTGGCCATAGGCTCTCGACATCCGCGTGCCATCGCTCTCGATGGTGAGGCACGGCGGCGTCGAGGCGCCATCCACGCTGTAGAAAACGAGGTCCGGCATCTCGTCGCTGAGCCGCTCGGGCTCGTATTCCGCAACGCGCGGGATCGCTTTCGCGCGGGCATAAAGCCGCAGCCACGTGTTCAGGAGATCACGCTGTTTGATCGATTTGACGACCGACGGTCTGGCGCTCTCGAATTCCAAGGCGGTAGTCCTAACTTCCCCAAACCATCAAATGATCACCTCGGGAGGAAAATTTTCCATGAAAGCGCACGCGGTGGTCGCTTCACCGTTAACGAAGGCTTTCCGCGCAGTCTGATCCGTCCCTGAGAGGGCAGGTGAGGGCGTGCGTACAGGCCGTTGCAAAACCTTCGACTAACGGCCAATGCGTTGGGCCCGGTGAGGGGATTGCCTAAGCTTTCCGCCTTGCCTATTCCCGGTCGATGACGGCATATTCCGGCCCGGAGGCGGTGGGTTCCGGATGGCTTTGAGGGAAGTCCTTCAGGGAGCTGCCGATAGCTATCGAAGAGCCCGTGGCGCAAGTGCGCGCGGGCAGGGGGAAATTTATTTGGCCGATGAGTTCATTCTCGAAACCCACGGATTGACCAAGGAATTCGCGGGGTTTTTTGCCGTTCGCGACGTCGCCCTCAAGGTTCGTCGTGGCCATATTCACGCGCTGATCGGTCCGAACGGGGCCGGGAAGACGACGTGCTTCAACCTGTTGACCAAGTTCCTCAGTCCGTCGGCCGGTACCATCACCTACAAGGGCCAGGACATCACCGCGATGGCGCCGGCCGATGTCGCGCGGCTGGGCCTTGTGCGGTCCTTCCAGATCTCGGCGGTGTTCCCGCACCTTACCGCGCTGGAGAATGTGCGCGTCGCGCTCCAGCGTCAGCACGGCTCCTCCTTTGATTTCTGGCGCTCCAAATCGGTGCTGAATCGCTTCAACAACCGCGCGCTCGAGCTACTGAACGATGTCGGCCTCAGCGAGTTCGCCAATACACCGGCCGTCGAGATGCCCTATGGGCGCAAACGCGCACTGGAAATTGCAACCACGCTCGCGCTCGATCCGGAGATGATGCTGCTGGACGAGCCGATGGCCGGCATGGGTCATGAGGACATCGACAAGATCGCTGCGCTGATCAAGCGCATCTCGGTGAAATACACCATCCTGATGGTGGAGCATAATTTGAGCGTGGTCGCCAATCTCTCCGACGTCATCACCGTGCTGACGCGTGGGCAGGTGCTGGCGCAGGGCAACTACGCCGACCTTTCCAAGGACGAGCGGGTCAAGGAAGCCTATCTGGGGGCCGGTCATGCCTGAGCTGAAAATGGCAGAAGCGCCCGCCAAATCCGCCGAAGCGCCCGAGGTTCTCAACGTCCGGAATCTCGAAGCGTGGTACGGCGAGTCCCACATCCTTCATGGCATCAATTTTGGCGTGAAGGCCGGTGAGGTCGTGACCCTGCTCGGACGCAACGGCGCCGGCAAGACCACGACGCTCAAATCGATCATGGGCATCATCGGCAAGCGCGCCGGCTCGATCCGGTTCAACAATGCCGAGATCATCCGCGCTTCATCCGACCGCATCGCGCGGATGGGAATCGCGTTTTGTCCGGAAGAGCGTGGCATCTTCGCAAGCCTGGATGTGCGCGAGAACCTGATGCTGCCGCCGGTGGTGAAGCAGGGCGGGCTTTCGCTCGAGCAGATCTTCGACCTGTTTCCGAACCTGAAGGAGCGGCTCAAGAGCCAGGGCACGAAGCTTTCCGGCGGCGAGCAGCAGATGCTGGCGATCGCGCGCATCCTGCGCACCGGCGCGACCTTCCTGATGCTGGACGAGCCGACGGAAGGACTTGCGCCCGTCATCATCCAGCAGATCGGCCACACCATTGCGCGGCTGAAGAAAGAGGGTTTCACCATCCTTCTGGTCGAGCAGAACTTCCGCTTCGCCGCGACAGTAGCCGACCGCTACTACATCGTCGAGCACGGCAAGATCATCGATGGTTTTGCCAATTCCGAGCTGCAGGCGAACATGGACAAGCTGCATACTTATCTCGGTGTCTAATAATAAGAAAAGGTAACCGCCCGTGAAGAAATCTATTGCATTCCTGCTGCTCGGTACCGCGCTCTCGCTCATGGCCGCTAACGCTGCGCTGGCGCAGGACAAGCTCGACAAGGTCGTCAAGATCGGCTCGCTCTCCGACCAGTCGGGCCTCTATGCCGACCTCGGCGGTCCGGGCTCGACACTCGCCGCCCAGATGGCCGTGGAGGATTCCGGCCTCACCGCCAAGGGCTGGAAGATCGACGTCATCGCAGGCGATCACCAGAACAAGCCCGACATCGGCGCCAACATTGCCCGGCAGTGGTTCGACATCGACAAGGTAGACGTCATTGTCGACGTGCCGAACTCGGGTGTCGCGCTTGCCGTCAACAATGTCGTGAAAGAAAAGAACGGCGTCTTCCTCGATTCCGGCGCCGGCACCTCCGATCTCACCAATTCCCAATGCACGCCCAATACGGTGCATTGGAGCTACGACACCTACACGCTGGCGCATGGCACCGGCACGGCGCTGACCAAGGCGGGCGGCGATAGCTGGTTCTTCATCACCGCCGACTACGCCTTCGGCGCGGCGCTGGAGCGCGACACCACCGCGGCGGTGCAGCAGTTGGGTGGCAAGGTGCTCGGCGGCGTCAAGGCGCCGCTCTCGACATCGGATTTCTCGTCCTTCCTGCTGCAGGCGCAGGCTTCCAAGGCCAAGATCATCGGCCTTGCCAATGCCGGCGCCGACACCACCACCTCGATCAAGCAGGCGGCCGAATTCGGCATCACCCAGGGCGGCCAGAAGCTGGCGGCGCTGCTGCTGTTCATCACTGACGTGCATTCGCTCGGCCTGAACGTCGCCAAGGGGCTGAACTTCACCGAGACCTATTACTGGGATCTCAACGACGGCACCCGCGCCTTTGCCAAGCGCTTCCAGCAGCGCGACAAGAATCACTCGATGCCGACCATGGTGCATGCCGGCGTCTATGCGAGCCTGATCCATTACTTCAAGGCGCTCGAGGCGCTGGGCGGCAATCCGCATGACGGCGCCAAGGTCGTCGCCAAGATGAAGGAAATTCCGACCGACGATCCCTTGTTCGGCAAGGGCTCGATCGAGCCGAATGGCCGCACCATTCACCCGGCCTATCTGTTCGAGGTGAAGCAGCCTTCCGAATCCAAGGGGTCCTGGGATTACTACAAGCTGGTCGCGACCATTCCGGCGAGTGAAGCTTTCACCCCGCTGGACAAGAGCACCTGTCCCTTGCTGAAGAAATGATGCCGATTGCCGGCGGCGCGTCAAAAGCGCCGGCGGCTTGTTGAAACACAAGACCCGACTTGCGAGATCGATCGATGGCGGCTCTCTATGCACAGCTTCTGGTGGGACTGATCAACGGCTCGTTTTACGCGCTGCTCAGTCTCGGGCTTGCCGTCATCTTCGGCATGCTCAACATCATCAATTTCGCGCATGGTGCGCTCTACATGATGGGCGCGTTCTGCGCCTATTTCGTGCTCAGCCTGACCGGCCTCGGCTATTGGTGGGCGCTGATCATCGCGCCTATCATCGTCGGTATCTTCGGCATGATCCTCGAGCGGACCATGCTGAAATGGCTGGCCGGTCTCGACCACCTCTACGGGCTATTGCTCACATTCGGCCTGGCCCTGATCATCCAGGGCGTCTTCCAGAATTTCTTCGGTTCGTCCGGCCTGCCTTATGCCATTCCCGATGAGCTGAAAGGCGGCATGAATCTCGGGTTCATGTATCTGCCGATCTATCGCGGATGGGTGATCATCTTCTCGCTCATTGTGTGTATCGCGACCTGGTTCCTGATCGAGAAGACGCGGCTTGGCGCTTACCTGCGGGCCGCCACCGAAAACCCGACCCTGGTGCGTGCCTTCGGCATCAACGTGCCGCGGATGATCACACTGACCTACGGTCTCGGCGTCGGATTGGCTGCGCTCGCCGGCGTACTCTCGGCGCCGATCAACCAGGTGCGGCCGCTGATGGGCGAAAATGTGATCATCGTGGTGTTTGCGGTCGTGGTGATCGGCGGCATGGGCTCGATCATGGGCTCGGTCATCACCGGCTTTGCGCTCGGGGTGATCGAGGGATTGACCAAATATTTCTACCCCGAAGCATCGAACACCGTGGTCTTTGTCCTCATGGTGCTCGTGCTGTTGGTGAAACCCACGGGTCTGACGGGAAGGGCGGCCTGACATGACGGCATTGACCGACGATACCCTGCCGACGACCCCACGCGCGATGCGCGACGAGATGATCGTGTTCATCGTTATGGCGCTTCTGCTGGCGGCTGTTCCGTTCAGCGGCATCTACCCGTTTTTCGTGATGCAGGCGCTGTGCTTCGCGTTGCTGGCTTGCGCCTTCAATCTCCTGATCGGCTATGGCGGCCTGCTGTCGTTCGGACATGCGATGTTCCTCGCCACCGGCGGCTACGTCACGGGCCATTTCCTGAAAGTCGGTGCGATCTCGTTGCCGTACTGGCCGGGCATGTGGTTCACGATTCCATTTCCGCCGTTCTCGCCCGAAATGGGCATTATCGGCGGCACCGCGGTTTCCTGCTTGCTTGCCGTCATCACCGGTTACGTCTCGATCCGCCGTCAGGGTATCTATTTCGCGATGATTACGCTGGCGCTGTCGCAGCTGCTCTACTTCATCTATCTGCAGGCGCCATTCACCCATGGCGAGGACGGCATCCAGGGCATTCCGCAGGGGAAGATGCTGGGCTTCCTCGAACTCTCGAACTCGACGGTTCTGTATTATGTCGTGCTGGCCGGCTTCCTCGCCGGCTTCCTGCTGATCTTCCGCGCCATCAATTCGCCCTTCGGCGAAGTGTTGAAATCGATCCGCGAGAACGAGCAACGCGCAATCTCACTCGGCTACAAGACCGATCACTACAAGCTGCTCGCCTATATCCTGTCCGGCACGCTGGCTGGTTTTGCCGGCTCGCTGAAGGTGTTTGTCGCGCAGAATGCGTCCCTGACGGATGCTGAAGTGGCGATGTCCGGGTTGATCGTGCTGATGACGCTGGTCGGCGGTCTCGGCACGGTGTTCGGACCGGTGGTCGGCGCCTTCGTGATCATTGCCATGCAGCAGTATCTCGCCGGCTTCGGCCAGTGGGTGACGGTGATCCAGGGCGTGATTTTCGTCGCCTGCGTGCTGCTGTTCCGCCGCGGCCTGATCGGCGAGATCGCGCATTTCCTGAAGCGCTCGCTGTAAACAGCCGATTTTTCGGGCCTTTTTGGTCATCCACAAAGCGGTGGATGACCGCGATTTGGCGCCTTGGCGAGGGGCCTTTCCAGCCAATTCCATATATGACAGTTTTGCGACAGGCCGCGCAGACGGCCGTTCCAGAACGATGGATGGCTCATGTTTCGTTGGTTTCGCGCCTTTCTCCCCAAGGAAGAGCGGTTCTTTGAATTGTTTGCCCGCCACGCGGCGGTCGTTGCCCAAGGCGCCCGCGCGCTGCAGGACATGCTGAAGGGGGGCGACGAGACGCCGGTTTACTGCCAGCGCGTCAGCCAGTTCGAGAATGATGCCGATGGGATCACCCGCGAGGTGCTGACGGCGGTCCGGCGAACCTTCATCACGCCGTTCGACCGCGGCGACATCAAGAACCTGATCACCGCGATGGACGACGCCATCGACCAGATGCAGCAGACCTCGAAGGCCGTGTTGCTGTTCGAGGTACGCGAATTCGAGCCTTTGATGCGGGAGATCGGCACGCTCCTGGTCGAATGTGCCGGCCTCGTCGGCCGCGTGCTGCCGCTGTTGCAGGCGATCGGCGACAACGTTTCGATGATCACGGCGATCACGGAAGAGCTGACCAAGCTCGAGGGCCGTGTCGACGATCTCCACGACATCGGCCTGCGCGAGCTGTTCCTCAAGCACCGCAACGCCAACACCATGGACTTCATCGTCGGCGCGGAGATCTACGATCACCTCGAAAAGGTCGCCGACCGTTTCGACGACGTCGCCAACGAGATCAACTCGATCATGATCGAAATGGTCTAGGGGCCGCGCCGTGGAAACCACGCTCGGCCTACCGGTACTGACGGGCTTGATCGCCGTTGCGCTGCTGTTCGACTTCCTCAACGGATTGCACGATGCGGCCAATTCGATCGCCACCATCGTGTCGACGCGGGTGCTGCGTCCGCAATATGCGGTGTTCTGGGCGGCGTTCTTCAATTTCGTGGCCTTCGCCGTGTTCGGGCTCAATGTCGCCCACACCATCGGTACCGGCATCATCGATCCCACTGTCGTCGACAACCAGGTCATCTTCGCCGCGCTGATCGGCGCCATCGTCTGGAACCTCGTCACCTGGGCGCTCGGCATTCCCTCGTCGAGCTCGCACGCTTTGATCGGCGGGCTGATCGGCGGCGGCATGGCCAAGGCCGGCATTTCCGCGGCGGTCTGGAGCGGATTGTCGAAGACGTTGGTGGCGATCGTGCTGTCGCCGGTGATCGGCTTCGTGCTGGCCATGTTCCTGGTGGCCGGGGTGTCTTGGATCTCGGTGCGCTCCACGCCGTTCACGGTCGATCGTGCCTTCCGCGTGCTGCAATTCGCATCCGCCTCGCTCTATTCGCTGGGCCATGGTGGCAATGACGCGCAGAAGACCATGGGCATCATCGCTGTGCTGCTGTTCTCGCAGGGCAAGCTCGGCACCGAGTTCTACGTGCCGTTCTGGGTGGTGCTGGCCTGCCAGGCCTCGATGGCGCTGGGGACACTGATGGGCGGCTGGCGCATCGTGCGCACCATGGGGCTGCGTCTGACCAAGCTGACCCCGATGCAGGGCTTCTGCGCCGAAACAGGCGGGGCGATCACCCTGTTCATGGCGACCGCGCTCGGGGTTCCCGTATCGACCACGCACACCATCACGGGTGCGATTGTCGGCGTCGGCGCAGCAAGACGCGCCTCGGCGGTACGCTGGAACGTGGCAAGCTCGATCGTCTATGCCTGGGTGATCACGATTCCGGCGGCGGCCCTTGTCGCCGCGCTCACCTATTGGGCGGTGTCGCTGCTGCGATAGGCCGCCAATTCGCTGCGAAAACGGGTGATTTTCCGGCGCTTTGCTATATGGAAATACGCCGCAATCGCCCTTGATTGCCTGCCTTTTCCCTGCCAAACGCATGCCGCCATGACCGACGTTGCCGTCACCGCCGATTCGCACACCCGCTCGCCGCTTTCGCATGAAGTGGCGCGGCGGCGCACGTTCGCGATCATCTCCCACCCGGACGCCGGCAAGACCACGCTGACCGAAAAGCTGCTGCTGTTCGGCGGCGCCATCAATCTCGCCGGCCAGGTGAAGGCCAAGGGCGAGCGCCGCAACACCCGCTCCGACTGGATGAAGATCGAGCGCGAGCGCGGCATCTCGGTCGTCACCTCCGTGATGACCTTCGAGTTCCAGGACCTCGTGTTCAACCTGCTGGACACGCCGGGCCACGAGGACTTTTCGGAAGACACCTACCGCACGCTGACCGCGGTCGACTCCGCCGTGATGGTGATCGACGCGGCCAAGGGCATCGAGGCGCGGACGCGCAAGCTGTTCGAGGTCTGCCGCCTGCGCGACATTCCCATCATCACCTTCATCAACAAGATGGATCGCGAGAGCCGCGACACCTTCGAGCTCCTGGACGAGATCGAGAAGACGCTGGCGCTCGACACCACGCCGATGACCTGGCCGGTCGGCCGTGGCCGCGATTTCATGGGCACCTATGACGTCGCCAATGGCGGCGTGCGCCTGCTCGAAGGCGGTGGCGCCAAGACCGGGCAGGCCGAGCAGATCGATATTGCCGAGCTTGGTAATCGCAACGCCAATCTCGATGTTGGTGGGATCAAGGACGAACTGGAGCTGGTGCGCGAGGCCTGCAAGCCGTTCGAGCTGGACTCGTTCCGCGAAGGCCACCTGACGCCGGTCTATTTCGGCAGCGCGCTTCGCAATTTCGGTGTCGGCGATCTGCTCGAGGGCCTCGGCAAGTTCGCGCCGGCCCCGCGCGCGCAGGATTCCGACCTGCGCAAGGTGCAGGCGGCCGAACCGCGCATGAGCGCCTTCGTGTTCAAGATCCAGGCCAACATGGATCCGAACCACCGTGACCGCATCGCCTTTGCGCGGCTATGCTCGGGCAAACTCAGCCGCGGCATGAAGGCCAAGCTCGTGCGCACCGGCAAGAGCATGCCGCTCGCGAGCCCGCAATTCTTCTTCGCCCAGGACCGCTCGGTCGCGGACGAGGCCTATGCCGGCGACGTTGTCGGCATTCCCAACCACGGGAGCTTGCGGATCGGCGACACTCTGACCGAAGGCGAGGATTTGACCTTTGTCGGCGTGCCGAGCTTCGCGCCGGAAATCGTGCGCCGCGTGCGGCTCACCGACGCGATGAAGGCGAAGAAGCTGAAGGAAGCCTTGCAGCAGATGTCGGAAGAAGGCGTTGTGCAGGTGTTCCGTCCGCGCGACGGCGCCCCGGCGCTGGTCGGCGTGGTCGGTCCGCTGCAGCTCGACGTGTTGAAGGCGCGGCTCGATGCCGAATATTCGCTTCCTGTCGAATTCGAGGTCAGCGAGTTCTCGCTGGCGCGCTGGGTTTCCTGCGACGACAAGAAGAAGCTGGAAGCCTTCATCGCCGCCAATGGCTCCGGCATCGCCGACGACGTCGACGGCGATCCCGTGTTCATGGCCAAGAACGAGTTCTATCTCGGCTACACCAAAGAACGCGCCGAGGGCATCGTCTTCTCCAACGTCAAGGACGTGAAGAAGCGGGCGTAGGCGCAGGTGGCGAACGCGCGGTTGTGAACGGTGGTGGCCTTGATGCTGCCGGTTCGAGCTCGCATTCTCCGGGGCAAGCATTTTGAGGCCGGTCCCATGCTGCGGCGCATTGTTTTCCTTGCCGGTGGTTTACTGCTCGCGATTGTGGCGATGAGCCAGGCGGATGCGCGCCGGCGCCACCAGATCAATCCGATTCCGTTCTCGCACGAGCCATGCAGCGTGCTCGCTGACGGACCGTGCACGCCGACCTATTGCAGCGTGTTCAACCATGGGCCGTGCATTCCCGAGATCGACTATCCCTATGGCGAGAACCTGCAACTCACGATCCAGAGCGTTCCGGCCAAGGCGGACGAGGAGAAATACAGGCGGCCGGACCACGATCTCGACACTATCGGCGATCTCTTTGCCGAGCTGCGCTCCTGCTGGTCGCCGCCGCCACCGGATGTCGCGCACCAGGGCATGCAGATGTCGGTGCGCTTCAGCTTCAAGAAATCCGGCGAGATGATCGGCCCGCCGCGCCTGACCTTTGCGACCAGGGACGTGCCGGCCGACACCAGGAACACTTACCTCAAGGCGATCAATGCCTCGCTCGACGCCTGCATCCCGCTGAAATTCAGTGACGGCCTTGGCGGCGCGCTCGCCGGCCGGCCGATCGCGATCCGCTATGTCGATAATCGCGAGCTGAACAAGGCGCAGGACAAGCCCTAGATCGAGCTTTTTTTCGTCATTGCCGGGCTTGACCCGGCAATCCATCTTCAAAATAACTGCTTGCCCGCTTGCGCGGGCGATGGATACGCGGGCCTTCGCCGCGCCGAAGCGGCTTCGGCCCCGCAGGCGGGTCAAGCCCCGCGTATGACGATCGAGAGTGTGGCGCCACAGGGTGGACACGCAAGGGAGGACGTCATGGGACTGTCGGTGATGATCGTGGGCCTCGTGCTCTTTCTCGGCGTCCACACGCTGACGACGCAACGCAAGCTGCGCGACCGCTTCGTCGTCTCCTGGGGCGAGGGCGGCTACAAGATCGCCTATTCGCTGGCATCGGCCGTTGGCCTCGCACTGATCGTCTGGGGCTTTGCCCATTATCGCGCCACGGAGTGGGTGCAGCTCTGGAATCCCCCGCGGGCACTGAAGCACCTCAACGTCCTCCTGATGCTGCCTGCGTCGATCCTGGTGGTCGCCGCCTATATCCGCGGACAGATCTATGTCACGCTGAAACATCCGATGTTGGCGGGCGTGAAGCTCTGGGCGTTCGGGCATCTGCTCGCCAATGGCGATCTCGGCGGCATCATCCTGTTCGGCTCTTTTCTGGCGTGGGCGGTGTTCGACCGGATTTCGCTGAAACGCCGTGGTGACGCCGGTGGTCCGCCAATCCCGGTCGGCGGCATCGGCAACGACCTGATCGCGGTTCTGGTCGGCGTCGTGGTTTATCTCGCACTTGCCTTCGCGTTCCATCCGGTCGTGATCGGCGTGCCGGTGATGGGAAGCTAGAATATGTCGGTACAGTCTGCAGTTCGGCGCAAGACGGCGCCTGATATCCGTTCCCGCAAGGGCGGCGATCCCATCGTGATGCTGACGTCCTATCACGCGCACACGGCGGCGCTGGTCGATCGGCATTGCGATGTGATCCTGGTCGGCGACTCCCTCGGCAATGTCATGCATGGTTTCGAGACCACCGTTCCCGTTACGCTCGACATGATGATCCTGCAAGGACGCGCCGTGATGCGCGGCTCGCAGCATGCGCTCGTCGTGGTCGACATGCCTTTTGGTTCTTACGAGGCCTCAAAAGAGCAGGCGTTCCATTCCGCGGTCCGCATCATGAAGGAAACCCAATGCGGCGCCGTCAAGCTCGAAGGCGGCGTGCGGATGGCGGAGACGGTGGCGTTCCTCGCCGAGCGCGGCATTCCCGTGATGGGCCATGTCGGCCTCACGCCGCAGTCGATCAATACGCTCGGCTCGTTCCGCGCGCAGGGCCGCGAACAGGGCAGTTGGGAGCCGATCGAGCAGGACGCCAAGGCGATTGCGGAGGCCGGTGCGTTCTCGATCGTGATCGAGGCGGTCGCTGAGCCGCTGGCGAAGAAGATCACGCAAAGCATCGCTGCTCCGACCATCGGCATCGGCGCCAGCGCGGCTTGCGACGGCCAGGTGCTGGTGCTGGAGGACATGCTTGGGCTTTCGCCGCGGACGCCGAAATTCGTCCGGCGCTATGGCAATCTCGGCCCCGAGATCGAGAAGGCAGTTTCGGCCTATGCGGCCGATGTGCGCTCGCGCGCTTTCCCCGGGCCGGAACACGTCTACGGAATGAAAGAGAAGAGCTGACAGGACCTCGGATCATGGACTGGTCGAACGTTGCGATACCTCCAATGCGCCTCGAAGCACGCTTCGGCGACCGCGTCGTGCCGGCTTTCTGTGAGCGGCCGAAGAGCGTGTGGGCGATGGTGGAGCAGGCGGTCGCGCGCAACGGCGACGGCGAGGCACTGGTATGCGGCGACACCCGGCTGTCCTGGCGCGAGACCATGCGACGCGCGCAGGAGATCGCGAACGGCTTCGCCAGGCTTGGCCTGCAACGCGGTGACCGCGTTGCGTTATTGCTCGGCAACCGCATCGAGTTTCCGCTCATCCTGTTTGCCGCAGCACAAGCGGGGCTGGTGACGGTGTTGCTTGGAACGCGCCAGCAGAAGCCGGAGATCGCCTATGTCCTGACCGATTGCGGCGCCAAACTCCTGATCCACGAAGCTTCGCTCGCCGCGCGCGTACCCGACGCGAAGGACGTGCCGGATCTCGCGCACCGCATCGTGCTTGACGATGATCCCGCGCGCTCGACCTTCGCACGCCTGGCCGATCATCCGCCTTTGCGAGAGGCCGTCGATGTCGGCGAGGAGGATAGCGCGATGATCCTCTACACCTCGGGCACGACCGGGCGGCCGAAGGGCGCGATGCTCGCCCACTGCAACATCATCCACTCCTCGATGATCTTTGCTTCCACCATGGCGCTGACGGCGAAGGACCGCTCGATCGCGGCCGTTCCGCTCTCCCATGTCACCGGCGCCGTCGCCAACATCACGACCATGGCCGCGTGCGCGGGCACGCTGATCATCGCCGCCGAGTTCAAGGCGGCCGATTACCTCAAGCTCGCCGCGCGCGAGCGCGTCACCTACACCGTGCTGGTGCCGGCGATGTATAATCTCTGCCTCTTGCAACCGGACTTCGACAGCTACGATCTCTCATCCTGGCGCATCGGCGGTTTCGGCGGTGCGCCGATGCCGATCGCCACCATCGAGCGGCTGGCCGTGAAGTTGCCTGGCCTGAAGCTGATGAATTGCTACGGCGCGACCGAAACGACGTCGCCCTCGACCATCATGCCTGGTGAATTGACCGCCGATTATATCGATAGCGTCGGGTTGCCCTGTCCGGGTGCGACCATCATCGCCGTCGATGCCGAGGGCAGGGAGCTGCCGCCGGGCGAGATCGGCGAAATCTGGATTCGCTCGGCCTCCGTCATCAAGGGCTACTGGAATAATCCGAAGGCGACCGCGGAAAGCTTTACCGGCGGCTTCTGGCATTCCGGCGATCTCGGCTCGGTCGATGCCGGCCATTTCGTGCGCGTGTTCGACCGGCAAAAGGACATGATCAACCGCGGCGGCTTGAAGATCTATTCCGCCGAGGTCGAGTCGGTGCTCGCCGGCCACACCAGCGTGGTCGAGAGTGCGATCATCGCCAAGCCATGCCCGGTGTTGGGCGAACGCGCCTGGTGTGCCGAGCAGCTCGCCGACTACAAGGTGCCTGAGACCATGCTGCTCACCACCGATCCCCTGCCGCGCAACGCCAATGGCAAGGTGCTGAAGCGGCAGTTGCGGGAGAGGCTCGGGCTATAGGCGGGTTGCAGTGCCGATTTTGCGCTAAGCCCTTGAAGGATCACAGCAACATTTCCCTGTTAACGCTTTGATCCGGCTCGCTTTGCCTTGCCACCGCCATATCATTAGGGTAACGCGGCGCGCGAGACAGGGGTGAGCGGCGCTGCATGGCATGCGCGCATCGGGGATGGGATACCGTTAAGTGTCTGAATTATTTGACGAAGTAGACGAGGAAGTACGTCGCGAGCAGCTCAAGAAGCTCTGGGACAATTACTCGATCTACATCATCGCATTGGCGCTCCTGGTCATTGCCGGCATCGGCGGCTGGCGCGGCTATCAATATGTCGAGGCCGAGAAGGCCGCCAAGGCCAGCGCGGCCTTCAACCACGCCGTCGAGCTCTCCGATCAGGGCAAGCACGAGGAAGCCGAAAAGGCCTTTGCCGAGATCGCGAGCAAGGCGCCTTACGGCTATCGGCTGCTGTCGCGATTCCGCGAAGCCGGCGAGGTCGCGAGCCGCGATCCCAAGGCCGCGGCCAAGATGTTCGACGATCTGGCGGCTGATTCCTCGATCGGCGGCGAGCAGCAGGAGCTGGCGCGGATTCGCGCCGCGGGCCTGCTGGTCGACAGCGCCACCTATGCCGACATGAAGCAGCGGCTCGAACAGGACACGGTGCCAACGGCGGCATTCCGCCACTCGGCGCGCGAACTGCTGGCCTTGTCTGCGTTCCGCGCCAACGACGCCACGCAGGCGCGGCTGTGGCTGGACCAGATTTCCGCGGACGCCGATACGCCGCCGAGCCTGCGCTCGCGTGCCGAAGCGCTGCAGGCGCTGCTGCCGCCGGTTGCCAAGAGCTAAGGCAAGAGTTTGACCGAGAAACCGACCATGCGCCGTTCGCAACGTCTGATCGCTGCCGCCGTCTTGATCGTGTTCTCGAGCGTGCTTGCCGGCTGCTCGAGCGGCTTCAGCGATTTCGATCCAACGGATCTGCTCGACTTTCTCGATACCAAGAAAAAGCTGCCCGGCAAACGCGAGGAAGTCTTCCCTGACGGTGTGCCGGGCCTGGAGCAGGGCGTGCCGAAGGAGCTCTACAAGGGCGCGCAGCAGCAGCAGGACGATCCGAACGCGCAGCAGGCTTTGGCCGCGCCGCCACCACAACAGCCTCAAGCCCAGCCTCCTCAGGCCCAGCAGCCGCAAGCCCGCCAGCAGCCGCTCGAGCCGCCGCCCGGCAGCCCGCAGGCCATCAAGAGGGCCAAAGCCAAGGCCAAGGCAGGGGCCAAGGCCAAGGCACAGGCTGCCGCCGAGCCGGACGGCGAGGCTGCCGCCGCTTCGCAGGCGGACGGCACCCAGGTCGCCCCGCCCCCGCATAAGAAGAAGATCGTGCGCAGGCGCACCACCGCGCCGCCGCCCGATCCCAACGCGCAGCCGCAGGCTACTGCGCCCCAATCCAGCCAGCCGGCCCAGGCGGCGCAGGAGCCGTTTCCGGCACCGCTCCCGGGCGGGTCGTTCTCCCGCTAGTCTTATCAGTCTGATTTAATTGACCGCGCTGGTGAAACAGCGCACGGATCACTCATGTCTTTCACCATTGCCATCATCGGCCGGCCCAATGTCGGAAAGTCGACGCTGTTCAACCGCCTGGTCGGACAGAAGCTTGCGCTGGTCGATGACGAGCCCGGCGTCACGCGCGACCGCCGCGAGGGCGAGGCCAGGCTCGGCGATCTCGAATTCACTATCATCGATACCGCCGGCCTCGACGAAGGCGCCAGGGGCTCGCTGACCGCGCAGATGCAGGAGCAGACCGAGACCGCGATCAAGCTGGCGGACGCCCTGATGTTCGTGGTCGACGCCCGCGCCGGGCTGACGCCGACCGACCGCGCCTTTGCCGATTTCGCGCGCCGCGCCGACAAGCCGGTGCTGCTGCTCGCCAACAAGAGCGAGGGCAAGCAAGGGGACGCCGGCGCGATGGAAGCTTACGCACTCGGGCTTGGTGATCCCATTCAGATTTCCGCCGAGCATGGCGAGGGCATGGGCGAACTCTACGACGCGTTGCGCGAGCTGATGCCGGGGGTGCCGGAAGAAGAGGAAGCCGTCGAGGACGACGCGGAAGACGATACCACGACGCGTCCGATCCGCGTCGCCATTGTCGGCCGCCCCAATGCCGGCAAGTCGACGCTCATCAATCATCTCGTCGGGGAGGAGCGGCTTCTGACCAGCCCCGAGGCCGGCACCACCCGCGATTCCATCTCGGTCGAGATCAGCTGGAAGGGCCGCGATTTTCGCGTGTTCGATACCGCGGGATTGCGCCGCCGCTCACGGATCGAGGAGAAGCTGGAGAAACTTTCGGTAGCGGACGCACTGCGCGCGGTGCGCTTTGCCGAAGTCGTCGTGCTGATGCTGGATACGCAGAACAAGTTCGAGGAGCAGGACCTGCGCATCGCCGATCTGATCGAGCGCGAAGGCCGCGCGATCGTGATCGCCGTCAACAAATGGGATTTGATGGCGGGCAAGCCCGGGCAGATTTCGGCGCTGCGCCGGGATGCCGACCACTGGCTGCCGCAGGTGAGCGGCGTGCCGGTTGTCGCCGTCTCCGGGTTGATGGGCGAGGGCATCGACCGCATGATGCAGGCGATCGTCGATGCCTATGCCGTCTGGAACAGGCGCGTACCGACCTCGGCGCTTAATCGCTGGTTCGAGCAGGCGATTCAAGCCAACCCGCCGCCGGCAGTGTCGGGGCGGCGGCTGAAGCTGAACTACATCACCCAGACCAAGGCGCGGCCACCGAGCTTCGTGCTGTTCTGCTCGCGTGCGGATGCGATCCCGCAATCCTATTTGCGCTATCTCACCAATTCGCTGCGCGAGGCGTTCGACCTGCCGGGTACGCCGGTGCGCATCACGCTCCGCGAGAAAGCCAATCCGTTCGCCCACAAGCGGAAGCGGCTGTCGTGAGCGAGGGCGCCTCCGACGCCGCCGTCGGGTCATCGGCGCCGCGAAGCGCGGCCGTTGCTTTCATCTTCGTCACGATCCTGCTCGACATGATGGCGCTCGGCGTCGTTATTCCGGTCCTGCCCAAGCTGATCGAGAGCTTTGTCGACAACGACACCGCGAGCGCCGCGCGCATTTTCGGGCTGTTCGGCACCGCTTGGGCGCTGATGCAGTTTCTGTTCTCGCCGATCATCGGCGGCCTGTCCGATCGCTTCGGCCGGCGCCCGGTGGTGCTGCTTTCGAATTTCGGGCTGGCGGCGGATTACGTTTTGATGGCGCTGGCGCCGTCGCTGTCCTGGCTGTTCGTCGGGCGGCTGATCTCCGGCATCACCTCGGCCAGCATCTCGACGTCGTTTGCCTATATCGCCGACGTGACGCCGCCGGAGCAACGCGCGGCCTATTTCGGCAAGATCGGCGTTGCCTTCGGCGCGGGCTTCATCCTGGGGCCGGCGCTCGGCGGGTTGCTTGGCGATATGTCGCCACGGCTGCCATTCTGGGTCGCCGCGGGCCTCGGCCTTGCCAACGCGCTTTATGGCCTCTTCATCCTGCCGGAGTCGCTACCTCGTGAGCGCCGCGCGCCGTTCCACTGGAAGAGCGCCAATCCGGTCGGCGTGCTCAAGCTGCTCGGCGCGAACCGCATTCTCGCCGGGCTGCAGACGGCGAATTTTTTTTCACAGCTGGCGCATGTCGTGCTGCCCTCGACTTTCGTGCTTTATGCGACCTATCGCTACGGCTGGGATGTCGGGATGGTCGGTCTCACGCTCGCAATCGTGGGTCTCTCGTCCATGGTGGTGCAGGGCGTTGCGATCGGCCCGATCGTCAAGCGTCTCGGCGAGCGCAAGGCGCTGCTGTTCGGGCTGGTCTTCGGTGCGATCGGCTTCTTCATCTATGGTGCGGCCCCGACCGGGCTGTGGTTCTGCGCCGGCATTCCCGTGATGGCGCTATGGGGCGTGTCGGGCGCCGCCACCCAGGCGCTGATGACACAGCAAGTGGCGGCGGATCAGCAGGGCCAGTTGCAGGGCGCGACGTCGAGCGTGCAGAGCATTTCGCAGATGATCGGTCCGTTCCTGTTCACGCTGATCTTTGCGTTCTTCATCGGCGATCACGCGCCGTTCAAGCTGCCGGGCGCACCGTTCCTGCTCGCGGGCGGATTGATCGCTCTGGCGCTGATGATCGCCGCAAGGACGCTGGCGAAGAAGAAGTAAGGTAGGCAAAGCCAAACGGGGCCGCGCGTTTGCGCGGCCCGATGACAGGCTCCGCGTGCCCACCGTTTTAGCGTTCGCCGATAGACGGTGGGCACGAAATCAGCACGTCATTCCGGGATGGTCCGTAGGACCAGAATCGGAATCTCGAGATCCCGGATATGGTGCTGCCGCACCATTCCGGGATGACCGCTACGCGGTCACTTCTTGACCAGCGGGCACTCGCTCTCCGACAGCGGCCGTGCCGCGTCTTCCGGCGCGATCTTCGCAACGAGCTTGTAATAGTCCCAGGGATATTTCGATTCTTCCGGCTTCTTGACCTCGAACAGATAGGCCGGGATGAGGCGGCGGCCGTCGGCGCGGAGCGGGCCCTTGCCGAACAGGAGATCGTCGGTCGGAATCTCCTTCATCTTGGCGACGACCTTGGCGCCGTCATGCGGATTGCCGCCGAGGGCGTCCAGCGCCTTCAGGTAATGCAGCACGGCGGCATAATTACCGGCCTGCGTCATCGACGGCATCGCGTGATTGTTCACTCGCTCCGCAAACCGCTTCGACCAGGCACGGGTGTTGTCGTTCAGGTCCCAGTAGAAGGATTCGGTGAAGGTCAGGCCTTGCGCGGTCTTCAGCCCGAGCGAATGCACGTCGTTGATGAAGAGCAGGAGCGCTGCGAGCTTCTGGCCGCCCGCGACGATGCCAAACTCGGCCGCTTGCTTGATCGCGTTGGTGGTGTCGCCACCGGCATTGGCAAGACCAATGATCTTCGCCTTGGAGTTCTGCGCTTGCAGCAGGAAGGACGAGAAGTCCGACGTATTGAGCGGGTGCTTGACGCCGCCCAGCACCTTGCCGCCGTTCGCCTTGATGACCGCGCTGGTGTCGCGCTCGAGCGCGGCGCCGAAGGCGTAGTCGGCGGTCAGGAAGAACCAGCTATCGCCGCCGGCCTTGGTCAGCGCCTTGCCGGTGCCGTTGGCGAGCATGTAGGTGTCGTAGGTGTAGGAGATGGTATTGGCGTTGCAGGCCTTGCCGGTGAGGTCCGCGGTGGCCGCGCCCGAATTGAGCAGGACCGCGTTCTTCTCCTTCACGACATTGCTGACAGCGAGAGCGACGCCGGAGTTCGGCGTGTCGGCGATCGCATCGACATGCTCGGTGTCGATCCATTGCCGGGCGATGCTGACGCCAACGTCCGGCTTGTTTTGATGATCGGCGCCGATCACGTCGATCTTCCAGCCCTTGGCGGCAAGACCCGAATCCTCTACCGCCATCTTGACCGCGACCACGGCATTGGGGCCGCCGATATCGGCATAAAGGCTCGACATGTCATTCAACACGCCGATCTTGACGACCTTGTCGTCGGCGAGCGCCGAGGTGGCAAATCCAAATCCGGTAATGGCAAAAAGCGCGGCGGTGCGCCACGCGCGTGACATCTTCATGAGAGCTTCCTCCATGTGTTCCCGGGACAGCTCTCTTGGATGGAGCCTTTGCCCATGGCTGGATCGGGTTGTCGATCTCGTTTCCCCGATAGCCTCTCGGGAACCTTTCGGCAATGCGGCTTTGTGTCGGTTTGACTTGGACAGGGGCTGCCGGCGCCCGGGATTGCCTCAGTCCTGGGCATCGCCGGCGCCTCACATTGTTCGAATCGGACCGATCGTCTAGCGTTTCATCGGCAGGACTATTTCCCAAGCTGGACCGATGTCAGACGACAATCTCCTTCAGTCGCTCGTTCAGGTTATGAACTATCAGGCATCGCACGCGGCGCATGCGACGCAGATGCAATTGCTGCGGTTCTGGTCCGACGAGCTGGCCAGGCCACGCCATGCCGATCCGAAGCGCTTGTTGCGCTATGGCTTCAAGGTCTACTCGCAATGCGACGAGGACGGCATCATCCAGGAAATCTTCCGGCGGATCGGAAACGGAAACCGGGTCTTCGTCGAGTTCGGCGTCGAGACCGGAATCGAATGCAACTCGGTCAAGTTGCTGCTGGAAGGCTGGCGG
>Ga0310811_10003135_pt1 | contig 20766 bp, 15 predicted proteins | sample YCmetagenome_FD_207642 | JGI IMG/M metagenome (GOLD analysis project Ga0310811, IMG submission 207642) | Soil microbial communities from experimental microcosm in Duke University, North Carolina, United States - YC | ecosystem: Engineered > Artificial ecosystem > Soil microcosm > Unclassified ...
CTCCCAGGGCAGTGCGGGATGGTGGTTCACCTGCGAGCGTTTCTTCGACCGCGGCAACACAAGTTCAAGTTGCAGATGGTCAACGTATCGTGCCGGGTTGCTGCCGGTGCGATGACCCAGAACCGTCTCTGCGTCGAGAATCGCCTTGATGCGACCGCGTACGCGACGCGCGGTCTCTGCCTTCTTCGTCCAGATCGGCTGAAGGATCCGCACGATCATCGCCGTATCGATATCGCGCACCCAGACGCCTCCGATCACCGGATACGCGTAAGTCTTGAGCGTGTTCCCCCACTGCTGGACATGCTTGCGATTTCGCCACTCAGCTTCGTGCGCGCGGATAAACGTCTCTGTAGCCTCACGAAACGTCACGTTGGCATCCGGCGATATATCGAGCAACTGTCTGCGCTGCTGTTCGCGCCGCGCAAGGATGGGATCGATCATGCCCCTGACCATATCGCGATACCCGGCGGCCAGTTTTCGCGCCTCGCCCAGAGAAACGCGCGAGAGCGAACCAAGCCCCATCTCCCGCATGCGGCCATGCAGTTTGAACCGGAACACCCATGAGCGCGCACCGCTGTCCGCGATCTGCATGTAGAGGCCACCGCCATCCGCGTAATGACCCGGCGTCACTTCTTTCGCGACCCGCAGCGCGCTGAGTCGATGCAACTGTCGTCCGGCCATGTCACCCTCCCTACCCACAAACCCACATCGCTACCCGTACTTCGTGAGGAAATTGTGCGGGACGTCAACGGTAGCCGCAAGCACGTCATCACCCACAAACCGCTTTAAAAAAACAGCGTTCTAGAGGACGTCAGCAGAAGTGGGCGGAACAGGCCGGAAGGCCTATGGGGCGGAAGGCAGCATCCGGCTTCGGCATGAAGGCGACGTAATCGCGCTTCATCGTCTTGACGAAGCTCTCGGACATGCCGTTACTTTGCGGGCTGCACACCGACGTGGTCAATGGTTTCAGGCAGATTTTCGCCGCAAACCGGCGCGTATCGTCAGCCGTGTAGCCCAAGCCGTTATCGCTCAACCACTCGATTTCAGATGGCGTATGCAACGCATTGCCGAAGCGATTTTACACTGCCGCCAGCATGACATCGCGCACAATGTCGCCGCTGTGGCCTGCTGTCGTAGCCGCCCAGCTCATCGCCTCGCGGTCGCAGCAGTCCAGCGCGAACGTCACGCGCAACGGCTCGCCGTTATCGCACCGGAACTCGAAGCCATCAGAGCACCAGCGTTGATTGCTTCGTGCCACGGCGACCTTGCCATCGTGTCGTCGTTGAGGACGCGGTGGAGCCGGACGACGTTCCATCAGCAGTCCGTGCGTGCTTATGACCCGATAGACGCGTTTTGCATTGCACGGCGCCAGCCCGACACTTTTACGTTCGGCTCGCAACGTGCCCCAAATCTGGCGATAACCATAGCTCGGCAAATCGCCAATGACCCCGCGGATTTCTTCGACCGCAGGAGCATCGTCAGTTTGCCTGGATTTCCGTCTATCTTGCCAGTCGGCCGTGCGAGACCGGCGTGCCGATACGTTCGAGCGCGACTCGCCGAGAACTTCGCAAACCAGCTTCACTGGTCGTTCTCCGGCAGCAATAGCGAGTGCGCTATCCATTTTTTTGCTCTGCCATATTCGACTGCTTCCCGAAGAATCTCGTTCTCCATCGTATTCTTGCCGAGCATCCGCTTCAGTTCGCGAATCTGCTCGAGCGCGTCGGCCAACTCCGATGCTGGAACGACCTCTTCGCCAGCCTTGACCGCCCACAGGTTGCCGTCCAGGTACAGCTTGCGCCAATGGAAGAGCTGGTTCGGGTTCACGCCGTGCTGGCGAGCCACCAATGAAACAGCTATCCCTGGCTCGAAACTCTCGCGCACCATCGACAGCTTCTGCTCTGCTGTCCAGCGCCGCCGACGCTCCGGGCCCGTCAACACGTCCATCACTTCCTGTCTGGTATTAGTTAAAAAACACAGTCTTATGCCTACCCGTTAGTTTGAGCGGGAGGCTGTGTCCGGTGTTTCAGGGGGCTGCTCCAGCGACCGACGTTCTCCATGATGTATGCGCGCAATTCACGCCGGCCGCCAAGCACCGCAGATTCACCGCTGACTCGGACGAAGCCTTTAGTGGGCAGTCCGCAAGTACGCTTTACCGCATTGTGTTTGGACCGAATAGACACACGAACGTCGAGTTGCATCCGCATCGTCTGAGGTTGCGCGGGAGCATCGTAAACTAAATCAACCCGACTCACAGGTTTTAAACATGCTGTAACAAAGCGACGGCCCGTGCAAGATTTTCGCAAGCCAAATGAGGGCTGTGATCTTCCTATTTCGGGCGTTGCCGGATGACCGTGCGCACGATCGTGGAGTTAAGAAAATTGCGTGCGAATTCGAAACGGCACGGCTGGCAAAGAGATTATCTTTGTGTTTTCGTCGCCGGGTGCACTGGCACGTTCAACGCCGGACGGAGGACAACATGCAGGATCATGATTTCAATGGAAGCGCTGACGGCTTACCTACTGATATCGGAGCGGAAGGGACAACTCATACGCTATTCCAGGTTTCCACTTCTGGTGCCTTAGTGGCTGGGCTCTATCAGGGAATCGTTTCCACGAGCGTAATACTGCAGCACGGTAACTTCGGACTAGGCACGTTCGCAGAACTTGATGGCGAGATGGTGGTCCTAGATGGTCATGTGTATCGTGCGCGTGGAAACGGTACGGTTTCCGAGACGCCTGTAGATGCAGCCGCCCCTTTCGCAGTGGTGACACAGTTCGATCCGCAGTTGGATGTCGAAATCCCGCCGGCCGCTACGCTTGCTGAATTGCAGCGCCTGTGTGATTCGCATCGACTGTCGAACAATATTTTTTATGCTATCCGGCTCGACGGCCGTTTCCACGAAATCCGCACCCGCGCAGTGTCACCGCCACCGCCGGGGGGCCGCCTGATCGACGCAGCACGGATTCAAGCGGAGTTTGTGTTTTCAGATGTTTCGGGAACCCTCGTTGGGCTCTGGTCGCCCGGCTTTTCAAGCGCGTTCAGTGTGCCCGGATACCATTTCCACTTTCTTTCGGATGATCGACGCGAGGGCGGACATTTGTTGGCCTGCACGTCGGCGTCGCTTCGCCTACGCGTCGAAGCGCTAACGGACTTCCATCTTGCGTTACCCGCCAGCGAGGCCTATCTGAGGGCAGATCTCAGCAAAAATGCTGCCGACGAACTCGCCTACGCCGAACAGCCCCACTAGGAGTGTGTCACATGCCAACGAAGTCGGATACCCCCCCAAAAAACGGCGCAGAAGTCGTCGTCCGTACACTTGAGGCACACGGAGTCGAGTATGTGTTCGGCATTCCAGGCGCCAAGGTTGACGCGGTGTTCAACGCCCTTGTCGATTCGAAGATCAAAACAATCGTGTGCCGGCACGAGCAGAACGCCGCGTTCATCGCGGGGGGGATCGGACGTATGACCGGCAAGGCGGGCATTGCGATCGCGACATCGGGGCCGGGCGTGTCTAACCTTGTGACGGGACTTGCCACCGCGAACTCAGAAGGCGATCCGATCGTCGCGCTCGGTGGAGCAGTCGCCACGTCCGAATCGCTGAAGCAGATCCATCAGACGATGGATTCGGTTTCGCTGTGCAAGCCAGTGACGAAGTTCAGCGCTGGCGTCGTATCACCAGAAGCGGTCGCGGAAGTTGTTTCGAATGCGTTCCGGTTTGCTGAATCGGGGCGTCCTGGTGCAGCATTCGTGAGCCTGCCAAAGGACATCATGGCGGCCCCGGCGCGCGGACATTTGCTCGTGCCGCCCGGATTCAGCGGACAGGGCCCGGCTGACGGAGCGGCCTTGGCTGAGGCAGCGCGTCTCATTGGGACTGCTACGAATCCAGTTGTACTGCTCGGGATGCTCGCTAGCAAGCCGATCAATGCGGAAGCGATACGCCTGTTCATTGGCCGCAACAATCTTCCGGTGGTTGGCACGTTTCAGGCGATCGGAGCAGTAGGTGCGCAGCTTATGTCGAACTTCGGGGGCCGGGTTGGGCAGCTTGCCAATCAACCAGCGGACCGCCTGCTTGAATCGGCAGACCTTGTTGTGACAATAGGCTACAACCCTGTCGAATACGACCCGTCGATCTGGAACAAAGCGCGTGACCGATCGATTGTTCATATCGACACGTTAGCAGCTGATCTTGACAACTGCTACTGCCCGAGTGTCGAACTAACGGGCGATATCGCACAAACACTTGTCGCGCTGACGTCGCTCATAAAGCGCGAGGCGGGAGTCGTATTGTCCGACACGATACTTCGAGACATTGTCGAGCAGAGAGCGACGCTTGCAGAGGACGCCGCCAGAAACTCGGGCGTGCCGATTCATCCACTGCGGCTCGCGGCAGAACTGCAGCACTTCCTCGCGCCGGACGTCACAGTTTGTCTCGACATGGGTTCGTTCCATCTTTGGCTCGCACGTTATGTCTACAGCTTCAAGGCGCGGCAAATACTTATCTCGAACGGCCAACAGACTCTCGGCGTTGCGCTTCCATGGGGCATTGCGGCTTCGCTTGTCCGGCCTGCCGACAAGGTGCTTAGTATCTCCGGCGATGGCGGCTTCCTGTTCTCCTCGATGGAGCTCGAGACCGCAGTGCGCCTTAAGGCGAATATCGTCCACATGATCTGGATCGACGGCACGTATGACATGGTAGCGGTTCAGGAAATTCAAAAATACGGGCGCAAGTCCGGCGTCGATTTCGGTTCGTATGATCCTGTTAAATATGCGGAGGCGTTTGGTGCGACGGGAATGATGATCGAAACCGCCGATGATATCGCGCCGGTACTCAAGCGCGCTTTCGACACGCCAGGTCCTGTGGTCGTCGGCGTCAGAGTCGACTACCGGGATAATCATAAGCTATTTGAAACGGTCGACAAAAACGGATTTCACTGATTGCGGCTCGCGCGATCTGGCTTTCAGGTATTTCCTTTGGTAGCGCACATCCCTTTGTTCTTCGAGAAACTATGGCTAACCAGACAATAGCAGAGTACATGGCGAAAACGCTGGCTTCGGCGGGCGTTGAGCGGATATGGGGCGTCACGGGCGACAGTCTGAACGGCCTGTCTGCCAGCCTTCACGCACTTGGCACGATCCGCTGGATGCATACCCGACACGAGGAAGTCGCAGCGTTCGCGGCGGGAGCTGAAGCTGCCGCGACGGGGAAGCTTGCGGTCTGCGCGGGGAGCTGTGGGCCGGGTAATCTTCACCTGATAAATGGGCTATTTGATTGCCACCGCAACCATCAGCCAGTACTCGCCATCGCAGCGCATATTCCATCCACCGAGATCGGCCTCGGTTACTTCCAAGAGACGCACCCGCAGGAGCTTTTCAAGGAATGCAGCCATTTCGTGGAACTTGTAACGAACGCGACGCAGTTTCCCCGTGTGCTCGCGCGGGCAATGCGTGTTGCGCTCGAGGAGCGCGGGGTTGCCGTGATCGTAGTGCCTGGCGATGTCGCGTTGCAGGAATGTGGTGAGATGGTCGTGCCGTGGGCCAACCCGCTGCCGCCTGTCATTGTGCCAGCGGATACAGATCTCGATCGGCTTGCAGATCTGCTAAACGGATCGGACGCGGTGACGTTGATGTGCGGTAGCGGGGCTGAAGGCGCCCACGACGAGATCATCACACTAGCCGACACACTCGGTGCGCCAGTTGTACATTCCCTGAGAGGCAAACCGTTCGTTGAATGGGACAACCCATTTGACGTTGGGATGACGGGTCTAATCGGATTTAGTTCCGGCTATCACGCAATGTCGTCCTGCGACACCTTGCTGCTGCTCGGCTGCGACTTTCCGTATCGTGCGTTCTACCCACGTGACGCACAGATAGCGCAAATCGACTGGAAAGGCTCGCAACTAGGCCATCGCGCACCGCTTGCGCTGGGGCTCGTCGGTACCGTCCGGGACACCATCCGGGCTTTGCTGCCAAAGCTGCGGCGCAAGAGCGACTGCAGCTTTCTCGAGCGCGTGAAGATGCATTATGCCTCAGCAAGGCGCGAACTCGACGAGCTTGCGGTACCGGACCAGCCTGGCCGACCTGTTCACCCTCAGTACATCGCCCGCATGATCGACGTTATCGCGGACGAGGACGCGATTTTTACAGCCGATGTTGGTTCTCCGACCGTCTGGGCGGCGCGATATTTGACAATGAACGGTAAACGCCAACTGCATGGTTCGTTCAATCATGGTTCGATGGCGAATGCGATGCCTCAGGCGCTTGGCGCACAGGCCGCACATCCAGCCAGGCAAATCGTGGCGCTGTCGGGCGACGGAGGATTGTCTATGCTGCTTGGCGATCTGCTGACTGCACGTCAGCTAGATCTACCCATCAAGATCGTCGTTTTCAATAACAGTCAACTGGGCTTCGTTGCGATGGAAATGAAAGCTTCAGGGTACCTAGACACGAACGTCGATCTGAGCCCGACCGACTTCTCAGCAATTGCGAAGGGCGCTGGTATCTTTAGCTTACGGGTTGAGGATTCGGGAGGGGTGAAGGCAGCACTGACGGCTGCGTTCGAGCATAACGGTCCAGCACTTGTCGATATCGTAACCTCCCGGTATGAACTTGTGATGCCGCCGAAAATACAGCTCGAGCAAGCAAAGGGTTTCAGCTTGTACATGTTGAAGGCAATCATGAATGGGCGTGGCGACGAAATTGTTGAACTCGTGAAAACAAACCTCCGTTAGAGCACTTTCAAGCGGCAGGCGCACGTGCAGCGCGAGCGTCATGGTGACGGGCTGCCGGCGATACAGGCGCGACAGCCACGCTGGCCGGCACGACGACCGGGATGAACGCGGATGGGCCGCGACTCGCCGGGCGGTGGTCGATCGGCACCCCGTCGACCACCGCCGTGCGCCGCTGCGCGTCGTCCGCAAACCGTTGGCGATAGCGGGTAATCCACTTGTGTAGCTGAATCGGGTTAACGTCGTGCTCCATTGCGGTATGGGCGATCGACATGCCCGGTCTGAGGCACAGGCGCACGAGTTCGTCGCATGCGTCTTTGTCGTACTCGCGCCGGCCGTCTCGGCGTTCGCCGACCACCAACCGGCTTCTGAGGTCCTTGCGTCTGCCATGGGGCTAAGCGTGCAGCTGTCCACGTGGACACCTAGGATCCTATCTTCCCGGACACAATGGAAAAACGTCGTTTATAAATCGCTTACGATCATTCATACGGGGTGCTTCGATGGCAGTCGGGTTTGTCGTTAAAGCGAGGTTTTCGCGAAGGCGTATATGTACAGCGACTGGGATTGATGTCAACTGCGGACCCTATTAAATGTCCAATACCAATTTTGAGTAAAAAAATTATTTTTTTATCGTTTATAAAGGTGTGGGTGGGTGGCATTTATGAATTCCTTTCGCAGCGCCAGGATATCGAATTGCCGGCTACTGTATAAACTCCATTTTTCTGAAAAAATGACGATTTCTCAATTACAACAGATAACTGAGTTCGCGACCAAAAACCGAGCAAGATTTTCCGCAAGAGAGAATTGACCGTGATCGAAGGTTGCGTACCGCATTACTCCGCATATCCAACAGGCACAATAGTGGCATCGCCTTCGATGGAAGTAGAAGAAATCGGGGGAACTGGCAGTCCAGCCCATGGATGTACACCTCTATGTATAAGTCTTCGTTCCCCCGTATGATCCCCAAAAACGGCGCGCCATGCTGGCTCCCTTCGCCGGTTGAGCGAAATCACGCGACGGAGCCGGCTCTATCAAAAGCGCAGCATCTAAGACATTTAGTAAAACCGCGCAGGTTGCCGTCGGATTGCGCCTACCATTGATTAATATGTTACTATGACATTCAATCTTCGATTCCGAAGTTCGTGACAAGGTTAGGACCGCGTTTGAGCGACCTGCACCTTCCAGCGTGCAGGTGTTACACCGACCCACCGTTTGAAGACCGTTGTGAAATGAGCCTGGGTGCGAAAACCCGTGAGCAGCGCGACCGACGGGAGATTTAGATCCGAATTTATCAAAAGGTCCTGCGCACGCTCAATGCGGCGCCTCTGCAAAAATTCGTGAGGGCGGATACCAGTCGCGGCACGAAACTGCGCAGCAAAATGCATCATAGATAGCCCAGCGCTTTCGGCTATATCGCAAAGTCTGATATCTTTATCCAAATGAGCATCGATATATTCGAGCGCGCGATTGACACGCCATGATGCTAACCCAGAGATTCGCATAGGACTGGATTTCCGTCTTATTCCGAGCTGCCGGGCAAGAATACGGGCTACGATAGCGAGCGCCAAGCTGTCGGCATACACGATACAAAACGGCCCGCAACTGTCGGCAGCGCTGAGTATCGCGCGGGACAGTCGATCTATGTCGACATCGATGACGAGTGCTGGGTCGCAAAGCGTGACAGTTCCGTTGTGGTGAGTCCCGAGTGCATCATAATAGCAGTTGGTAAGTACTGTTTGCGGAACGAAAAAATGCAGCATATCGCATGCGTCCTCGAATTGCGCGCAAACTTTATTGCCAGGACTCGTTACCTGCGTTGCGCCAGGCATTACTAATCCGCTGTAAATGGGGCGGTCGGCGTACCGCAACGTAAGGCGAGTAGTTCTAAGAGCGACTTCGATAATATGATATTTTTCATCTGTATTGCTAATGAAATCGCCATAAGTGTCGGCACTATTTTTCCATCTGCCCATGACGATTTTACCTTCCATTGAAGCTTCCGACCCCGCCGCCATATCCAGTTGACGCCAGGCGCACTCTGTCATAATTGGATGAGCTTCTTTTTTTTCGTTTTTTTTATTTGAAAAACGAAGTGATGAACTTTTTAAACCCGACATGTTTTCGCCCTTCGCTGGTGCCAGCCTGTGAATAGTGAACAGCCGCCGAATTTGATAGAGATTTCAACTCTTCAAAACATGAAGCTTTCTGCAAGAAAACCATGCCCGCCCGAGGTCGGAGAGCGCGCGACTCACCGTGTGCGCTAGCAACATAGCGAGCATTTTTTATTGTAGGCGACGGTCAAATCGATTGTATCGATGATCAGTCTCCACGATCCCCGAAGTCGCAAATAGGTCGATGCACTGAGTTATACATCGGGGCACCAACGCAAGTACGTCTGCCGCGCAATTTAGCAATCAGCTCATCCGAAAGCTTGCGCGTTGCTAACTCGACATCTGTTTCGTGCGTTCCTCTGACACCTGCAAGATTAGTGTTGACAAGATGCGGTATCAGCGCCCGCCACCAAGACGCATCTATGTGCATGCGGTGCGTTTTGGCCAAGCTTAGCGATGATTTTCCCAACTAAGATACGAGCGATCGAGTGCGGTTCGCTCGCGCTGGCGTTGATCGCCAACGTGCCTGCTATGTCATTTCCCCGAGTAGCGAGCGAAACAAGGGGCTTATGGCGAACGTCCATTCCCATTTGATTTTGCAGAAATTGAAATACCTCGATAACCGGCCACCAAGTCTCGGCTCCCCGACAAACACGAAAGGACTCTTGCAGACAGTTTGCAGAGGAACGCGCACACGCGACCAGGCACCTCAACAACTAGGTCCTACGCCAGAGTTAACAGACAGTAGGTTCCAGATGGGCACCCCGCAATCTTCGTATGTCCGGCCGACCTCTTCACCCGGCTGATTCGAGTGTAGTTGCAGGCTTGCTCCAGTTTCTTCCAGATTCCGCCTGACCGTGGCTTTTCGCACGACCAAAATCGTACGCGTGCGGGCACGCAGTTGCCACGCCCAGAAGTACGATTACCAACAACTCGGTGCGCCCTACCTGTCAACGCCGATTAGAAACTGCCCCCCGAAGTAAGCCTAACCCACCTGGGAGAGGATTGCGGCTTTTTCCGCCGATGCTGACTCAGGAGCAAGCACTGGAAATCAAGGTATTGGCAAGACGGGGAACGGCGGTGCGGGAGATAGCGCGGCAAACGGGCTTGTCGAGCAATACGCTGCGCCGCTATCTGCGCGATGAGCAGGTGGCCCATTACAAGCAACGCGAGCCACGCCCGACGAAGCTCGACCCGTTCAAGAACTATTTGCTCGAACGTGTCGCCGCCGCGCGCCCGCACTGGATTCCGGGGACGGTGCTACACCGGGAACGGCAGGAAGGCGGTTATGAAGGTGGCATCAGACAGCTCCAGGTATTCCTCGCACCGTACAAGCGTGCTGAGCCCGAGCCGGTTGTGCGGTTCGAGACGCCGCCGGGCAAGCAGACGCAGGCCGACTTCACGGTCATCCGCCGTGGCCGCGCGCCGCTATTGGCGCTGGTCGCGACGTTCGGATACGGCCAGGCAACTTTCGTGCGCTTCACTGTCGGCGAGAACGCCGCGACGTTGTGCGAGTGCCTGCGCGAAGCGTTTGTCTACTTCGGCGGCACGCCCGCGCAGGTGCTATTCGATAACGCGAAGTCCGTAGTTATCGAACGCGATGCGTTCGGTGAAAGCGCGCATCGATGGAACACGCAGTTGCTTGCTGTGGCCGAGAGCTATGGCTTCACGCCGAAGGGCGGGTTGATCCCCGGTGCGCTTGCTTACATTTCGTCGGTCAAACCGATTATTACAGTCTGCCTTACTCCTCTTGTTAGCATAGGCGGGCTTTGGTTCGTTCCGGAATTCTTGGAGCCCCTTGAATCGATTCGCAATGAGCAATCTGCGGCGGCCCATTGAACACAAGTATGAAAGCATTGCGATTCCGGCTGAATTGCCCAGATTTTAGGCGCGGAATGTGGAGCGCCATTGCTGCTCAACCCGAGTCATTGGAGATGCAACGATCCTCCACCGCAGCGTCAGCACATAGCTGACGACTAGAAATGGCCCAGCAGCTAATCAGAACGGCACCGGACGCCATTTACTCGGCGCACGCCCGTCTCACCGTAGCTGTACCGACATCGAATTGTTCGGCTGTCGCCCGGATAGTTGCGCCCGGTTTCTGCGCGCCATGCCTTGATAGCAGCGTAGTCGTGAGATCGGGCGCGCGCCCCGTATATCCCCTCTGCCTTCGCGATCGCCACGACTCTGCGCCGCATCTCGGCGCGATCTTGGTAGTCGACTTCGCCCTGCGCCACCATGAACGCCAGCACGGCGTCTCGCGTTGCTTTGGAGATAAGGTCTTTGGCGTTGCCGTCAAACACCATCCCGTTGAGCGTGTATTCGACGCGCACGCCGAGGTCCATCAACCGACGCAGGTTCTGTGTAGCTCGTCATAACGGCGGTCGATGCAGTAGAGCCAGCGCACAATGAGAACGCCGCCGTGCCGCAAATCGTGTTCAGCTTTGCGCCACTGTTCCCGCGCGTCAAGCGCGACGTGGTGGCGCTCACGCCCTCGTCAATGAAAACGTGTTTCTCCTGCACGACGCGGGTTCTGGCATCTGTTGTATGCTCCGCTGATATTCAGCAATTTATGAGGCGTACTTCGCTCGCAACCGATGTGGACGTACTACGATAATCTGAAGGTCGCTCGTAACGCGCCGCCCACCGTCATCAAGGCGGCATACCGCGCGCTAAGTCAGCGATACCACCCGGACAGAAATCCCGCTCCGAATGCTGAGCGCATCATACGCCTCATTAACGAGGCCTATGACGTGCTCGGCGACCCCACGCGCCGTGCTGAATATGACCGCGAACTTGAGTCGCAGGAAAAAGAGGAAAGACTCGCGGCGCAACGTAGGGCCGCTGCTGTTCGCAAGGGCGACGACTCCGCTGCAACACAGGCACGGCGAAAGTCACCGCCAGTTGCCCCACCGCCGCGCCCTGCGCCACCGCCGGCCCCAGCCCCATCCGCAGCCGCAGCCGCAGCCGCTCGGTCCACTTTGCCACCTATGTGGGTGAGAGTCCTTCTGTGTGCTGTCCTGTTCGGAATCGGCGTATGGTTTTCATGGCGAGAAGAGTTGAGCATGACTGCGTCGCACGACGCGCCCGAGGTCGCCAACACTACTTCACCATGGGCGACGCCATCGCACGACCCGTCTCCCGAAGTCACCGCACCCGTATCGAGCACGTCAGTCCCCACAGCCACACAGCCTGCCGTTACACTTGCGTCCGTACCGCCTGCCATCGATCCTGCGTCCGTACCGACTGCTGCGAATCCCACGCCTACACCGCTTGCCCATAATCCCGCGCCCGCGCAACCTCCGGTACGATCGTCCGCAAATCCTGTGCCGATACAACCTGCGCCGAACAGCCCGGGCGCTGATTTCACCGCGATAGTAAGAAAACAGGTGCCGGACTTAGACCGGATAATTCACGATCCCGATTGGAAGACCTACATGCAATGGCATGAGGGTACGACAACAATTGGGCGGATCGCGAAAGGCGCCATCATTCACCGCGACCTCAAAACTCTGGTGAAGATTTTCGACACATTCAGGCTCGCGAAGAAAACGGCGACGTCTCGCGGCATGACGTTTTCTCAACTAATGGAGTACGAGGAGCAACTAGTCAAGACACTCCCCTCATACAACGCCCAATAGCGATCCAACGTCCCGTCTGCGAGTTCGTTCAATACTGGACTGAACAATGTGCGGGATATTCAATGAATGTAGATGACTCATTTTTCTTTGTTGTTAAGGTGGTGCGGCGCCATCCCGCCTCACAATGGATGCCGGTGTCCCGGCGGCAATACGCTGCGTAGTGAGTGGCGAGCCTTCACGAATCCGCGCACTAATATCACCAAGGCCGACACGATCATCTATAGGTTAAGTCAATCGGACTGCGCCAAATGTTCAATGAAGGAGCGGTGCTGTCCAAATGCGTCATTTCGCAATGATTGCCCGCAGCGTGCATGAGTCGGCACGCGATACGGCGAGAGCAATTGCACAAACGCCGGCGTACAGGCAGTCGCGCAAGGACCGCAAGAAGGTCGAGATCCTGTTCGCCCATCTCAAACGGATATTGAAGCTTGAGCGTAGGCGCACGATTTCCCCCACCTAGCTTTTGCGTCAAGCAGGATCCGCGATTGCGTCCGCAACCACAACTTGCGGACGCAATTTATGACCCAGGATGACCTTTCATTTTTGCCGTTGCGGGTGACACGCGTTGGAGTGGGCGGCAAGCGCAGCTTCGATCCTATGGACAAGCGACGGCTGGTGGAGGCCTGCCCTCTGTAGCACTCGCTCGCGCGAGCGAGCGACTTACTTCGCAGCAGTCACCGTACCGCGCGCCTTGCGCACATCGTCCGCGCTGACCGACGGCGCACGGTTGCCCCACGCGCTGCGGATAAACGTCACGACTTCCGCGACCTGCTCATCCGACAGACGCTGCGCGAAGCCCGGCATCGTGAACTGGGTCGGCGCGCTTGCCGTGCCCGGCATCGTCGAACCGTCGAGGACGATGTGGATCAGCGACACTGGATCGGCGGCGTTCACCGTCGAACTGAGCGCGAGCGACGGGAACACCTCCGCGTAACCCTTGCCGTCCGTGCGATGGCATGCCGCGCAGTTGTCGATGAAAAGCCGCGCGCCGAGCGTGGCCGGATGGCCCGCGCGCAGCGCGCCGGCGGTCGCGTTCGAGTACGCGAGCGCCTGTGCGGCCGGCGCGGCCGGCGCGAGCGACTTCAGGTACGTCGCGATCGCCGTCAGGTCGTCGTCGGACAGGTATTGCGTGCTGTCGACCACGACGTCGCGCATCCCGCCGAACGCGGCCGAGTGCGCGTTGCGCCCGGACTTCAGGAACTGCGCAATGTCCGCCGTGCTCCAGGCGCCCAACCCTTCGGCGTCGTCCGAACGCAGGTCGTTCGCGAACCACTGCTCGACCGTGCCGCCGTTCAGGAACGCCGGGCCGCCGCCGTCGGTCAGCGCCTTCTCCTGCAGCATCACGCCGCGCGCCGTATGGCATGCGCCGCAGTGGCCGAGCCCTTCGACCAGATAGCGGCCGCGCGCGAGCATCTCGTTGTCCGCGGGTGATGCGGCGACGTCGCTCGCGACGGCCGGCGCGAACACGCTGCGCCACACGCCGAGCGGCCAGCGTATCGACAGGGGCCATGGAATGCCGTTCTGTCTCGCGGGCGAATCGACCGGCGCAACGCCATGCATGAAGTACGCGTACAGCGCCCTCACGTCGTCCGGGCGGATCTTCGCGTAAGACGGATACGGCATCGCCGGATACAGCGTATAGCCGGCCTTCGCGACGCCGTGCCTGAGCGCACGGTCGAAGTCGTCGTACGTGTAGCCGCCGATGCCTGTCTTCGCGTCCGGCGTGATGTTCGTCGAGTAGATGGTGCCGATCGGCGTCGCGAGCGGCACGCCGCCGGCGAACGGCTTGCCGCCCTTCGCCGTGTGGCACGCCATGCAGTCGCCGGCACGCGCGAGATACTCGCCGTGCTGGATCAGCGCCGCGTCGGCGCCCGACGCGGGTGCGGCGGATACGGCCGCCGCGAACGCCGATGCGGATGCCCCCAGCAGCAACGCGCGAAAGAGTCGTTTCATCGTGCGCGCCTCCATTACGCCTGCACCAGCGGACCGGGGTTCTTCAGATACTGCTCGCGGATCGTGCGCGCCGCCCAGTAGCTGAGCGCGCCGACGAGACCCGTCGGGTTGTAGCCGAAGTTCTGCGGGAACGCGGACGCACCCATCACGAACAGGTTGTGCACCTCCCAGCTCTGCAGATACTTGTTCACGACGCTCGTGTTCGGATCGCGACCCATCACCGCGCCGCCGGTCGTGTGCGTGCTCTGGTAGACGCGCGTATCGAAGTGGCCCTTGCGCACGTTCACGTCGACGTGATCGGTCATCGCGCGCGCGATTTTTTCGGCCTGGCCGACCGTGTACTGCGTCATCTTCAGTTCGTTCTCGTGCCAGTCGAACGTGACGCGCAGCAGCGGCTGGCCGTACACGTCGCGATAGGTCGGGTCGAGGCTCAGATAGGTGTCGCGGTACGACATCACCGAACCTTGCGCGACGATCGTCATCATTCGCTGATAGCTGTCCTGCACCGCGGACTTCCACTCGGCGCCCCACTTCTTCGTGCCCTTCGGTGCGCCGGCCTGCCCGATCGGGCGGCCGCCGGTACGGTTGTGGCGCACGTTCGCGCCGCCGATGAAGCCGAGCGGGCCGTGATCGAAGTTGTCGCCGTTGAAGTCGTCGATCGCCTGCCCTGCCGCGCCGGCGCCGATGAACGGATTCAGTTGCGTGCCCTTCGGCAGGAACGCGTTGACGCCGCCGTTCATCTGGTACGCGAAGTTGCGGCCGACGACGCCTTCGCCCGTCGCCGGATCGTACGGACGGCCGATGCCCGACAGCAGCAGCAGACGGACGTTGTGCATCTGGAACGCCGTCAGAAACACGATGTCGGCCGGTTGCTCGACCTCGCGACCCTCGGCGTCGATGTAGGTGACACCGGTCGCACGCTTGCCGCTCGCGTCGGTATTCACGCGCACTACCTGGCAATGGGTGCGCAGCTCGAAATTCGGCTTGTTGAAAAGAGCCGGGTGGATCGCCGTCTGCGGCGACGACTTCGAGTACATATAGCAGCCGAAGTCCTCGCAGAAGCCGCAGAAGTTGCACGGCCCGAGGCGCACGCCGTACGGGTTCGTGTACGGCTGCGACAGGTTCGCTGCAGGGATCGGGAACGGCTCGTGACCCAGTTCGCGCGCGGCCTTCGCAAAAAGCTGCGCACCGTAGATGTCGCGCAGCGGCGGCGTCGGATATTCCTTGCTGCGCCATGCCTCGAAGCGGTTGCCGCCCGGTACGATCTTGCCGTTCAGGTTGCCGGCCTTGCCGGAAATCCCCGCGACTTCCTCGAACTGTGTGAAGTAGGGTTCGAGTTCGTCGTATGTGATGCCGAAGTCCTGGATCGTCATCCCTTCCGGAATGAAGTTCTTGCCGTAGCGCTGCTCGTAGTGGCTGCGCAGTTGCAGGTCCGATGCCTGCGGACGCCACGTGAGCCCGTTCCAGTGAAAGCCCGCGCCGCCGACGCCGTTGCCGAGCAGCATCGAGCCGTGCTGGCGGTACGGCACCGCGGTGCCGTCCGGCGAATGGCGGAACGTCAGCGTTTCCTTCGACAGATCCTGATACAGCTTGCCGCGCATCACGTACGACAGTTCGTCAGCGACGTTCGGATATTTCGCGCTCGTCGCCGTGTCGTGCATGCCGCCCCGCTCGAGCGCGAGCACATTCAGCCCCGCGTCGGCCAGTTCCTTCGCCATGATCGCTCCAGTCCAGCCGAAGCCCACCATCACGGCGTCTACCTTGTCCTTTTTGATTGCCATCTTTTAAGCCTGCTCCCCGAGGATCGACACGGGTCCGAGCGGATACTTCACGCCCGGCTGTCCGATCCAGTCTGCAAAATCGGCGCGGGCGCCGGGGAAGCCGACCATCTTCCAGCCCGCCATATTGCGGTTGCCGCCGTACATTGGATCGGCGAAATATCCTTCATGCGTGTTCTTCAGCAACGTGGCGAAGAACAGCTTCGCGCCGACCGGCTCGAGGTGGATCTTGCCGGCCTCGAGCGCTTCGAGCACCTGCACGCGCGTGTCGCGCGGCAGTTCGGCGAACGTCTTGCCGTGCTCCTTGCTGCACCATGCGTCGCACGCGCCGATGCCGTAGCGATAGACGTCGCGCGGCACGAAACGCGCCTGGTAGCCGAGCAAAGGATCCGCTTCCGGATGGAACGGCCCCTGCATGTACCAGAGCTTTCCGTGGCCATAGGGCGTGTCCATCTGGCGATCGATGAATTCCGGCACGCCGGCCTCGACGCCACCCGCGCCGGTGGCGTCGGACGGAATCAGTTCGTCGACGGCCGCGCGCACGAACGCCCATTCCGTATCGGTGAAGTAAGTCGGCTTGTAGTCGTCCGGGCCTGCTGCGCACGAGCCGTCGGTCTGAACGGCCGGCTTCGTCTCATTGGTGCAGCCCTGCTGCATCAGGATGGCCGGGGTCACTGCCGAAGCAGGGACCACAGTCAGCATCTGGCGCAGAAATCGTCTGCGCGGCTGATCTTCGTCTTTCATCGTCGTTGTTGGCCGTCAAGAAACAAAATGCGTTTTCGCGGCGCGAGCCGCGGCTGCCGCATGAAGCGGCCGCGGATCGAACCGAAGCGAAGACGTCGTCAAATGCCGAAATTGCCGAAGCCCGGGACGTCAGAATGTCGTCCAGTCCTGCCTGGACGCCTGCTTTCCCATTTCCGGCTGCGTGGACGCCGGTGCGCCCGATGTCGCGATCGCGCGGTGCGCGTCGGCGCGTTTTACTGCCGGCGCTGCGATCGCCGCGACCGGCTGGCGTGGTACGGCCCGGTCGGACAGATGGACCGAAGCCGGCACATGCAGCGCCCGCTCCGAACGACGCGGCACGGCGACGCCGGGCGCGAGCGCCATGTCCTCGCCGTCCAGCTTGAACTGCATGACCGCCGTGCGCAGATGGTCCGCCTGGTCCTGCAGCGAAGCCGCGGCGGCGGCGGCCTGCTCGACGAGCGCCGCGTTCTGCTGCGTGACTTCGTCCATTTGCGCGATCGCCTGGTTGACCTGCTCGATGCCGCGGCTCTGCTCGTTCGACGCCGCGGCGATCTCGCCGACAATGTCGTGCACGCGACTGATCGACTGCGTGATCTGCGCCATCGTGGTTCCCGCGCGGCCGACCAGTTCGGTGCCTGCGTGCACGCGATCGGTCGACGTGCCGATCAGATCTTTGATCTCTCGCGCCGCGGAGCTGGAGCGCTGCGCGAGCGAGCGCACTTCCGACGCGACGACTGCGAACCCGCGGCCGTTCTCGCCCGCACGCGCCGCCTCGACAGCCGCGTTGAGCGCGAGGATGTTGGTCTGAAATGCGATTCCTTCGATGATGCTGGTGATCTCCGCGATCTTGTTCGAGCTGTCGCCGATCTCGGTCATCGTCGTGACGACCTGCTCCATGAGCTCGTTGCCTTCGCCCGATACCTGGCGTGCGGTCGATGCAAGCTGGCTTGCCTGCCGTGCGCTATCCGCGTTGTGTTTAACCGTGGACGTCAGTTGCTCCATACTCGCCGCGGTTTCCTGCAGCGATGCCGCCTGCTCCTCGGTGCGCGACGACAGATCCGTATTGCCGGCCGCGACTTCGCGCGTGGCCGACGCGATCGCTTCGCTGCCGCGATGGACAGCCTTCACGGTCGTCACGAGCCTCGTCTGCATCGTGCCGATGCCGCTGAGCAACTGGCCCATCTCGTCGCGCGAGCGAGCCTCGACCCGGTGCGTGAGGTCGCCCTCGGCCATGTGTGCGAAATGTTCGAGCGCATGGCCAAGCGGACCCGCGATCGCGCGGCGCAGCGTCACGTAGCTGACGAGCGCAGTCAGCATCCCAATCACAATCGCTGCGATGCAGACCGCGCGGAACACGTCGAACGAATGCTCCTGTTTGTCGAAGCTCTGCTTCGCGGCCGAGTACTGGAACTGGCGCAGCTTTTCGCTGCTGTCGTGATACGCGGCGTAGAGGTCGTTGTTGGTCAGCGCGGCCTGCATGGCCTGCGCGCCGTCGCCCGAACGCAGCGCATCGGCGAAATCGTCGAGCCCCTTGTTCATTGCCGTGCGGCGTTCGAGCAGGTCGTGCGCGAGTTCCTGTTCGCGCGCCGAATGCGGGAGCGCCATGTAGTTATCGAGCAGCTTGCCCGCTTCGGTCCGGTAATCGCGCGAGTGCGAGATGATGCCGTCAATGCCCGGCGCCTTCGGATCGAGCGCCGCGCGAAACAGTGCGGCACGCTCGCGCTGCAGGTTGATCTCTGCATCGCCGACGTCCGTCGCGCCCGGCAGTTTCACGCTGTAGGTATCGCGATTGGCATCGTTGCTGCGGGTCATCCCCGCGAGCCCGACGCCGCCGATCACCAGCAGCAGCACCGACAACAATGCCATCGATGCTGCAAGACGTAGCTTTATCGTAATACTCATGCCTCTTCTTTCCCTTGTTTCCAGCAGTCCTGAGCGACGACGAGAACTGACCTGTTTCCGCAATTACGGCGCGATCCGCGGTTTCTTTACCGTATCCGCTCATCGTCTGGTGGCTCAGTGATCGGTGACGACGAGGCGCCGCCTGAACAGACGTTCGGGTTCGCACAACATCTCTTCAAGGAAATCAGGGACTTGGCGTTGCCGAGACGGTTGCGCGATCGGCGACGGGCGAATTGAGGCGACCGGGGAGAGTGAGGCATTGCCTGACCAACGCAAAGCCATGGCGGAGCCGACAGAAGTCTAATGATGCGGGGGCCGCCGGGCGGTCGCTTGCCGTCCGAGCCTGTGTGGAAACGAACTTTTCCTGTCGAGATAAATTCACCGGGCAACTGAACCGTCGTTTGGAAGGTCGAGCGATCGTGCTGACGGCGTTGCCGCAACAAGGCCCCTCGGGCATCATCTTCCAGCCATTTTCAGGCCCTTCATCGTTCTCGCAAACCCAAGTATATTCATGACGCGTTTGAGGTCGCAAGCCAACACCTGAAGGCTCATTTCGGCACTCACCGGCCCAAGCTTGGGGTCAGGAAGTGTGTGGCAATCATCCAGTGCCCGAGCGTACCGAAGACGTGCTCGACCGTACTTCTGCGGATGGTCATTGCGTCTTGCTTGCGGTCCAGCCACCGCTGCATGCACTCCAATATATGTTTGTGCTCCCATCGTCGGATGCGGCGATAGTCGCTGGGCGAACATCGTTCCTTGAGATGGCAACGCAGGCAGGCGCTGGGCCAGTAAACCCGCAGGTTCATGTCATGCTCTGCAGTCGTAAATCGATGAACGGCACGCTCGCTAGCTGGGCATCGAAGTTAATGATGCAAGGGAAGGTCTGCAAAAGTCCTGGCGTTGACGTACGGGTGGACTATCCTGGGAGAAGGAAAGTTAAGGGGTTCTTCGATGACGCAACTTGGTCTTGGTCTGGATCTGTCAACGAAACGTACACGCAAACGGGAATTTCTAGATGAGATGAGGCGCGTTGTGCCATGGTCGAGGTTGATTGCGTTGATCGAACCGCACTATCCGAAGGGTAAGACTGGACGGCCGCCGTTCCCGATTGCGACGATGCTGCACATCCACTTCATGCAGCAGTGGTTTGGTCTGTCAGACCCGGCGATGGAAGAGGCGCTTTATGACGTACCACTGTATCGCGACTTTGCGGGGCTGGACGAGGAAATGACGCGTTTGCCTGACGAGAGCACGATTCTCCGGTTCCGCCACCTGCTCGAAACGCACGGCCTGGCTGCACAGATGCTCACGCTGGTCAATGAGATCCTGAGCGAGAAAGGCTTGATGCTTAAAACAGGGTCGGCGGTCGACGCGACCTTGATCTCTGCACCCAGCTCGACGAAGAACGGCTCTGGTACACGAGACCCGGAAATGCACCAGACGAAGAAGGGAAATCAGTGGTACTTCGGGATGAAAGCGCATGTCAGCGTGGACGCAGAGTCGGGCCTGGTGCACACCGTCATCGGTACTGCGGCCAACGTTCACGACATCAATGCGGCCGAAGCGTTGTTGCACGGCCAGGAAACGGATGTGTGCGCTGACGCCGGATATCAGGGTATCGAGAAGCGCTGCAAGGCAAACCCGGTTCGCTGGCATGTCGCGATGCGGCCAGGCAGGCGTAGACAACTGGACCTGAGCGATCGTCTGGACGCAATATTTGTTCAGATTGAACGACTGAAGGCCGGCATCCGCGCCAAGGTCGAACATCCGTACCGAGTCCTCAAACAGAGGTGGCCTCACTCCTTCGGACAGCTTTCTGAGATTTTTAAGTGGAACGTCCGAGGCAATCATGCTGCCGATTTGATCGCAGGCAGCGTCGCGAAGTATGCCTCATCCGGCGTCTGGTCCGCCA
>Ga0310811_10003136_pt1 | contig 20765 bp, 18 predicted proteins | sample YCmetagenome_FD_207642 | JGI IMG/M metagenome (GOLD analysis project Ga0310811, IMG submission 207642) | Soil microbial communities from experimental microcosm in Duke University, North Carolina, United States - YC | ecosystem: Engineered > Artificial ecosystem > Soil microcosm > Unclassified ...
GCATTTCGCGCGGGTAGCAATTCGGATTTAAATCGCCAGTTTGGGAGCGAGGATTTTCAGAAGTGCGAATTTATCTCCCTGATCACCTCAGCCGGGTTAAGGAATACATCGCACAGAATCCGGTCAGAGCCCGCTTGGCACAATGCGCTGGCGATTATCCGTTTTCGTCTGCGCACCCGGGATTTCAGCTTGACGATGTCCCTCAGGGGCTAAAGCCCTCGACAATTTTCGCGGCTGGTCGGCACGTCTGAAGACGTGCCCTGATACGAACTCCCGGTTCATTCACTTTATGACTACTCGGGTAGTCAGCTCGGGCGCCCGTGCCACACTGGACAGGCGGGCCGCCCGTTCGGCTCCTGCGCTTCGCTTGGTTGCTCAGGGCAGGCTCTGTCCCACATGGCCTGTGCTGAATCCAACCCATCTTTTGTGGCATCATTTGTACATGCCAAAGATCCACATTCCTACGCCGTTGCGGCAGTATGCGGGCAAGCAGCCTGCGGTTGAGGTCCAGGGGGCCAATGTCGGGGAGGCCCTGAGCAGCCTGGTTTCGCAGCATCCCGACCTGCGCCGTCATCTTTATACCGACGAAGGCAAGCTCCGCGCTTTTGTGAACGTTTATCTGAATGACGAGGACGTGCGCTATCTGCAGAAGGAAGCTACCGCCGTTTCGGATGCGGACCATATTTCGATTGTGCCGTCGATTGCCGGAGGGATTGAGTAAGTGGGAAATTTGGTAATTGGGAAATTTGGTAATTGAGTAATTGAGTAATTGGTTTTCTCTGCGCACTCCGCGAATCCTCTGCGATCTCTGCGGTTAAAAGCTTTTGCAAAAGAATCAAAAGATCTTAACCGCAGTACGCCGAGAAACGCCGAGAAAATTACTCAATTACTAAATTACACAATTACCCAATTTGCCCATGGCTACGTTAACTGAAATCGCTCCCGTCTCTCTCAACAACGACGAAATTCTGCGCTATTCGCGCCACCTGATCATGCCCGAGGTCGGCATGGAAGGTCAGCTCAAGCTCAAGGCCGCGAAGGTGCTGTGTATCGGAGCAGGTGGGCTTGGATCGCCCTTGGCGCTTTATCTTGGTGCCGCAGGCGTCGGCACGCTCGGCATTGTTGATTTCGATGTCGTGGACTACACCAACCTTCAGCGGCAGATCATCCATTCGACCGCCGACGTTGGCCGTCCTAAGCTCGATTCCGCCGCCGAAAAGCTGAAGGCGATGAATCCGTTTCTGAACATCCGCACCTTCAACACGCGGCTTTCGAGCGACAACGCGCTCGAACTGTTCAAAGAATTCGACATCATCGCCGACGGCACCGATAATTTTCCGACGCGCTATCTGGTGAACGACGCGTGCGTGCTCACCGGCAAGCCGAACGTTTACGGCTCAATTTTTCGCTTCGAAGGGCAGGCGAGCATTTTTGCCACGAAGGAAGGCCCGTGCTATCGCTGCCTGTATCCCGAGCCGCCACCGCCGGGGCTGGTTCCTTCCTGCGCAGAAGGCGGAGTGCTGGGGATTCTCCCCGGACTCGTCGGCGTGATTCAGGCGACGGAAGCAATCAAGCTGATTCTCGGATCAGGCGATCCGCTGATTGGCCGCCTGCTGCTGATCGACGCGCTCGGTATGAAGTTCCGCGAGCTTAAGCTGCGCAAGAATCCCGATTGCCCAGCGTGCGGAAAGAATCCGACTGTAACCAAGCTGATTGACTATCAGGAATTCTGCGGCATTCGTGGCGAGGAGGTTGAGGCCGAGGTGACCACATCCGAAATGCAGGTTGAAGAACTGAAGACGCGGCTCGACCACGGCGACGATTTGTACATTCTCGACGTGCGCGAACCGCACGAATACCAGATCTGCAACCTCAACGGACATCTGATTCCGCTTAACGATTTGCCAAATCGGGTAAACGAACTCGACACCAGCAAGGAGATCGTGGCGCATTGCCGCTCCGGCGTCCGCAGCGCGAAGGCGGTGAACTTCCTGCGGCAATCCGGATTCAAGAAGGTCCACAATCTGGCGGGCGGAATTCTGGCCTGGGCGGACCGAGTTGATCCGAAGATGCCGAAGTATTGACGGCGGCTCTTGGCTGTTGGCTCTTGGCAAAAACCGTGTGGAGCCTGCCCTGAGTGACTTAGCGAAGCGAAGGGTCGGACATTTCTGTTCGACCCTTTTGGTTTTCTATTCCATCACCCCGAACGTATAAATCTTTCCCGACGCCGAAATACTCTGCGACGAAACTCCCGGCGGGAGAAATCCGTACTCGCCTTTCTTCAGATCAGCCAGCTTGATGCGCCAGGTGCGCGGGGCGATCTTTTCCGGCGTGAATTCGAGTGCGTTCTTCTCCGAACCGCTGGAGGCATGAATTATGCCGCCCGTGCTCGCACGAAACTCCCGGCGGTTCCCCTTTTCATCCAACCTCAAAAGCTGATATTCAGTGGCGGCCGTTCCTTCCGGTGCCTTGATAATGAATTCAAAAGGGTTGACAGTCTGAATGGCGCTCTTGGGTTTCATGACCTTGCCGTTCGTATGTCCTTTAGTCAAACCTTGGGTGGCAATGCTTTTCATGACTCCGCCGGTCTGCCATCCGACTACCTCGGGTTCCATCTCAGTCATGACGCCTTTGAGCAGAATGTAAACGCCGACCTCGTCTGGAATTCCGGAATTGTTCGTTGCCGGCGCCACTACCGGCGCCGTGCTCGCGGCGGGCGCTGGATGCGGATTAATCATGGTGCGAATGACCGTGTCCGAAACTTTGGCTGCCTTGAGCGCCTTTAGGCCATCAATGCTGGTGTCAAATTGGGTGCCTTCTGTGCCATGGATCTTGTCAATGATGACGTCGTCGGATAGGCCGAGCGCGACCATGTCAATGACGTCCTGGTTGCTCATTTTTTTTGCCAGCTGCTGCCCCAAACAGATGGAAACGACGAATAAACACAAGACCGCGATCATTGCGATACGCAGGTGTCGCATTTCAACCTCCTGATTTTTCCTTGTCTTTCTAGGGAGGGGGAAGGAGCCCCGGAAATCGAGCAAAGTCTAGCCTACGAGTTCCATCTATGGCAAGTAATTCATTCACGACGTGCTCGCAACTCTTCGGAAGAACGTATCTGTCCTTCCCGGTTTTGCGTACACCTGATACAACTTCCCCACGGCTCTTTTCCCGGTTGAACCTCGTTAGTGCGAAAGGGTTAAGCGCCGAGGAATGTTCTGGTGCTGCGTCCGACCCTTGTCTTCTTAACTTTTACAGCTGTCCTCTCAACTGCTTCAGTCCGCGCGCAGCAGCCGTTTTTCACCGACGATACCGATGTCGCTGTGTACCATCGCTGGCATATAGAAACGAACAACGAATATGACTTCCTGCCGAACTCCTCATATCCTGCGCAGCGTCAGGACACGCAAACCATCAAATTCAGCTACGGGCTGTTCACGAACTGTGAAGTGGGAATGGACTTTCCGCTGATCGCGATCTTCAACTCACAGGTTTCGGCATTAGGGGCTCCGTTCGGTCTCGGTGACACTGACTTCTCGGTGAAGTACAACTTCCGAAAAGAAAAGCAGGGATCGCTCTGGCCGGCGGTCACTGCAAGCCTGAACATCGAGCCGGCCACCGGCAGCGTGAAACTGCGCCTGGGCTCGGGCCTCACGGACTATTACCTGAACAGTGTCTTACAGAAGACGCTGTCACCGAAGAACGTTTTGCGCATTAATGCGGGGGCGACCTTCGCGGGCAATACTTCTACTGGTGTCGTCGGAATCACGACACGAGGCACGGTTTTCACCGGCGGCGCGTCTTTGACCCGGCAATTCACAAAGAAACTCGACTTCGGCGCTGAACTCTACGGCGGACACACCATCGACGCGAACCTGGGCCGCGATGAGTTGCAGGAGCAGATCGGAGGGAACTACGAGATCAGCAAGGGCCTGACGGTGGATTTCGGAGCGGTGGCGGGAGAGGCGGTTGGGAGCCCCCGTTATGGGATACAGCTTGGATTTTCGAAGGACTTTTGACGCGACAGAAAGATTAGTTCCCCACCCTACGAAAACCGCGTTGGGTGGGCCACCGTCAGTACCGATTAAAGCCCAAAAAGCGCAGGATGATCGGGGCTGGCCCGGATCATCCTCATCCCTTCCGGTTAGAAGGGGCCTTACTGATTTCAAGCTTACCCAGTTAAGGTTGCTGGGTGATGTAGGCCGCGTAAATTGTTGGTAAATGCTGTTTGCCCTTTCGATACCGTGGTTTCCGGGCCGGCGCTGCTATATTTATGAATTCGAAACACCGTCGTTCGTCGTTCGCTAAAACCCCAGGGGTGCTCCAGTCTGACCGGTTTGGTTAGAGCCTGGAATCTCCGGTTCCAGTTCCGATATGTCGCGCAAGCTTGACCAATCCCGCCGGCTGCAGCAACGCGCCGAGCAGTTCATGCCCGGCGGGGTAAGTAGTCCGGTACGCGCCTTCAAAGCAGTCGAGGGGCAGGCGCCGTTTATCGTCCGTGGCCAAGGCTCGCACATCTGGGATGCCGACGGCAACGAGTACATCGACTATGTCAGCTCGTGGGGACCGCTAATTCTGGGGCACGCCGAACCGGGCGTGCTCGACGCCATTCTGAATGCCGCAGGGAATGGAACCAGCTTTGGCGCTTCCACACCGTCGGAAGCGGACCTTGCCGAGTTGGTCGTGCAGGCATTCCCGACCGTGGACAAAATACGGTTCGTCAGCTCGGGAACCGAAGCCACCATGTCGGCGATCCGGCTTGCGCGGGCATTTACCAAGCGCAAATACATCATCAAGTTTGAAGGCTGCTATCACGGGCACGCTGACTCGTTGCTGGTGAAAGCCGGTTCCGGAATCGCGACTCTGGGCATTCCAGGTTCTGCGGGCGTGCTCGACGAAATCAGCCAGTTCACCATCGCGCTTCCATTCAACGACACTGAAGTTCTAGAGCAGGCGTTCAGCAAATTCAAGCACCAGGTCGCGTGCGTGATCGTCGAGCCGGTGGTTGGCAACATGGGATGTGTTCCGGGTAGTGGCGAATACCTTGCCAACCTCCGCACCATTACGCAGCGCGAGAATTCCATTTTGATTTTTGACGAAGTGATGACCGGATTCCGCCTGGCATACGGTGGCGCGCAGGAGCTTTACGGAATCAAGCCCGACATGACAACGTTCGGGAAGATCATCGGCGGTGGTTTGCCAGTCGGGGCTTACGGTGGGCGTGCCGACATTATGGAGCTTGTGGCGCCGGTTGGGCCGATGTATCAGGCGGGCACGCTTTCGGGAAATCCACTGGCGATGGCGGCGGGCATCGCACAGCTCAAACATCTGCGGGATAAAAAAGGTGAAATTTATCCTCGGCTGGAGTCGCTCGGCGCAAAACTCGTGGAAGGCGTGGCTGCGGCAGCGAAGGGCGCCGGAGTGAAGCTCTGTTTCAACCGCGTCGGTTCGATGTTTACCTGGTTCTTCACGGAGGGACCGGTCACAGACTGGGAATCTGCCGCCAAGGCGGACACCGCTGCCTTCGGCAAGTTCTTCCGCGCCATGCTCGATGCCGGTGTTTACCTTCCCCCCTCGCAATTCGAGGCGGCGTTTCTCGGCGCAGCCCACACCGAGGAAGATGTGCAGAAGATGATTGAGGCCGCGCGGAAGGCATTCGCGGCGAAATAGATTGCGTAAGGACGGGTGCCCTCACCGTCCGGCGGAGCGGAGCTCCGCGAACATGCTGTCGAACTATGCTCGACCGCACGGTGAGGGCACCGTGCCCCCATGGTTCGAGAAGGGGTTTGACCAACAGCCCACGTCCAACGACCAACGACGTGACAGCACTCTGGTCACTTGCCGCCCTACGAGTCGAACTCCTAATCTGAAGTTCGAATTCACCTGGGAGGACTCATGTCTTTTAAGAAGTGGCTCGGTCTGGTTGCAGCTGGAGCGTTCGTAATTGGCGCCCAAAACGTTGTTGCGCAGGGGCACGGCAACGGACATGGGAAAAGCGCTCGCGACGAATACCGTGAGGACCGGCACGAAGCCAAACACGAAGCCAGGCATGAGGCTAAGGAAGAGCGTCACTACTATCGCGAGCACGATCGCGAGCTGCACGACTGGTATCGCTCTCACCACGATCATCTGCCGCCAGGACTGGCGAAGAGAGATCGGCTGCCTCCGGGGCTCGAGCGCCAATTAGTGGTTCGCGGAACCTTGCCGCCGGGCCTGCGTGGATATATGCATCCATGCCCGATCGAAGTTGTCCACTATCTGCCACCAGCGCCGGTGGGCTACATGCACACGGTGATTGGCGGAAACATTGTTCTGGTGAACAAGAGCAATTTCTTCGTGGTGGATGTTTTTCACTTCGAACTGTAGAAAAGCAGTTGTTGGTTGTTGGTTATTAGTTGTTGGGAAAGGCGCGCGAAATGCGCGCCTTTTTGTTTCTAGAAGGTTGGTACTGTATGGAGACTCTGCCTGAAGGTTGGTTACGACGGAGGCTGACGTTCAAACATGCAACAAACCCTGCTGCGTTTTCGCCAACGACCAATAACCAATAACCAGCACCTGCCTTACTCCAGGCCCGAACCCATCGGCTCGTACTTGTACTTCCTGCCGTCCCAGAAGATTGCGCCCGTCGACGCATCGCCGGTGGTTTCTTCCACGTAGATTGCGGTCACAGATTTCTTTTTGCGAAGTTTCATTCTTTTCAAGCTCGCCGACTTGACGGCGATATTGATGACGATAAATTTAGATTGCGCTTGGCTGGTCCGCCATGCGTCTGTGCCCGTCCCATGCACGATCAGCAGCGAAATGCCCTTTAGCCGCGGATCAGTCTGGCCGAACCCGCTGGTGATCTTCGGGTTGCCGTACCCGTAAAACGAGTTCATCGGATCAATGACTCTGAAGTTTTTTTCATCTTGATCGATCAGTGGATTAGTACAGCGCGCGACTAACACCAGATCCTCGACGCCATCGCCATTCAAGTCGCCCGTCATCGGCTTCCATTGAGGATCTAGCGAGCAGGCATCGCCGAACTGCTGATGAACGTAGTCATTATCCGGCGGAGCGGATTGCTGGGCGAATGCCGGGAGGCTCAGAACGAAGACAAAGCAGAGTACCTTCATGCAGCTACTCTAGTCGGCCTGTACTGGCAAAAACAGAGATTAAGAAGATGACAGGTTACCTCTGTGCGGGTCTCTTCTGTGATTCCTTTTCGGTTCGGCAAAAAAGCTTAACCACACAGGGCACAGAGGTGCACAGAGGACGGCTGGGAGACTTCATCGAGCAAGAATTAAACGAGAGTTCGAAAGTGCTCCCATCCTTGCGGTTCGAATGCGGTGGCTCCCCTTGCCGTGATCAAAGTTCGTTTGGTTCCGCGAGTGATGACTCCGATTTCTCTGATCGGCACGCCGGCGATGCGAGGCGGCACACGCGTTCTGGGGGAGGCGGTGAACAGCAGTTCGTAGTCTTCGCCTCCGTGCAGGGCAAATTTCCGATCGACCTGGCGCGGAGGTTTGCGTACTCGGGCTAGCGGAAGCGATCCCTCACGTATTTCTGCTCCACACTTGCTGTCCTCGCAAATGTGGCCGAGGTCCGTCGAAAGGCCGTCGCTGAGGTCGATCATCGAAGTGGCGATCTGTTTTTCGCGAACAGCGCGCCCGACGGCGATTCTCGGCTCTGGGAAGAAGTGTCTGCGAAACTGAGCTGGACTCTGCTTGGCTTTACGGCCGGAGTAGAGCTCATCGAGAGCGGCGGCAGAACCGCCGAGGTCTCCCGTCACATAAATACGGTCTCCGGGCCGCGCGCCCGAACGCAAAACCGGGGTGGGAACCTTACCGACTGCGCCAATGACTACGATATCGGCCAGCACCCCGCCTGGAGACTCAGCCGTATCTCCGCCCGCGAGCTTTACATTGAATCGTTTCGCTAACGTGAGCAGCCCTTTCAGAAATCCGTCCACCCATTTTTGCGGTAGCTTTGCCGGAACCGCGAGCGAAAGAAAAGCGGCGATTGGTTCGCCGCCCATGGCTGCAATATCGCTGAGACCGCGAGCCAGGCAGCGATGGCCGACTGATTCTGGCGGATGCCATTCGCGGCGAAAGTGCACGTCCTCGAGGCTGAAGTCAGTCGTGATCAGAATCTGTTGATCCTTGGGGATGCGCAGGACGGAGGCATCGTCCCCGATGCCGACTACGACGGAATGTCCTTTTGAAAGCCGCAAAGGAGCACGGCTGGCGCGGCGGATGCGTGAGATCAAGGCTCGTTCGGGTAAAGGCAAAGCGAGGCAATCATAATGGACGACGAACGTGTAGCACAGCCGGCTCGGCTGTGCATAGCCGGACGGAGTTTGGGTTGTAGCTGGCACCTGCACAGCCGGGCCGGCTGTGCCACACGACCCGTGGCTGGCAACCCGCAAAACCTGCGTCCCATCTACAAGAGCGGCACGTCTGCTGCCAGGCCTGAATGGCGGGTTCACGGTTGGGATGGCCCAAGAGTACCTTCGTCACCTCGTCCCGGAATGGCAATTTGGCCGAAAGGCCATGGACTATTACCCTGCGTTTGTAACTAAAGAAATCGACTTTAGCTCGTTGACACGGGAGAAGGTGCTTTGTTACCGTTTCACGAGCATCCTAAACACCTTTGGCCGAGCTAAGTGCTGCATCCGCTTTGGATTGCAGCAAAACGGGTTTCAAGCGCTCTCTGGTTCCGGGTTTAGGAACGCGTTTCGGCCTTGTCCCTCAAGGGAAACGCGCTCAGGGGTCCCGGAACGGCTGGACGTTGAGGCTTTGAGAGGTCGAGCAGTAACCGGTTCGGGAAATCGAAATTCAGAAAGGGATTTCATTGCGTAAGCGCTTCTACATTCTTTTTGTGGCTCGCGGCGGCGACGGCCAACTGCGCAAGATTCCCATTCCTGTTCATTACGCATATGTGTTTGCTGCCGGCGCGTTAATTTGCCTGCTGGGGCTGACCGGCATTGCCCGCTCCTACATGCGCATGCTGCTGAAGACTTCGCAATACAACGAGCTGAAGGCAGAAAAAGACGACCTGAAGACTCGCTATACAAAACTCGAGCAGGAAGCCAAAGAGCGAGACATGCAGGTAGCCTCGCTCGGATCGCTGGCCAGTGAAGTGTCGTCGCTGTACGGTTTGAAAGCCGATCCCATCCTGGTCGCTGCGGCGGCTTCCGACAAAGTGGAAGACGAGCAGGTCAACTCTTCCATGAACCGGCTCTATACGTTGAAAGATACTGCGCTGAGCGGCGCAACCACCGCAGGCCTGACCCTTGGCCTGACCCGCAACGTGACCACCGCTGACTGGGTGCGCGCGAATTCTGCTCCGAACCTGTGGCCGGTTGAAGGGCCGGTTACCGGATCATTCGGCGAGCGCATCGATCCGTTCAACGGAGAAGGCGCCTTCCATTCAGGAATTGATATTGGCGCAATTTACGGGCAGCCGGTTGTGGCTCCTGCGGAAGGCGTGGTTCAGTTTGCCGATTTCATGGGCGGCTACGGCCGTGCGGTCCTGCTCGATCACGGGCACGGAATCTCGACTCGTTACGGACATTTGAAAAGCTTCGCAGTATTTCCGGGACAGCACGTTCATCGCGGCGACACTATCGGCTACGTCGGCGACAGCGGGCGCAGCACCGGTCCCCACCTCCACTACGAAGTGCGCATCAATGATGTCCCGGTGAACCCCCACAAGTATTTGCGCGTGACCTACGCGCATGTGGGCGGGTTTGCGGCAGGCAGCTAGGCAGCTTTTGGCTGTTGGCTCTTGGCTGTTGGCAAAACCACACTAGCTTAAGCTCTCCCAAATAGAACGCCGACCATCTTTCGTCGTTTTTTCTGTTCCTCGTGTTGTCAGATTGCTGTAGAGTTCTCCGCGTGTCTGACGCATTTACAGACTTGCGAGTCTGGCAAGGCTCGATGGATTTTGCAATTGAGATTTATCGTGAGACCGCAAACTTCCCGCGCGACGAAATCTATTCCCTAACTCAACAAATGCGCCGGGCTGCGGTTTCTATCGCCAGCAACATCGCAGATGGGAAGGGCAGGAAGTCGCGAAAGGAGTTCGAACAATTTTTGTTTCATGCCCGCGGATCACTGCTCGAACTCCAAACACAAACCATGATCGCGAGCAGGTTGAATTACATCTCCGAAGAGCGTACAAAGCTGTTGCTTGAACAGGCCGCTGGAATCGGAAGAAGCCTCACGGGGCTCATTAATTCCCTATCACAGACCGCTGCCTGATTCTGCCAACAGCCAAGAGCCAACAGCCAAGAGCCGGTTTATTGCCGCAGCCCCATCCACTTCTCCGACACCACAATGGAGTTTCCCGGATTCTGTGGATCGTAGCGGACGGAGGTTGGCAGTCCCAGGCGGCAGGAGTGCAGGTTGACCCACTGTCTCAAGTAGGTCACGTCCTGCGAGGCTTCGTAGGAGACCCCGCCGACGTCGTATTGAAAGATCAGCATGGTGGCGGCGGAATGGCCGTTGGGAGTGATCTCCTGAACGTCGATGACGGTTCCGTCGGTGATGCGGCCAATCTGATTGAGCCAGTCGCGGCGCTCGCGCTCGATCTCGGCGGCAGTCTTTTTCTTTCGGCCAAACAATAAGTAGGCGGCAAACACGGCTGCCAGCCCGGCGAGCAGTAGAGTGTACAGACGCATAATTCTTGGAGCCCCAGGAATTGCTCTGCACAAAAGCATAAGCCGAGAAACTCATTCAGGGAAGAGACAGAGCAGTTACGAAAGTTGGTCAGGGGACACTGCAACGGAATGTCGTTCGCGAATCGTTTCGTCAGGTGTGAATTAACAACGGTTGCGAGCAGGTTGTACAACCCTGCTCGCAATTTGCTGCCAGAAAATCCCTGAGCCGGACGTCACGTCAATTCTTGCTGCCGGTGGATGTCCCTGCAAACCAGCCGGAGGGTACCGCTCCTGGCGTGTTGATCTGCCCTGAGAAGTTGGTGCGGAATGACTTGCCTAACTGCCCTAGTCGGTATGCGACGCCGTTCACATAGAAGGTTTCGACGCTGGTGATGGTATTGGCGTGGACGGTCGTGAAGGTGTTGGTCAGTGTGTTGATGATCACCTGCTGGCGGTAGCTGGATACCTGAATGGGCATTCCCTGGCTAAACGTCGAAGAGTTGGTGAAGTCCGACGGCCCGCTGTTGAGATAAATGGTCGTGGTACCCGTACGGTCCACGATTCTGAAAGGGCCGTTGTTGACCACCTGGACATTTGTGGCGTTGGTTACAAAGGTGAACAGAGCTGTGGTTTCGTTCTTCGTGGATGTGCTGCTGAAGACGTTATCCAAGCCGCTGATGTCCACGAAATAACCGAACTGTTGACTGGCTGGCCCGCTGTTATTGAACTCTCCGATCATCTCGTAGATGACTTGCTGTTCGGTGACCGGGAGGGTGACCTGCGCGGAAGCCGCTGCTGACGTGATCAAGACCGAGACTGCAATTGACCAGAGCCTGAGTTGCGATGTGGCCTGCATGGGTTCTCCTTGTCGAGTGCTCTTTTGGCACACCCGTAGCCGGAGATTTAGCCGAGGTTCGGAATCAACTCCATGGAGCCGTTCTCAAGCTTGCCTCAAGTTTGGCTAGAGAATCGTAAGTAAGTGAAAAAGAAAGGAAATCGCTCCAGGGAACTGTCGGTGAGTTAAAATCCCCTGCATCCGCGGGAGGCGCTCAGCTTGTCCGAAGCTCCTGTCCAGTCTGATCTTTTAGAGCTTGATCTCCGCCGCTATGAACTGCGGCGCGGAGGCATAGTTCTCAAACTGGAAAAGATTCCCATGGAGCTTCTGATCCTTCTGGTTGAGCGGCGGGATCAACTAGTCGGGCGCGAGGAGATCATCGCCCGATTGTGGGGCAAGGACGTTTTTCTCGACACCGAACAAGGCATCAACACCGCGATCCGCAAAATTCGCCTGGCCTTAGACTACGATCCCAATCAGCCACGCTTCCTGCAAACGGTTGTAGGGAAAGGCTACCGTTTCGTAGGGCCAATCACCATCGTTGGGGCCGTTCCGGCTACGCAGTCGTCAGGTGCTTTAACTGAAAAAGATACTCAGCCCAGCCGCCAAAATCACGCGCGCCGGTGGGCCCTTAGAGCCGTGCTGGCTGCGCTGCTTTTCTCTGTGGTTCTGGCAATCGGTTTCAAGTACGTAGACTGGGCGCGCTGGATGCCGCGCCCGGCAGTGCACTCCATTGCGGTGCTGCCTTTGAAGAATATCTCCGGAAATCCCGCTGACGAGTATTTCGCGGATGGAATGACGGACGAACTGATCACCAATCTCGCCAAAATTTCAGCACTGCGGGTGACTTCTTATACTTCGGTGGCGAAATACAAAACCACTACCAAGCCGCTGCCTCAAGTTGCGCAGGAATTGCAGGTTGACGCAATCGTCGAAGGTTCCGTCCTGCGCTCGGGTGACCAGATCCGCATTACAACGCAATTAATTTACGCGCCTCGCGATCAGCATCTTTGGGCGGAAGAGTATCAGCGCTACGTGCGCGACGTGCTTTCCCTGCAACGTGAAGTGGCGCGCAACGTCGCGGAACAGGTCCGAGTCACTCTCACTCCGAATGAACAAAACCGGTTGTCCACCGCCGGCGCCGTGGATCCCGGTGCGTATGAAGCCTACCTCCGCGGACGATCGTTTTGGAACCAACGCAGCCAAGCCAGCCTGCTCAAGGCAATCGACCAATTTAATAAGGCGATTGAAACGGAACCCGGCTACGCGCCCGCCTACTCAGGGCTGGCCGACTGCTATACGACGCTGGGCTACTTGAGCTACCTTGATCCGCTCGACGCTTTCCCTCGCGCCCGCGACGCGGCCACCAAGGCGCTTGAGCTTGATCCCAGCCTGGCAGAGGCGCATACCTCGCTCGCTTACTACAACTTTTACCATGCCTGGAATTGGCCGGAGGCCGAGAACGAGTTTAAGAAAGCGATTGAACTCAATCCAAACTACGCGACCGCTCACGACTGGTATAGCTACTACCTGATGGCCATGGGGCGATTCGATGATGCCTGGAAAGAGGTGAATCGGGCGCACGAATTGGACCCGCTATCGGTCGCCATCTCCACCGACATTGGCTTTAATCATTATTATCAGCAAAACTATGACGCAGCCATCAGCCAGTTGCGCGCGACCCTCGCTGTCAGCCCCAAATTTCCATTGGCGCATTTGTGGCTTGGCCGCGCGTATCAGCAGAAGAAGATGTACCCGGAAGCGATCGACGAATTTAACAAGACAGACGATGCTCTACCCGGATGGGTGGTAACCATCGCAGGAATGGGGCACGCATACGGCGAATGGGGACATCAGGCGGAAGCGAAACAGGTTCTAGTCCGCCTGAACCAGATGGCGCGCGAGAAATACGTTACTCCCTATGGCGTGGCGCTCGTGTATGCGGGACTGGGCGACAAAGACCAGGCTTTTGCGGCGCTGAATAAAGCAGTTGCTGGGCGCAGCCATTGGCTGGTGTGGCTGAACCGCGACCCACGCTGGAACCGGATCCGCTCCGATCCGCGATTTGAAGATATTAGAAAGCGCGTTGGGCTGCCTTAATGAGTCAAAAAAATCGGAATCAATGCCGTCACCTGTTCCCACCAGGTCTGATGAGCCAACCTTGAATCCTCGACTCTCCGTCCTTAGACTTAAGAAATGCACGTGCATGCCAGCCCCGGCAACGACCGGACCACCCGGGTGCTGCAGATTTCGTTGCTGGTGACAGCAGCTTATATCGGGCTGCTTGTGGTGGCCGGTATCCGCGCGCATTCGCTGGCGTTGCTTTCGGAAGCCGGGCACAACCTCACCGACTTTGTTGCGCTGCTGCTGTCGCTGTTGGCGGTTTACCTTCAATCCCGCCCGCCCAGTGCGACTCACACTTACGGATATCACCGGGCGGGAGTTTTGGCTGCGCTGGTCAATGCCGGCAGTCTAGTGGCGATTTCGTTTCTGATTTTTTACGAAGGCGTGCGCCGATTGCAGCAGCCGCAGCAGGTTCACGCCGGGACCATGATGTGGGTGGCAGGTGCGGGCGTGATTATGAATGGCGTGATCACATTCATGCTGTTTCGTGCCGATCGCGACGTAAATGTGCGCAGCGCGCTGCTGCACGAAATTGGCGACACGCTCTCAACGGCGGCTGTGATCATTGGCGGCTGGGCCATTTTGGCCACCGGTCAGGCCTGGATCGACTCCGCGCTGTCACTCGGCATTGCGGCGCTGATCCTGTGGTCGAGCTTCGGCATCATGCGCGAGACGCTGAACATTCTGCTCGAAGGCACGCCGCGCGGCATGAAGCTGGCGCGGGTGGAAGCGGCGATCCGGGCGATTGACGGAGTGAACGATGTTCACGACCTGCATGTGTGGAGCATTGGCTCGGAAACCAGCGCGCTTTCCTGCCACATTTCGATCGCTGATATTCCGCCGTCGGTGAGCGAGCGCATTCTGCGCGACGTGAAAGAACGGCTTCATCACGATTTCAACATCCACCACACCACCATTCAGTTTGAGCACGCGGTGTGTGAGGTGGCGCATGGGTGCGTCATTCCGGTGGGTCAGACCGAGGCACGCGAGCACTCGTGACCATCGAGTCACTGCGGTGTCAACTTTCGTAGGTTTTCGAACAGACACGGTTTTGCGGGTCGTGGTATATACGTGTCTGCAAGCTTATGAAAGGCGAAACCGCGGAGCTGTGGCGAAAGCTGTGCGAGCAGGCGGCGGTGGAACAGGATCCGGAGAAGCTTCTGGAACTGGCCAGCGAAATCAACCGGCTGCTTGACGAAAAAGAAGCGCGGCTCAAGGGAGAACCGGGAAGCTAGCCGAGCGCGATAAGCCGAGGGTTACACCTGACGTTAATCCACGCCGAGGTGCTGTTCACTCGCGAGCACCGCCAACTCCAGCCGGCTGTTCACTCCCAATTTTCCGTAGATGTTGCTGAGGTGGCGCTTCACGGTTTCCTCGCTGATTGCGAGTTTTGCCGCGATCTCGCGATTGCTGTTTCCTTCTTTGATTGCGGCAATGATCTCCACTTCCCGCGTGGTGAGACCAAAGCCTGCTCCCGAAGCTTGGCCGGGCCGCCCCCAATTCGAAACCGGCTCACTTCCTACCCAGAACTGCCCTTCGCAGACGGAACGAATACTTTTGAGCAGCAGTTCGGGAGGAGACGCTTTCAGCACGATCCCTCTCGCTCCCAGTTGCAGAGCGGTGGTTACTGCGAATGGCTGAATTGCCGCGGTAAGAAGGATGGTCCGCAGCGGAAACTCCTGCCGGGCAAGTTCGCGCAAGACTTCCATGCCGGGGACGCGAGGCATGGCGAGATCGAGCAGAAGAACGTCCGGCTTAAGTTCTGCCGCCAGCGCGAGCGCTTCTTTGCCGTCGGAAGCTTCGGCAACGACTTTGAAGTCGGTTTGGGTTGCGAGCAGCCGGCGCAGGCCATCGCGAAAGATGGCGTGATCGTCGGCAATCAGGATTCGAATCGAGCCAGGTTCCATAGGTTGTTAAGCGATGCTGGCGCGGGCCAGGTCGGGCACCTTGATTTCCAGGCGTGCGCCTTGTCCGGGCTTCGAGAGTATCGTCAATTCCGCGCCAATGGCGCGTACACGTTGTTTGATCACCAGCGGCCCGCGGCGCGACTCTTCCAGTTCCGCATGAGACAAACTACCAGCAAACTGGAAGCCGCGGCCATCGTCCTCGATCATCAAAGTCCAGCCGCTGCGCTGGCGAGCCAGCCGAACCAGAACATTCTGCGCGCCGCTGTGACGCCGCACGTTGGCGAGGGCTTCGCGAAGAATCCCGGCCAGTTCGCGGCAGATCGCGGGCTGAAGATTGACCTCGGCCACATCGCAGACGAATTGCGCGCCGATGCCGGTATCTTGCCGATAGCGTGTGACCATCCCCGCCAGAAAATCGACCAGATGCCGGGGATCGAAATCCAAGGGCTCGAGCTGCTGAATCAAGTTGCGCACATTCGCGGCTTCGCTTTGTACGAGTTGCTGAATTTCAAGCAGCTCCTGTTCCTGCTCGCCGGCGGCAATAGCCGAGCGAGTGCGCAGGGCATAAAGACGGAACGCGATTGCATGCAGAGATTGCACGACTCCATCGTGCAATTCACGTGCCACACGCGCACGCTCCACCGCCGCCGCGCGCGACCGCAGGCGGCGGAGAAGATAGACGTTGTAGACCGCTGGCGCTATGAGGTTCGAAAGGTCTTGCAGAAAGCGCAGCTGAGTTTCTGCTCGCCCGCCGCGGGAAGGCTCGGTGAGCATCACCCGCGCGGAAACATCAGGGGCTGCGGAGATCATGCAGCCCAGCAGCAGACGAAAGGGATGCGCGGCCACGAAGTTTGCCCCGACGTATGACTGGGCCTTAGTGCGAGTGCCTTCCTTATCGAGGCAAACAGAGCTGGTTTTGCGGCCATCGCGCCAGACAGCGCCCGCGCAGTCATCCCCCATGACGCACAGATATTCCTGTTCCTCGATCTCATCGAGCTGCCGCCAGGTAAAGACCGCATTTGCGCCTTCAAGGATCTCCGCGCGCCACAACATGACCCGCTCCGCTTCGGATTCTCGCGTCAAGACCAGGAGCTCGCGCGCTCCAAAGAGCTTAAGAACCTCCTGAAAGACGGCCTGGATGGTGCCTTTGAGCCCAGCTTCGACCCGGACCTTTGCCGTGGCCTGGGAAATGCTGAGGGCTTCGGCAACGCGGCGCTTTTCCGACTCCGCCACGTATCCGATCAAAAACGCGAAGATGACCAGGTACACCGCGCGCATGATGAAGTGAACGACATCCACATGTTCGCCAATTGCCGTCCCCAGCGGGGTTCGGGCGATGACGACGGCATCGACCGCCATGGTGAAAACCACGGCGACGGTAGTGAGAGATGTTTCGCGCATGCCCCAGCGGAATGCCGCAGCCAGCAAGGCGAAGATGAAGTAAAGAAAAAAAGGACTGTTCGCGCCGCCCGCGAAAAGGCTGATGGCGGCCGGCCACAAGATGTCAGTGACATGTGCCCAATGGGAAAATCCAGGCGAGACTTCAGATCGCAACTGAACGACCAGCAGCAACCAGACCGATGTCGCCAAATAGAGCAGCAGGCCGTAAATGACGTACAAAACGAACGTCGGATCTCGCGACACGGCTTCTGGATCTAACCAAATAAATATGAGGGAGCTGGTCGCCAGGACCACGCGAACTGCTGCCAGAACGCGTTCCGTTCCGACCAAACCACGGGGACTACGGGAGGAAGCCAACCGTTTGCTGGCAACGTCGAGGACTGAAGGTACCGGCCGCATTCCGGGGGATTATAGACTAGCATTCAGCACTCAGCAGTCAGCATTCAGCCAGTTAGGGACCGCGGCGTTTTCAGAAAGATCGGCGCCTTAATCTGCGAATTGCTGCCTTTTTTGCGCTCATCAACCGCAGAAGGGCTGAATGCTGAGTGCCGAATGCTGAGTGCTGGTATCTACAACTAAAGTTGTATTAACACTACAACTTTTGCGGAATTGACCGCTGCAGACTGCAGCCCCTAAGTTTGAAATTCGCGCCACGCCGGCGCGGAAGCTCTTTGGGGACGGTTAAACCCGTAGCGCGGCTCCTTCGTTCAATTGGCTTTGGGCTGGTTTCCCGTAGTCTCCGGACCAGCCCAAATTTTTTGCCAAAATCAGCTCTTAGCTGTCAGCTCTTAGCTGAAGCCCTTGGTGAACCGCCTCGAAGTGACCCCCGTTTTTTAGTCTGCTTGCGGAGACGTTCCGCGTTTTAAAGCTAAGAGCTAGTAGCTAATAGCTACAAGCCAACGAAGAATTCCCTTGCGCTAACCCGAAAGTTGCACACAAATTGCAACTTTTGGGGAATTGACCACCAAGGGGCGCCAACATATGCTTCCGGCACGCTTCGGGAGTGTGCTCTGAAGCATGCGAGGGGATCGCGCCACTTGGTGATGCTTAGTCCGCACTTTTAGCTGTGCAGTCAGGCACCCCCTTCCCCGAACTGAAAACGTTCCTCCCGCCGGCAACACGACCAGCACGCGTTGGCGGTTTTTTCGTGGGTATCACGCTAATCCGTTTGGGGGTCACTCGCGATCCAGCCACATGGCATGGGCGCGTCACTTCGTCGGTGGAGACCCCAGAGTCCACGCAGTTTCCCAAATTCTGAGGAGGCAAAATTATGAGTTGTCGAACAAATTGTTGCAAGACACTTGTATTAGTTACAGCGCTGCTCGCGATGGCAATTATGGCCACGCCGGCATTCGCACAGAATTGCATACAGAATGAATACAACCTTCAGCAAGGCGTCTCTGCAACCGGTACGACCGGGAGCACTAAACTTAATTGCACGGCCAATGATGTGCGGATCGCGAAAGTTCAAAATGTTAGGGATCCGGTTACTGGTAACCCCATAACGACCTGTGTCGCTGGGAACACATTCAGCTTTCTAGCGGACTTCGAAATCTTGACGACTTCGAGTCAGGCACGCGAGAACATAGGCCTATACATTTCTACCAGCAGCCAGACACAAGCATTAACTGGTAGCTGTACGGATCACATCATCTCTGCACAGCACCCCTGTACCACCAACACCTCCCTTAGTTGCGGGTCGGACAATTATCACGAAACCGACGCTGCGCCTGACAACTGCGGCGACACGAGCAGCGGCGACTTCAGCGGTACGTTTGGAGCTGGGGCGGAGAAGGTGACCTTAGAGATCGACAACTTCTTGTGCCAGGCTCCGGCCGGTTCAAATCAGGTCCAACTGCCGAACTGCACCAGCTGGCAGATACCCGGCGGAACGATTCAGTGCGTCTCGCCATCACCGGATACCTATCCGTTCAACGGCCCCGGCGCAACGCCAACGGCGGTACCCGGGACTAAGTCGAAGTGCAACTGCGGCATTATCCCTCTCGGCGTCACCGTTCAGTCACCGACGGTCACAGTGGGAAAGACTTGCAACACAAACGACAATACAGGCACGCCTGATTTCACTGTAAGCCCGCCCACGCCGAACGCTTGCACGATTAGTCCCGAAGGCGGTCAGGTGGTCTATACGGTCAACGTAGTTAACACGTCGAATTTTGGCAACATCGTGATTGACCAGGTCTGCGATACCGCCTACGGTACGGTCTATCGGTCCGCCACGCCGGTACCGGCTAACCTCGCCGCCTGTGCAGCTGGAAGCCAAACGGGCGTTTCCATAACGAGCACGACCTGCAACTCTACGACGCTAGGTAATATCTCGACGAGCGGACAGTGTACTTTTACGGTTACGCAAGCCGAGAATATTACAGTAGACAACGTTGCCAGCGTATCTGGCCACGGAGCTTCCAACGGTACATTCGGCCCGAGCAGTTCCAATCAGGTCGAGGTCATATCGGGCGAAAATCCAAGCACTGCAACGGTAACCAAGAGTGTGGTGGCTACCGAAGCTGCCTGCGCGACTGAAAGATTCGCCGTGGACGTGCACAACACGAGTAGTGCCGATGAGACCCTGACACTGTCGGCACTAAACGACAGCGCCTTCGGGAATCTCACTCAGTGCACCAACACTAACTGCGCCAATAATTCCGGTGCGAATGCAAGTCACCAGATTCTGGGAACAAACTGCGGTCTTGCAGCTGGGATCGGAACTCTTGCAAATGTCCAAAATGCAGGTGGAGGCGCGTTCAGTACACTGGCACCAGATGCGCACTACACCTGCGAGTTTGATGGGCAGTTCTGCAGTGCACTCAGCAACGGCTGCATCTCTGATACCGATCAGGTGACGCCGACGCTAGCTGGTGATGAGAACGAAGCGGTTAGCACAACGCACTCTACTAGTTTGACGGTCAAGGAGTGCCTAACCCAGACGGTAACAACGCAGTAATGTTTCAAACGTGAGCCGGAGTTGCCGCTACGCGGACGACTCCCAAGCTCCACGAACTTTTGATTGCTTGATTGAAGGGCCGGTCGAACCTGACCGGCCCGATTTATTTGAAGTTTGGGAAAGCGAGTGGTTTAAGCCGCTCTCGTCTGGTGGACAAAGGCTACGGCACGGTGAAGCTAGTGCTTGAGCCTGCAATGCACGCTGCGCCAGTCACGGCCGTGCCGTACTGCACCTGATAGATTCCTGCAGGCGCATTCCTCCCCAGTCTGTAGCTGAGTGAGGACAGACCATTGCTATCCGTTGTGCCGCTTAAAGTTGTTTTCTTGCCGCTGGGCGATGTTACCGTCACAGTTACAGGGGCTCCGACGTCGGGTGATGTGCCGAGCAGCAAGCTGACGCGGATCGCAACCGTCTGGCCCGGCAGGTAGCTGGATTGATCCGTCCACAAGCTGACGCTGAGCGCCGTAGGCGTGGAAATCACATACGTCGCCACAGCGGATCCGTTGGAAGAATTTTGCGATGCCTTGACGGCGCTCGCGGTTATGCCGTAAGCGCCACCGGCAGTTCCGGCGGGTGAAGTAACGGTTAAGGTTGCCGAGCCACTTTTTCCAGGGGACAGTGAAAACGACGGATTGCTCCACCCTCCAGCCCATCCCGCTGGTACCGCGTCAGCTAAATTGAAGGTTGCTCCTGAACATCCTGAGCTGTCGTTGTCAGTTACTGTAGCCGCAAAAGTCACCGGCGCGCCGGCGGCCACAGCCTGGCTCTGAGCTGGCGAAATGCTGATAGTGGGGTTTGCCGGAGTGCAGGTCGCGCCACCGCCGTTAATCGTGATTTGTACTGTAGCGCCAGAGCTGCTGACGGCGGTTGGCATGAAGGTGACGCCGGCATTTG